>Ga0247610_10001510_pt1 | contig 28873 bp, 30 predicted proteins | sample 174DNAGHGhighgp2_FD_193483 | JGI IMG/M metagenome (GOLD analysis project Ga0247610, IMG submission 193483) | Sheep rumen microbial communities from Palmerston North, Manawatu-Wanganui, New Zealand - 1742 DNA GHGhigh gp2 | ecosystem: Host-associated > Mammals > Digestive system > Stomach > Rumen...
AATGAACCGCCGGGGCAAAACGCTGTCCTCCGCCAATTCCATCAACCTGGGCCGCCTGGCCCCGCAGGTGGCGTATTACCTGTCGGCCTGCGCCGATCTGCTTGCCGCGGGGGCGGCCACTTGGGATCAGGGCGTGAACATCTGCGTGCCCACCGGCAATTTCGGCAACATCCTGGCCGCCTGGTATGCCAAGCGCATGGGCGCGCCCATCCGGAAGCTGATCTGCGCCAGCAACCGCAACGACGTGCTGACCGATTTCATTGAAACCGGTGTGTACGACCGCCGCCGGCCCTTCCACAAGACCATTTCTCCCTCCATGGACATCCTGATCTCCTCCAATCTGGAGCGGCTGCTGCTGGAATTGGCCCACGGGGATACGGCCCAGGTGCGCGCCTGGATGGAGCAGCTGATCCGGGACGGAAGCTACGACATCGGCCCGGAACGGCTCGAGCGCCTCAGGGAAACCTTCGTCGGCGGCTGCGCCGATGATGAAAAGACCCGCGCCGCCATCCAACGGGTATGGCGGGAAGAAAAATATCTTATGGACTCGCATACCGCCGTGGCCGAGGCCGTGGCGGCGGCTTACCGGGAAAAGACCAAAGATCAAACGCCGCTGCTGATCGTGTCCACCGCCAGCCCCTACAAATTCTCCGCCGACGTGGCCGCCGCCATCGGTGTGCCCGTATCCGGCGACGCGTTTGAGGCGGCGAAGGAGCTGGAAAGCGCCACCGGCGTGGCCGCGCCCCGGCAGGTGTCGGAATTGAAGGAGCTTCCGGTGCTGCATAACCGGGTGTGCGACAGGGAAAAGATGGGCGAAGCGGTGCTGCTGGGCTTTGACGAACAATAATGCTGTTTCAACGGCCCGCAGCCGTGGTATATTCTTTATGTGCCAAGCGCCGGTGCGCCGGCGTTGAATAGAAAACCAGGAGAAAAAGAAGGAGGAAACAACAATGAAGTGGGTATGTCAGATTTGCGGTTACGTGTACGAGGGCGCGGAGCTGCCCGCCGATTTCCGGTGCCCCATCTGCAAGGCTCCGGCCAGCAAATTCACCAAGCAGGAAGCTGAAATGACCTGGGCTGCCGAGCATGTGGTGGGCATCGCCGCCGATGTGCCGGAAGAAATCAAGCAGGGCCTGCGGGAAAACTTCACCGGCGAATGCAGCGAAGTGGGCATGTATCTGGCCATGAGCCGCGTGGCTTTCCGGGAGGGCTATCCCGAAATCGGCCTGTACTATGAAAAGGCCGCCTATGAAGAAGCGGATCACGCCGCCCGGTTTGCCGAAATGCTGGGCGAAGTGCTGACCGACAGCACCAAGAAGAACCTGCAGATGCGCGTGGACGCCGAAAACGGCGCCACCGACGGCAAGACCAAGCTGGCCAAGAAGGCCAAGGAACTGAACCTGGACGCCATCCATGACAGCGTGCACGAAATGGCCCGCGACGAAGCCCGGCACGGCAAGGCGTTTGCCGGTCTGCTGAAGCGGTACTTCGGGAAGTAAGTTGTTGACTGGCGGCAGAATCATCGTATTTCTGCCGCCTTTTATGTGATAATGATGAAAAAACTCAGTCGCTGGATCATCGTAATTATCTGCATGATCATTGCCGTCGGATTTGTCTTTGTTTCTACATACCACAGAGGCAGCATTCACGGAAAGCTGACAGTTAAACTCGATGATTCATCGAAAACCTATAACTTTTCCGCACGGGGCGATTATGGCCATTTTGAATGGATCGTCGGCCCCAAAGAAGCCCCTTTTCAGGTGACACTTTTCAACAGAAACAACTGGCATGTGATTGACATGGACTTTGTGGCGGAAAGAGAAACATCTTCCTGGCACATTACTGGAATGGTCAATGTGAAAACTTACGAACCGATGGTTTATGATAAGACGATCCCAGACGGCGAACCACTTGTCATCGCAGTAGACTGTTTCCCATAAGCCCGTCACGGCAAGGCGTTTGCTGGCCTGCTGAAGCGGTATTCCGGGAAGTAATCATCAACCATGTGGCGGGGTTTCCTGCCGCATTCCATATTCCCGGTGAAGCGAGGTGGCGTAATGCGTTTTCAATCCATTAACAGATTGCGGGATTTTGAGTTTCATGATTCCATGTGGTCACTGGCTGATTGTGATTCCGCGTCTTTTGCATTCGATGTAACAGCGCTGAATCTTCATCAGGACGCGCCGCAGAATCCTGAAAGCTGCGATATGGAAATCGAAACCGCGCGCGTCTCCTTCATGGGGTTCCGCCTGGCTGCTTATGAACCGGGCGTGGCCTGGACAACAGACGCTTCGGGGAAATCCTGCCCCACAGAGTCGCTGAAATCGTATACGGGCGACGAAGCCATCGCGCTGTTTCTGCGCGAGGCCAAGCATGGCATCTGGGCCTACGCTTTAGCACAAGCCGATTCCGGCGAATGGGTTTTGTCCGGCTGTGGAGAAAAACCCTACTTTGAGGTCCGGTTTTCCTTCGGTCAAGCTTTGATCGAATGGGATGCTTTCCGCCGCCCTGCCTGGTATGTGCTGCAATCGCGCGGAATCCAGGCGTAAGCCCGTCACGGCGAGGCATTCGCTGGGCTGCTGAACAGGGATTTCGGAAAGGGATTCCTGCTGCTCTGCGGGGCGGCTGTGCTGCCGCACCGTTTTCAAACGCCGCTTGTTTTTCTTGGCGAAACGTCAATCGTCAACCCCTTCCTTTTCTTTCCATGGCCTGTTATGATGATCCCGAAAAGGAGGGATTCGATATGAATCTGAATTCAAAGCTCATGGGATCATTCCTGCAGACGGAACGCAAAAAAATGGGATTGACGCAGTCGGAGCTTTCCGAAAAGCTGAACGTCAGCCCACAGGCCGTTTCCAACTGGGAACGCGGGGAAACCTTCCCCGACATTTCGCTGCTGCCAGACCTGGCCGGCGTGCTTCACTGCTCGGTGGACACGATCCTGTCCGGCGGCAAGGGCTGCGGCGGGTTCCGCAGGCATATCACGGTGGCGCAGATGCAGGAGGCGCTGTCCTCTTTGGACCGCATCGGAGAACTGTTGGGCAGGGATCACTTTATCTACCAGTGCATCATCGACGCGCTGAATACGCGCATGAACACCACCATCGAAGTATCCTTTTCCGATCCGCACGTTTTCGATGTGTTCACCATTGAATTCCTGCTGGCTTGCATCGACAATGGTGATTATGTCAATCCGAAGGATGTGGAAGCCCATCTGCCGCCAAGCAAGGCGCGGGATTTCCTGATGAAATCCATGCAGGAACACGGCATACGGTGACGCCTGCCACAAAGAAGCGTTCAGGAGCCTGCCCCATCGGCATTCGGGGAAGCAATGCAGCCTGACGGCGGGACTTGTTCCCATCAATTCTGACAAACGGAAAGGAAATTGCTTTGAACCAGGAAAAATCCTGCGGCGTTGTGGTATTCACCAGGCGCAACGGAGAAATCCTGTATGTCACCGTGCAGGAAGCTTCCGGGGCATACAGCTTCCCTAAAGGCCATGTGGAGGGCAGCGAAACGGAAACGGAGACCGCGGCCAGGAAAATCCGGGAAGAAACCGGCCTGCAGCCCGTGTTTCTGCCCGGATTCCGGGAAACGGACGAATACGATCTCGCCGAAAAGCCCGGCACGCATAAGCAGGTGGTGTATTTCCTGGCAGAATACGGCGGCGAACCGCTCATCCCACGGCAGGGAGAAATCAGGAAGATTCTTTTGCTGCCTTATGCCGAAGCCATGCAATGTTTTCAGCACGAAGGCGCCAGACGGGTTCTTTCTGCGGCTCATGCATTTTTGCTGAAGCAATAAAATTGGATCGGAGGCTTGTTTATGATACGAGGCGCTGTGCACGGAAAATGGGAGTTTACTCTGCCGACAGGCCGTTCCTACCCCGTTCAGCACGCCAGCCTGACGGTGGAATACTCCGCCGGGACGGTAGAGTTTGTCTACCGGAGCGTCGAGAGCCAGGAAGTCGGGCGTATGGGGCATTATGAGGATGAGTCCTTTATCATGGCGAAAACAACATGGGAGGGGTTCTTTTCCGACAGGGATGACCTGATGAGGGCTCTGATCTATTTTATCCCGCGGATTGATGACTCTACTTCGATGGACCATCCCATTCGCTATCATGCAATCAGTAAACGCGACCTTCCGGATGATGAGCTGAAGGAGATTCTGTCCGGCTGTTTTCTCTGATCCCCATTTTCCTGAAAACGGCGGCGCCTGAGACGGGGCGAGCCGTTTAGCGGCCTGAGGAAACGGTATTCCGGGAAGCGGGCATCGACGGGAGCGGGAATTCCGCCCGTTTGGAGCAGAACGGACAAGGGAGGCGACCGAGCCATGAAAAGCGCCGGGAGAAAAACGTGCGCCGACGTGCCGCCGTCGGAATTGGATCTGGTGCTGGATTGCGCGCATACCAGGCGCTGTCTGCTCAAGGCGGGGATCAGCACCCTGGATCAGCTGCGCGGCCTGTCCAGGGACGACCTGCTGCGCATCCGGGGCATCGGCGCGGTGATCGCGGAGGATGTTCTTAAGGCGCTTTCGCGGCGCAGCGCGGCGGACGCGGAGCGGCGGACGGAGGGCGATCCATTGTAATCGGCAAATGCAGGCTGCCCGCGGGGCCCTTGCGGCCGGACACGGGAATCAATAAACAAAGGGAGGTGCGGAAACATGGAGGATATGATTCTGGTATGCAGGGAGTGCGGGCAAAAATTCGTCTTTACCAAGGAGGAGCAGGAGTTTTGCCGTTCCCACGGCATCAAATCGCTGCCTGTCAAATGCGTACCCTGCAGAAAAGCCAAGCGGGAACAAAACTATGCGGAAGCTATGACGAAGGTGCTTCAAAACCCCGGGGAATATGAAGTGATGTGCCGTGTCTGCGGCAGGTACTATGTGACTATTCTCAAGCAGGTGATTCCGGACGCGGCCAAGGTCTGCCCGCTGTGCGCTCCCAAAGAGTTTGAAACAGTGTATCCCAAGGAAGACCTGGCGCTCAACAAGGGCCTGGGCTATCCCAAGTATAAGCGCTGATTTCCGGCGCTTGCATGCTCGCATCCGGGGCATGGCCGCTGAGGTGGGATCAAACAGGGCCTTGGGCGGCATCTTGTGAAGAACACAGCCGGGAGTGGTGCTCATGAAAAAATACCGCAGGCTTCTGCCCATGCTTCTTTTGACAGGTCTTCTGTTCATTGTTCTCACTGCTGCGCTCTATAAGAGAAGCTATGACAGCGGCGCTTGGATCATTCCGCCGGTTATTCTGCTGGTGATTTTGCTGACGGTGTTTTTCGGCGCGGCGCAGCGGCAGGAGACTGTCCGCCGGGCCAAGCTCCAGACCACCGGGATCATCCGGGATTTGAAGGCGCGGCTGGATAGCGACGGCTGCTGGTACAGCTGTCATTTTATCGTATGCTTTTGGGTGGACGGCAAGGAGTATAAGATCAGCCAGTATACCTCCATCGACGAAAAGAAAATTGCAGAGCGCTATGTGGGCAAGCGGGTCAACGTGCATTACGACCCCGGCAATCCGCAGACGGCATGGGCGGAATGCCCGCAAAAAAGCTGACGCAAACGCGGCTTGGTTCCGCCCCTTCGGGGGCGTTTTTCTTGGGGCAACAGCGGGTTGCTTGCGTTTGGCGCAAAAGAACGGTATACTGCCGGTGAGGTGATTGAAATGGAAACCAAAGACGTGCTCCTGTCCCTGCGGACGAAAAAAGGCATTTCCCAGGATGAACTGGCGCAGGCGGTGTATGTGACCAGGCAGGCGGTGTCCCGCTGGGAAAACGGGGAGACCGTGCCCGGTACGGATACGTTGAAGCTGCTTTCCCGCTTCTATCAGGTGTCCATCAATACGCTGCTTGGCGTGCCAAGGAAGCTCGTTTGCCAGTGCTGCGGCATGCCCCTGGAGGAGGATGCGTGCATCAGCCGCGAGCCGGACGGCGATTTCAACGAAGATTACTGCAAATGGTGCTATGCAGACGGAAAATTCGCATATCCAACGCTGGATGCCCTGGTGGATTTCCTGGTGGAGCATTTTGCCAGCGACGCGTTTCCCGCCCCGCAGGCCCGGGCGTATTACCGGGAATCCCTTTCCCACCTGGAGCATTGGAAACAGGCGTGATTTTTTCTTGCATCCCGGTGCTTCCCGGAGTATAATAAAACGAGCTGCCAAAGCAGCAGAATGTATACGAAGGGGAATCATGCCATGAAATTAGGGGTTGTGGGCCTGCCCAACGTAGGCAAAAGCACCTTGTTCAACGCCATTACCGGCGCCGGAGCCCAGGCAGCCAATTATCCTTTCTGCACCATCGAGCCCAACGCCGGCATCGTGGCCGTGCCGGATGAGAGGCTGACCGCCCTGGCCGAAATGTACCACCCCAAGAAGGTGACCCCCGCCACGGTGGAATTTGTGGACATCGCCGGCCTGGTGAAGGGCGCAAGCAAGGGCGAAGGCCTGGGCAACAAATTCCTGTCCCACATCCGGGAATGCGAAGCCATCGTGCACGTGGTGCGGTGCTTCGAGGATGAAAACATCATCCACGTGGACGGCTCGGTGAACCCTGCCCGGGACATTGAAACCATCAACCTGGAACTGATCTTCGCCGATATGGAAACCGTGGCCAAGCGGGAGGACAAGGCCCGCAAGCTGATCAAGACCGGCGAAAAGAAATACGGCGAAGAGGCCGATCTGGCTGCCCGGGTGCTCAAGCATCTGGAGGCGGGCAATCCCGCCCGCACCTGCCCCCTGAACGATGAGGAAAAGGAAATCGTGAAGGGCTGGTTCCTGCTCACCAGCAAGCCCGTGATCTACGCCGCCAACATCGCGGAGGATCTGATCGCCGAGGATGAGGACAGCATCGACTTTGTCCGCCAGGTGAAGCAGATCGCCGAAAAGGAAAGCGCCGAGGTGCTGGTCATTTCCGCCCAGATCGAGGAGGAGATCGCCCAGATGGACCCCGCGGAAAAAGAAGAATTTTTGCAGGACCTGGGCATCGGCCAAAGCGGCCTGGACCGGATGATCCGCAAGTGCTACCACCTGCTGGGCCTCATCTCTTTCCTTACCGCCGGCGAGGATGAGTGCCGCGCCTGGACCATCACCCGGGGCACCAAGGCTCCCCAGGCTGCCGGAAAAATCCACACCGACTTTGAGCGCGGCTTCATCCGCGCCGAAATCGTGCCCTTCGAGACCCTCAGGAGCCTGGGCAGCATGAACGCCTGCAAGGAAAAGGGCCTGGTGCGGTCCGAGGGCAAGGACTACGTGATGCAGGACGGCGACGTGACGCTGTTCAGGTTCAACGTGTGAGGCAAGCCTTCCAAAGTCATAGCAAAACAGGCCCCCATAAAGCGGAGGCCTGTTTTTCGTATGGCGCGTCCGTCGGCTGCGCCGGCGCGCCGCGATTTTTCTCTGTACAGAAACCTGAATATACGGTATAATCCGGCTTGTTGAATGGTTTCGCAAGACTGCGCGGAGGTGGATGGCATGGGCGGACTGCTGCTGGCGGTGATTTATCTGATTTTTATCAGCCTGGGGCTGCCGGATTCTTTGCTCGGATCGGGCTGGCCCACGATGCAGACGGTGTTTGAGGTGCCCTCTTCTTACGCGGGGTATGTGTCCATGGCCATCTCGTTCATGACCATCATCTCCGCCCTCCTGAGCCCCCGGATGATCCGTCGTTTCCATGCCAAATGGATCGTGATCGTGTCTATTTTCCTGACCGTTCTGGGTTTGCTGGGCTTTTCTTTTTCCGGGGCGTACTGGATGCTGTTCCTGTTTGCGGTGCCCTATGGCCTGGGGGCCGGGGCCATCGACGCGTCGGTGAACCATTATGTGGCCAGCCATTATTCTTCCTCTGTCATGAATTTCCTGCACTGCTTTTATGGCGTCGGTGCGATGATCAGCCCTTCTATCATGGCGCTGGCGCTGCGGGTGGCCCGGTGGCGGGAGGGCTATCGGTGGACGTCGTATATCCAGCTGGGCATCCTGCTCATTTGCATTCTGTCGCTGCCGCTGTGGAAAAAGAATGAAAAGCGGGAGGAAGCGGACGCGAAAAACGGCGCCGGGATCGGGGAAACGCTGCGGGTGCCCGGGGTGGCGCTGACGCTGATTTCCTTTTTCGCATACTGCGCCGGGGAAGCCACCTGCTTTCTGTGGACGCCAAGCTTCTTCGCCGGCACCAAGGCAGGGCTTTCGGATGATACCGTGGCCGCCTTCGGCTCCCTGATCTTTGGCGGGCTGATGCTGGGGCGGCTGATTTCCGGCTTCATTTCCAACCGGCTTGGCGACCGGAAGCTGATCCGCATCGGCATTGCGGTAGAATTGCTGGGCATTGCGCTGGTGATGCTGCCGGCGGAGAATTATTTGGCAGCGGCGGCCGGCTTCGTGGTCATCGGCGCAGGCATGGGCCCGATTTATCCCGCCATCCAGCACCTGGCGCCGGGCAATTTCGGCAGCAGGCACAGCGCTGCGGTGATCGGATTGCAGATGGCTTCGGCCTATGTGGGCAGCACCTTCATGCCCATGGTGTTCGGGCATTTGCAGCAAAAGATGGGCATTGGCATTATGCCCGTATATCTGCTCCTTTTCGCCGCGGCGAACATCGTTTTCCTGGAAATCGCCTGCAAAAAAGCGCCGGGAAACAGGGGAAAAGCGTGACGGGACGGGAACGGCGTCCGGCGTCCGGACGCGGCAGAATCCCACATGGATGGGAGTGAATCCCGGCAAACGAAAACAGCCCTCGCGCTGCGGAGCGCTCGGGCCTGGAAAAGGAAAAGGCGGCGGTGCGGCCGCCTTTTTTGCGCGGAGAATGAATGCGGGAAAGGCGCTTTTGCGCTTCAGGCCGATTCGTCCAGCCGCTGCCGGGCTACCAGATCGGCGAAGAAGCCGCCCTTGGCGATCAGCTCTTCGTAGGTGCCCTCCTCAATGATGCCGCCGCTGTCCATCACGAGAATGCGGGTGCAGTGGCGGATGGTGGACAGTCGGTGGGCGATCACGATGCGGGTGCAGCCCATGGCGTCCAGCGCCTCGGACACCTGTTTTTGCGTTTTGTTGTCCAGGGCGCTGGTGGCCTCGTCAAACATGAGGATCCGGGGCTTGGGCGCGATGGCCCGGGCGATCATGATCCTTTGCTTCTGTCCGCCTGAAATGCCGCCCTGGCCCTCGGAAATCAGCGTTTGCATCCCCATGGGCATGGCGCGGATGTCGTCGGCGATGCCCGCTTTTTCGGCGGCTTCCCAGGCGTCGTCCAGCGTCAGCTCCGGGGCGGTGATGACGATGTTGGAATAAATATCGCCCTGAAACAGGCTGCCGTTTTGCATGACGGTGCCGATCCTGCTGCGCAGCGAACTCATGTCCAGCTTGCTCATGTCTTTCCCGTCGTAGAAAATCGCTCCCCTTTCCGGCTTTTCAAAGCCCAGCAGCAGCCGCATGAGGGTGGATTTTCCGCAGCCCGTTCTGCCTACGATGGCGATATATTCCCCGGGATGAATCTTCAAAGACAGCCCGTTGACGATATAGGGTGTGTTTCGCTGTAACGGAAGCACACGTTGTTCAGCTCGATGGCCCCGGAAAGCTGCGTGACGATTTCCCGGCGTTCGGAGGCTTCGGGCTCCGCTTCCAGAAAAGGTTTGGCCATTTCCAGGGTAGGCTTGATTTTCGCTGCCGTCATCGCAATGCCCGACAGAGCGGAGAACGCTCCCATCACCGAGCTGTAAGCCGCTGTGAACGCAAAATAGGAGGATTGGTCCACTTTGCTTTGTACGGCCAGGAGATACAGGATGATGGTGGAAACCAGGGAAATGGCCAGACTGATCACACTGTTGATCTTGAGGAATGCAGGCGGATTAAAAGCGTATTCCGCGCCCTCGGCATACAGGTTCAGCCAACGGGCGAAGGAACGTTTTTCCGCGCCTGCCAGCTTGATTTTCTGAATGCCTGCAATCGTGGAATAAGACATGCCCGACTCTTTGGCCTCCTGCTCCATCATTTTCCGGGACAGGCGGGTCTGGGCAAAGGAGGACAGCGCGCTGAAAGCCACCGTCGCCAGAATAATCAGCATGGAGGGGAGCGCCAGGGTGGGGGCGAAGCTGAAAATCTGCGGGATATATAAAAGCGACAGAAGGGAAGTCAGGCCCGTGGACATCACCGTGCCCAGCAGCATATCGCACAGGGAATTGACCGACAGGGAACGCTGGGCCAGCTCGCCCGCGCTGTACCTGCGGAAAAAATCCGCCGGCAGCGACAGAATCCGGATCATCATGGAGGATTGAATGCCAATGGATGTTTTGCTTTGGATACGGCTCATATACAGGCCGCGGACAGAGGCGATCAGCTGGGTGGACAGGGCCGTACACAGCAGGCAGACGGCAATGGCGATCAGGACGGAGGCGCTGCCGCTGGTCAGCACGGGGCCCGTCAGCGCTTTGGTAATACGCGGGATCAAAAGCCCCGTCAGCGTGAGGACCAGGGAGAAAAGCACCACCAGCGCCACGTCGCTGACTGAGAGGCAGCTTTTCATGTACCTGAGCAAATCGGCAATGCCGATCTTCCGTTGGGGCAGGGGCTGATAGAAGCAATAGCCTTCGCTGTCGAACCGGGCGGCGGTCTGCCGGTTCAGCTTCACTTTTTTCCCGGTTTTCCGATCCGTGAAGAAATAGCCGTGCCAGGGAGAGGGCAAAAGCGCCGCCGGCTCGCCGCTTTCTTTTTCAAAGGCCAGAACGGGGCCGAAAGCGTCCCTGTACCAGCCCCTCTCCAGCAAAACGTCCCGCCGCATCAGCCCATAGGGACGAAGACAGTAATCCATATATTCATCGCTGTCCATGACCGATTTGGGCACGTCCACCGGCTTGCAGTGATAATATTTCAGTATCTCGTCAATGGCCTGCCGGGCTACGGTACGGCTGCTGCCGGCCCGGACGGCCTGCCGCCGGCCCATGACCACGCCGGCGGCGCGAAAAAGCGAATCCTCGAACAGCTGCTGATCCAGGCTGTTCCGCTGCTCAATCTGTTCCTCAAACCATCCCACTTTTTCTCACCCGCCTTTACTCATTGGTCACCAGCTCTGTATAAGCGCCGCCCAGCCGCATCAGCTCTTCGTGGGTGCCGCGCTCCACCACGTTTCCGTGATCCAGCACCACGATTTCGTCGCAGTCACGGATGGTGGAGAGACGATGGGCGATCACGATGCAGGTGATGCCCCGCTCTTTGATGGCCTTGACCACTTCGTATTCGGTCTTGGCGTCCAGGGCGGAAGTGGCTTCGTCCAGGATGATGATGGTGGGGTCCTGAGCCAGCACGCGGGCGATCTCCAGGCGCTGGCGCTGCCCGCCGGAGAGGTCGCGCCCCCCGTCGGTCAGCTTGTGGTCATAGCCGCCTTCCCGCTGCATGATGTCTTCGTGAATCTGGGCGTCCCGGGCGGCCAGGATCATTTCAAAATTCTGGATGGAGTCGTCCCACATTTTGATGTTGGCGGCGATGGTGTCTTCAAAGAGCGTAATATCCTGATCCACCACGGCCACGGATCCGGTCATTACCGGACGGGGATAAGCGGACCGGGGCTTGCCGTCAAAGAGGATTTCGCCGTCCCATGGATCGTAGAGGCCGGAAATCAGCTTGGACAGGGTGGATTTGCCGCTGCTCGATGCGCCCACGAAGGCCACCCGGCTGCCGGGCTTCATGGAAATGGAGAAATCCCGGATCAGGGGCTGGGCCAGCCTGGAATAGCCAAACGTCACGTTTTTCATTTCCACGCCGCCCCGCAGCTTGTTCATGGGCTGGGCGGCGGCATCGGCGTTGCTCTGCGTGTTCTGGTCCGTGGGATATTCCATCACGTCCTCCACCCGTTCCATATCGGTGCGCATTTCCTGGATCATCTGGCCTGCGCTGATAAAGGTCATGGCGGGCCCTGTAAAGGCGCTCAAAAAGCCCTGGAACATTTGCAGAATGCCCAGAGTAAATTCGCCCTGCATGACAAACCAGATGCCCAGCACCAGCACCACGTAGCCGGCCAGGGCATTGAAAAACATAGGAATGGTGCCAAGCAGCTCATTGGTTTTATTGATTTTTACGGTCTGCGCGTTGACAGAAGCCTGATATCCGGACCATTTGCGGAAAAAGCCCCGTTCCGCGCCGCTGGCCTTGATGGTCTCCACCATTTCAATGCCGGAAACGGTGGCGGAGGCCAGCTTTGCGCTGTCCCGCTGCATGATGCGGGTGATGTTGACGCGCTTTTCCGAGATGACGCGGGACAGGCCGATGTTCAGCACGATGGTGCCGATGCCGATGGCGGTCAAAAGCACGCTGCGCCGCAGCATCAGCACGAGATAAAACACCATCATGACAGTATTGAGCGCCAGGGGGGCCAGCGTATTGACCAGGGTGGCGGCGATGGATTCATTGGTGCTGCGGCGCTGCTGAATATCGCCCGCCATGCGCTGGGAGAAAAACGCCATGGGCATATGCAGCACCTTCCACATATAGGAGGTGCTGCCCATCAGCGCCATTTTGCCTCTGATTTTAAGGGAATAAACGGTCTGCGCCCAGGAAACGACGACCTGCAGGACGCCCAGGGCGATCATAGCGCCAATGAAGGGCGTCAGCCAGTCCCGATTGATCCCGGAAAGCAGCCTGTCCATGAAAACCTGGCCCATGATGGGGTTGACGATGCCGAACATGTAGGAAATGATGGTGGACAGCATCACGAAGGCCACGGCGGCCCCTGCGCCGATCAGGCGTTTTCTGGCGAAGGCCAGGGTGCTCTTGCGCTTTCCCTCCGGCTTGAAATCCGGGCCGGGGGTGGGAGAGATGACGATGCCGGTGAAGGAATGGTCAAACTCTTCCTCGCCGATCTTTACAAAGCCCCGGGCCGGATCGTTGATATACGCGTGCTTGCCCTTGAAGCCGTTGAGAACGACGAAATGATTGAAATTCCAATGGATGATGCAGGGAAATTGGCCCTTTGTCCGGAGCACCTCCGGGCTCATGCGGAAAGCCTCCACCTGAAAGCCGTAGCTTTGGGCAGCCAGAAAGATGTTCTTCGCGTTGGACCCGTCCCGGGAAACGCCGCAGTCGGCGCGCACCTGCTCCAATGGGACCCATTTTCCGTAATATGCCGCAAGCATGGCCAGGGAGGCGGCCCCGCATTCCAGCGCTTCCAGCTGCATGATGACGGGCACCTTGGCGACGCCCCGGGTGACGGGAGATTTGACTTTTTTCTGTTTCATTTTTCCCGCCTCATTGGATCAGGAAGGATATGGGAGATACCTTCTCCAGAATGATTTTCGCGTCGTAGGTTCCGTCGGGCAGGGGAATGGGCGCCAGCGCCACGGCCCGGCCGTACGCATCCTGCTCTATGGTGGCGATTTCGTAGTCCTGGGTGTCGATGCGCGCCTGCATATCGGAGGTGACGGGCTTGGGCGATATGCCGGTAAGGGTGATTTTCGCTTTCCCGTCCTGAATGACCGCAACGGCCGGCGCGGTGGTTTCCAATTTGCCGATGGAGGCCCATACAAACAGGCCCGCAAACAGGAGCACCGCCGCCGCAAGGATGATCCAGACGCCGGGATTGGTCACCTTCAGATAGTCGTTCATCTGCTCCGGCGAGCGGATCTGATCCAGCGCTTTTTTCCGAAAGATCGTTTCTTTGTTTTCAGCCATATCTTTTACCGTATGTTTTTCGTGATCGTCAGAATATTCTGCCCGTCTTTGTATTCATAGGTCATCCGATCCATGGAGTTTTTGACCATGTACACCCCCAGGCCGCCCTTTTTTCGCTCCCGGATGGGGGCTTTCAGGTTGGGGTCCGGCTTTTCCAGGGAGTTAAAGGGTTTGCCGCGGTCGGCAAAGCTGATTGAAACGGAGAGGGGATCATCCGCCAAAGCCGCCTGAAGCTCTACCTGCCCCGTGCCCGGATCATAGGCGTAGCTGGCAATGTTGACGAATATTTCCTCCACGGCCACTTCGATCTGCATTTGCACGCGGCTGCCGCAGCCGGCTGTTTCCAGCTGACTGTCAATGAAGCGCAGCGCCTGCGGCAGATTTTCAGGCACTGCCGTTAAAACAAGGGTGTTCATTCCGCGCCTCTTATTCCACAGCGATGTCGTCGAGCAGCCCCGTTACCTGGAACACGTCCATGATTTCGGGGCGCACGTTCCTCACCTTCATTTCGCCCTGTCCCTCCATGACCTGCATCGCCGTCAGGAGCACCCGCAGGCCGGCGCTGGAAATGTATACCAGCTTTTCAAAATCAAACACCAGCTTTTCAACGCCTTCCAGCGCGGGCTCCAGCTGCTCCTCCAGGACGGGGGAGGTCAGGGTATCCAGCCGGCCTTCCAGCGTGACGGTGAGTTCCTTGCCGTTTTTGTTCATGCTGACGTTCATGGTTGTTCCTCCTTTTCCTTATTGGGCATGTATTTTAAACAGAGCATGGTCAGGTCGTCAAATTGCGGCGCGTCGCCCACGAACCGGTCGATATCGCCGCGCATGCCGTGAAGCAGCGCTTCGGGCGCGCCGTCCGGGTTTTTGTTCAGGCTGGTCAGCATCCGTTCGGTGCCAAACAGCTGCTCCTGGGCGTTGGTGGCTTCCGGGGCGCCGTCGGTGTACAGGAACAGGGTGCTGCCGGGCTCCAGGTCGAAAGCGTATTCCGTGTAGGTTTTTTTCCTGATGACCCCCAGCATCATGCCGTGCTTTTCCTTGAACAGCTCAAAGCGGCCGCCGGGCTTTCGGATGATCGGGTATTCATGGCCGCCGTTGGCGGCGGTCACATGGCCGGAGGACAAATCCAGGATACCGAACCACACGGTAACGAACATTTTATTGCGGTTGTTTTCGCACAGGCTTTCGTTGGCGCGGTTCAGCACTTCGGCGGCGGACAGGCCCGTCATGGCGTAGTTTTTAATGAGGTTTTTGGCCGCCATCATAAACAGCGCCGCCGGAACGCCCTTGCCGGATACGTCGGCGATCACCAGGCCCAGGCGGTTTTCGCCGATAAAGAAGAAATCGTAGAAATCGCCGCCCACTTCCTTGGCCGGGTCCATGGAAGCGTAAAGCTGCATATCCGGCCTTTGAGGAAACGCAGCGGGCAGGCTGTCGGTCTGGATTTTCGCGGCCAGATCCAGCTCGGCTTCCACCCTTTGCTTTTCTCCCTGCAGCCGCAGGTTTTCCGCCGCGGAGCGCTCGATTTCCACCGCCATGGCGGAAATACTGTCCGCCAGGCGGCCTACCTCGTTTTTCGCCCGGATTTTTTTCATGCTCTGCACCGCGGCGGCGCTGTCCTTGGTTTCCATATAGCTGTGGATGCTGCTGTTGACCTGCACCAGCGGATGCACCGCTTTGAAATAAATGAACAGGATGAGCAGCAAATCGACGGCCAGCAGGGTTATGGCGCCCAGGATTGCGATGGAACGGGTATTTTGGTTCAGGATGAAGGCGAAGGTGGCATAGTCATATTCCATGCACACGATGTAGCGAATTTCGCCGTTTATATAAACCGGAGAGGCCGCCACGTACATGGTGTCGTTGCCGATTGGCATTTCGTGAAACAGAATGCTCTCGCTGTCCTCGCCGAAGGATGGCGACCGAAGGGCGGAAAGGAAGCCGTAGCCGTCCTTCTTTTCAAAATAGGTGCCCAGGTGGTAATGATAATCCTTGTCGTCAATCTCGCCGCAGTCCATGAGGATGAAGTATTCCCCGGCGGCTGTGTCAAGCACGCCCAGGTCGCGCATGTCCAGCACCAGGAAACGGTCGAAGTCTCCGTTTAGTCTTTTGCCGTCGATCCATTCCCCCAGGTAACGAAACAGCGCTTTCAGATACGCTCTCTGCGTTTCCGGGTCCATCGACTCGATTGCTTCCATGTCGTCCAATTCGGCCACGAAGCGGGAGAAAACGAAACTGCTGTAAAAGTCCTCCTCTGCTTCCGTTGCGGGCTCCAGCATCATATCCGGGTCATTCTGCCATTGCTCAAGCACCCAGCTTGTGATTTCGGGGCTCATGAGCAGGTACTTGCACTCGATCATTTCCTTCTTGATTTTTTCGTTGTTGAACTGAAAAAACATCCTTTTCGTGCCGCGCAAAACAATGGCGCCGATCAACGTCAGGGCCAGGATGAACATCAGGGTAACGATTAAGCTGATCTGCACGGCCAGCTTGCGTTTTTTTTTCTGCATGAATGATCCCCGTCTGTTTTTTTGCTTCATTGCTTTCCGCTTTCAGGGCCGGAAAGGATATTACAAAATGATTATATAATATTCCGGCTTCGTTTTCAATCGAAAAACACCCCGGGAAGCGAAAAAATCCCTCTTTTGCCAGGGCATCGACTTTGCCGATGCGCTGAGGACTGACGCCCTCCTTTTTTTCGTCCGCACAAAAAATACGCGCCATTTCCGTCCGGCAGCCGGCGGGCAGGCGCGTATTTTTGCGGTAAGGCTGGATTCAGGTTTGATCCGGGTAGTCCCAAAAACCGCCCTTGTGGAAGTTTTCATTGCCCAAGGGCGCGGCGGTCAGCTTAAAGATCACGCATCCGTCCGGGCAGACGATCGTTTTGGTGTATTTGCTGTCGCCGCCGAGGTTTTCAAGATCGCCTCCGCTGCGCACGGCCTCCATCAGCGGGTAGAGCATCATCATCGTTTTTGAGCAGATGCCCCAGCCGTCGCTGTTGACGGGGCATCCGTACGTGCAGGTGTATTTGTCGCCGATTTCCTCTCCGTTGCGGCAGTATCTTTCCGTATGATCCCCGCGCAGAAAGCCGGTGACTTCCACGGTGAACGCGTATTCCTCGTCATACCATTTTTTCATGTTTTTCCTCCTTGCCGCCGGCGCTGTACCATGAAGGGGCGCCGCTATGCCAGATGCATCACGTAGATCTGACACGGGTTTTCTTTTCCCCAGAGCTCGCTGATTACTTCAAATTCCCGGAAGCCCAAAGCCTGATAGAAGCGGTTCGTAATATCGTAGTCGGGATAGACGCCCATTTTCACGGTTTTTACCTGCATGAAGGAATAGCCGGCCCGGACGGCCGCTTTTTTCGCCTCGTCAAACAGGGCTTTCCCCAGGCCCCTGCGGTGGTACTTTTCAAGAACGCCCATGACTGCCAGCTCCGCCGTTTCCCTGCCCGTTTCTTTCAGGCAGAGAAAGCCCGCGTATTCCCCTTCTTCTTTTGCCGCAAAGAACAGCCAGCCGGCGCAGTCCGCGATGTATTTTTCCCTGCTTTCGTCGATTTCGAACCAGGCCCGGAGTGATTCCAGGATGTTCCTGGCGATTTTCTGCTTCAGGGCTGTGTCCCGGATTTGCTCGATCATGTATTACTCCCGTAAATCCTGTTTTACCGTTTCAAAAAAAGCGCGCGCCGGCCAGGCCGTGTCTGCTTTACGGCATACTGTTGATCAGATCGGTCAGCTTTTGCCGGTCGTAGAGCGTTTCGATGCGGCTGATGTATACGTCGGGTTCCACGCCTTCGTCAATATCGTAGAAGGAGCCGTTTTTGCGGAAGGACAGGCGCGAATTGCCGGACATCTGGAACGTGGTGCCCCAGGCGGTGCTGGAGCTGCGCACGACGCAGGCGCCGCCGCCGGAGGCGCGCCCGATCAGGGTGACCATTTGGCTGGCCTTGCAGGCTGCGGGCACCAGATTGCCGCAGGAAAAGCTGACGGGGGAGATGAGGCAGTAAACGTGCCTGCCCTGCAGGGTGTCCTCTCCGTCAAATTGATGGTCCAGGTTCACGTCGGCCTGATACACCATGGTGGCCTGCGCGCCGGTGGACGGGTCCTCCACGCTGACCTCCGCTTCCCCCAGGATCCAGCTGATCACGAACAGCGCCGCGTCGGCGTCGCCGCCGATGTTGCCGCTCAGGTCGATCACCACGTTTTCAATGGGGCTGTTTTCTCTGGTGATCTGCTGGTGTGCATAAGCGATCAGGCCGACGGTGTCGTTCTTCCTTGTTCCTTCGGCCGCCGCGGCGAAGTAATCGCCGGACTCGAATAGACAGGTGAACTCATCAAAGGTCACATAGGCCGTATTGCCTACTTCCTGGTAATCCGCCACCTTTTCGCCCAGCAGCTTGCTGCGGGCTGCGTAATACTGCCTGGCTTTTGCGGTAAACAGCCTGGAGGAGGGGCCGTCCTCTTCGGGAAATTGTGCAGCCGCATCGACGCCCGTCATCCAGGAGGGCTGGCCGAAAGCGGAATGCAGATCGTCCAGATAATAATTGATGAAGCTGCGCAGGGCCAGATCGGCGTCCGCCGGGTCGGTGGAGGACAGCGGCTCGTCATAGCCGATTTCCCAGAACGTGCGGGCAAAAGAATTGATGCCGTGCTTTGCTTTCAGGCCGTACTCGAAATCCAGCAGCAGGCAAAGCTCATTGTAGCCGAAATCGGCAAGCACCTGGCTGCGCTGGGTGGGCTTTACGGAATAATACAGGCTGCCGAGGCTGGTATACGCTTCCGTTTTATCATCCCACAGGTCGTTGTGATTGGCAAAAAACAGGCTTTCTCCGTTGAACAGGAAGGAACGGTTCATCAGCGGAGTGAACAGGAAGTCGTTGGCGGTCTGCAGCGGGATATAGCCCCGGTCATCGTCCAGGATCAGCCGGATGCCGTAATCCGAAAGGTCCATGATCCGCACGGCGCCGTACCGCGTATAGGACGCTTTCAAATCCCGCCGGAACAGTTCCGCTTCGCCCTCGCTGTTGAAATAGGCGTAGTCCAGCAGATCCAGCAGGCTGCCCATGCCGGGCTTTTGCACGAAGCCGTCGTAATCACCGAAGGTGATGGTGTTTTCTTCAAAATCCACCGCCATGTTCAGCCCCGTATCTTCCCGCTCCAGGGAAATGACGGAGCCGTTCTGGTAATACGAAAGATGAAAGTCCTTGTTTCCGTATACTTCGTTTTCCAGAAAGTTTGCCATGTCCGCCAATTCTTCCAGGTCGATCCAGGGCATGTCGTCTGCGCCGTCGCGGAAGAACAGGGGCCATTTCTGGTTCGATTCAATGTTTCTGAAGGTAAAGAGATCATACATCCGGGTGTAGAAGGGCGCTTCGGCTTCTTCGGAAGCAAAGGCCGCTGAGCCCAGCAGCAGGGCTAAAGTCAGAAGGACGGCAACCGCTTTTTTCATGAGGTTCTCTCCTTTTTCATCGAATGGCAGCAATCAGTGAAGCATACTCAAGGGGATTTCCGCCGCCCAGGCCAGCGAGGGATCGCCGGTTTCCCGGATGGAAGCGAGAAGCGTTTCGGGGGAGGGATTCACCTGCACTTCATATACGCCTTCCGCCGTTTCGATCCGGATGGGCCGGGATACGTCCAGCAGAAGGGGATTGACCAGGATAGAAAAATCGCCGTTCACGTTTTCGGTTTTTACGGAAAGGGCGTTATCGCCGATCAGCGAGGCCGTGATCACGCCCTGGTTCACGGAGGCGTCGGCCCTGAGCCAATAGAAGCTGGTCACATCCCGGGACGCCGCCCGGGTGCTCAAATCCCACACCACGGTTTTCGGCGCGGGATCGCGGGTGAACTGGGACACGTAAGCAACCGCGTTGGCGTTGACGAAGGCGGTGTCCAGATGGAATTCCTCCTTGACGATCCTTCGTATCTCCCCGTCAAACGCTTCGTTTTCACCTTCCCCGTAGTAAGACAGGGAAGATACGCCGTAGCCGTCCGCAGTGGCTTCAAACGCCTCCAAGAAACGAACCAGCATCGCTTCCGTAATGGCGGGATCGGCATAGGCGGCGGGATCGGTCAGCACCTCGGTCTGCGTGTCCTCATAATCGTTGTAATTATGGCCCTCCGGCACGTGGATGAGCACCTGATGGGTATAGCCGCTTCCCAGCTGATCGTGATACGCAGTCAGGGTATTTTCAAACTCCGCTGCGCGGATGCAGCGCAGGGCGCTTTCGCTGTAATAATCCCGCACGCCCACCTGGATGCTGAAGGGGCAGCTGTACAGATTCCGCAGCGACACGCCGTTGGGATGGCCGGAGGACATGTTGGCGGCGGCAAAGCGGTCGGCCATGCGGGGAGCTATCTGGTACACCCCGTCGCCGCCGGCGGAGAAGCCCAGCAGGTACACCCGGTTGGGATCGGCCTGGTACAGATAGATCATGGCCTGGATCAGCCGGTCGTAAAGGGGATAGGATTCGGGGCGAAAATGCAGATCCCATGTATCGGTGATGCCGCGGCAGGCCACATAGATGCCGTTTTTCACCGCGGGCCGGTAGTATTCATACATCATGAACCATTGGACGTCGTTGCCCTCCGGCGCGCCTCCGCCGCCGCCGTGAAGCGTGATGTACAGGGGATAGCGGCCGTTTTCCCCGGGCTCGCCATTTTGCCCCATGAGAAAGCGCATGGTCTGCCCCTGATGCGTCAGGGTGCAAAGGCGGTACACTTCCCCTTCGCCCGTTTCAAACGGATCGGTGATTTCCTCCACGCTGATTTCTCCGCGCAGCTCCTCCACCAGCGCCGCGTCGCTGAAATATGCTTCCGCCGCGGCGGACAGCATGGACAGGGTTTCTTCCTGCGTTTTGGGGGCCAGCTCCGCATGGATGACGAGGGTTTCCTCCGCGCCTGCGGGAAGCACCGTCAGCAGTGACAGCGCAAGCAGGCATGCAATCAGCTTTTTCATTTGGTATCTCTCCTTCCCGCTGACGAAAATGCTTGTATGGGGAAAAACGCCGCCATCGGCCCTCTGCGCTCCGGCGTTTCCGAAGGAGGAAGGCCGCCGCGGCGGGAAGCCCGCTGCCGCGCGTTATGCCGGCATCAGGAGTTTCCGGTAAATTGCCAGGTCCAGGTCCTTGTACACGTTGAACACGGTTTTGATTCGGCTGGCCGTTTCTCCGTAGTATTTCCGCACGGTGTCCACGGCGATTTCCGCGGCCCGCTGGTTGGGAAACATGAATACGCCGGTGGAGATGCAGCAAAAGGCGATGCTGTCCAAACGGTTTTCGTCGGCGATTGCAAGGCAGCTGCGATAGCAGGAGGCAAGCAGGCGCTCGTGCTCCTCTGTCAGCGGCCCTTCCACGATGGGGCCCACGGTGTGGATCACGTATTTGCAGGGCAGGTTGTAGGCCGGGGTGATTTTGGCCCGGCCCGTGGGTTCCTCATGTCCCTGGGCGCACATGATCTCGCTGCAGCGCAGGCGCAGCTGGATGCCGCTCTTGGAATGGATCAGGTTGTCGGCGCAGGAATGCAGGGGAATGAAGCAGCCCAGCATGGCGCTGTTGGCGGGATTCACGATGGCGTCCACCCGCAGGGCCGTCATATCCCCCTGCCAAAGGAACATCCTTTCATCCGACGGGAGGGACGTCAGGTCCGTCAGGGCTGTGACGTTTGCCCGGTTTTCCTCGGAAAGATATTCGTCCTGCACGGAAAGAAATTCCGGGCTGACGGGCCGGGGCGGCCGCACGTTCATCAGCGTCCGGAGCAGCTTTTTTTGTTCCTGCGCGTCCTTGGGGATGCCCATGGACCGGTATTCCGGCGATTCCTCCAACAGCTGCCCGATCAGCCATTCCCTCTGCTGCCCGTGATTCATGCCCTTCTCCTTTGCCGCGGCGCTTTTTTGATCCGCCGGCGCACCGCAAAGCATTCGCAGGCGGCGATACCCAGCAGCGACAGCCACATGATGCCGTAGTTGGCGATCTCGCTCATGGGGATGAACTGCTTGTCCAGATTGAACTCCACGAATACCATGATCCCGAGGCAGGCCAGGTTGACGGCCAGCGGCCAGAATGCGGCGGGGAATCCCTTTTCCCGCACGGCCCAGCAATGCCTGAAGAGGAGCACGAACATGATCGCCGCGCACAGCAGCTGCTCGGGCCGGACAAAGCCCCAGTACAGCGAATCGCTGCGCAGGCTTTCCAGGAAGATCTGGGGCAGGCACAGGTAAAAAGCGACGCGCTCAAAGCGCAGGCCGGGAACGGCCGCTTCCTTTTTCCTGAACAGGAATACGCAGCCCACCGTCAGCGCGGCGGCCGCCGCCAGGGTGTAGAGCGTCAGGTACCACTGATCGTAGGCGTTGAGGGCGGAAAAAGGGAAGCGCTGGAGCAGGGGAGATTCCACCTCGAAGGCGGACCAGTTGACTTCCTGAAGGAAATGCTCGGCGCCTCTTGCGAAGGCCACCGCCAGGGCGCCGGCGGGGGCGAAAGCGTCCAGCGTCTTTTTCAGGGGCTGCCCGGCCAGCCGCGCGGCCAGCGCCGTGCCGGCGGCCACCCCCAGGCATCCGCCCAGGAAGGAAAATTTATCCGGGCTGAACTGAAACAGCTGCGCTGCGCTGAAGGCCCGGGTTTCCCGGCTGATCATCAGCAGAAAATACAGCCCCTTGGCCCCCACATAGCCGCATACGGCCCAAAGCGGCAGCGCGATCAGGGCGGAGGAGGGCTTGAGCAGGTTCTTCATCAGCAGCGCAAAGAGGCCGGCAGCCAACAGGGCGCCGGCCAGCATGGTCAGGGTATAGAAAATGTTCATTGCTTATTCTCCCTGGTACGCGGAGGCGAAATAAATGATGTCGCCCACCACGCGGTTGGATTTGTCCGCCGTATCGTTGACGCGCTGGCCGTTGAAGATCAGCATGGTGGAGTCGCCGCCGTCCAGGTTATAGGCCGTCTGCACGTCCTGCTGGGCGCACAGCTTGGCGAATTCCGCCATGGTCAATCCCAGGTTGCCCCGGGCGGGGCCGGCGCAGCAGATGCACTTGTATTCCAGCGGGCCTACCTGGCAGATGGCCATGCGCTGGCGGGAATCGTCGATGTTCATGTCCTTGCGGCGCTCAAAATTGGTGTTCACCTGGCCGTTTTCCACCAGGATGGGGCCAAAGTAGAAGGCGTTGATGATCTTTTTGCCGTCTACCTCATACACCTTTTCCCCGTCCACGGTAACGAAGGGGATATCGCCCATCTTGGGCTTGTGGTATACGTGGAAATCCCCGTCCTCGTCCACGGCCAGCACATCCAGATCGCCCACCAGCAGATCCACGAACAGCTGGCCCTGCCGGAGCACGAAGGGCGCGCCGGTATAGCAGTAATAGTCGCCGTTGATGGCCAGGGCGGGATGGGCCCGGGAGGCCAGGGACAGGCCCTTCACCCGGGAGGTCTTGTCAAAGCCCTTGTCGGACAGGGTGCGAAGCTGGGACGCATCCTGGATTTTCACGTCGGCCACCCAGTAGGCGCAGCCCAGGCCGCCCTTCTTGAAACGGTCGGTGGTGATGTGCACGGTGATGGTGGGGTCTTCGTAGTGCCAGTAGGTTTTGCCGTCGGTGTCATAGTTTTCCGCGGCGGGGACGGAGCCGAAGGAAAAATCAATGGGCAAAAGCGGCGCTCCGGCATCGTCCCCAGGGGCTGCCTGCACGCTTTCAGCCAGGCATGCGCCCGTCAGCAGGGCCATCAGGCAGCAGAAGATCAGCAATTCTTTGAGCTTGCGCATAAAAAACAGCGCTCCTTTACCATATAATATCAAAGATATTATAAATTCCCGGCGATATAAATGTCAATAGAAAAAGCGTTTTGTTTACATCCTTCCGCGGGATGGCAACGGTTGACAAAAACCGGGAAGGTGGGGTATCATACCATCAGAAAAATGATGGAGGACGCGGGCGTGCGCAAGAAACTGATGTGCCTGATGCTGGCGCTGTGGCTGCTGCCGCAGGCGTGCCTTGGCGACAGGCAGACGGTGATCACTTTTTTGGGGGACTGCACCATCGGCGGCGAAGAAAGGCTGCGGGACAGGGAAGACTCCTTCGACGGCTTTTACCGCGCCTATGGGCCCGATTATTTCTTTCAGAACGTGCAAAGCGTGATCGCGCAGGACGATCTGACCGTGGCCAACCTGGAATGCGTGCTGGCCCAGAACGCCGGCGGCAAGGTGCAGAAAACCTACTGCTTCCGTGGGCTGCCCGCCTACACCCAGGTGCTTACCGGCTCCAGCGTGGAATGCGTGAACGTGGCCAACAACCACACCCTGGATTATTCCGACACCGGCATGCGCAGGACCAAGAAGATCCTGGACGACGCCGGCATCCACTGGTTTGGCAGCAACGCCGTGGTGCGGCAGACGTGGATCTACGAACAGGACGGGATCAAAATCGGCTTCCTGGGGGCGGAGATCCACTATTGGGCCTCCAACCGGGACACCCTGCTCAAGCAGATCAAGGCCCTGAAAAAGGCCGGCTGCCAGGTGATCGTGGCGTCGCTCCACGGGGGCGAGGAATACGGAAGCCGCAGGGACAAGGGCCAGGAAAACGCCTCCCACTGGTTTGTGAACAACGGCTGCAACGTGGTGATCGGGCATCATCCCCACGTGCCGCTGGGGCTGGAAATCTACAAAAACGCCACCATCTGCTATTCCCTGGGCAATTTCGTGTTCGGCGGCAACGCCGCCATCCGGCAGCCCCGGGCCAGGTACACGGGCCTGTTCCAATTTACCTTTTCCTTTGACGACGAGGAAAATTACCTGGGGCACCAGCTGAACATCATCCCCGCTTTCGTGTCGGACGACGCGGAGGCAAACCACTATCAGCCCTATCTGGTGCAGGGCGAGGACGCCAAAACGGTGCTCAGGTGCGTGCAGACCGACACCGCGTTCCGCCTGAAGCCCTACGTGGAGGGCGTTGGCGCGGTGCAGGATTTCGTGCCGGCGGCCGGAAAATAAAAAAGGAGATACACAAAATGAAAAAAAGATTCATTGCGCTGCTGACGCTGGCGCTGCTGCTCCTGTCCGTCGCGGGCCTTGGCGAAGGGAATACGGTGGTGTTCCAGGGGCAGGTGGAAGTGAGCGCCGACGCGGAGTATGTGGACCTGGGCGACGTGAAGGCCAAATCCATGGACGATCTGATCGCCTTCCTGGAAAAGCTGCCCAACCTGAAAAAGGTGGACATGTTTGAAACCTATCTTTACGCCAGAGACGTGGAAAAGCTGGCTCAGCGCTTCCCCGACGTGGAATTTGGCTGGACCATGCTCATCAACTGCAAAAACCCCAATCATCCCGAGCGGAAATATCACATGATCCGCACCGACGCCACCGCGTTTTCCACCCTGCACAACAACCAGTGCACCATGCATACCAGCGAGGATTTCGCCATCCTGAAATACTGCAAAAACCTGGTGGCGCTGGATATCGGCCATAACGCCGTGACCACGCTGGATTTCCTGGCCGCCATGCCCAAGCTGCGGGTGCTGATTATCGGGCGCAACCAGGTAAAGGACCTGTCGCCGCTGAAAAACTGCCCCGACCTGGAATACCTGGAGGCCTTCACCAACCAGATCGAGAGCGTGGAGCCGCTTTTGAGCTGCCCGTATCTGATGGACCTGAATATCCCCAACAACTGCGTCAAGGACCCGGAGCTGTTCTGCCAGATGACCTCCTTAAAGCGCCTGTGGATTTTCAACTATGCTTCTCCCCGGGATTTCAATAAGGACACCATGCCGCAAAAGACAAAATCCGCCATCAAGCAGGCCCTGCCCGGCTGCCGGATCAACACCTATTCCAGCGGTACCGGCGAATGGCGGATGAACACCAAGCATTACCAGGTGATCAGCGACATGTTCACCACCGGGGCTTACATTCCCTTTGAGGACAGCCATCAATAAGCAAAATACAAGGGGCTGCCGCGTTTTTTCTCAGCGCGGCAGCCCCTTTGCCTGCATTCTTTTATTCTTTTTCCCTGCGCAGGGATTTTTCCGCGTCGAAGCCTTCCGGGTAGCGGCTGCGCAGCTTGTCGATATTCATCTGCATGATTTCTGACAGGGAATAGCCGATGGCGTGGGCGGTTTCGGCCAGGTACCAGGCCACGTCGCCCAATTCCTTGGCCAGCTTTTCCCTGTCCAGGGGATGGCCCTGGGCCAGGTGCTTTTTCACCAGGTCGATGGCTTCGCCGCTTTCGCCGCACAGGCCCATCACGCCGTTGATGAGCACGTCCTTGCCCTTCAGCGCCGGGTTCAGGGTGGTCAGCGCCAGGCGCTGGTACTCGTCGGCCTCCATTGGACCGCCTCCTTATCTGTATGGCTAATCAGAGCACTTGGATGTCCGTCCAGCCCTGCACGTCGCATTGGCCATAATTATTATCTCCCACGGCTACGACGGTGCCGTCCGCTTTCAGGCCCACGGTGTGAAAAATGCCTGTGGCCACAGAAGTCTTTCCTACTTTCTCTCTTGCAGCGGCAGCGAAATCGGCGGCAGCCTTTCGGCACTGCTCCGCCCGGGCCCGGCTGTCCCGGAAAAGGGCGATGGAATCATACAGCCTGGCGGCGGAAAGCCAGTTTCCTACGCTGCCGGATGCCGCCTTGGATTCGCACTGCCGGGCCTCATAGTAGGTAATCATAAAGGCGCTTTCCTTGTAATCCCCCAGCAGGCGGAAGGTGGAAAACGCGGTGTCGTAATCGCCGTTTTCGCCGGCTGCCGCCGCTTTGCAGTACATGGCCAGCTTGGCGGCTTCCTCGTAGCTGCCCAGCTCGTCAAACTTGGCGGCGGCCTCCGCATACTTTTCCCTGGCCATCAGGGATTGGGCGCTTTCGTATTTCGATTTGTCGCTTTCCACGCAGCCGGCAAGCAAGCAGGCCAGCAGCGCCAGCATCAGCGCCAGGCAAATGATTCTTCTGTTCATGATGATTCCTCCGCGATTCGCATTGCAAAATGATGAACGGCTGACTTCCGCTTCATTGTATCACGGCGCTGCCGGGATGTCCATACGCCGGGGCGCGGAAAAAACAGACGGAGCGCGCGGGGGAAAACAATGTTTTTCTTGTACATTAGGAAAAATATGCTATAATATAGAAAATAAACGCAGACCACGGAGGCAGGAAATACATGAACACCGATCGACTGATTCGCAGCAACCGCAGGCTGGTGCTGATCGTGGAGGACGAGGCCATCAACCGGGAAATCCTGTCCATGATCCTGTCGTCCCAGTACGACGTGCTGTGCGCCGAAAACGGCCGGGAAGCGCTGGAAGTGATCCGGGAGAAAAAGGATCGGCTGTCCATGATCCTGCTGGACATCAATATGCCGGTGATGAACGGCACCGAGCTGCTCAAAATCCTCTCCGCCGACGAGGAATTGCGCGCCATCCCCGTGATCGTGCTTACCAGCGACAAAAACGCCGAACTGGAAAGCCTGGAGCTGGGCGCGCTGGACTTTATCATGAAGCCCTACGATATGCCCCAGATCATCCTGGCCCGGGTCAAACGGATCATCGAATTCGTGGAGGACAGGCGGATCATCCGCGACGTGGAATTGGACGAGCTGACCGGATTGTACAACCGGGGCTTTTTCTACGAATACAGCCGCCATCTTTTATCCGTCCGCCCGGACCGGGAATGGGACCTGATCGCCGTGGACATCGACCGCTTCCGCATGCTCAACGAGGTGTACGGCAAGCCCTTCGGCGACCAGGTGCTCTGCGCCGTGGCCGACGGCATCCGGGACGGGCTGGCGGCGTATTTTGGCATCAGCTGCCGCAGCGACGCCGATCAGTTTTTCGTTTTGACTGAGCATCAGCCCGACGGCCCGCAGCGGATGCTGGGCAAGATCATGGACCGGCTGGGCGGCCTGGAAAGAAAAGCGAATATCCGGGTGCGCGTGGGCGTTTACCGGGGCGTCACCGCCGGCGGACAGAGCATCGAATGGTGCTGCGGCGCCGGCAAGGCCGCCTGCAGCGCCCTGCGCAGCTATTTCGGCGCCAGCGTGATGGTGTACGACGAAAAGCTCTATGAAAAGGAACGCGTGAACCAGCGCCTCATGAGCGATCTGGACGAGGGGCTTTCCCAGCGCCAGTTCCGGGTGTTCTTCCAGCCCAAATACAATATCACCGGCGACGCGCCGCGCCTGACCAGCGCCGAAGCGCTGATCCGCTGGCAGCATCCCGAATTGGGCTTCGTCAGCCCCGGGGCGTTCATTCCTTTGTTTGAGGAAAATGGCCTGATCGCCAGGGTGGATGAATACGTGTGGCGGGAAACCGCCCGGCAGATGGCTGCCTGGCGGGATAAGTACGGCTTTGTGCTGCCGGTGTCGGTGAACCTGTCCCGCATGGATTTGTTTGACGACGCGCTGCTGCCCCGGCTGCTGGATATTGTGCAGCCTCAGGGCCTCGACCCCCATGATTTCCTCCTGGAGGTGACCGAATCGGCCTATGCCGAGGATACCGAAAGGATGATCGCCAGGGTGGACAGCCTGCGCAAGGCCGGCTTCCGCATCGAAATGGACGATTTCGGCTCGGGCTATTCCTCCCTAAGCATGCTCTGCCTCATGCCGGTCGACGCTTTGAAGGTGGATATGAAATTCGTGCAGAACCTGATGGACGCCGAAAGCGGCGCGCAAATCCTGGAGCTGGTCATGAATATGGCCCACAGCATGGGCCTGCCCGCTATCGTGGAGGGCGTGGAGGACGCGCAGCAGTGCCGGATGGTAAAAAAAGCCGGGGCCGACGTGATCCAGGGCTATTATTTTTCCAGGCCTGTGGACGCGCAGGCGTTTGAACAGCTGATTGAAAAGGATTTGTCGGAGGTGCGGAAATGATCATTGATATTACCCAGGAATTGTTTTCCTGCCATGTGTTCCCCGGCGATCCCGCGCCACAGAAGCGCCGGGATCTGGCCATTGAAAAGGGCGACGTGTGCAACCTGACGTCCTTTTCCATGTGCGCCCATAACGGCACCCACGTGGACGCGCCCTTCCATTTCATCAACGAAGGAAAGACCATCGACCAAATGCCCTTGACCGCTTACGTGGGGCCCTGCTTCGTGGCCCGGCATGAAGGAGACGTGAACAAGGAAGATGCGGAAAAAATGCTTCGGGACGCCAGGGCAGCCGGGGCGGACAAGCGCCTTTTGATCGCCGGAAAAGCCACCGTCACCGCCGGCGCCGCCCGGGTGTTCGCGGAGCACGGCCTTCTGCTGCTGGGCAACGAAAGCCAGAC
>Ga0247610_10001511_pt1 | contig 28869 bp, 26 predicted proteins | sample 174DNAGHGhighgp2_FD_193483 | JGI IMG/M metagenome (GOLD analysis project Ga0247610, IMG submission 193483) | Sheep rumen microbial communities from Palmerston North, Manawatu-Wanganui, New Zealand - 1742 DNA GHGhigh gp2 | ecosystem: Host-associated > Mammals > Digestive system > Stomach > Rumen...
ACAACTCATAACTGTAGATGCCGATGGAAGGGATGCCCATGCCATGTCCCATCACGCTGACGCGCTTGCCGTTGTGAGTGCCGGTGAAACCAAGCATGCCTCTAACATTGTTGAACTGAACGGGATTGTCCAAAAAACGCTCTGCCATGAACTTTGCTCTCAAGGGGTCGCCTGCCATGATGACAAATTCAGCGATTTCTCCGTATTGTGCCCCGATGTGGGGCGTTGGTGTTTTTGCCATAATAGTTATTTATTGATGTTTGACATATATTGGATTTGTTTGCAAAAATAATAAAAAAAACTGATGTTCCAACAAAAACAGCATATTTTTTTGCATAATAATGAGAAGTTCTTCCATACTTCCCTTTTTTAAAAATTTAAAAAGAATTTCATTTTGTTCTTTGTTTCGTAAAAAATTGCACTATCTTTGCAAATCAATATGCCACATCCCATGAACATTCGCCACATCCATCTCGACAAGGTGGACTCCACCAACAACTATTTGCAATGCTACAAGCAAGCGGAAGATGAAGACATCACCTTCGTCTGGACCGATGCACAAGTGGCAGGAAGAGGATGTGGCGCCAATTCATGGGAATGTGAGGCGGGAAAGAACATCGCTTTCAGTGTATTGTTCCACCCCGTCCATGTGCCGGCATCCAAGCAGTTCATCATTTCCATGGCCAACGCCTTGGCACTCAAGGAAGCTCTTGGATGCTTCACGGAAGACCTCACCGTGAAATGGCCCAACGATATCTACTGGAAGGATTTCAAATTGGCAGGTACGTTGATTGAACCGTCCTTGAGAAGAGGAGTGGTGGCCGACTGCATCATCGGAACGGGAATCAATGTGAATCAGACCGTCTTCCGCAGCGACGCCCCCAACCCCGTCTCACTCAAACAAATACTTGGCCGTGAATTGGTTAGAGAGGAAGTGGCGTCCCAAGTGACAGAAAGGTTCATCAAGTACATGACCCTATTGGAGTCCTCATGCAATTGGCCTTCAATCAGGAACGCCTATCGTGGTGCGCTATATAGGAAAGATGGCATCCATTGTTTTCAAAACACCTCTGGCGAATGCTTCAAGGCAGCCATGCACAACGTTGAAGATGACGGAACTTTGGTGCTTGAAGTACATACTGCAGATGACAGAACAGATTTGCGAAAATTTACTTTTAAAGAATTGAAATACATCATATGATGATGAGAATCATAGGAGTTTCTAAGGATTATCGGAATACCCTGAATGCCACGAGTACTCAGAGTAATCGGAAAACCAGCACAGTCCTCAAGGCCACAGCGCTCGTAATGCTTGTTTTCCTGGCAGGCAGTTGTGGAAAAAAACAGGCTTCAACCGCCAAAGGTCCTATCCGCGTGAAAACTGAGGTGGTGTCGCAGACGGGCGGCAGTTATGGCAAACAATACGTGGGCATCGTGGAGGAGCGAGAGGCTACAGCTGTCAGCTTCACCAGCATGGGCGTGGTGCGTCGTGTCTTGGTGGAGGAAGGCCAGTATGTCACTCGTGGACAATTGTTGGCAGAGATGGATGCCACCACTATGAACAACAGCGTGGAGGCTGCACGTGCTTCCACCAGTCAGGCTCATGACATGGTGGCCCAGGCACAAAGTGCGTACGAACAGGCAAAGGACGCCTATGACCGAATGAAACTACTGCACGACAATGGGTCGCTGCCCGAGATGAAATGGATAGAGGTGGAGACACGTCTGCAACAGGCAGAGACAGCCCTTCGCACCGCGCAAACAGGTGTCAGGTCTGCCAACGCTGCAGAACAGATAGCAAGGAAAGGACAGGCCGACACCCGCCTTGTCGCACCCGTCAGCGGCATCATCGGCAGCAGGCAGATCGTGGCTGGAGAGACAGCATTGCCCTCCCAGGCCGTCGTCACCATACTCGACATCAGCAGCGTAAAGGTGAAGGTTTCCATCCCCGAGGCGGAAATGCAAAGCCTTGGCAGCCACACCTCTTCTTATATTGAAGTGGAAGCAGTGGGTGCCAGGGTAGGAGGCGGCATGATAGAAAAAGGAGTGAAAGCCGATGCATTGACACATACTTATGATGTGAGGGTGCATGTCCCCAACTCCGACCACCGCATCCTGCCTGGCATGGTGGCCAACGTGATGTTTGTTGGAGAGGGAAGCGCCGGAGCTCTCACTCTACCTGTCACTTGTGTGCAAAAGAAATCCGACGGCACGCTCTTCGTCTGGACGATTGGCCAAGACAACAAGGTGCACCGCACCAAGGTGGAGACAGGGCAGACCATAGGCAACCGTCTTGTCATCAAGCAAGGGGTCGATGCCGGTACGAGAGTGGTGGTTGAAGGTTACCAGAAACTGAGTGAAGGTTCCAAAGTGACATATTGATTATGGAAAACGTATCCAAGAATTGGTATCGATGGCCTTTGGACCATTATCCCATCACGCTCCTCGTGGTGGTCATTCTCTTCGGCTTGGGCGTCTTCGGCATGTACGTCATGCCGAAGGATGAATTTCCTCAGTTCACCATCAGGCAAGGCGTGGTCATAGCCGTTTACCCCGGCGCCACTTCCGAAGAAGTGGAAGAGCAAGTGGCCAAGCCTTTGGAGCGATTCCTTTTCACCTATGGGGAAGTCAACCGTGCCAAAACAACCACGACCGCCCAAAATGGAATGTGCATTGTCATGGTGCGCCTTAATGATGAAGTGAACAACAAGAACGAGGTGTGGAGCAAAATCAAGCACGGCCTGACGCTTTACAAGCAGAACCTTCCAGGCGGAGTGGTGGCTTTGGTGGCCAATGATGATTTCGGAAACACCTCAGCCCTGCTCATCGCCATCGAAAGTCCCGACAGGAGCTATAGGGAACTGCACCATTACAGTGACGACCTCAGCGACCGGCTGCGACGCATCCCCTCTGTGGCCAACGTGCGTGTCTACGGCGAGCAACAAGAGCAAATCAGCCTTTATGTCGACAGGCAGAGGCTGCAAGCTTACGGGATAGGCCAACAAACATTGTTCACCAAGTTGCAAAGCGAGGGACTCACCACACTCAGTGGAGGCATCGACGACGCAGACCAAAAGATCCCCATCCACATCGCACCGACGGAAAACACAGAGGAAGAAGTGGCCAACCTCATCATCTTCAGCGACCCGATGACAGGCAAGATGGTACGGGTGAGAGACGTGGCGAAAGTGGTGAGGGAATACGACCAATCGAATAGCTACATCCAGCAGGACGGCCATCCCTGCATATTGCTTTCATTGGAAATGACACCTGGAAACAACATCGTGGCGTATGGTGACGATGTTGACCGTGTGATTGACGATTTCCGAACACAAGAGCTTCCTGAAGACGTAACCATCACCCGGATTGCCGACCAACCCAAAGTGGTGGGAGGGAGTGTCAAGTCGTTCCTCAGAGACCTGCTCATCTCCATGGCTGTCATCATCATCGTGATGATGATACTCTTTCCCATACGCTCGGCCATCGTGGCGGCCATCACCATACCCTTGAGCACCTTCATTTCCGTCTCTTTCATGTACATGGCTGGAATAGAGTTGAACATCGTCACCTTGGCAGCCCTCATCGTGGTGCTGGGGATGGTGGTCGACAATTCCATCGTCGTCATCGATGGATACCTTGAATATTTAGGCAAGGGGTATGAACCGAAAAAGGCCGCCATCGTGTCGGCACGACAGTATTTCATGCCCATGATGCTGGCCACCATCTGCATCTCTGTCATCTTCTTCCCATTGCTCATCACGATGAAAGGCGCGTTCAACGACGCATTGCAAGACTTCCCTTGGACCATCTCCATCAACCTCATGGTATCGCTCTTCCTCGCTGTAACGGTCATACCATTCCTTGAAGTGCTCATCATCAAGCCCAAAGACCCAGAAAAGGAAAACGAAAGGAAAAGAAGAAGAATCACGGATGTGGTGCAAGACGTCTATGAAAAGTTGCTGGCATTCACTTTCCGCCACCCGTGGCTCACCATTGGCGGAGGGGTTGCCTTGGTGCTTCTTTCCAACCTCATCGTGCCATTCCTTAAAATACGTCTCTTTCCTTACGCCGACCGAGACCAGTTCGCCGTAGAGATTTTCCTCCCGGAGGGAAAAGGATTGAATGAAACCCGCATGGTGGCCGATTCCCTTCGCCAGGTGTTGCAGTCGGATGAACGCGTGGAGTGCATCACCAGTTTCATCGGGTGCTCCTCCCCCCGTTTCATGACTTGTTACGCCCCCCAGATGGCGGGACGCAACTACGCACAATTCATCGTCAACACCACGTCGCAAGAAGCCACTTTGGACTTGTTGGCCGAATATCAACCCAAATACAGCGATGCCTTTCCTGAGGCATACGTCAAATTCAAACGCCTCGATTTCCTTGAAGTGCAGGAATTGGAATACAGGTTCTATGGCAACGACCTTGATTCTCTACAGACTGCAGGTGAGAGACTAATGGAAAAGATGCAGGAAATGCCAGAATTGGAGTGGGTGCACACCGACTACCTGCAACCCTTTCCCCTTATCAACGTGGAACTCGACCCCATTGCCTCGGCACAACTCGGCATCAGTCGCACCTCCGCCGCTCTTGCCCTTGGAAGCGTCACCAGCGACCTGAAAGTGGGACAGCTGTGGGAAGGCGACTATGAGGTGCCCATCATCGTCAAGGACGACAGCGACATGACCTTCTCGGATATTGAAAACCTGGGCATCACCTCACCCATGGCCTTCGCATTCTCCGGGCTCCATTCCCTTACTGGTGATCAGTACTCCTCCAACAGCACCGTTCCACTCCGCCAAGTGGCGACGGTAAAACCCGCATGGAGCCAGAGCCGCATCATGCACAGGGGAGGCGAGCGTTGTCTGACGGTGACGGCACAGTTTGCCCAAGGTGTATATGCAGCACCGGTGGAAAGGCAAATCGCAGAGATGATGCAAAACGACATCGATTTACCTCAAGGCGTGAGAAGCGAGGTGGGAGGAGAGATGGAATATGATGCCGAAGCGATGCCGCAAATCATGGGAGGCATCGGCATAGCCTTGGTCATCATCTTCTTCTTCCTGTTGCTGAATTTCAAGAAATATGGCATCACCACCGTGTGCATGGTGGCGCTCGCGCTCATGATGCCTGGTGCATTGATAGGCTTGGGACTGATGAACCGCACACTCGGGCTGACCTCTGTCATGGGACTTATCACACTGATGGGTATGATCATGCGTAATGAGATTCTCATCTTCGAGCACGCCAACAACCTGATGAAGGCTTATGTGGAAAGCCATCCTGGGTACGACCGGAAGAGTTACAACGAGGCTGTCAGAAAGGCAGCCTACGATGCTGGGCGCAGGAGGATGGTGCCCATCTTCCTCACCACCGCCACCACGGCAGTAGGCGTCATCCCCATGATCATCGCACAGTCGTCTTTCTGGATGCCTGTGGGTGTCACCATCTTCGCCGGTGGCATCGGTTCGCTCATACTTGTTGTCACCATCCTGCCGGTGGTCTATTGGAAAGTGAACCTGATATCACACGAACCATCACCAAGAATACAACCTGCCAATCCTACCGAACAAATATGAGAATAACGAGCAAATGGTTTATATGCGTCATCATGCTGATGACATGCACGTGCTTAAAAGTCTCCGGGCAAAACCTCCTCCAAAAAGACCCTAAAAGAGTCACGCTCACCCTCAACCAAATCCTTGATTCGGCAAAAGCCAGCAACATCAACATTCGCAACGCCCAACTTGGCATCAAGGCAGCAGAGGAACAGCGGAAGGAGGCTTTCACCAAATTTTTCCCCAACGTGAGCGCAACCGGACTATGGTTCAACGCCAACAGGAGCATGAGCCAAATGGATGTCAACCTATCCGAATCCATGCCACCCACCCTCGCCGCCACACTCGCTCAGTCATTGCCCCCAGAGGCCTTGATAGAATTAGGGGCACCCATCAGCGTGGAGATGATGAAAAATGGAACCCTCGCCGGAGTGAGCGCCATACAACCTGTTTTCGCCGGAGGGCAGATTGTCAATGGAAACCGATTGGCAAAAGTGGGAGAGGAGGCCTCGAAACTGCAGCTGCAACTCTCTGAAAACGAAGTGGAACGAACAACGGAACAGTATTTCTGGCAAATTGTCACCTTGGAAGAAAAGATGAACACCGTCCTGGCGGTGGAGAAATGGCTCAATGACATCTGCAAGGACGTGAACATAGCTGTGACTGCCGGCGTCGCCATGAAAAACGACCTGCTTCAGGTACAACTTAAACAGAATGAAGTGGAGAGCCAGAAACTCAAATTGCAGAACGGCATCGGCATCGTGAAATTGCTTCTCGCACACCATTGCGGGTTGCAAGACACCACTTTTGTCTTACTTTACGACCCCGGCGACATCCCCTTGCCATCCACCCTGAAAAAAGACCACGCCATCGCACTTGAAAAGACACCGGAATATCAATTGCTCAACAAGCAGGTGGAAGCAGCCACCCTGCAGAAGAAGATGGCTGTCGGGGAGAACATGCCTTCCATCGCTTTAGGAGCGGGTTACAACTATCACAATCTCCTTGGAAACGACCGCACCTTCGCCATGGTCTTCGCCACTGTCAACATACCCATCTCCTCATGGTGGGGTGGCAGCCATGCCATCAAAAGGAAGGAGATAGAACAACAGAAAGCCATCGACCAACTGACAGACAACTCTGAACTGTTGACCATCAAGATGCAAAAAAGTTGGAACGACGTGGTGGAAGCATACCAGCAACTTGGCATCACCCAGCGCAGCATCGAACAAGCCAAGGAAAACCTACGTCTGCAAAATGATTACTACAAAACAGGCATCTCGACCATGAGTGACTTGCTGGAGGCCCAAACACTCTACCAACAATCACTGGACAAGCATACAGACGCTTTTGCCGATTATCATAACAAGATACTTGAATACAAGCTGGCCGTCGGCGACTGAGGCGACATCAAAAACAAGTCGGGTTGAAACGGAAGTGCATACACCATTTTTTGCTAAATAAACATTAATTTTTCAACTTTTATTTCTTGATTCACAAAAAAATAATTATTTTTGTACGTCATTCTACGACAAGTACGGGCTTTCCGTCCCGTCCTACCCGAAATCAGCAAAGACAAACATCAAATCATCTATAAACATCAAAATCAAAAAATGGCTAAAGTTGTAACATTAGGCGAGATCATGCTCCGCCTGTCTTCCCCTGGACAAAAGAGATTCATCCAAAGTGACTATTTCGACGTCGTCTACGGGGGCGGCGAGGCAAATGTGGCAGTGAGTGCTGCCAACTACGGTCACGAAGCCTACTTCGTATCCAAACTACCTAAACACGAAATCGGACAGTGCGCTGTCAATGCATTGAGAAGGTATGGAGTGAAAACAGACTATATTGCTCGCGGAGGCAACCGCGTCGGCATTTACTATCTTGAAAGCGGAGCTTCCATGCGCCCGTCGAAAGTGATTTACGACCGTGCTGGCAGTTCCATAGCAGAAGCAGAACCTGAGGATTTCGACTTCGACAAGATCATGGAAGGGGCACAATGGTTCCATTGGAGCGGCATCACCCCTGCCATCAGTGACAAAGCGGCAGAACTTACCCGACTTGCCTGCGAAGCAGCAAAGCGCCACGGCGTGACCGTCAGTGTTGACCTCAATTTCCGCAAGAAGCTGTGGACATCAGAAAAGGCACAGAGCATTATGAAACCCTTGATGAAATATGTGGATGTATGCATAGGCAACGAAGAGGATGCACAACTCTGCCTCGGTTTCAAGCCCGACGCCGACGTGGAAGGTGGCAAAACCGACGCAGAAGGATATTATGGCATTTTCAAAGGAATGATGGAAACATTCGGTTTCAAATATGTGGTCAGTACTCTGAGAGAGTCCTTCTCTGCATCTCATAATGGATGGAAAGCCTTGATTTACAACGGGAAAGATTTTTATCAAAGCAAGAGGTATGACATCAAACCCATCATCGACCGTGTTGGTGGCGGCGACTCCTTCTCCGGTGGCCTGATCCATGGCCTGCTCACCTATCCTGGCGACCAAGCCAAGGCTCTTGAATTCGCTGTAGCTGCATCAGCACTCAAGCACACCATCCCTGGCGATTTCAACCTCGTATCCAAAGAGGAAGTGGAAAACCTTGCTGGAGGTGATGCTTCCGGACGTGTACAAAGATAAAACGAAATAAAAACAAGATAATGGCAAAATTCAATAAAGTTCAAGTCATCACCGCCATGCGGGAAACAGGCATGGTGCCTGTCTTTTACAACAGTGACCCCGAAGTGGTGAAAAACGTGGTCAAGGCTTGTTATGATGGCGGAGTGAGGGTGTTCGAGTTCACCAATCGTGGAGATTTCGCACACGAAGTGTTTGCAGAGGTCAACAAATGGGTGATAGCGAATTGCCCGGAAATGATCATGGGTGTGGGAACCGTCGTGGACCCCGCAACGGCGGCGCTTTATTTACAGCTGGGTGCCAACTTCATCGTAGGTCCCAATTTCAATCCTTCCATTTGCGAGGTGTGCAACAGGCGCCTTGTCCCGTACAGCCCGGGGTGCGGTTCCGTGAGCGAAATCAACAATGCACAAGCAATGGGATGCGACGTGACGAAAGTCTTCCCCGCAGGCAATGTGGGAGGACCCTCTTTCGTGAAAAACGTCATGGCACCTTTAAGATGGTCGAATATCATGGTTACTGGAGGCGTGTCGCCCGATGAGGAGAATCTCACCAATTGGATCAAGGCCGGCGTGCTCTGCGTTGGCATGGGGTCGAAACTCTTTCCAAAAGAGGTGGTCGCCGCAAAGAACTGGAAGGCCATTTCTGACAAGTGCGAAGAAGCTCTTGGATACATCGCCAAGGCCAGAGGATAATATTTCCCGAAAGGGAACGAACAGATTCCCTCTCCCCGCAAACACAGCAGGGAGAGGGACTTTTTTAAAGCGGACAACTTGATTGTTTTGATGTGAAGATGCTTGTTCTTAAAAGGTCTGAAAATTTGGAATCGCGGGGTTTGACCAGTGGGGCTGTCACCTGCAAGGGCAAAGTATCACAACTTTGCCTTAAGGGATGGTGGTGCGTGGTGTTTGGCGCACTACTGTCCATGCTTGCTGCGTGCTCCACAGGGAACAGGGAAGAAGTCGATGCGCTCAACGAACTGGCGTACGACTACCACTATCGCAATCTTGACTCCACGCTGATTTATGCAAACAAGGCGATGGCAAAGGCTGGAGGATACGATGGCGCCATTGCCGAAGCATTCAACAACAAGGCGTTCGTCAGCATCGCGAGGATGGAATACGACCTTGCAGCTCGGCAACTGGATTCCATCACTGCCATCACAGACAACCAGATAGAGTTGCTTATTGCAGACATCCAACAGATGCGTCTTTGCCAGAGACAGTCGAGAAACAAGGATTTCTACACCTTCCGTGAAAGTGCGATACAAAAATTCAAGCGAATCGCAGAAGATGAGCATACATTCAACGAGCATCATCAACGAAGGATGACATATGCAAGGACAGAGTTCGACATCGTCACCTCCACATATTATTATTATGTAGGATTGGAACAACCTGCTGTGGAAGCAATTGAACAAATCGACCAATATGGAGAAATCCTGCAAGACATTCCACAGTTGCTCAATTACTACTATAATGTAGGAGCAGGAGGAACCATCACACAAGGCACCCAGGAAGAAATCAACCAGCAAGAAATGGAATACCTCTTCAAGTGCTACAACATGTCACTCAATTATGGCTATCCTTTCTGGACGGCCAACTCCCTTCAAGCCATCAGCGAACACTTGCAAGTGCCTGAGCTTGCCAAAAGGTTGATCAATGACAATTACATTTCTTTCAAGTACATCAACGTTGACAATGTTCCTGACAGCATGCTTGCAGTCAACCTTGCCCAACGCTCACTTACCTTGTTCTCAGACTATGGTGATGTTTACCAGACGGCAGGTTCATACCGTACATTGGCACAATGCTTTCGAAATATCGGAGACAATGAGAAGACCCTTGATTGTTTGAATCTTGCCTTGTCGAACGATACTGCCATCTTCCAAGCACCCGACCTGGTGGCTTCCATCTGGGAACAACTCAGTGTCATATATGCTGTCATCAACGACAAGGTCAATTCACATAAATACCGTAACAATTACATTGACACACAAGACCAAACACGACAGGACAGATACTACGAATCAAGAGCAGAACAACTGGACCAGTCCGTCCATCAACTCAACGCCATGATCTCCATCATCGTGGCAGTCATCGTGGTGGGTGTCGCCATGCTCTTCTTTTTCACGTATCTGCGAAAGAAAAGGTCAAAGAAATTCTCCATCGAAAGCTTGTTGGAGCCTTTGAAAAAATGGAAGAATGAGAATAAGCAGCATTTGGCTGCACTCAACGAACAATATGAAGAAACCATGGAGCAACTGGCTGTTGGAAGACAACATACCGAGAAGGAAAAGAGTCTCAATCTCGAACAACGCGCAAAAGTGTCGCTTGTAGGAATGGTCACTCCATATATCGACAGGATGCTCCATGAGATACAAAAGTTGCAGTCTGCCAATGAGACAGAGCAACTCAGAGATGAAAGATACGCTTATGTAGCTGAACTTACAGACCGCATCATAGACTACAACGACATCCTCACCCAATGGATACAACTCAGGAAAGGTGAACTAAAATTGCACATAGAGAGTTTCCCGATACAGGCTTTGCTCGACATCGTGGCACACAGTAGAAGGAGTTTCCAACTAAGGAACATCACCTTGGAAGTGGTGGACTCTAATACTTGGGTGAAAGCCGACAAGATTCTCACTCTTTTCATGATAAACACCATGGCTGACAATGCGAGGAAGTTCACACCAGCAGGAGGCAAGGTCACATTGGAGGCTGTAGAAGGTGACGACCATGTGGAAATCAGGATTATCGACACAGGAAAGGGAATGACTCCAGAACAAGCTGCCAATGCCTTTAGCGTGGAGAGAATGGTCTTTTCAGAAGAAGAAGCAAAAGAGCCTGCAAATGGCAACACCCTCTCTGTCAACAGGGAAAAAGGGCACGGATTCGGACTGGTCAACTGCAAGGGTATCATAGAGAAATATAAGAAAATCAGTTCGGTGTTCAAAGTATGCGACATCGGAGTCGAAAGCAAGGTGGGGGAGGGGAGCCGTTTCTTCTTCAGGCTTCCGAAAGGTGTGGCAAGGACTTTGATGGCCTGCTTCATGGCATTGGCGGCGGGTTCCGCCCATACTGCTGATACAGGCAGCCTACTGGCCAAGGCGGCACAATTCAAGGATAGCGTATGGACTTGCAACACACAAGACAGGTTCCAGGATGCCATCAAGTATGCCAATTCTGCATTGGACTGCATCAATAAAGCTTACAAAACCATCGTTGCTGTGGGCACCGACACACTTGTGATGGAAAGCCAGAAGTCTGTGCTACAATCGGAAATACTATGGTACCATGATCGGATTCCTGTCAACTATGAAACCATCCTTGACTTAAGAAACGAGATTGCTGTCGCAGCATTATCGCTTCATGAATGGTCGCTTTACAACTACAACAACAAGGTGTACACCCAACTATACAAAGAGATGTCAGCCGACAGTACGCTGCCAGGATACTGCAGTGGCATGCAAAAGACGCAATCCAACAAATACATGGCCATCGGCATCCTTGTCATCTTGTTGCTGCTCATCATCCTCGCCTACTTCCTGCTTTATTACAGGCACTTGGTCTACAACCGGTTTTGCTATGAAAGGGTGAAGGCCATGAGCAACGTGCTGTTGTCTGACGCCGACGACAATGACAAATTGAAGGAGATGATAAGATTGGCTGGCGATGGTGATGCCGAAGGGAAGAACAACAAGGTCAAAAGCTCCATCTATGCTGGTGAGAAGTTGCCAGAACCTTTGCAAAATGTTGCCGACGAACTGATTAGCACCCTCAAGCAAAGCATGGACATACAACAGAAGAAGTTGGAAGAAATCGAACTGGCAGAGGACGAGGTGAGAAAATGCCAATTGGAGAACGACCAGTTGCACGTGGCCAACAGTGTGCTTGACAACTGTCTCAGCACTCTAAAGCACGAGACGATGTATTATCCATCACGTATACGAACCTTGGTGGAAAAAAGAGACGAGCAACTTCAAGGCATCTCTGAATTGGCTGATTATTACAAGGAACTCTACACACTGCTCAGCGCTCAAGCCATGAGACAGGTGGAGAGTATCAAACAAGAATGCACACCTGTGAAACTCTCAGACATCTTGCCACGAGCCACCAAAGATGTGAATGGCGACATCACCGTTCTGGGAGACCGTATCATGTTTAAGCATCTATTTGGAATATTGGAAAAACAGGGCGGTGGAGAGAAACCCTTTTTCACCACTACAAACAAGGACAACAAATATATCATCATCAAAGTAGAATATCCCAACATGCATCTTTCCCAAGAGGAGTGCTATGAGCTGTTCAACCCAGGCATGAGCCATCTTCCGTTCCTGCTTTGCAGGCAAATCGTGAGAGACGTGGGAGAATCAACCAACGCCAGGGGCTGCGGCATAGAAGCACGGCCTGGAGAAAATGGAGGCACCAATGTCATGGTGACATTGGTGAAAGCAAAAAATCAAAAAATCATATAGACAACCAAAATCAATGCAATATGGAACAATTCAAAATCATCATCGTTGAGGATGTTGCACTCGAACTGAAAGGCACCGAAGGAATCATTCGCAACGACATCCCCGAGGCCCAAATCATTGGAACTGCCAACAATGAAATAACCTATTGGAAACTCATCAAGCAGCAACTGCCCGACCTTGTGCTCCTAGACCTGGGCCTAGGTGGATCAACGACTGTTGGAGTGGAAATATGCCGACAAACCAAGGAATTGCACAAGAACGTGAAGGTGCTCATCTTCACAGGAGAAATCCTCAACGAAAAACTATGGGTTGACGTCCTCGACGCTGGAGCCGATGGCATCATACTCAAAAGTGGGGAACTATTGACACGAGGAGATGTCTTCAGTGTCATGAGCGGGAAAAGGCTTGTCTTCAACCAGCCCATCCTGGAGAAGATTGTAGAGAGATTCAAATACAGCGTAGGAAGCCAGCTCATGCGCCAGGAAGCACTTGTCAATTATGAGATAGACGAGTACGACGAGCGCTTCCTCAGGCATCTGGCCTTGGGCTACACCAAAGACCAAATCACCAACCTGCGTGGAATGCCTTTCGGAGTGAAAAGTTTGGAAAAAAGACAAAACGAATTGGTTCAAAAACTATTCCCCAACGGCAACGGAGGATATGGTGTCAATGCCACCCGCCTCGTAGTGAGGGCATGCGAACTCCGAATCCTCGACATCGACAACCTGATGCCGGATGAAGACTAACCGATGGTCATACGTCCTGGCAATGGCTGTGATTGTCGTCACATTTGTACAGCTGTTGCTTTTCCTAGTGTCGTGGCTCATTGTGGCCGCATCACCCGAACCTACCACGCGTTCCCTTCTCAGCAGCGAGGGGTTCAGATGGTTCTTCGGGGCGTTTGTCTACAATGTAACCACGCCGCCATTGGCATGGATCATCGTGTCGGCCATGGCATATGGAGCTATCAGAGACAGTAATATCATGAAAATATGGAGAAAGGGGAGGGGAGAATGGACTTATAGGCAAACCTTCGCCTTTCGCATCGTGTTAGTTCAATTATTTGTATACCTCCTCTTCATTGCTTTGGTAGCCTTCATACCACATGCGCCTTTACTTAGTGCAACGGGAAGCCTGCAACACAGCTCATTCCTTCACTCCATCATTCCCGTCACAGCAGCGGCGGTGGCAATGGCCGCCAGCACTTTTGGGATGCTCACCGCTACAATGCGCTCCATTGTGGATGTAGTGAAATCATTGGTAAGAGGGGTGGAGCGAGCAGCCATCATCATAGTCCTTTACATCTTCGCCACAGAATTGTTTTTTTCCTTCGCATACGTTTTCCGTCTCGATTTTTAGCGGCAATTCCTAAGCGAAGAAACGCATTGCTGAGTCCACTTTTTCAAGTGGGCTCAGTTCTTTATGATATTTCATACAGCCAAAAGGGGATTTCGTACAATACGGATGTTTTTGTTTGGAACTAAAGGAAATAACATCTTATCTTTGCATCGTCTTACAAAGACAAGAGAAAAATTGTTTTACTAAATTACTAACTAAAAAGAGAAAAGATTATGAAAAAGATTTTGATGTTATTGGCAGCTGTCGCAGCAATCAGCTTCACTTCTTGCGAGACCGGCAAGACCGGAGAAGAGAAAACTCAGACCGAACAGAACGACACCACCAAAGCCAAGGACGGCGAGAACGTGAATGCCGAGGCCAAGGACGGTGAGAACGTGGATGCCAAGGCAAAGGACGGCGAGAACGTGGATGCCAAGGCAAAGGACGGTGAGAACGTGGATGCCAAGGCAAAGGACGTCGAGAACGTGGATGCCAAGGCAAAGGACGGCGAGAACGTGGATGCCAAGGCAAAGGACGTCGAGAACGTGGATGCCAAGGCAAAGGACGGCGAGAACGTGGATGCCAAGGCAAAGGACGGCGAGAAAGCCGATGCTAACAAAGCAGAAGAGAACAACAAGTAAGACGGCTGATTAACTCTTCTACAACTTCATAGGTTGCGACTCGTTTATGTTGCAATCTATGAAGTTGGCATTCAGTGGATTACGAATAGTAAAAAAAAGGACAAAAAGATGAAGAACATAAAAGCAACAAAATGGTTGGCAATAGCATTGGCAACCATGATCGTTGGGTGTGGACCGTCAACAAAATCCTACGAACCTAATATGGCTGTTGAAGAGGCTTCTCTTGAGATGCCATATGAAGAACCTTTCATATTGCCGGAAGAGGGTGGCAACAAATTCGAGTCGTATGATGAAAACCCATTTGTCGACGTTGCGAAACAACCCACCTCCACATTCTCTATAGATGCTGATGGTGCTTCGTATGCCATTATGCGCCGGTATGTAAGCGATGGCATGAACATACCATCAGAAAGTGTGCGCATAGAGGAATTCCTCAATTATTTCACCTTCGACTATCCTTCACCTACAGATGGCAACAGCGTGGCCATCAACGCAGAGGTTGGCGAATGCCCATGGAATACAGACCACAAACTCCTGAGGCTCGGTGTCAAAGGAAAAGAACTGAACGAGGATGAAGTGCCACAAGCCAATTTCGTATTCCTGGTGGATGTGTCTGGCTCGATGGATTCTGAGGACAAACTCGAACTTTTGAAGTCGGGCTTGGTCAAACTTCTCGACCATCTGAATCCCGACGACCGCATCTCACTCGTCACGTATTCGGGACAAGTGGAAAAAATATTGGAATCGACACCGGTTAGTGAGAAAAGTAAAATCAAAAAAGCCATCATGCAACTCGACACAGAGGGTTTCACCGCTGGTGGGGAAGCATTGAGAATGGCTTACGAGGAGGCTCTTGCCAACTATAATCCCAGGTACAACAATAGAGTAATCATGGGAACTGACGGTGATTTCAATGTTGGTGTAACAGATGATGCATCACTGGTCGAGATGGTCGAAAAGTATGCTTCGAAGGGAATATATATGACTTGCCTGGGATTTGGTTCTGGCAATTTGAACGACAGCATGATGGAAAAAATTTCCAATGCAGGCAACGGCACATATTATTATATTGACAGCGAGAAAGAGATGATGAAAGTCTTTGTGGACGAGCGCGAACGATTTGTCAGTGTGGCCAACGATGCCAAGTGCCAAGTTTCTTTCGACAAGAAGATGGTAAGCCAATATCGTCTTATCGGTTATGAGAACCGGATGCTTGAAAACAAGGATTTCAAGGATGACAAAAAGGATGCTGGTGAGATAGGAGCAGGACAAACCATCACTGCACTTTATGAAATCGTTCCTACCAAAGAATTCATGCAGACAATGAAAAACGCCTCCCGTGCAAAGCATGTCGTTGCTACTTTCGACTTCCGCTACAAAAAGTCGCTCAACAGTTCGAGCATTCCTTTGAAAGTGGATGTCACAGTGGAAGATTTGATGAGCAATGGAGTAATCAAGCCTTTATCTGACAACATGAGCTTCGCAGCAGGTGTCGCCGCATTTGGAATGGTGTTGCGCTCATCGAAACACAAAGGAAATGCAACAATGGACATGGCAGTCGAATTGGTAGAGAAGGGGCTTGGATACGACCCGCATCATTACCGCGCAGATTTCCTATCCATCATCAAACAATTAAAGGAAAAGGGACCAAATGGGATGGAAGGACCTGAAAATGATTATTAATGCAGAAGCCACATAACCAATCCCATGGTTCAATAAAGGAATAGAGAAACAAAGACACAGGGGGGAATCACCTGTGTCTTTGTTACATTCTTCAATTATCAGTTTTCTTCTTACTTTTCCGTCGCTTTGACTTTTGTGTGTATTTGTCAATGGCTTTCAACGTCTTCTGGCGGCCAATGGCGATTAGTTTCTCAGACTTGTTGTAATCGAAACTACTGTATCGGCTCATCTGGATGTCGACGAGGATGTCTGGGTTCATCAATTGGACCATCAATTTGGAATTCTGACGAATCATCAGCGAACTGGTGCGAGACAGCATGGTGTAATAATTGAAATCAAGATTGTCGGGAATCAGCTTGTCGAGTATCATTGTTGCCAACGACTTGTCTTTCTTTCGACGTTCAGTCAATTCGTGTTTCAGCTCCACCTGGCCCTTGTAATCATATCCGCTGACATCCACGCCTACAAGGATGTCATTCTTGTGACGAACCACGCGATTCAGCGGAATGGGGTTGGTCACACCGCCGTCAATAAGAATCATACCGTCACGATGCACAGGTTTATAAAACAAGGGCAGTGAAATGCTGGCACGAATGGCCTCAAACAGACTCCCTGTGCGGAAGACTACTTCGCGACCGGAAACCCAATCTGTCGCCATGGCACAATACGGGACAGGAAGGTCTTCAATCGCCATATCGGGCACGAATTCCATTATGGCCTCAATGATACGGTCGCCCTTGACAAAATGGTTGAGAGACAAGGAGAAGTCGGTCAATTCCAACATCTTCTTGCGGTCGATGCCTTTCATCCATTCACGGAACTCATTCAATTTTCCCGCTGCGTAAACACCACCGACAAGAGCTCCCATGGAGCAACCAGCAATCGATGTGATATGATAGCCTTGCTCTTCCAGCATCTCTATTGCTCCAATGTGTGCCAACCCTCTAGCCCCACCACTGGACAGCACCAATGCCACATCCTTCTTTTCAGGCTTATCCCATAACTGAAGCAGTTTCTCTAACATCTCATTTCCCTTTACTAAATCGACCATATATACGCATCAAATCCATGGTAGTTGCGACAAGGCTAATTGATGACCACAACAAGTGTTCTAATGAAAGACATCAAACAACGCAAGCATGAAAACGTCAAGGTATCAAATCATCTTTATTGTCTGTTTCGGCAGGGAGAGCAGAAGGTGAGCCTGTTTCTTCACCACCACTTCCTTCTTTCTTGATTAAATCTGCTCCATGAGTCTCCCCTTGAATAAGATTTGATTCTTGTTCCTCTGGCTTTTTCTCTTCTTCGCCTATGACTACTTCAGACTGCTTGGTTGGAACAGGCTTTTGGGGCTTGGCAAACTTGAAAGATTTAACTTCATCAAAAAAGACATCCTCTTCAACTTTGGATACCATAAGATCAAAAGAGTATTGATTTGTCTTCTTAGACCATTTACCTTTGTACCATTCACCTTCGTAAGAACTCTCGGTGAAGTGTCCATCAAAATGGCCTCCTTCCAAGGTGTCAATCTTTTCTGTCAAGAACATTTTATTATTCTGGTCAATACTTCCTTCAATGGACATGACATTTTTCTGATTAACATACTTACATATTCCACTTACCTTGTCCCCACTTATCTCAATATACAAATCAACCCCGGCGACTCTTCTATTATCCCCAATCAAATCGCCAGACATCTTATAGTATTTTGCATGTAAAGACTCGGAAGATTGTTCTACAGGAACTGCCGTGTCGTCATTTGGCATATCCACTGATGATTTTTCTCCTCCTTTCGTTAGTCCCCAAATCACAGCTCCGACAATGATCATCATGAAGGAAGCCGCAATGAAATATTGTAATTTGTGAGGTTTCTTAGGGTCGACAATAATGGTTCCTCCATCCAACAATTCAAGGAAATCCTCTACGCATTGTGGCCGTTCTTCGTGTCTGAACTCCATACCTTCAACAATGGCGCTGATTGTTGCATGGCTTATTGATTTAGGAAGGTTTTCCCGAATCCATTCTTGCTTGATTTCAGGAGCCGCAATGGGATTGCGCCCTGTAAGCAAATAAAACAAAGTCGCAGCAAGTGCATAGATGTCTACTGTTGGCGCGAATCGCTCTATCGGGTCATACTGTTCTATGGGGGAGAACCCTCTTGTGACACCAGCAATATGGTGGGTTGTGGTAAGTTTGTCTTGATCGTCGAAATGCAGAGATACTCCAAAATCTATCAGCACAGGCGTATGCTTTCCATTATCTGGCTCCACACGCATCACAATATTGTCAGGCTTGATGTCCATGTGGAGAATCTTTTCGGTATGGAGGTAGGCCAGCGCTTTCGCTATGGGTTCTATGATGGCTTTTGCCCTATCTTCACCCAGAGAGCCTCTTTCCTTTCTGACCAAATCACGCAAACTACCACCAGCGAGATACTCCATGGAATAGTATGCCGTATTGTTGGCATCAAACACCTCGTACACCCAGACGATGTTAGGGCATTTATTACTGATTTCCATCAACAATCTTCCCTCTCGCTTGAATTCCTTCAAGCTGTCTTTTATCTCGCGTGCTGCAGTATCCAAGAATCCCATATCGGTGCCATTGCCCTCACGAAAACATCTGCTTCTTATGAAATGCTCTTTCAAGGCCAAGACTTGGTTTTTCTCATCCACCGCTTTATAGGTGATGCCAAATCCTCCTTGGCCAAGCACTTCCATTATAGTATAAGAATGTTCTTCGCTTTTGACCACAGTTCCCTTTGACAGGATACCGACATATTTGTCTTTACTCATATAGGACGAATAATGATGCCTTTATTTTGTTAATACCATTCTGATGTGTACCCAATTAGTATATCAGCGATACTTAGGGACTCTTGTAGTGAAGCATTTGACTAATCTCTCCTCAAGACCAGGATAGTATTCCCGATTTTCAATTTGTCATTGTATTTGAGGTATACCAGCTCGTCGATTTCTATCTGTTTGTTGTTGACAAACACAGGATTTGTGGTTTTTAACACTTTGAGACTGAAGATGTTGCCAGCGCCGTCAGGCGCCCTCCTGACCTTGAGGTCCACCGACCGCCTACTGACGAAGGGGTCGTCGATAGAAATGTCAGAAGGTGTTTCCTTGTCGCTTTGGCCAATAATATTGCTTCCATAGTAAAGGTCTTTTTTCCTCCTATGGAGCAAACTGCCATAAACCAACATTGCTCCCGCTCTCGTGCGTGGGATGGATGGGGCTATGCATCCTCCTGTGGGACTGGTAGTTCCAGGATCATCACCTCCTAGGTTTTGTGGCTGCTTTGGTATGGGATTTTCCTTTGATGCTTCCCTTACTGCGGCAGCATACAACCTATGGCAATTCTTACATCTGAATTGGAAACGGCCTGGATTGGGAAACGTCATAAGGATTGTATTCCCACATTGACAGAACATCTGATAAGTCTGCCCTGCGATGGCACTTGTCTTGAATACGAATCTGTTGCTTCCAACATCGACAGGTTCACCAAGATGAAGTGGATTATTCATATGCCATTATCTTTTGAAAGGTTTTTCGTATGGTGTGGATAAATCTACTAAAAGAAACCAAGAATGCCGTCCTGGTTGTAGTCTTCAGATGAGTCGTCCTCTTGTCCTGTTTGGCCATTGTCCACCTCTTCGGGATCCTCATCATCAATCAAAGGGCCGTTGTCGCCATTTTGATTGATGGTGACACTGATTTCGTCATCATCTTCCAAAAGACTGTTTAAAACTTCCAAAAATTCTTGATCGTCGATTTCCTCCCCATTGGTTTCTTGCATCTGATTGTTCACGTCACCATGCGGAAAATCCAAGTCAGGGTTGTTCATGTTATTATCCATATATCATTTCTTAAATAGTTATACTTGCTTTCTCTACAATTGAATATTGCTTTGCAAAGATAAAGTATTTTCGCTAAATTTACAAATAATGGGGTGTTTCCTTATTGAAACATTGGGTTTCCTGGTATGAAACGCACTTGAAATGGGATGAAAGTGAAAAGAGGGTAGGGGTCATGTCGCCATACAACGGCATTGTCTAAGTCGAATCGCCCTTTCTGTAAGCATCTCATGGCATGAAGGGTTGGGGCAGTACCTGAACCTCTTGCTCTCTTCATTTATCCGGCGGCGGGCCATGGAGGGGTCGTATAGTGCAGCCAAACCAGTGGAAAACAAAGGTACGAATCGCAACAACATCAGCCTGCTCTCGGAGTTCATAGGCAGGAAACTCACCATGAAAACGATGGCATTGGCAGCGAAAACGGCCAATTTAATCCATCTCGCAATGTTCTCAAGCCTCTCACCCTTTCTTTTGAACTCTTCGTTCTTGTCGCTCAGGTAGGTGAAAATGGGTGCATACATCTCGGGGAAAAATACATTGTATGCATAAAAGGTGCATCCTTCCACGGAAACACCACCAAGACAAATGAGCGTGAAAGGTTCAATGCGTGTTCCTGTACCATCCACAGGAACCAATTTGCCGTTTTTCCCATCTTGTATGAATGTGCCATGACGTGAGCCGAGGTCGCGTATGGTCCAGATGTCGCCATCCCTTGTCAGTTCGCAATGTTCACGACTGACATTCCGCCCTGTGATGGCGAAGGGGTGACTGTATTTTCTGCCTAGAATGACCTTTTCCATATGTGGCGACTACATTTGGATTCCGCTTTTCGATACAGCTTCCTTGTATTGCCGAAGCACTTGTCTGGGTATTCGGACTCGAAGGTCATGAGCCCCACCATTGGAGAGTATGAGAAGTTGTTGAGTCACCAGGATGCGTGAGAGGAATTTATGGTTGACGATGACTCTCCGCCCCAATCTGAGAAATTTGTAGCCTGCATCGCGATAAGGACCCAATGCCTCATCCACTTGGCTGAGTGTGGCATTGAGCATATACTCCCTTTGTGTGATATAAACAGCTTTCGTATAAGCACCGTCTGCTTGGAAAGCAGCGACGTAGTCAAGGTCGATGGCAATGAATTCATCGCGCGTATTAAATTTAAGTTTTGCCATAGTCAATTCTGTTTCTTCAACTTTATGATGATGTCTCAGTACAACATATTATATAATGAGTGCAAATATAGATAAAAAAAACGATATTTTGTGCCTGTTGGATAAAGATTTTGTTTTTCCATAGAGAAAAAATGAATAATAGGGAAATTTCCATTTTCTTTTCATCGACTTTCACGGACGTTTCATATGTCAAACCCATATGGTTCAGAGGAGAAGAGTGAAAAGTTATTGAAAAAGGGCGTCTTGAAGGTATCTTTGCATCAGAGATAAGACAAAATATCATTCAAACAACTAAAAAATACGACAATGAAAAAGACAATGATTCTGGCCGCCCTTTGCATGACAATGGCCGCCAATGCAACAACCGGGAAAGAGATGACGATGCCTGCCACGACATCTTGTTTTGAAACAGTTGGCTATGAAGAGATGGCAGATAATCATCCCCTCACCAAGGCTGAGGCACAGGAAGTTACCAAAAAACTAAAGCATTTCATCTCTGAAAGAGAGAAGGCATTCATCACCCTGCAAACCTACAAGGAACTCACAGAAGCCGAGGACTGCGATTGCTATGACATGCAGAAACTTCAGTTGGCCTGGGAGGAAAAATTCATCAACTTACTCAGTGATAATCCCATGACGCTGGACTATCCCGAAAAGGAAATGGAGAAAATACTTGGTAACGGCTACAAGGTGGCAACATCACCCGATGGAAGATTAAGAGCCTACAGCTGGCACACCGACCGTGGCGGCTCATATGTCAACTTCTGCAGCGTGATGCAATACCGCACCGATGATGGGCAAACATTCGTAACATGGAAATATCAAATGGACGAAGAAGAATACTACGAAGAATATGAATTGACAGACTATGATGATGAGGAGGAGGATGAGGACGACGAGGAATACAGCGTCGGTTGGGAATGGCAGTCATTTGTGACAAGAATCAATGAGTTGGATACGGCTGACGGACGCATATACTTGATTCAAGACTATGGTATCGTTTCCGGTGTTTCCGGCACACAATCCATACAAGCCATATCCATCACCTATGACGGTCTTACACTCATGCCTATCTTCATGGAGGATGGCAAGAAGAAGTCATATCTCTGGTATGAAACACTCGGGCAAGATACACAAGACGAAAAGTTCTTGACTTATGACAAGAAAAGCAAAAGCATTGTGATACATCAATACGAAGACAATGACGAAGAATCTTTCTACAGCCAGGACAACACCAACTGGGCAAAAGACAACATCGTCTACACTTATGACGGGAAGTTGTTCACGACGAAATAAGACATATGAAAGCGAAGCAACCCTATCACAAACCAAAGAAGAATTCAATAACAAACCATTTAAAATATCAAGATTATGAAAACGAGAGCATTAATTTTCAGCATGATGTTTGCCGCCACCGTACAGGCACAAGACGTTGTTTCCAATCTCCTCTATGAAGAAGTGAAAAGTGAGGATGTGGATTGGGAAGAAGACGACATCTCCTTTATCAATGACATTGAGCCACGTGATGCAAGTCATTCCACCATCGTCGATTATGGATGCGACGAATACTACATCCAGTCTCTGGTATGGAAAAGACAAACCGAACTAAGGCCACAAGATGCCAATGCTTGGCTGAACTACTTCAGACACACACGCTATTATCTGAGGACTGCGGGATTCCCTGATGACTACCAGACTGAAACCTTGATGAAAATCCTAGATGAGATGGGGAAAAGCATTCCCGACACTTATGAATACCATGCTTGTGCCTATTATGTTCCCAGTGTCGACCAGGAGACAGCCAATCAACACGCAGAAAAGGCCTTGGAAAAGCTTTCAGCAAAGAAAGCAAAGATGACATTCTTCGACTACGACACATGGTTTACCTATCTTCACCTACGTGGCGACAAAGCCCGGTATGTATCTTTCGCCAAAGAATATCTTAACAGCGGGCTCTATTCACAAGAACTCATCCTGCAAAACATGAACGAACTGAACGGTATGAAAGCCAATGGCATTTTCATTGGCGAAGGAGACACCAGCATCATTCCCAAATGGTTGATTGCAGACGGCATGGGCAAGCACCAAGACAAAGTCATGATATGCTACTCCTTTTTGGGCAATCCTGACTATTGCCAGAAGATATACAGCAATCTTGGAATAGGGGAGGTGCCTGTACACGAGGGAGAGTTCAGCGACTATGAGGAGTATCAGGAATATATGAAAGAAATCATCATGGCAATAGCAGAACGTACGGGCCGCGAATTGTACTTCTCGAAATACAACGGTGAAGATGTCAATGGAGCCTGGGAGGGAGACCTGTATGATGAAGGGCTTGTATACCACTACTCTTCAAAGGAATATGATGCGATGAAGGTGAAAAGACACAATTTTGAGAAGGTGTATGACCTGGGCTATCTACTCAAACCGCTGAATGACCATCCTTGGAAAACAGACCTGACGATGTCATGGAGAAAAACCAATGAGTTCAGTGACCTGTTGGCCTATTACAAGAGTCACGACCAGAAACGCTACGAACAATTACACGACATACTGAAAAGCTCCATAGACAGAGTGAATAATGTTCAGGAAACAGAATAAAAGACCCGATATCATCCTATTCATTCCTAAACGTCACAGAATTTCCTAAACCCACCTATGGATTTCACGCAAAACCGGGATGCAGAGCATAAGCTTCTGCATCCCGGTTTTGGTCGTTTTTTCAATCGGTCCCTCGTCAAATCTTGCGAAACACGAGCCAAGGTATGAAGCCTTTCCATTTCTTATTAGGATAGTTCTTAATATCGCCGATATCGTGGCGTTGCCTATCTTTGGTACGATAGTAGCAATAATCTGGACCGCCGGTGATATAGATGGCATCAATAAAGCCATACTCTTGAAGTGCTCTAGCGAAATCCCTGATAGTTTGTTTGTTGCGCGTGGCAATAAAATAGAGTTTTTCGCCTTTGTTGTCAATCTTACGTCCAATAGCTTTGCGTATGTTCTTATCAGGAAGATAGAATCGGGGGGGGAGGTCGCCGTTACTCACCAAGACGAACTGGCGGAAGAAGGAGCCTCCTTTATTCATTACATAATCTTTTACCGCCTCGCTGGGTGAGACGCCGATGACCATTTGGCTGTCGACCATGGCCATATAGCCAAGCCGGCTTTGTTCGCTCGGCATTTCTTCACCATCGACCACCAATGTGCCTAAATAAGTGGAGTCTTCCGTATGGTCGGCAGAACGACAATAGAGATAAACGGAGGTGTCTGTCAGTTTGGGTTCCTTGAACTCTATGTTTGCACGTAGGCCTTGCAATTCGTAGAAATCGAGTTCAACGCCGAGAATACTATCATTGGTATGTATTACTTCTGGGTCTTTCTTATTTGGAGTAATTTGCAACTTGCTTATGTTTTGTTCAGGAGTAACAGAAATGGATACTCCCATTTTACGGGCCACGTATAATCTCCATCCCTTGTAGGTTCCGAAAGCCAATGCCATGATAACCATCAAAGCAAGGGCCATCCACAACCAATTTCTCCATTTGCTACCATTGGACGTGGGTGTAGGACCTCCTGCGGGAGGGGTCTCTTCCTCGTCACGCTCTATGATGAACACAGGCTCTTCCGGTTGCATCTCTTGGTGAATCAAATTTTCGTCATTGTTCATTTCAGTGCCCCTCCTTTATTTCCAATTGTTCTTTCAAAATTCTTAACGCATCTTTACCCACGCTCACCGTATAAATGTCTTTGCCCTGGCAACTTCCTTCACCCTGTCCTGGACGCCAAGCTTGTGGATTGTCTGAACGTAACGGTCGAATGAGGTATTTGCCTCCAAAGATGATGGTTTGTTCAAGTAGGTCCACCACTTGTACATATTCCTTGTTCACAATAAGGCTTCTTCCCACACGGATGAACATATCACTACTATCAAGCTTCTTGAAATTCTCCTCGAAATGATGAAGCTGAAACGTCATCTTGCGACTCCGTCCATTAATGAGAACGAGGTCACAGTAATTTCCATCTGCCTTAACGTAGACAATCTCATCTACTGCAACACGCATTAGCAAAGTCGTAGTTTTGATTTTAAACCATTCCATATGGTATCATGTTTTCTTACATTTTCATTCTATGCTATTGCAAAATTAATGATAGATAAGAGTAAAAGCAAATTAATTCAATCTTTTTTTTAATTTTACATTCTTTTTTATAGTTCGGTTCCTCAGTGTTCATTAATAAATGTGAAGCTGAGTTATGCATCATTGTTTTCGGATGCTGCTGTGAGCACCAGGATGGTGGAACACAGCAGCACGATTTCAAAGTAGGTGACCAACATCACTATTTCCGATTCACTATTTGTTTCAATACACCCATCACTTCATCCATTGTGGTTTTCTTGTACAATTTGCCAGCCACCTTGTCCACCATCTCGAAATTAGTAGATTGAACCTTTTTCAAATCAACTTTGGTATAGGCATTCAAGTCGCTAGTCGAGTAGATTTCACACTGCTCCCCAAGCTTCTTGTAATAAATGACCAATGTACGTCCGTCGTTGAAATGTGTGGTTTGTTTGACGATGATGTTTTCCGGCTCATTACCGTCCACATACTTGCCAGTTGATGCACTGGAAGGCATTGATACCATCACGCTCATGAGCGCAAGGACCAAAGATAAAAATAATTGCTTCATAAATTCATTTTTTAGATGATAGAAAATTCAAAAATAATTCAACTATTCATACTTGATTATACCAACTTCGTTTACAATGTAAATAGCAATCTCAGTTTTTTGTATGAAAGTGGGAGAATGTTGTATGAATTACAAGGAGCATTTATCTTTTTTATTTTTTGGCAATAATATTTGACTGCTATCAGGTAAAATGAAATAGAGAGTGTATTTATGAAGAAAAGTAACGTCAATAAAAAAAGGTGTTATCTTTACCTTTGAGAAAAACTCCAAAACCTATGATTTACATCTAGTCAAAAAGAAAATCCTTAGAAACGCTCAGAAAACAATATCATTGCCAAGGTTATTGCCGGTGGGGGATGACGGATTACAAGAATGTCTACCAAAACATTTATTCTATTTATCATAAAAATCCAACCCTACCGAATAATCAGAACTTAGAATACAACATATCTGAAGTCATGGAAGTTACATTGATAAACATTCGGATTAATTTTCTATATTTGCTCCTGTTAACTATAAAAAAAGGAGTTTTTATGGAAACCAAAATTCTAAGAACAAAATGGCCCAAGTTCATTCGTCATTTGGATGAGCAGGGCTTCTGTAGAGCATTGAAGATTGCCTACAGGAATGAAATTGACCGGATCCTAAAGAAAATGGATGAAGGTAAATTTAGTACTTATGCTGAGCATTTCTCTGAAATTAAGGAGCAGAAGTCGAGAACGGATGCAACTTTGAGGTTCAAGGAACATGTCGTTGCCATGATTAAAAGATTTGACCTTTATGGTTATTATCCCGAGAAAAAGGTGCGATACACGAAAGACAAGGGTCGCCTTGACGAGATGCTAATACCATCCTACAAGGAACTAGTTGACAAATATCGGAATCGGCTTGAGAAGACTGGTCTCAAGAAGACTACAATTGATGCTGATGTGTTCATTGCGAGAAAATTCTTAAATCATCTGCAGGATGCGGGTATTATGACTTTAAAAGATACAAAAGAATCTGTCGTACATGAGTTGTTTCTAACTTATGTTAACTCACGTAGAGGTTACGATTTCTCGTTTGGCGTACGTCGATTTATGACAAAAATGGAATATGCAATTGGTAAGAAGTTGAGTTCAAGGATTATATCTTACCTTCCAAAGTCTGCAAAAATCCATAAACCATATGATGCCATAACAATAGAGGAAATGGATAAGTTGAAAGGTGTATTAGCGGATGACAGTCTCGGTTTTTCTTTCAGAGACCGAGCAATTATGACCGTTGCTCTGTATACCGGTCTCCGTCGTTCAGATATAGCAAACTTACAATTGGATGATATTGATTGGGGAAACGACAAAATCAGAATAAAACAAGGCAAAACTGGCAATCCTCTTACACTGCCTCTTCGCCCTGTAGTCGGCAACGCCATCTATGACTATACTGTGAATGAAAGGCCAAAAGTCAACTTGCCATATGTATTTCTGACAGATGAGCCAAATAATCCGAGGAAAAGAAAAATGAGTCCTTCTGTATTCTCCAAGATGAGCTATAAGTTCTTCGATGCTGCCGGTATCCGGATGAACGGTGAAAACAGGGGATTTCACATGTTTCGACACCATTTGGCAACAGCCTTGCTAAACAAAGGTTATGAGACACCTATTATAATGAGTGTATTAGGTCATACCGCTCCTCTCGCTGTAGACTATTATCTCGAATCAGACTATAAACAACTGAAAGAATGCGGAATAGACATCAGTCGTTGGCTCATCAGAAAGGAGGTGTTAGCATGACAAAGCAATTGACTTTTGAGGAGATGTATGAGAGATACAATCAGTATCGTAGAGTTTGTGGCCGCAAAGATTTCACAAGATACAGTGTCATCAATAGGTTCTATAATCGCCGTAAAAACTATGATACACCATATTTGACGCAACAAATGGTCGATGATTGGTGTAAAAAAAGTGAAGGTGAAACCAATGTGTCACGCTCGATAAGGGTGTTTTCTGTTCTTTCTTTCCTACGATATGTTGCGGTAGAGAAAAAGTGGGTAGATATAAAAATCCCCGAAACGCCCCCCCACGCATATGAAACAGCTATTCCACATTCATTTACAGAAGAGGAACTGGATAACCTATTCCAGGCATGTAGAGAAATTCCCTTATCCTGCAATATGGATAAATTTTTATCGAGATTGGAACTTCCTGTAATGCTGTCCCTTATGATAAGTGCAGGTCTAAGACCTATTGAAACACGATTGTTACGATGCCAAGATGTCAATTTTGAAAATGGAGTAGTTAACATAGTTAACACCAAGGGATACAGGCAGCATATTGTTGTGTTGCATGATTCTATGCTTCAAATGTTGAAAAACTATTATGAGAAATCCATTTATATTGTAGGTAAAGAAAGATTGTATCTTTTCCCTTCCTATAACTTAGAATACAGACCAGTTGAATGGCTTAGTAAGAATTTTAGTTTCGTTTGGTACAAATACAATTCCGCTAAAGCAACGGCAGGTATGTTAAGACACCATTACGCAATAATGAACATCAACTCGCTGATTGGTCTTAAACAACAAGACTCCTACAAGAAACTTCTTGCTCTAAGCAAGAGTATGGGACATAGATCTTTAGTTAGTACAATGTGGTATTACTCTCTCGTACCAAGATTGGCTGATATAATCGACAATCTGTCTGGTGAAACCTATGAAAAAATCATTCCTGTATTAAACTAAAGAGGTCTTCGTGTGACCTCGCAGAGGTCATATGAAGACCATGTTGTACGGGCACCGTGTGTGAATCTATGGGGATTGACCTTGGTTTAGG
>Ga0247610_10001512_pt1 | contig 28861 bp, 36 predicted proteins | sample 174DNAGHGhighgp2_FD_193483 | JGI IMG/M metagenome (GOLD analysis project Ga0247610, IMG submission 193483) | Sheep rumen microbial communities from Palmerston North, Manawatu-Wanganui, New Zealand - 1742 DNA GHGhigh gp2 | ecosystem: Host-associated > Mammals > Digestive system > Stomach > Rumen...
GCTTCGTCAGTTGCCAAAGCAGCTTCCATTGTGATTTCACCTGTTACACCATTTGAAGTTTGAACTAAATTGCTGGATTTTACAAATAAATCAATTTGACCTTCGGAATACATTTTTTTGAAAATTTGAACTCCACCACTAGAAATTTCTACTTGAGAAATATATCCAATTGTATCTAATGTATATGCATTCTTTAAACCACCTTTTTCAGTGTGTGATACTTTCGAGCCAACAGAACCTGGTGAAATAATATATGTTAAAATATATGTTAAACCAGTATTGTTATCTTTAAAGGTGAAAGTTCCATTAGATTTTACACTAGCAGTACTTGAAAATTGAAATTCAGGATTTGTTCCAGATGCGAACATTGTTCCCCATCCTATATTTTTATACCAATTTTCGTTACCACTTGAACTTAATTGACCATTTGCAACTGTAAATGAAGTAGTTTTAAATGTGTTAGAAAAATTAACATTTTCAGCTACTATAGAAGATTCAATTGTTTTTACTTCACCACATACTGAACAAGTTGTTGCAAGTGCACTAGTTTGCCATTTGTGTTCTAGCTTAGGAATGACTGTTGTTTGAGTTAAACCACAAGCACAACGCTTAACTATTTTTCCTGCTTGTTTACAGGTAGCGGGAATATTAACTCCTGTATCTTCAAATTTGTGTCCAGTAGCTAAATCATAAACATAGAACTTAGTATTTAAATCAGTACGAAGAGAGTAAGCTTTTATTCCATCACTAGTACAAGTTTTCATATTGAAGTCTGTAACAGAATAATCGATATTATTTAATACAGGATAAGTAGTTCTTTCTTCGGCATTACAATAAATACACTTTTTAACAATTTCACCTTCTGAGGTTAAAGTAGGTTCGACATTACTTACTAATTCATAAGTATGTTCACCAGGTTCTCCTGCTACATCAAAGAATACTTCTTCTTTATCTATTTTGTATGTATAACGAGTTGTTTTTCCTTGCTGACAAGTTACTGTATTATCTAAATCTTCTTTTTCATACGCAGGATCTGTTAACTTAGGAAGTGATTTCTTTTCAACACCATTACATAATTCGCAAGTATGAGATATTACTCCTGTTGTTTTATCAGTTGGAGTTTTAATGACTTCATATACTCCATATTGATGAATTTCATAATAATCACCATTAGCATTTTTATAACGAATATAGAAAGTTTTAGTTTTTTCACCATCAGTAAAAGAATAAGTATTATTTTCTACCTTTTGAGTGTAATCTATATCATAATAGAAACCTTCGATAGAATAATTTGTTTGAGTTAATGATGTAGCATATGATGTATATAGATCTACAGTTGGTGATGTTGTTCTAAAAATTTGTTCTGAATCAGGCTTTTGAACAACTACGGTATAATAATTAGTATCTCCATCTTCACCACCAGCATAATCACAACCGGTAAGCGAAAATAATGCTATACCTGCACAAGCTAAACCTGTTAAAATTTTATTTTTTGTTTTCATTTAATAATCTCCTTTTTATTTTTTAAATGTTATATTGAAATGTTCTTTTTCAGCAAGTGATTCTGGAGTTTCACAAGAAATATCACAATAATTAATGTCAACATTAGAAGTGCAATCATCTGTAAAATATGAAAAACTTTTCGAAAAACCAATAACACTATTGTTAGTTGTATTAAGTATAAAATTTAAAGAAAGAGAACAATTTTCTCTGTTAAAAGATGATTTACCACAGTTTCCTTCTAAATCAAGATTGAAATAAAATTTTTCATCTGTATTTGAATTAGTATTTTTAATAACAGTATAATCGTGATATTTTCCGTTTTTTCCCTCACCCTTAAATGAACCATCTAATGTGCTTAGAATATTTTCAGTACTACCAATCAAGTTATCATAAATTTTTTCATTTTTAGAGTTTTTAATAATAACTTTTGCTTTAGCACCATAACTTCCACTGAAATTATAATATGGTTCTCCTTGCATATGATCGTCGTGAGAAAAAGAAGTGTTAATACTATTTTCTTTATTATCTTCAAAAGCAATTGTCATTGTATATTGTTGATTTGCATAATCAATAAGTTTAAAGGTAAAAGTTCTTTGAAAAATATTTTCGCTATATCTAAAATAAATATAGTGATATTTTGAATCGTTATAATCATAAGTAGATCTTTTAAATGTTACAAAAGAAGAAGTTGGTATAGAACAATTGCTAACATAGTCACAAGTACCAAAATGATTTTTTACATTGAGCCAATTATTAACTATTCTAGAATGTGCCTCAACATATCTTCCACAATCACAGCTTGCTTTAGTACCAGGACTATATTTGAAAGTGTAATTCACATTCGTTAATTCCATTGTTTTTATTAAAATAAAATCTTTTTCTTCAATTAAAGTTTCAGTTAATTGTTTAAAAGATTTATTACATAATGAACACACTTGGGTTTTTTCGTCAATAGTATGTCCAAACATACCAGTTGTATCATTAATTACTTGTTGGTTATATTCGTCTAAGGTGATTTTTTTAGTATTTTGTATTAATCCACAATTTTTACAATATTGATATGAATAACCAGCTTTAACACAAGTAGGAATTTTGTAACGAGTAATAAATTCGTGTTCAAGAATTGGAGTTTCAGTTACAATTTCAATATCATCATCTGTAGTTTCAGTATCATTAGTATATACATAATATGTAACTCCTGTTGATGAACAAGTATTAACTTGCCAAGTATATGTTGCATAATCTTCATCATTTAAAGCAGGAAGTTCTTTATCTATACTTAAACCACAATATAAACAGGTAGATGCAATTTTACCACTTTTTTCGAAAGTTGGTAAAACATTTTCACCACCAACAAAGTTATGTTCTAATTTAGGAAGATAACGACTGAAAGTAAAAGTTTGATTATCAATTTTATAAGTATATTCTCTTTGACCATAGTTAAGGCAAGTGGCTTTTTGAATATCTTTCTTTGTATATACGTAAGAAGATAAAGCAGGTATTTTTTTCTTTTCATAAGCTGGGCAAGTTTTACATTTTCTTTGAATATAACCTACAGTTGTAAGTGTTGGTTCTTCAATACTAGTCCATTGAGAAAAATCGTGTGCTTCATATACAAAGTTATCTTCATTAACAAATTTTAAATAAATAGTATCTTGAAGTTTATCTGTTGAAAAAGTATAATTCGTTTTTTCAAATTTATCAGAATAATTGATATCGGTATAAAAGCCTTCAAAACCATAATCCTTCAACTCATCTAAAGATGAAAAATCTTTTAGCTTTTCATTTAAATCTACAGTAGGAGGATTTTTACTTGGAGCTAAAGTGCTATAACTTTTTTCAATGTCGTTTGCTTTTAATGTTATTTGGTAAGACTGTAGATCTTCTATAAATTGATTATCATTAGAAGAGGGTTCAGCATTACAAGAAAATAAAGTGCAAGAAGCAAATCCTATTAACATTGCAAACATTATTTTTTTAAAGCTTACTCTCATTAGATAACACCTCCCTTATTTATTCTTTTTCATTTTTTCTAAAGTTAAAATTAAATTTTGGGTATTAATGTTTTTATCAACTAAGAAAATAGGATATGATAAAACTAACAACACAATACCTACAATTAAAAATGCAATACTAGGAGTTTGTCCGATTAGTAATAAATCAATCATTCCTAAAATACCAAATACGGTAACAAAAAAACCAAACGTGATTAGAATTGAAAGTAAGATATATGGTTCAATTTTGAATCTGAATTCTAATCTTTTCATTTTAATTTTTTCGTCGGAAAGTTTTTTATTAGGTTGACTATTTTCTAAAAGGTAATTCAAATATTCTTTATCTGTCATTTTAAAAACTTCCTTTCTTGTATAAATTATGTTTTTAAATTGCTTTTATTCACAATAAAAAGAAAATAAGTGTTTTATTTACCAAAAAACAATACGAATAAGCTTTTTTCTCAACGTTGACAAAGTAAAAATACATAGTATTTTTATCCTCGGAAAGAATTGACGAAAAAGAAAGAAAATGTTATTTTTAATAGCAAAAAGACATATTAATATGGCTTTTGGATATTACAAAATAATATTGATGAAAAATAGTTACTAATTAAAGAAGACGATAATATTTATATATTATCAAAACAAAAAAACAAGCCATTTTTGTAATAGCTTGTTTGTTTTACTTTTTCTTTTTTGACGAAAAGCAATATCTTCTAACACCGTTAATATAAGTTCTTCCCCATCGGTCAACTCTCCATCCGTGAAAATCTTTCTTTCTATTTTTAATTTTCTTCTTTTTTAAACTAGAAGATAAAATCTCAATATTGGATATCTTATTAATTTTGTAATCTTCTTCTTTGTATCCGTGGTCAAACTTATTATACTTTGCAGAATAACCTGTAAAAGTAATTGTCATTTTTTCTTGATATACTCTAGCGAGCAAATCATTGTAGTCACTTATATCTTCAAAATCGTTTGGAGAAAGCCACAAGTGATCATATTGATATGTGTCATCATTTATCTCGAAAATAACATCTTCAAGTAATAAAGCTTTGGATAAATAATAATTTTTTTTAGAAATTCTTTCTACAATTTGACCAAACTTTTTTAATGTTCCAGACACTTTAATTTCATCAATACAATCCTTTAAAAATGTTCTTGTATAATCATTATACATAAAATTTTCCCCTAAATATTAGTATTTTTTTCACTTTCTATAATTTTTTGCATTTGTTCGTTTAAAAGAGGTCTCCACTTTTTGTTATTTGCGTGAACTACATTCAAATGACAATTTTGACATAACATTACACAATTATCTGGATTATCAGTTTTACCTTTTCCACGACCATTTATATGATGTAAATGAAGATTATCTTTCGTTCCACAAATTAAGCATTTTCCTTTACATCTTGCAAAACAAATTTCATAAGTTTTATCGGATACAAATTCTCTATGTTTACTTACTGATTTAATATGTGTTGAAGACTTTAAAGTTGTTTGAGCTTTTAATGAAGTCTTAGCTTTTAATGTTGAATGTGATTTTAAAGTTGATTTGGCTTTTAAAGTTGTTTTTGCTTTCAAAGGTTTGTTTACCTTTAAAGTTGAACCTTTAGATGATAAAGTCTTAGCTTCTTTATTAATCATATCTTTACAGCCACTACATTCGGAAAAAGAAATGAATTCTTTTTTCAAAATACAATATGGTTGCTTGATACCTTTATTGCTTCTAATTTTTAAATTTTTGCAGTTCAAAAAATCACCTTCTTCTGAAACAGAATTTGATTATATATATTAGGTGTTTTTGACATTAAAATAAAAAGGCTAACCTTTAGGCTAACCTCTTTTTTTGTTTTTTAACAAACCTCTTTATATTCATTGTTGTCGTTATATGAATTTTCATATTCATCAACCATTGAAGAACCTATAGTGATTTTTTCTTCATCTACAAGTTCATCATTTTCATATTTTTGAATGACTGTTTCACCTGTGATTTCGTTTGTTTTTTCAACTTGAGTTACATTATCTTTAGTTACTCTTTTTTCAGTTTCAATTTTATTATCTTTATTTGAAAATGAAAGATTGATGTCAATGTTTTGACTTTCATCTTTAACATCTATTTTTCCATCTGTTGTTTCAAATGTTATATGATCTTCTAACATTTTAGCATCTTCTTTAGTATCTTCAAAACGATAATTTTCATTAGGTAATTCTTCATATTCAGTTATTGAACGGGTAGTTAATTCACCGTTTTTATCTGTTATTAACTCAACTTTAGATGGTAATCCGTTTTTATAATAAGAAATTTTGGTTGTTTCATCATTATAAGAACTTTTATATTCGGATGAAAAACCACTTTCTTTTACAGTATAATTCCAAATAGTTTTTTCAACTGGAACTCCATTAGGGACTTCAGGTGATACATTAAAAATTGTTTTTGCATTGTGTTTGGTTGTTATTAAAGCATCATCGAAATCTCTAGAATATTTTTCATAAGAGGTAGTTTGAGATACAATACGAAGATCGGGATTTTCTATACCTTTTTCAAATAAAGATTTTAAAGATTTTAAATCTTTTTCTGGAATAGGTTTGCTAGAATAACCTGATAATTCTACTGTAAATTCTTCACTATTATGATAGATAATTTTTTCAGAATATTCATAAAGATTGTTATTAGAAGGGTCTGAATTGTAATTTTTTTCTATAGTTACTATATATCCTTTTTTATCTATTGTTAAATTTTTGTATTTCATAATATCACTCCTTTGATAATTAAATTATGTTTAACAAAAAAAGAATACTAGTTAGTATTCTCTTTTTCAGTATTAATTTCTTCTTTTGTTTCTGTATCCAGAGTATCTTCAGTAGCAGATTGTTCTAAAGCTTTTGCTTCTTCAAGTTTTTTTAACTTTTCAAAATAATCTTTTTCAGCTTGAATAATAATTAAAGGAACAATATTATCACATTTTAATTTTCTTACTTGTCTCTTTGTAAAAAACTTTTGCTTTAAATCTTCAAAAAATAAGTAAACATTGTTGTATTTTCTTCTAATGGTTCCAATAGTTAAAAGCATATCATCCCAATTTTCAGCTAAAGCTTTTAAATTAGGAAGCTTATTTTTTTCTTCGTCACTAAGAGTGTTGTAATATTCAACTAATTGAGTTCCACTTTGATAAATTGTTTTTGAGTTTTCTGTAAATTTATCTTTATCAACTTCAAAAACTAATTGTTTGACAGATTCAATTTTAGAAGCTACATCAGGTGAAATTTCTTCTAAAGCTTTAGTGATCATTAATTGTTGTTTTTCAAACATTGTTTGAATTTGAATTAAATATCCTGGAAGTGGTGCTTTTGCATCAAGCATAACTTTTTTATTATACTTCATAGTATATAAAACGAATAAACCGTTAATACAAACAATTCCTAAAATAATTAAAGGAATACTCCAAACAGGGAAAGTAATTAAAAACATTTTTATTCCTCCTTACTAGGATTTTTAAGTAATCCTAAAGTATCAGTCATTTTTTTATATTTTTGTTTAGCTAATTCAAAAATTTGTTCTGCTTGTTTTTTATCTTGCTCGGTTATAGTTTCTTTACAAATAATATGAGTATAAAGCTGGAATATATCAGCATTATGATTTTTAGTATCTTTATCCACTTCTACTATAGTCTCAATTAAGCACGGCATAAAAATAGCATCTAGTGTTTTGTTCATATAATTTGTAACAAAGAACATAGTTATTTTATTGAACGAATTAAATATTCTTTGATTTTCTTTTTTGTCTTTCACCAATCTATTATGAACTCTTAAAAAGTTGTAAATCATTGATATAATGAATTGGTTTGAAGTATCAATTTGTTGTGATGTGTATGACATTAAGGCCTCCTGAAATTATATCTTTTTTATGTTTTAAAAACCTAGTCAAAAGTATCAAAATGGTAATATTTTAAATATTTTACGGGGAAATTTTATCAAAAAAATAAAAAAATCCACGAAAAATGTGGACTTTTTATTATTGTTTATAGAAAGAGAAAAAATGTAATGAGAGAAGAGAAGGAATGAATTTTATCTTTCTATAATAGAGTTAGGTGTTTTATTAAAATAAAAAATAAATAAAATAAAAAATATTTTAAAATAATTGAAATGAAAACGTTTTCAAAATTAAAACCTCTCGAAATCGATGGGTTTAACAAAATAAAAAAGGATTTTAACAATCCCTCTTTAATAATATAAATCTATTCAGTTTTTTGAAACGCTATTGATAAAATTATCCTTCTCATAACCTCTTTTCATTTTATATTTCTTCTCTTCATTACAGTAACATTAGGTGTTTAAAACAAAATAAAAAACGAGAAAAAAGAATGAAAATATATGAAAATAAAAAAGGCTTTTTTAAAGCCTTAATTAATTTGAATAATGAAATTCTATATTGTCTATATTGTTAGCAAAAGGATAATTTTGAAACTTTTCATAATAAAGATTAAACTTATATTTGTCAACAAATTCACTTATATAATAATAGATTTTTTCAAAGTTATTAATGCACCATCTATGCTCTTCTAGATAATCTAAAGCTTTATCACGAAGACTTTTAGTTGGAAAGAATGCAGTATCTTCAACCTTACCATCAGCATCAATTATTTGAATACCATAAAGTGTATCAACACTCTTTCTTGCACCAGGGACAGGAAGATTATTTTTACCAACAATTTCTTTTAATTCATCCTCGGTTAGATGATTTAAAAATTCTTCTTTAGTATAGCTTATTCTTGAATAGCCTCTAAAAACAGTAATGTTTCCATTATCATCTTTTTCATATTCGGAATTATTATCAATGAAATCCAAATATCCTTCATCAATATCATCATCGCAGCCATAAAGAATTAAATCAATTAGTTTTTCTTTATAATCAAATCTGTGTTGAATATAAATTTTGAAAATTTCTTCATTGTTAATGATACCATACATTGCTACAGGATCTTGATATTCATTATCTATGAATTCTTCATAACAAACATACATTCCATTTTTGAATTGATAATCTGTATAACCTTGAGTTAATTCATAAAAATATTCAGCAATTTCTTGAGAAGTTGCATTTTCCCTTATCCAATTTTCTTTGTAAATGTTATAAAATAGTTTTCTATAATTCATATTTTCCTCCATATTTTAAATTTACAATTATAATTATGTTTAACTAAAATTAAAACAATTTTGCTTTTCTTTTGCTAGATTGTATTGTATAATAACCGATATAAATTAATGAAAGAGTAGAGCCTATTAAAGTTAAGATTGAACCAAGTTTTAGACCTGCAGGTTCAAAATAAATATCGGTATTAATTTCACCAGTTACATTTTCAGGAATTATTAAACCAACAAAACTGCCTTGAGCTTTGATAATTTTATACTCATTCGATTTGAAATCTTTAGAATATGTTATTGGTAAAACTACAACATTTTTATCTTTGTCAATTTTAGTATATTGAATGTTAAAAGTGTCACCATTTTTATATACCTTAACATCAGACATATCATCAATAGTTGTTGGAACATTTGTTTTATAAGTATAATGAAAACGAGCAATACTAAAGCGAGACCAAACTTCAACCTTTTCAACTGTATCATCAAAAATAAATCCATTATTAAATGGATGAACCATTTGTCCATCTTTATAATAAACTTTTACAGGAAATGATGACCAATAATAATAATTTTTAATGAATTTTGATAAATCAATTTCATCATATAATTTTGTATTATCTACATATTCATCAAAATGATAACCATTTTTTAAATATTCATAAGCGTCATCCGCTTCTTCGTAATAACAAACTTGATTTAAATTAAAAGCATTTATTATTGAACTGTTAGATAATTCGCTTGTAAATTTATTATAAACTTTTCCAAATCCATTATTTAAAGTATTATAGTAAAATGAAAAGTTATCGTCTTCAATATCTATTGGCTTTAAGAAATCTGGTATTTCTGTCACTATTTCTCTTTTATCTATAACAAAATATCTATATCCTAAGAAATCTGATAAATAAAAAGAAGCTTCATTATAATTAACATAAGACCATCTTTCTTCAGTATAGAAATCACCTAAGAATTTTTCATAGAAATCATTCATATTACTATTATAGAACGAAGAAAACATTCTTATATCATTAGTATAATTTACTGTAATTGAATTATAGTTGTAAATGTTAATGTCTTTATTGTAAATAAAAATTCTATAGACATCATCATCTTGAACATAATTGCTTATTTTCTCAATAGCAGGATTCATTTTTGCTTCTTTAGAATAAACAGGATTAGGCATTAAAAAATAATTAGAAAATGCTATTAAAAATCCTAAAATCCCTTCTAAGCAAAAGAATATGTATTTTCTAGAAGGCTTTTTAAAAAAGATAAAAAGCAATAAAAGAATGAAGCATAGCCATAAAGAAAAAATAACTAAATCTTTTTCCGAGCTTATTAACAATACTTCGTTTTTATCTACTTGATAACCTATAGTCATAAAAAGACAAACTATTAAGCTTGGTAGTAAAAATAAATATTTGATTTTATTATTTTTAAAAATTGAAAGTTCTGTTTTGTATTTTTCAAAAGAATAAGAAATTAAATAAATGTTAATAAAAGAAAGAATGAAAAACCAACGACTATATAACGATTTAGATAACGAGAAAATCATTGATACAATAGGAATTGTTAACATTAATATTTCTATTATGAAAATGAGTAAATACTTTTTCCAATTTTTCTTATCTTCAATTAATAAATTTAAAATGTAAAATAATCCTATTGTAGAAACAAATAAAGAGCATTGTCCTTGAATGTAATTACCTGGAGTTCCTTTAAAAAAGGCAAACATTGCAGTTTTAAAAGGAGTAAATAAACTTAATATAACAGTTGTAAAATGTTGCCAACCAAAATTTTGAGTTGAAGTTCCTCTATCTAAATTAGAATTATTAAGTAAATAATATAATGTAGGAACTAATATAGCAGAAGAAATTAATAATCCTAAAATAACAAATATTAGATCAAACATATATTTTTTAAATTCAAGTATAGTAAATTGTTTAATTTTATTTATTTTAAAATCATTTTGAAAAATTGATAAAATAATATTAATTATCACACTTCCTAAAACTATATTAAAACCTAAATGAAAATTAAATAGCATTACCATTGGAACAGCAAAAAGTAAAAGAATAGGTTTGTGTTCATCGTGTGATTTTTTTAAGCAAAATAAAAAGAATGGGACGTAAAAATATAGTCCTAAATAAGTGTAATAAGTTGCAAAGACTCCAATTGAACCTGAGCCTAGCCATAATAGTGAAGCAAGTAAACAAGATTTATTTGAAAAATGATAAACATTTTTGAAAACTAAATAAAGAACGATAACACCACTTGAAATCATTAAATACTCTGTTAGATTTAATGCAAATGTATATGGAAAAATAAAAGATGCTAAAAAATAAAACAAAGTAAAAATGTCTAATGGAACATAATATGTTAAAGAAAATACAGAATTTCCATAAGAATTGTTCAAATCAAAAAATGAAAAGCTTCCACTTTTTAAATTTGTTGCAAAAGCTTGCATATAGTTTCTATATTGAATACTTTCATCAGACGATGAAGATGCAAAACTATTATATAACAAAGGAGATGTAAATAAAAACAAAACTCCTAAAATTGATAAAATAAAAACAAGTGTTAAAAATGGTCTTTCACTAAAAAAAGATAAACATCTTTTTATTTTATTCGATTTTTTCGTTGCTAGGTTGTTGTTCATTGTCAATTCCATAAGATACATCCTTTTTTCTAAAAATTAAATTGAAACAAATAAATTGAAAGATTAAAGTAACGGCTGTTGTAAAAACAGGAATTAAAATTTCAAAGAATCTGTACCAAAAATTTGAATTACTAAACCAGATTTTTATTAAAGCCATACAGCCATAAGTTATTCCAAGAGTTAATGCAAATTTTAAAATGAAAGTGATTATAGATAATACTATTGTTTTATTATTAGATTCAGTTTTATATGTAAACTTAACATTAAGTATATAAGAAACTATTGAAGCTATAACAAAACCCATTCCATTTGAAATTAAGTGATTAGCATCATCATAAAAATTTGAAGAGTAAAATAGATAAACTCCTTGATGAGTTAAATAAGCTATAAAACCAATTATACAAAAAGTTAAAAATTCTTTTGTAAAAAAGGTTGATTTGATTTTTTTGAAAATATACATTTTTGTAACCTCTTTAATAAAATTTTACCAAAAAATAGTAATATTTCTATTCCTTTTTATGTTTTAATAAGGCTTGAAAAAACAAAAAAAGTGAGTAAAAACTCACTTTGCTTGGCTTTGAAGCTTTTCTAAGATTTCTTGATAAGTTTGAATTTTAATTCTCATAATAAGAGTTTCTGTCTTATCTTTGCAATCATTGAAATTAAGTTTTTCTAATTCTTTTTGAATTAATTCAATAGCCTCTTTCATTTTTCTTCCTCCTTATTAATTATATTTTTTGAGCTACAATTAAACAGTTTGTATACTCGATATTGTCTAAGATTGTTTTAGGGTAATTGCAACTTTCAAAGAAAGGTTTGTAATTTTTGTTGAAATGTTCATAAGTGATTACGATTTCTTTTTTACCTAAAACTTGTTCACAAAAATCTTTTAAATCCTTTTTGAAAAATGCAAAACGATTTTCTTTCAATTCACGATACCAACTATCTTGTCCAAAAACTCCTTGAAATTATTTTACAATAAAATTATGTTTTAAATAAAAGAAAAAACAACTCTATTAAGAGTTGTTTAAAATGTGAATGTTTTGTATTCACCATTTTTGTTGAATAAATAATTAATCTTATTGTATTCAACAGAAGCTTCTGTAGAAAGTCTGCTTGTTAATTCAGACATAAAGTCTAAGAAATTATTTGTAGAAATATCTCCTACAACAATAAGTTTTTTTCCTTTTTCAAAAACCTCTACATTAAAATGCTTCTTAATAATTTTTGCATAAGAAGTTTTAGCCTTATTAGACTTATTTAATACCTGCTTTGCAAAATCTAAAGTTAAAATTTGTTTCATCTTTCCTTTTCTCCTTTTATTCTTTCCTTTTGAATTGTTTTTCAGCTTGACTAGGGCTGAGATTTAAAAAAATGATCAGTAAAAATTATGTTTTAAAAAATAAAATAAAAATAGCCTTACGAAAGGCTATTTCAAGTATTAATAATTGAGAATTTTTTCATTTTCTATTACTAAACAATTGCAAATTTTACTAGTAAAAGTACAACCGTCTAAGCATATTGCTTTTTTCGAAAAATATGGTGTATAATCATTTATAATATTATCAAATCTTTGATGCCAATAACAAGTAGGTCTATGTCCACAAATGATTGTTTTTTTATCAAAAATTTTTTCTTCTACAGCATCTATACCAGATGTCCATCTAGAAACTTCAAAATCAAAAGCAGTGGCTTCTTGTCGCCAATTTTCTAAAGGATAATATCTTTGTTCAAATCTAGACCATAGACAAGGTATCCACCCGTGAACAAAAACAAATTTTTCAGTTTCAAAATAATTTATTGTTGCATCAAGATAACGATTTAATAATTTGTCATCGTGTGTTATTTCAACCAACAAATTCCAATTTTCAATAGCTTTGCCAACAGTATGAATTTCATCATACATATCAGCTAAGCAAATAATGGTTGTTACTGTTCCATTAGAAAAGTCATAATCATCAGGTCTTGATTTTTTTAAAATATCTACAATTAAATCTTCGTGATTACCACGAATTAATATAGCACGCTTTTTATCGTATAAATCCATTACAAATTTTAAGCATTCTCTTGGCTGTGTACCTCTATCCATCAAATCACCGCAAGAGATTAATATATGTTCAGGATTGTTTAAATCGAATCCATTTTTATCTAAAGTTTCTTTTAATTCTTTAAAATGTCCGTGGACATCTGCTACAACGAAATATCTCATATTATATCACTCCTACGATAATATTTTGTAAATCAATATATATTAGGTGTTTATAAAGAAAAAAGGCAAAATGCCTTTTACTTTAATACATTGATATCTTCAACGTCTTTTACTTCAAAATAGATATTATTTAAAGTTGCAGGTCTACCATTTTGATCTAAATAAAAGAAATCATCATCAATGTCAGTTCTAACAGTAGCTTCTAAAACTCCATAATGAATCTTACCATCAATTGTAACCTTTACTTCTCTACCTAAAAAATATGTTAAATCATCTTTCTTCATTTTAATTTTTCCTCCGATATATATGATTTGCATTTTCTTTATGTTTGTAAAAATAAAAAGGCTTAAAAAGCCTTTTACTTTAAGATATTAATATAAGATACATCTGATGCATTAAAAACTTCAGAATGAGTTACTTCTCTTTCTTCTTGGTCTAAAAGAAAATGTTTCTCTTTTGCGTCAGGAAGAAATTTAACAGTTCTTAAAATACCAAAATGCTTTGTATTTTCGTTTTTAAAAACGATTTCTACCTCCATACCAGTAAAATAATTAACGTCTTCAAAATTCATAATTTAAAGTTCCTCTCTTTTAATTTGAAATATTTTTGCAATACATTTTATGTTTCTGAAAAAAGAAAAAAGATGCTATGTTTATAGCAATCCTTTTTAATTGATAAAATTAACCTTAGGAGTGTATTGACTTACTGAATATCCAAAATACAAATATACGGCTGATAAATAGTCATTATTATTGATTGCATTGTTAAATGCTGTTTGTTGCAAAGCTAAATATCCACCAGCTTGATTAAATTGTTCAGGAGTTCCTTCAAAATTGACTGTTGCATTAGGATTTAGATTACCAAAGGCATTTTGGTCAATTTGAGAGACAGTATTTGGAATTGTAATTTCGGTTGTTTCATCAGTTACTCCTAAATTTACTATATGAGTGATTGTTTGTCCATTTTCGTCCGTTGTAGGGATAATAATAATTTCTTTTTCACCATTACTACCTATAATATTTCCATTTTCATCATAATTGAAAGTTATAAAAGTCCATTCATTAATTTGGGTTGAAATTCCATTAGTATTTGATGTTGCTCCAGCATATTGCCATTTAGCAAAACCATTAGGAATAAAATAAGAAATAGCAGCAATTAAAAGCAATGCTATTGTTATTATATTGAAAAAATGACATTTCTTTTTCATTACTGCCAATCCTCCTTTTTTTAATTATCATTAGAATATTCAGACATTATTTTTTCATACTCTTCTTTTGAAATAATATTACCTTCTTCGTCTACATATTCTATTTCTTCTTGATTTATTAATTTTTCATATTCTTCCTTAGAAACAGGATTGCCATCTTCATCAACATATTCGATTTCTTCATCATCAGTTTGTTCAACGGCAAATTCTTCTTTGTCAATCGGCAAGTTTTCAGATGAATCGGCAAGTTTTTCTTCAGAAGTATTTTCTAAATCAGTAGTTTCAGTTTGTATTTCATCAGGTGAAACTTCATTTCCGTTTTCATCAACGTAAATAATTTCTTCTTCACCTGTTTCTTCATTTTCTTCATAAATGACATCTTGCTCAGTAAGGGTAGATGGATCTATTTCATTTCCATCTTCATCATAATATACATATTCCGTTTCTTCAACAGTATTTGTTTCTTTATTGTCATCATTAAAGCCTGGAACTAATTTGTTAACTTCTTCTTGAAGCTGATTATAATATTCATCACTTTCTTGTTCTTCAAGAGCTAATTTCTTTTCTTCTTCTTGCTCTTTTAAGAATTCAGAACGTTCGTCTAAAATATTTTCATATTTGTGCATAAAGAAATTTGAAATTATAGAAATACCTATTATTCCTATTATAACATAAAGACCGAAAGTTGAACGTAAAAATAGTAAAACTAAGCCTATTTTTTCAACTTTTTGTTCAGTATAATGATATAAGATTTTATTTCTTGAAACGCTACTATCTGTACTCATAGTATTATCGCCTCTAAAAATGTAACGTATTCCATCTTCATCTTCTTTTATATCGACTAAACGGTGTGTTATAATTTGTCCAGATACATTTTGATAACCATACACATCATACATTATTAATTCTTCATCATCAGATACTTTTTCAAAAAAGACAATATCACCCACATTAAATTGTTGATTAGAAGCATCAGGCTTTACTTCTTTAAGTGCTTCAGCATAAGCTTGATTCCAATATTTTTCCATTGAATTGGTTACTATTACTAAAGATGTTTTACCTGAAATTGAAAAAGTTTCATTATGAGTTTTATAAATTATTGAAATAACAAAAACAAAAGCAAAAAATAAAATCAACAAAATTGAAAAGGTTTTAGAAATTATATCGAAAACATTTATTTTATTTTTCTTATGCTTTTGCTTTTCTAAATTTTCTAATATTTCAGTATCTTGCGAACCGGCTAAAATATCAGCTTTCAAATGTTTGATTGTTAAAGAATATGATGTGAATGTAAGGCTATAAATAATTATGGTCAAGATAATAACTGGAATTAAAACTGACCAGCTCATCTTTTTACCTCACTGTTTTATGAATAAAAAAACGGACGGTGTAAAATGCGTCCGTTATTTTAAAATGATAATTCTACTTTTATTCTACAACTTCAGCAGAAATTGTTAATGTAACGACGGCATCTTTTAAATTGTTGCTCATTGTAGTATAAGCAGATTTTGTTGTTGGCTTTTTAGCAGTCCAAGCTAATTCAGGTAATGTAAATTTACCTTGTGTAACTCCCTTAGTTAATGATTCTTCATTTTCATAAGCGGTAAAGCCTGAAATGTAAGTATCAAATGCATCATCGGCTGCAAATTTCCAAGTCATCTTAACATTAGAAGTGTCACCAGAAGCTCCTTCAGCTACAACATATTTATAATCAATAGCTGTAACTTTAGTAGATAACATTTCATTATAAGTCTTAGTAGTATCATTTGAATAACCAGCAGTAGAGAAGAATGGATTGCCACCTTGATCTAATACAATGTAAAGTTTTAAAGAACCACTCCAAGTAGGATTATAAGTATCTGTTGCAAACTCAATTGTTCCGTTACTATTACCAGATACACCTGTTATTGATACTTGAGAGATTTGGTCTGTTGGGCCTGCTCCTCCTGCAAACTGCCACGCTGCGAAACCTGTTCCAATAAGACCAGCTACAGCTAGTGACGAAATAAGCGAAAGCTTACGTAAAGATTTTGTTTTCATTTTTCTTAGTCTCCTTTTTAAAAATTTTTTTGTTTTCAGGCAACAAAAAAAGCTGCCTTTGAAATGATTTGCTTACATCCTGTAAACAAAAGGGCAGCTGGCTATCTTAAAAATAAGACCCTATAGTTTTGCGTCACTAGATCACTCTAGTTTTGCTAATATTTAGATATTTATACATACAAATGTATATAATAACAATAACTTTATGTTTTTTTACGAAAGCGTTTTTTGTCGTTTTTTGTCGCAAAATAAACAAAAAAACAGGTTTTTCACCTGTTTTCAAAATTAAATTTTTAAAAGTTTATAATCTTCATTATATTTATCTTTTAATGCATCTAATCTTTTTTTAGTTACATCATAAAATAAATTATTTTCATTTAGAGAACAAATAATGAACTTACGATTGCAATTAAATTCCTTATTGCTTCTTAAAACTGCTTCGGCGGTTGTGCCAGAACCTGCAAAAAAGTCTAAAACCACTCCATCTTGTGGACAGTTGATTTCTATTAAATCTTTGATGAATTCAGGAGCCTTAGGATAGTCGAAATTATTTAATCCAATTAAATCTCTTAAAGCTTTCATACCTGATGTAGTTGAATAAGCTGTTTTATCAAAAATTGTTTTAGGCTTTTGTCTTGACATACGATATAATTTTTTATTTAAAGTGATACCGTGAGAATTTTTAGAAAAGATAATTTCATCTTTAATAATTGCCTCTTTAAAACGAGCATAGTCAAAACGCCATCTTCCTAATTCTTTAGTTCTATAATCGGTATAAGGTAAAATTACATCATAGCCTTCACCTTCATATTTAAAAATAATTTTATTTAAAAATTCATCATTGAATTTATTTTCACTTGAATTATAAAGATTTTTGTATTCATCCAATTCAATCATAGAAAGTTTATCGTCTTTAAATAGAACAGGATAAAAGCAATTAGGTCTAGCTTCTCTAGTTTTATCTTTTTTACCTGTAGCTTTTAATAAAGGGCCTCTATAAACTTCTTCTACATCATTAGTTAATAAAGAAGTAATTTTACATTCTTTTTTATTTTTAGCATACACTAAACAATACTCGTGTGTTTGTCTAAAAAAAGAAGAACCATTACGGCCTTGAGGATTATTTATAACAATTAAATTCGAAATAAAATTTTTACTTCCAAATATTTCATCACAAATAAATTTTAAATGATATAACTCGTGATCATCAATAGAAATATAGATAACACCTTCATTTTTTAATAAAATTTTAGCAGAATTAAGGGTATTTTTCATTAATTCTGTCCATTCATCTTCTTTATAATTATTTTTATAAATTGAAACAGAAGCGTTTTTATTATATGGTGGATCTATATAAATTGTATCAATTATTGATGAACCGTTTAGTTCTATTAATTTTTTTAAGAATTGTCTATTATCAGCTTCAACTAAATAATTTTTGGTTAAATCTAATTTACTAATCAAAAAAATCCCTGCCTCTCAATTCGGAAAATCTTTTTAAAGCATCATTATAATTGGTAAATAAAAAACCTTTAGAAGTATTTGTTTTATTTTTAGGAAAGCAAATTTTTAATTGACCAACTTGAATAAAAATGTATTCTTTATTTTCATCATAAACTTCACATTCAACAAGTTCATATTCTCTTTTTAAAGTTTCATCATTGATTTCTTGTTTTATAAAATACATACTATATACACCACCTTAATTATATTATTTTTATGTTTGAATAACTTTCAGAAAAATGAAAGTTAACGTTAAAATTTGAGTATAACTTTCACAAAAATGAAAGTTATTATTTTAATAAAAACACCGAAACAAAAAAGACTTTGAAAGTCTTATTCTGTAAAATCCATTGTTACAATTAAACGATAAATTTCATCAGCTAGAACTTCTTCTGTCTTCTTGTCAACCTTTTCAGCAATATCTTTCTTTTCAAATTTCTTACATCTTGGATCGAGTTTTAATTTATCAATTTTCTTTACTCTTTCAGATTCTTCACCGTAGTCATAAACTTCTTTTGTTTGAACTACAGCTCTGTAAGGACAATCAGAACCATCAGGAATAACCTTAATCTTAGGAGTTATTTCTACAAGATTTTCTAAATCTTCTACATAGTCAACAAAATTATCTAATGTTAATAAAGTTTCGTTTTTCATTTTCATTTACTCTCTTTCTTAGTTTGCTTATTGAATTTTTTATTGTTGTAACCGAAAGGTTTTTTAAATGTCTTTTTAACCTTAGGTCGAACCATAAAAGATGAACTGAAATATGACAAACACCATTGCTTTTTATCTTCTGATAAAGCAGCTACAAAGAAACTGTCTTTATTTAAGATAATTTTAATAGTTCCAGTAGGAGTAAAAATTGCATCCTCATAATTTTTTAAAGCTTTCTTAACATTTAAGTTAGTGACAACATAATTGATTTCTTTAGTTTTTGTATCATAATAAACTAAAGTATGTTCTTTGTCAACTAGTTTCATATTATTTAATGCTTTTGTTGATACATAAAAATGATTTGAAATATGAGTAACAATTTCTGGTTCTACGTGTTGTCCACTTGAATTTTTAAATTCTTCTAAGTTAAAATCCATTTTATTAAACCTCCATTTTTAATTGGTATTTATTTTATGTTTTAAAAACGTTCAAAAATGAATTAAAAAGAGTATTTGATTAAAAATACTCCCTTTATTTTTTATAAATTAATATTTTAAACCTAGTTTTTCATAAAGCTGTGTTAAAGCTTCAGTCTTAGCATCAGGATTTTCCTTAAAATAATCCTTGGCTTTTTCTCTACCTTGACCAATCTTTTCACCCTTATAAGAATACCAAGCTCCAGATTTTTCTAGTAAACCATTTTCTACACCTAAGTCAACAATTTCACCCTCAAGAGAAACACCTTCTCCGTAGATTAAATCTACCTCAGCTTCTTTAAATGGAGCACTAACTTTATTCTTAACAACTTTAATCTTACACTTATGTCCAATTACAGTTGTTCCTTCTTTAATAGCTTCAGTCTTTCTGATATCAAGTCTTATTGTAGCATAGAATTTTAATGCACGTCCGCCGGTAGTTGTTTCTGGTGAACCAAACATAACTCCAACCTTTTCACGAATTTGGTTAACGAAAAGTAAAGTGACATTATTCTTTTGAGCAACACCTGTTAATTTACGCATTGCTTGAGACATTAATCTAGCGTGTAAACCAACGTGGCTATCACCCATTTCACCATTTAATTCAGCCTCAGGAACAAGTGCGGCAACTGAGTCAATTACAACTAAATTAACGGCTCCACTCTTACATAAAGCTTCACAAATATCTAAAGCTTGTTCTCCACTATCAGGTTGAGATAAAATTAAGTCTTCAACTGATACACCTAAAATTTGAGCATATTTAGGATCAAGAGAGTGTTCCGCATCAATGTATGCTGTTACGCCACCAGCCTTTTGAACGTTTGCTACTGCATTTAAACAGAAAGTTGTTTTACCAGATGATTCAGGGCCAAAAATTTCAATAATTCTTCCACCTGGATATCCTCCGATACCAATCGCTTTGTCTAAGCCTATAGAACCAGTATGAATAATTGTTCCTTTATAATCGGATACATCCGACATACGGATAACGGCACCCTTACCAAATTGTTTTTCAATTTCCTTCATTGTTGAAGCAAGCTTATCTAATTGTTCCTTAGATGGCGTTACTTTTTCTAATTCTTCACTCATTGTTTATTATTCTCCTTTTAATTATTTTATTGCTCTTGTTTTATGTTTTGAAAAGAGGCTAAAATGCCCCTTTTTAAAATTTTTTTATTCATTGTATGAATAAAAACTTTCTGTAATTTTTTCAACCTTAACACCAGGGTAAACGGTTGCTAATTTCTTTGCAACTGCCTCAGCCTTTTTCTCTGAAAGATATGTTTTGACAGATGCATCGCCGATATTTTCAACATTTCTGAATTCGTAAGCTCCGGCTAAGCCACAATAAATTTGATTGTTAAGTGTGATAACATATCTGGTTCTTTGAATATTAATCATTTTATTCATCTCCTTTTAATATTAATGAAATTTTCCTTTTTTATAAAATAATTATTCTATTATTTCAATATCTTCAACATTCATTACAAAGGTTCTTTCACCTAAGATGTCGTGCTTTGCTGTGATTGAGAAAATTTTTTCATCAGAAGTATGACTATCAATTATTCCAAACGTTCCGGCTGGAAATAAATTTCTGCAATCACGTGGAGGTTTAAGCAGTCTTACTTTCTTACCTTTATGCTTATAATTGCTTTTATTATTTTTTCTATTGTTTTGCTGAGTAATGATGGCAGTTATCATACAGGGAAGCATTTTTGCACCTCCTCAAATGTTTGTTCGAGTAATTTATCAATGTTAATTATTTTCTTTAAATATTTTTCTTTGATATTTGATAAAATTTTAGCAATTTCAAGTTGAAACAATTGCATCTTGTTATTGTTAAATGAATAAAAAATGAAAGAATAACCATCTTGAAAAGTTTCGTCAATTATAGAATCAAGATTATCAAAATTCTCTTTATAAACATAATCATAATCTTCTACGTCAATAGAATTATAACCATCATCTATGCCATTCTTTTCAATAATTGTAAAATTACCATTATATTGTTTAACTAATTCTGGAATTGTTGTAAAACAATAGATATACACTTTCATTTTCTTAGACATAATCGTTCTCCTTAATTACATACATATTAGGTGTTTTTATCAAAAAGAAAAAGGAGAATAATTCTCCTTTTAAATAATTCTGACATAAGAATCAGTTTCTTGATTATAGCGATAAATCTTTTCAATCTTTTCAAAATATAATGTATTATTAATATATAATAAATCCTTATATTCGTTAAAATTGAATTTTAATAATCCTATTGTATTTACAAGCAATGTTTTAGGTGAACCACCACCAAGAACTTCTCCAAAGATAATATCTCCAACTTTAACTTGATCAAAATTATTACTGATAGGTGTTGGAGCTTCAGTTAAATTAAATGCTTCCAAAAAGATCTTTTCAACATAATCATAACAATTTGCTACATTAGAATGATATAAGAAATTTACCATTTCTGCATTAGCTTGAAGTTTCTTTAAACCTGTAATCCAATTATTATAAGCATCCTTTAAGAATGTATCCTCTTCCATTTCAGCAAGCTCAGGGCAATCTTTTTCAACTCTATAAAATCTAATAAGATTATTCCAATTATAATCTTCATTACCTACAATTTGAACAAATTCAGCATAATCTTCAATTGAATTAAAATCTAAATCGTTGTTTTCAAATTCATCTACATAAACAGTTGCGTGATGTAAAGCTAATATTCTTTTAATTTTTTCCTTCATAGTTTTCCTCCATTGATATAAAAGATTTTCACCTTATTTATGTCTTAATAGAAAACATAAAATAAAATGTTTAAAAGGAGAATTAAAAAATGCAAAAATTAGGTATTACATCATTTTATGGCTCACGTGAAGCTGACACTTTAGAAGAATTTAAAAAAGTTCTTGAAGTTTTTAAAAAGGAAGGATTTGGAGAAGTTTCATTTTCTGTGTGTGAATGTTATAGACCACTTGAATTAACAACTGCTGAAATTGATTTAGCAAGAAAAATGGGATTTACTGTTAAAAATATTCACTCTTCATATATTAAACCAAATAAAGAAAAAATTAAAATTGATGAATTATGGTTAGAAGAAGGAGAAGGAGATTTTTATTTAAACTCTTTAAAAAAGGATGTTGACACTTGTGCAGATTTAAAATGCACACAAATGGTAGTTCATATTAATGATAAAAAATATGATTATCCAACTGAAATAGGATTAAAAAGAATTGAAGAACTATGTCAATATGCTAAAAAGAAAAATGTAATTGTAGCTATTGAAAATACACATTCGGAAAAATTAATTTATAATGTTTTAGAAGCTTTAAAACATTTAGATAATTTAATGTATTGTTTTGATGTTGGACATATGAATTGTTTTGAAACAGATAGAAACTTTTTATTGTTAACAACAAAAATCGACAAGTTAATTTGTTTACATTTACACGACAATGATACATCAGGTGATCAACATTTACCATTAGGTTTTGGAAATGTAGATAAAGATAAGCTTAAACAATTATTAGCACAAAGACCAGATGTAACTTTATTATCTGAAACATTAAAAGCTGTTCCTTATATGAAAGATACAATTACTGATGAAAAACAAATCCATTTGATTAAAGAAGGATTAGCAAAATTACAATCTTAAAATAAAAAGGCACTCTTAATTGAGTGCTTTTATTTTTGAATACGAGTTGGAATAGCAGGTTTTAAAACCACATCTTTAGAGGGTGCATTTAATTCATTCGCATATTTTAACGCTTGATTATAACAGTTAGCAATATCTTGAGCAAATACTTTTCTTAAAACTGGCGGTATAAGATCTGAAAATTCATCTTTATTAAGCAAATTTAGTAAATATTTCATAACATTTACTTCTTTTTCGAAACTTATAATTTCAGGTTTTACATTTGCAGTTAATTCTTTTTCAAGATTTCTAGCTTTTACTAATTTTTGAACTAATTCTTTTTCTAACATACCTCTACCTCTTTTTCTTCTGTTTTATTTTTATCATTAGAATTATCATTATTGATTTCTTCGTTGTTATTTGCATTATTTAAAGGCTCTGCTGTTAATAATTGCTTTTCTTCATTTCTCTTTTTAGCCTTTTTCAACATAACTATACATAATATTCCAATTGCAATTGAAAAAAGTCCTAAAATAGCTAAAATGGTTATAAATGCACATAAAATTGTTTCGTTAGTTACTGGATTTTTAAAGAAATAATAACATCCTGTTGTAATTAGAAAAATTGAAGCAAAAAGTAGAAAAACACATTCTTTATCTGCTTTTTCACGAACATTATAAAATATATTTTCTAAAACTAAAACTGAAACAACAACTACACCTCTTGTCCAAAAAGCAAAACCTAAAATTTGAGATGCGCCCTCAATTGGAAGAAAATTAAATTCTACTAAGATTGAAGATAATGCAGACAATGTTTGCAATATGATTTCAGCAACTAAAAATCCTTTATATATCTTACTTGTCTTTTTGTTAAGCAACTTTGGAATTAAGTAAAAAATAACAAACAATAAAAGCATTCCACCCGTTAAATAATTAACTGAGTTAATACCAAAATCTTTCCAAGGACAATCATCCCACCAAATTGGAGCTAAGAATAATGATAAAACTATAAGAAGAATTCCTAATATAATTGAACTAATTGAACATAAATTATTTCTTCTTTTAAAAAGTATATTAAACATTTTCAAACCTTCTTTTACTAAAATTTTACTAAAAATTAGCCCAAACATTTAAGTCTGGGCTTATTTAATTATCTTTCAAATTTTACTTCTGAGATATTATCTATAACGAAATTTTCTAGATAAGAAGTTACATCTTCGGCAATACCATATTCAACATTTTTGAATAATTGATATACTGTATCACCAGTTCCCATTGCTACAAAGTTCCGATTTTCATAGAACTTAATCGCAGTAAGTAATACAATTTCATCACCTTCAGATAATGACCAAGTAGCTTCAAATTCTTCAGGAGTTAATTTAGTCTTTAATCTTTCTTCAATACCACCTAATGTGCTTGCAAAATAATTTAAAGGTCTTGAAGTAACTTTATACTTCTCGGCAAGCATACAGGGAATAACATTTGTGAAACCTCTTTCATCAACTTTTAAAGGTTCATCCATAACATTATGGTTTTTATCATAACAAATAACTTTCATTTTTTACCTCCGTTATTATTGCCAATTTGATGGCTTATTTCTCATAGGTCTTTCTACACCATCTAAGGTAATGACTGTATTAAACCATTCACTATCTTTTAATTTAGTTGAATTGTTAGAACAATATAAGCCAAGTTTTATTTCATCATCTTCAGCTTTGCAGGATACTATAACATTACCATTCATCATTTTGAAACCAGAAGTATGAATATAATTTCCACCTACTGCAACGCCTGTTTTATCGGAAGAATTTCCTTTAGCTTGTGCAGTTTCAATTGTGAATGTATCATAAATAGATGTTACATATACTGCATCAGTCCACTTAGCAATTCTATCAATAAATGCTTGTGTAGGGAATTGATTGTCAGTAATACCTGTATATTCATCGGTTCCACAGCAACAAGATACAACGCACATCTTTGGTTTAATTATATCTAATAAACAATCATTTGATGAAGTCTTAGAACCGTGATGTCCTGCTTTAAATAAATCTACCTCTGGTAAAGTTTTTTCATCAGTAGAACCATCATAGAATTCAGCAAGCTTTTCTTCACCTTCTTTTTCTAAATCACCAGTTAAGAAGAAGTGCTTTTCATCTGTATCTGTCTTATAAGTAAACATTGTGCAAACAGAATAATTATTTTCATCACTTGATGTATTCCAATAATAATAATTATAAATTATTTCCATTGTTACATTATCAGATAATTGATAAATTCTTTGAGCACCATTTTCATTATCATAACATTCATTTGCAAAATAAGCCTTAGCACCCTTGTTATCTACTTGACTTTGGAATGCTGTTAACATTTTTGTAAAACCTGATGTTGTCTTATTAGAATATTGATTTCTAATAATGATACCAGCATCAAATGTTTCTAAAATTTTAGGGAAAGCCTCGATATGATCTTGGTCGCCGTGAGTAGCAATAACAAATTCTAATTTATTATCTTTTACATATTGTTGCATATAAGGAATTGTAGTTGCTGATGAACCACTTCTTGAGCCTGCATCAATTAAAATATCAGTATCTCCAGCTTTGATATACACAGAATCTCCTGCTTTATCATTTCCTAATGCCATAAAATGAATTTGGAAATCATCGTAAATAATATTATCGGCTGATACCGGCTGATTATTATTTCCTGGATTTATTGGATCTGTTGGAGTAGGTGTTGGCACTCCGCCTTCTGTTATATATGAATCATCGCTTGATTCATCGACAACATCCTTTATAAAACCTTTTATATCATTAATATCACAAGAAGTTAATGACATTCCTAAGCCTAAAACGGCTAAACAACTAAAAATTATTTTTTTAAATTTCATTTATTTTTCATCCTCTCTTTTTTACAAATTTACAACATATATTAGGTGTTTAAAAAAACCATAATTAAATGTTAAGTTTATTTTTGTTATTTTTTTATTCGGGAGCGTCAAAATTATTGAATTCATATTCATCATTAGTTTCGATTTCTTTATCGGTTTCGTTTTTATATTTATCTTCTAAATATTCTAACAAATAATCTCTATGCTGTTCGGAATAATATCCTTTTTCGCCATTATACCAAGAAATTAACTCTTTATCATCACATTCTTTATTATTGTTATAGCTTTCTAATTTTTTATCTACTGAATGTAATAATTCTTGATATTTTTCAGGAACATTACCTGAAAATTTTTTATAAATTTTTGATAAACCTTCTGAAAAAACAATTCCTAAACAAGAAAAAGATTTAATAAAGTTCTTTTCATCATCGTCTTTATGATAAACATCTTCTATAACTTTACCATTGATAATTGCATTAATTTTAGTTTCTAAAAACCAAAAGGCATTATCACCATAAGATTTACCTGTTTCTTTAAAAAAATAAAAACTTTCTACCGGCGTAAAATCTCTACTCATTCTTATAAACCTCCACAAATGTAAATAATTTAATATATTTATGTGTTTAAAAAGTAAATGAAAAAAAGACGAATAACCGTCTTTTAATCGTAATAGAATACTAATTCTAAATCTGAATTATCGGATTTTTGATCAGAAATATAATCTAAAGATTGTAATAAGCCTAATGCTGTTTCATAATCAGCTAAGCTTTCTTTATATTCTTCATACCAACTTTCTTCATCATTATCTTCATCAGAGTTTTCCTTCTTTTGAGCTTGAAGAACTATCTTCTTTAATTCTTCAATATTAGAAGAAAATCTTTTGTCAATTAAAGTAGGTAATTTTTCTAAAAAATCTAATGCATTTTTATAAGAACCTTCTTCAATTGCCTCTCGACTAAAAGTACCATATTTCTCATAAAATTCGATTTTTTCTTTATCCATTTGAATGTATTCATTGGCTTTTTGAATAGCATCATTTACCATTTCGTTAGTAAGAATAGTGTAATTATCATATTCACCTTGTTCTTTAAAAAATCTATAAAGCTCACCAGAACTAGATTGATAAAATAACATAATTCTATCTTTCATAATTTCACGAAGAGATGAATAATCCTTTGTCCAATGCGTTCCAGGTAATGCATCTATACGTGCTTTTTCTTCTCTATATTTTTTTAAAGCATCTTTTTTAACAAAATAAAATGTAATATAAGAACTCATATTTTTTTCCTCCTTGTATTAGTTTGAGCAATATAATTATGTTTTGATTTTTTGATACCATTGTTTTTAAAAAGTTCTAATTTAATTTTTTATTGCTTCCAATACATCACTATAATTAATTTCATCACCATTAGTCATAATCATATAGTCTTCGAATACATTACCAGTAAAGCCACAACGAACTCTAATTTCAGCGACCGTTGCACTAACAATAGGTTCAGAACCAAAATGAACGTCTAGCCAACCAGCACTATATTTAATTGTATCTCCTACTTTAATGGCCTCTAATTCTTTCTTAGTTAACATACATTATTCCTTTGGTGATTTTTTATATTTTGATTTTTTATTATACACATATTAGGTGTTTTTAAAAAAAGAAAAAACGGCTTTTAACCGTTTTATCTGAAATTACTTTTTAGTTTGAAAATTAGCAGGAATTTCTTTTGAATAAATCAAATGTGCTGTTTTGTCATTTCTAACCTCAAAAAGAATTGATGCTATTTTTTCAATATTAACAGAAACAGAAGAACGTTTCTTTATTAAGTTTTTAATAGCTGATAATTTATAATTTTCAGCTTTTTCGATTAGCTTTTTAGGCTCTGAACTGAAATCATTTGATAAAAGAATTTTATTCTTTTTGCCAACTTTGATAAAAGTGTTAAGATTATAATAATCGCCTACAATACCTCCAAAACCATCAAATCTAACATCGCCTCTTTCAAAGACTTCAACAAAATCTTCATTTGTAGTTATATCGTGGATTTTTGAAGTTACCTTATCAAAATTGTGCCAAAAATAAAGTCTGTCTTTGCTTTCGTCATTTTTTAAGAAACGAAGAACTTCACTAACTGCTCTTTCAAATTTCCAAGTTTGAGCATCCCATCTTAGATAAAAAACTTTTTCATTTTTTATATTTTCATATGTTTCAATCTTGCCTGAATTATTTTCAAAGACTAATGTTAAAGAACCTTCGTGACTTCTTAATTTTTCAGCATAATCTATATTTAAAAGACTATCTTCAGGTTCTTTTTCGATTTCATCTTCATCAAGCTCCGGATCCCAAAAACGATCTGCGAAAAAGCCCCACTCATTAATCCAATCTACAAATTCTTTTCTATCAGAAGTATTGATTTTATTAAGGTTGAAATTAATTTCACCATCTTCTTTTTGTAAAGCATATTCTTCTTCAGCAAACTCCGCAACACCTATTACTTCATTATTATGACCATAAAAGGTAAAATAATATATTGCAAAAGGACAACAGCCTCCCACAAAATCCCTTGTTTTTTTAATTTTAGAAATTTCTTCTAATTTTACTTCTCTAAACTTTCTCATCTTTTTCCTCACTTTTTTATATTATTTAAAACTCGTTTTCATTATGTTTTATAGAAAAATACCACTTTAACTAAAAAAGAAAAAGGATGGAATTCATCCTTCTTTTTTATTCTTTGAATCTTGTATCTTCGGTATAATTAAAAAGAGAGCCTTTGATATATTTATATGCATATTTTTTTACTTCAACAAGCAAATTGCAACCATTGTTATAAGTTTCAAATAATTGTTTTTCAATATCATTAGGACAAGCTTCTATAAAAGATGCTTCTTCTTTTTCTTTTTTAAATTCATCAAAATTATTAGCGTGTTCTAATAAATTTGGAATAATATTTTCTACTTTTGTATCTATA
>Ga0247610_10001513_pt1 | contig 28860 bp, 23 predicted proteins | sample 174DNAGHGhighgp2_FD_193483 | JGI IMG/M metagenome (GOLD analysis project Ga0247610, IMG submission 193483) | Sheep rumen microbial communities from Palmerston North, Manawatu-Wanganui, New Zealand - 1742 DNA GHGhigh gp2 | ecosystem: Host-associated > Mammals > Digestive system > Stomach > Rumen...
AAAGGAAATCGCTTCTTTTATCACTGATGACTGGTGCAGTGAAGAAGATGTCAGGTTGGTGTTTTATACTTGCTGATTTTGAAGTAATTAGCATCATTATCTTGACTTTTATTGTCTATGGACAACATAATTCATGCTTTGATGGGTTTTGTGGTGTGTGGACAATAAAATAACAATTCATCCTCGCTTTATCCGCCAAGGAAAGGCGTCATGTAAACAGGAAGCAGAATGGTACCCTTATCCGTTTTCAAATCCTTTGTGTAAATCAAATAACGCCGTTCGACAATATGAGAGTATTTCTCGAAAAACACATCGAGCGACTTATGGGTGTTGTAGCCGGAAGACTTCACTTCTATGAGCATAATCTTGGCTTTTTAGACCATTTTATCCAAAAATACCAAAATGTTTTTAGCCAATTTCTCCAAAAATACGCAAATCTTATAATTTTCTTCTTCCCCACCTCCTATTTCCCCGCTTTTCCAAATTGCTCGCAATTACAGATTGTTATTTGTAAATTGCACTCAAAAAAGTGCAATTTTTATATAATATTTCACTTTCAAAAGTGCAAATATTGGCTTTTTTACTATTTTTGCCAAAAAATTCAGTATGGAAACTTTGTTTGAATCCTTCCGCATATCACTTGAACTAACCCCAATGGGTTATGTCAGGTCGTTTCACGACAAGATTAATTGGAACAACAGGCTCATAGGCGTATTGGGACAAAAAGGCGTAGGCAAATCAACATTGCTGTTGCAGCATATTCGGAATTTCGACAACATCGAGAAAACATTATACGTTCAGGCAGATGATTTTTATTTTTCCGGGCACAGCCTTTACGAAATGGCTTATGATTTCTTCAAGCGAGGCGGCAAACGCCTTTATATCGACGAAATTCACAAGTACAAAGGCTGGTCAACGGAAATCAAGATGATTTACGACAAACTGCCGCTGCTATACGTGGTCTATTCCGGCAGTTCACTATTGGCTCTGAGAAAAGGTGGCATGGCCGACTTGAGCCGAAGGGCCATCGAATACACCATGCCTGGGCTTTCGTTTAGGGAATACCTCAATATTGCCAACAAATGGAATCTCAAAACAGCAAGTCTCGATGACATTCTGGAAGGACATGTTGACTTCCCGTACGGTGAACATCGGCCGTTGAAATATTATGAGGAATACCGCAAAAAAGGCGTATATCCTTTCTTTAACGAAGATGATTTTCATCTAAAGCTGAAACAGGCCATCAACGAAACCGTGGAACACGACATTCCAAACTATGCGGAAATGCCTGTGGCTTCTGCTGGAAAGCTGAAAAAACTCATGTATGTGCTTGCCAACAGTGTTCCATTCAAGCCTAACTATTCCAAGTTGGCTAGAGAACTCGAAATTGGACGCAACCAACTCCCCGACTATATCGACTATCTGACCGCTTCGCACTTGTTCAATGTCTTAGCAGAAAAAGGCTCCAGTGACACCATTCTACAAAAGGTGGAGAAACTGTATCTGAATAATAGCAACATTGCCTTTGCCGTTTCCGACAGCAAACCAACCGAAGGCACTATGCGAGAGACTCTGTTTCTCATGTGGATGCAGGAGGTTTATAAGGTGACTTCCTCAAAGATTTCTGATTTTGAAATCAACGGCATCACCTTTGAAGTAGGTGGGAAAAACAAAACTGGTAAACAAGTTAAGGAAGCCGAAGTCGCCTATCTGGTGAAAGACAATATCGAATACGCCTTAGGAAACACAATTCCTATTTGGATGTTTGGGTTCGTGTATTGAAAGAAATGCTTACCTTTGCAGGTTCAAATTATTCCGAACCTTGAAAGAGCAAACAAACTCCTATATCACCATCCGCAACGCGAAGGTCAACAACCTGAAAGGCATCAGTTTGCAGATTCCGAAGAACAAGCTGGTGGTCATCACCGGCCTGTCGGGATCGGGCAAGTCGTCCTTGGCATTCGACACCTTGTATGCCGAAGGGCAACGCCGCTATGTGGAGAGCTTGAGTTCCTACGCACGACAGTTCATGGGCCGACTCAACAAGCCCGACGTGGAGAGCATCACGGGCCTCTCGCCCGCCATCGCCATCGAACAGAAGGTGAACTCGCACAACCCGCGCTCAACCGTGGGTACAAGCACCGAGATCTACGAATACCTGAAACTCCTCTATGCCCGTATCGGCAAGACCTACTCCCCTGCCTCGGGCAAACTGGTCAAGAAGCATCAGGTGATGGATGTGGTGAACCATATCCTCGGCCTGCCGACGGGCAGCACGGCCTACATCGTTGCGCCGCTTCACCTGCCCGAAGGCCGCAGCCTCGAAGAGCACCTCAACATCCTTATGCAGCAGGGCTTCTACCGTATATTATATAACGGCGAGATTATCAAAATTGAGGATTTCCTCGACGAGAAGAAAAAGGTCAGCGAGAAGAAGGTGAAACTGCTTATCGACCGCATCAAGGTCAACGAGAGCATGGACGACGCCATCGGGCGCATCTCCGACTCAGTGCAGACGGCCTTCTACGAGGGCAAGGAGACCTGCCAGGTGATCAGCGAACTCGATGGCGAGCGCAAGGAAGCCGACTTCTCGTCGCGTTTCGAGGCCGACGGCATCACCTTCGAGCCGCCTACGGCCAATATGTTCGCCTTCAACAACCCCTACGGCGCCTGCCCAACCTGTCAAGGCTTCGGCAGCGTCATCGGCATCGACCCCGACCTGGTGGTGCCCAACAAGAGCCTGTCGATCTACGAGAACGCCATCGCATGCTGGCGCGGCGAGAAGATGAGCGAATGGAAAGACGCCCTCATCCGCGTGGCCGACAAGGTGGGCATCCCCATCTTCAAGCCGTTCTACGAACTCACCGACGAACAGGTGAGCCTCCTCTGGACCGGCAACCAGTATTTCGAAGGCATCGTGGACTTCTTCAACTATGTTGAGACACAGTCGTATAAGATACAATACCGCGTGATGCTGTCGCGCTACCGCGGCAAGACGGTCTGCCCCGAATGCCACGGCACGCGCCTGCGCCGACAAGCGCAATATGTGAAGGTGGGCGGCAAGAGCATCACCGACCTCGTGCTGATGCCTTTAGACGAGCTGAAGGCCTTCTTCGACCGCCTCAAACTCGATGAGACCGACAGCAAAATTGCCTCGCGCCTGCTCGTGGAAATCAACAACCGCCTGGATTTCATCATAGAGGTGGGCTTGGGCTATCTGACCCTGAACCGTCTCTCAAACACCCTTTCGGGCGGCGAATCGCAACGCATCAACCTCGCAACATCGTTGGGCAGCAGCTTGGTCGGCTCCACCTATATCTTGGACGAGCCCAGCATTGGCCTACATTCCCGCGACACTGAGCAACTCATCAAGGTGCTGAAACGCCTGCGCGACATCGGCAACACCGTCATCGTGGTGGAACATGACGAGGAGATCATCCGTGCCGCCGACTACATCATCGACATCGGGCCGATGGCAGGTGCCTTTGGCGGCGAAGTCGTGTTTGAGGGCGAAATCAAGGACCTCGTCCACTGCGAGAAGAGCCTCACCACGCAATACCTCACGGGCAAGATGGGCATCCCTGTGCCCGCCCGCCGACGCAAAAGCGCCAACGCCATCGTCATCAAGGGCGCGACGCAGAACAACCTCAAGAACCTCACCGTACACTTCCCGCTCAACATGATGACCGTCATCACGGGCGTGAGCGGCTCGGGCAAGTCGACTTTGGTGAAAGATGTGCTCTACCCCGCCATGAAACGACAGCTGGGCGAGAACGCCGAGAAATGTGGCAGCTATGGTGCCTTGGAAGGCGACCTGCGCTTCATCCAAGCCGTTGAGTTCATCGACCAGAACCCCATCGGCAAGTCATCGCGCTCCAACCCTGCCACTTACCTCAAGGCCTATGATGAAATACGAACACTGTTTTCGGAGCAAAAACTGGCCAAACTGCGTGGCATCAAGCCCGCGTTCTTCTCATTCAACGTGCCGGGCGGTCGCTGCGAGGAATGTGAGGGCGAGGGCGTGCAAAAGATCGAGATGCAGTTTATGGCCGATGTCTACCTGCCTTGCGAGGCCTGCCACGGCACGCGCTTCAAGGAAGAGGTGCTGGAAATCAAATACGACGGCAAGCACATCTCCGACATTCTCAACATGAGCATTGAGGAGGCCATCGACTTCTTCGAGCACTCGTCGGAACGGCAGACTCCCATCGTCGGGCGCATCGTCAACCGCCTGAAGCCCTTGCAGGAGGTCGGTTTGGGCTATCTGAAGCTCGGGCAGTCGTCGAGTTCGCTCTCAGGCGGCGAGGCGCAGCGCGTGAAGTTGGCCTATTTCCTCATCAAGGGACAGGTGGAGAAGCCCACGCTCTTCATTTTCGACGAGCCGACCACGGGCCTGCATTTCCATGACGTGAACAAGCTGTTGGAGTCGTTCAACGCCTTGATTGACAATGGTCACAGCGTCATCATCATCGAGCACAACCTGGAAGTCATCAAGTCGGCGGACTGGGTCATCGACCTGGGTCCCGAGAGCGGCAACAAGGGCGGTGAGATCGTCTTTGAAGGCACGCCCGAGGACTTGGTGAAGTGCAAGGCATCATATACGGGTAAAGCATTGAAGAATAAGTTATAGTTATGGTATCGGCTGCGCCGAGAAATCGATCAAAAATCAATAATAAAATCTCTCAAAAATGAAAAATGATTTTTATAAGATTTTGAAACGATTTTGAAAGATTTCTTGCGAAGCAATCCCAACAAAGAAAAATATGAAACCATCAGAGATAAACCAACCCTTGAGTGAGCGTCAGCAGAAGGTAGTGGACACCCTGCTTGGCCTCGGTATCGACTTCGACATCAAGTTCCACCCGCCTTTAGGCTCCATCGAAGAGTCGTTGGCCTACTGGGGCAAGTTTGAGGCCACGCACTGCAAGAACCTGTTTTTCAGGAACCACAAGGGCAACAAGCACTACCTCGTCATCTTCGAGTGCATGCACCAGATGGACATCCACGACCTGGAGCAGCGCCTACACCAAGGCAAGCTGACCTTCGCCTCGGAGCAGCGCATGGAGAAATACCTCGGCCTGAAGCCCGGCAGCGTCTCCCCTTTCGGCCTCATCAACGACGAGAACCACGAGGTGCACCTCTTCATCGACAAGAACCTCTTGAATGCCCCTCGCCTGAGCTTCCATCCCAATGACAACACTGGGACGATTATCATTAGCCAGGAGGACTTTATCAAGTTTTTGGAGGCGATGGGAAATAGTTATGAGTTTGTGGAGTTGTATGATTAGAGATTGTCTATGTAATTTAAATATTGTTGCCGCATTTCATATTCTATGCGCTTCATATATGCTGACATAAAAGCATAATCGGGTTCACCTTTTTCATCAACTGGAAGCATAATTACCTCTCTTCGTAGTCTCAAATCATTTATTTCCCTATTAAAACTATACTTCTCAGAAAGTCGTTTTACTATTGTTGCGATAAACAGATAAACATACTTGTCAAAATACGGGTTCTCAAGTTTAGTAACATGATCACTAGCAACAAATTCAAAAGGCTGATAAAATGCTTCGCCAACACTACCGCTATTCGCAAGCGTCAAACAATTCTTGAATCTTCTTACTCCATCAACATTAGACACAAAATTGTCAACACCATTTTGAGCTGAACTTGAAGAAACATAAGGAGTTTGCCCAACTATATGGTCCTCTGTCTTCAATCTTTTGCCTCGCTGAATTAATGGAAAGATTTCACCAATATCAAATGCTTTCCATTTCATTTCATCCAATTGTTTCATATTTCCTCCTTTTTAAACAAATATTCCCTTCCATGTACAATCATATAAAACTCAAACGCAAGATAATCAGCAATAGTTTTTCGAAAATCAGCTTCGTTTGGTATTGTCTCATTAAAATAGTAAAACGAATGAAGCCACTCATCATAAGCCTCGACAGTGCTTTGCACCATAAAACTATTAGGAGCAGGCTTGTTATGCCGCCAACAATCAATCAACAGCCTCCTTCTTTCATCTGCCCTTGTTGTTGGCAGAAGACCTAAATGAGGAAAAACAACAAAACCATCGTTCTTGAAGTCTATGAATCTCGCATATTTCCGTTCGGGATGAGGTTGATGTGCAGTAAAAACTGCAATTACAGGATTTGTTCCCACACCATAAAAAGTTTGTGGATTAAGTGTAATAACACCTTCAAGCGTATGGTGTTCAAGGATATAAGCTTTATCCAGTTTATCCATTTTGCTTTTCCCAACCATAGTACTTTGAGGTACAATCACGGCACAACGAGCTCCATCAACTAGCGAGTCAAGCAAATGGATAATAAATTTTAGTTCACTTAAATGCTCTGTTGCCTTGTTTTTCGCTTGTGAATATGGTGGATTCATCATACCAACAGTACAGCCATTTTGTTGAAGCAAAGTAGTGGATTGAGCGAGAAAGTCATCACATATTAAATTGCTCTTACCATCTCCTCGAAGAATCATATTGGTTGTAGCAATTGAAAACATATCATCTCGAAGTTCAAAGCCAAATAAGTTGTTTTTACGGATAGATTTTCTCAATTCATCCCGTTGTTTTAGTGATATTTTACCTAACTCAAACTGCTCGTCTACTTGATTGAGCATATTGCTTAGAGCTGCTATCAAAAAGCCTCCAGTTCCACATGTTGGGTCAAGTACTTTGTCGGTTGGCTTTATGTCAACAAGTTCGCAGAAAAGCTCTGTAATATGCTTTGGCGTTAGAACAACGCCCAACGATTGTCCATCTCCACCGCTATAACTTATAAACTCACCATAAAAACGACCCAGCACATCCTCTGGATGGTTGTTACGAATAGCAGTAAGCACATTTGAGTCAAGATATTCCGCAAAATAACGCAGAGGCGTTTTACCCAAGCGAGAGTTTACTGCACTTAAAATAGGACGGTTTTTCACAATCCGGAATTGATCAAGCACTTGGTCTTTCTTTACTTGAGGCTGCACTTGAACCTGCGTAAGATAATCCGATAAGTAACGCATAACCTTATCGCCGTCGGTCGTTCCATTTTCTTGGTTTCCAATTAACATTTCAGTATGGAAACCAGTGTTGGCCAAAGCCAAAAGCAATGCAGAAACCACAAGAGGCTTCTCTGTATCACCCAAATTGCCATAGTTTCGCAAGTCCTCATGAAGTGCTGCCGCTCGACTAATAATTTGTTCCAATTCTACCTGCTCAACAGGTTTGCTATTGAGGACTTTTTTCTCATAATAGCTGTTGATGCGCTCTAGTGAAAACTCAGTGAAGTCTTGAACCTTAGGCAACAGCATGATCATCTTAGGTGAGACAAAGATGGGGCGGATAATCACCCTTCCCCGTTCTGTCCCTGAACAACCAAACGCAAAGACCTTTTTGAAACTAGTATTTTCGACAATGTGTCTTGCATAGAACACTGCACCATTTTCGGCATAGTCAGTGACACTGCTGCGGTCCATCAAAAGCGTTTTTGGATTGTTCGGGTCAACATATTTCACCTGCTTAGTAGTGTCTGCCTTATCTTCTATTACAATTAAGTATTCTCCTGAAAGAGCTACAAACTCAGGAAAACCTTGTTTACCCGTGCCGCGTTTAGAAGCCGTTTTCAATGCTTCCTCAACTTCTTTGATTTTGCTTCCATTAAAAGTAAAATCAAGCCCCGATTCTTCTAGCATTGAAGCTATGATGAAATCGGTCTGTTTCTCATAATTTGTCATTAAGGTTGGTTTTAGGGCGTTTGCCAGTTCCTAAAACCTATTTGCCAAGCACAAAAGAAACGCGGACGAAACTTATCCACATTCCGGGTGCTTGGTCTTACCCTCATACCAGATAAGCACGCCCGCGCCTTAACGCAGGCTTGCACTATCTTCTGGTATGAATCCTTTGCGACCAAGCTTTGGAATGATTTCAGAATAGTAGCAAACGCTATAATTATTATGTTAGCTTGTTTTTATCTTTTTGTATTTCAATATTTTAATTATTACTCAATTCTTTATTTTTGAATGATTTCATCCGCAAATATACAACTTTTTCATTCTTCTCCACCCTCCAAAAGCAATTCTCCTTCTCCCTGCGCAATCTGTTTTGCGTTCATCGATGATACCACTGGATGGCCTGTTTCCTTCTCAACGGCCTTGCGGGCGTCGTTGGCCACGGCGCCGCCGCGTCGGGCAATGCCAGCACTTTCAGCCATGCCTTTCGGGTTTTCGTTCTTTGATATTTGTGTCGTTGTGGCCTCCGCAAGCATATTGATGGCAATTTCAAGGTCGGTCATGTTGTCACGCAGGTTCTCTTTCTTCAAGCCCTTCAATTGCTTGTATTCCTTGGCGGAGAGGCCGCTCCACTGGCGATAGATGATGTCGGTGAGCGAGGCAAACTGCTGCCCTTCCTCCACCCCGGCTCGTTTCCACTCGTCAGTCAAATGCTTCCTCACCTCTATCGATCTCATCCTCTGGTTAATCCATGCCTCCGAATAACCCAACCTGCGGTAGTCGGCCACCGCCTGCTCAAAGGACAACTCGGGATCCTGCATCTGGTCGATACGCTTGGCAGCCACCTGCGCCATCCACTGCTTGAAAGGCTCTGCCTTCGGCGACGGAATGGATTGGATGAGACGGAAAATGCCTTCTGTATCAGAAGCATCTACCAACCTTAACTTACCGTCTGCCGTTCTCATTCGAACCGGGGTACAAATTGTACCCCAGTTGGTTTGAAGCCCAGTGTCACGGCTTCGGATTTTTTTTAGATACTGCTTTGGGTCCGCACTATCCGTAAGTACAGCTATAATATCCACTATAGAGAAATACCACTTCTCCTTTTCAGTATCCCAAACAGTACGAACTTTTTTCTGTTCAAACAGTTGTATGGCTTGCTGTTGCGTCATAGCGATTTGATATTCATCTAGTTTGCAAATATACGCATTTTCGGGTAATTCAGCAAGGTTTTTTTGTATAACTTTGCATCATAAAACCCATTAGCCCGAAACCGTCATTGCGGGCTTGACCCGCAATCTCCCGAGCGATAAGGATAAGTCTTAGCGCTTGGGAGATGGCGGATGTGCCTCCGCCATGACGGTAAAAGGCGTTAGCGTAGTGAACCCCATTCTCGCGCCTCATGCCAATAAGAAACTAACAATCAATATTATACCAACATGAATAACTCAGAAAAAATCAAACAAGCCGCCGAAATTCTCTCCAAGGCGAAGAACATCGTGGGCTTCACCGGTGCGGGCACTTCCGCCGAGAGCGGCATCCCGCCTTTCCGTGGCGAGGGCGGCATCTGGAACCAGTACGACCCCAACTCACTCGACATCGACTTCTACTATCGCCACACCAAGGAGTCGTGGAAAATCATCCGCGAGGTGTTCTATAACTTTTTCAGCAACAAGGACATCAAGCCCAATCCTGGACATCTCGTCTTGGCCAAATGGGAGAAGGAAGGCCGTTTGAGCAGCGTCATCACACAGAACATCGACGACCTTCACACCGTGGCGGGCAACAGCGTGGTGTATGAGTTCCACGGCAACATGTCGCGCTTCGTGTGCACCAAATGCGGCCACAAGGTCGACGCTAAGAGCATGACACTCACCGAGGAACCGCCCCGTTGCGCCCAGTGCGGCGGGCTGATGAAGCCCGACTTCATCTTCTTCGGCGAGGGCATCCCTGAAGACGCTTATTATGGCTCGGTGCGCGCTGCAGAAAACTGCGACGCCTTTGTTATCATCGGTACTTCGGGACAGGTCAGTCCAGCCAACATGATTCCTGGCATAGCCAAGCGCAACGGCGCCAAGATCATCGAAATCAACATGGAGCCTTCGACCTATACGAACTACATCACGGACATCTACCTTGAAGGCAAATCGGGTGAGATCCTGCCCGCGATTGATGCTTTGATAACTAGGTGATTTATGGGATTCGCTTCGCGAAGAAATCTGTCAAAAATCAATAATAAAATCGATCAAAAATGAAATTGATTATTTGAGATTTTTAAAGAGATTTTTGAACGATTTAACTACGTTGAATACTGCGTATTTCTTGCCGTAGGCAATCCCATATCAACAACCAAACACGGCCTCGAACATCCTGCGATAGGCTTCAACCTTTTTGTCAAATGATAAAGGATATGCTCTTGAAGATGAGGGTAATCTATAAAGCGTTAATCCTTCCCTTAGGGTGAGTTGTTCATTAGGCGAAGGAATAGAATTCTTATTGTAATAAGTGCACACTTCCGTAGTGGCTTTTTCGCCCGTGGTGGCGATGGCATGGCATTGCGGCATCTGTTTTAGTAGTGCCTCAATATCGGTATGCTCGACGATTTCCAAGAAGGCATCAGAGGCGTTGTCTTTCAGCCTATTGACTGCCATGGCAGTATCGAACAACGCTATGCCTTTTTCGTTCAGAAATGCCATGATTTCATTCATCTTGAAGCATTTACGCTCGGAGTCCACGAAATGGTTCTTGTCGCCAAACCAGATCTGACCTTCGATGCGCCAATGGTCGTTGATAAAGTTGGGGTAGAAAAAGTCCATGCACCAACGTTTCTTCGGCGGCGGAAAACTGCCGAGAAACAGCACTTTAGCATTAGCGGGCAGAAACGGTTTCAAAGGGTGATACTCAACCATAGTCTATTTTTTCACTCCCGGGAAGGCATCTACAATCTTGACCTTGATATCAGGAAAGCTATTGACAATCTGAACCTTAACATCGGGAAAATGTTCCACAAGCTTCACTTTGCCACATTGGTCAGGAAAATGTTCCACTATCTTCACGTCAATATCTTCGAAGGAATTCACGATCTGCACCTTGATGTCAGGAAAATGCTCGACAATCTGTACTTTACCATAAAGGTTGAAGGTTTTGCCGTCCTTGTTGGTGTACGTGCAGTTCTCTTTGTTGATGCCCGGTTTCTTGTTCCCCGACTGAGCCACCATCGGCAAGGCGAAGAGTACAAATAATGCTAATACCAATGCTTTTTTCATAACGCTATGTTTAACTATTTTTCAACCATAAAAGCCCCCACTCGATTGATGCACAAAGTCCCCTTAAACACCTTAAACCTAATTCTCAACTTACCAGCCTTAACGGTCTGGAAACGAAGAAGTCGCTTGTAACCAATTGTCGTAGTAGGTTCATTGGTTTCAATAGGCAACCATTTGCCATTAAAGTAATAGTCTAAATAAAATGCATCAACATTCTGTCCTAAAGGAATATACTCTTGAATTAGTAATCGATTAAAGGCGGTAGTTTGCGGGAATTCGAAGATGAGTTCAGCCTGTTGCACGTCATCGTGGGTTGCCCAGTAATGAGCGTAGTCGTCGCACAGCACATGCTTGGCCTTGAATCGCCAGCCTCTAGTGTCGCTTGCGGTCACCTTACAGGATTTCAACAAATCATTAGCGAAGTCCTTTTGCAACTTCTGGTACCATTGGACGGCATTGGCCGAGTCTATACTAGGTATCCTACCCTCTTGATTCACAGGAAAATTGAGTAAAAGGTTGGTATTATGTCCAACACTTTGATAATACAAGTCCATCAACTGGTCCACGGTTTTCACCAGGCTGTCTTCACTGGCATGGTAAAACCAACCTGGACGGATAGAGACATCCACCTCCGCAGGCAACCACGCCTCACCGTCACGATAGCCTTGTTGCAAGGCCTTTTCATTGTTAAGCGATTCAAAATCAGTTTTATACATACACCACTGTGTGGCATTGGCCTTGCCTTCTTCGTTGCCAATCCAGCGCAAGGTCGGGACAGTGCCGCCAAAGATGCTCGCTTCGGGGCTATATTTCCAAACGATGTCCCTCGCCTTTTCGTAATCGTAATACTTTTCCGCTACGATGGAGCGCATCTCATCGGCGCCTCCATACCAGCCTGTACCGCCATTGGCACCATCGAACCAGAACTCAAACAAGGGACTATAGTTGTTCACAAGTTCCTCAATTTGTTGATGATAGATGTCGACGTAACCCTTGTACCCATACTCGGGTTGGCTGCGGTCCCAGGGCGAGAGATACAGCCCAAACTTCAAGCCGTGTTTCATGCAGGCTTCCGAAAGCTCGCGCACCAAGTCTCCCTCCCCATTCTTATAATAGGTGTTCTTGATGGAGTACTCCGTAGTTTCGGTCGGCCATAGGCAGAATCCGTCGTGGTGTTTTGCCGTGAGGATCACGCCTTTCATGCCTGCTGCCTTCAAGGTCAAGACCCACTGTTCGCAGTCCAAATTGGAAGGATTAAAGGTATGGGATGGCGTGTTGCCATAGCCCCATTCCATGTTATTAAACGTGTTTAAGCCAAAGTGTATAAACGCATAGTTTTCAAGTTGTTGCCACTCCAGTTGTTGGCGGTTTGGAATGGGGCCACTTGGCTCGGGACAGTGGGCACAAGAAGCCAACATCAAACCGCCCATTAACAGCCCTATCAGATGCCTATGATTCATTGTTTCACAAATTTACGAGTCTCGCCTTTAGTGCGAAGCATATACAAACCTTTGGGAAGTTCGCTGATTACAATCCTATTCACTTCTTTGTTGAGTTGTATGGTCATTACGGTTTTCCCATTAATGTCGATGATTTCAGCTTGATCATCTTTTTGATTCACAAAGACATCGATAAAATCTGTGGCTGGATTAGGACACACACGAAGCGATAGTTCGGGCTGAAAATGCTCTGATTTCAAAGCAACCGGACTATCGGAATGGGCTTCAATCACGGCTTCAATCGTCCTGTTGCACACGGCACAGAAAGGTGCATAGTTGCGCATCATGCAGTTTCGTTGCGGGCGATACATGCCTTGCGTCAGATAGCCCCCACCCTCAAAAGCACCTACCGTGTTGTTATATTGATTATTGTCGGGTGTTGGAATCGGCGTCGCAGGTGCAACAAGGTCGGCCCACTTCGATTCAAAGTCAACCAAAGTGGTGATGTTAGGCTCCCAAGGATCCACATTCAAGTTATATAATAAGGCCAAAGGGTTGTCAGGCTCCTCGTATTCGTCGGCCAGACCGGCAAAAGCATGGCCAAACTCATGCACAATGACGCTGGATGAAGACATATTGCCCGCCGTACTCATCGAATAGAAATTATAAAAACCGCCGCCGCCATACTGGTTGCTGTTCACCAAAATGTAGATTTGGTCGTATGGCGCGTTAGCCGCCACGTCTTTCACCGAGAAATAATTGCGTGTAGTGCAATAGCGGTCAATATAAAATGTGTAGAAATGCGAATTAAGAATGGTCCGTTTCCAGATATGGGAGGCTGGAATGTCGACACCGCTCTCCTCGGAAGGAGCCATCACGGCGTGGAAATTGAAGTCGTTGATATGGCTTGCAAACGGCTCTGCCTGGGCAAATACGTTAGCCAAATTCTGACAATGTTGTAGAAATTGTGGCATCTCATCGGCGGTGTAGCCTTCGGGCAAAATCACGATATCTACCTTGCTTTCAGGCGTGCCATTGACCATAATGTCCTGTACGGGAAACACATAACGCTGCTCGGTGGTGTTGAACATTTCGTTAGGCTCATAAAGTTTTGAGAAGACTTCTTCAAACTCACCATCGAAATTCCTGACTTCGAGGATGATATATGCCTCATTACGCGGCAATGGAACGCTCACGGATTCCTCATAGCAGCGTTCCATCACTCGGGCTTCGTCGGTGGTCTGCCATTCCTGGAACAAGGTGTTGTAGCCCCTTGAATAAATGAGCGTATTGGTTTGTGCGTCAATCACTTTAACCCGGTTGGTGCCAAAATTAAATGGGTCAATCAAGTTGACTTTGGAGCCACCAAAATACGGTTCGATAACGAAACGTTCAAACACATAGTGCGAGCCTTCGGAATTACCGCATTGGAAAACATCCATACGCAGCGATCCCTCGTCGAGGAAATACTGCTCATAGTTAATGCTTTGCGCCCTCGAAAACAGAGAAATAGCAATTGCAAAAAGGAAAATAAAGGTCTTTTTCATCACGAACGGGTTTGTATGTTAAACGATCATTAATTGATTGTGCAAAAATATAAAAATATCGACCAAATGAATTGGGTATGGATATTTTTTCCTAACTTGCGCCCAAATTTGACTTTAAGCTATGAATATCGAAGAATTAAAAACTATTTTCAAGCAACGCTTTGGAAACGAGGGTGTTGCCTACACTTCACCAGGCCGTATCAACCTTATTGGAGAACACACCGATTATAATGGAGGTTTCGTGTTTCCGGGTGCCATTGACAAAGGCATCTATGCCGTGATAAGGCTCAACGGCACTGACAAAGTGCGCGCCTACTCCATCGACAAGGAGGACTATTGCGAGTTTGGCATGAACGAGGAAGACCATCCTCATTTACATTGGGCCAATTACATCTTTGGCGTATGCCGCGAAATCATCAAACGAGGCTATCAACTGCAAGGTTTCGACACCGTCTTCTACGGCAATGTGCCCATCGGTGCAGGAATGTCGTCGTCGGCTGCCTTGGAAAGCACTTTCGCATTTGCTCTTAACGAGTTGCTGAGCCTAGGCATCGACAAATTTGAACTTGCGCGTATCGGTCAGGCAACGGAGCATAACTATGTGGGCGTGAAGTGCGGCATCATGGACCAGTTCGCCTCCCTCTTCGGCAAGGCTGGCCACCTTATGCGCCTCAACTGCGCCACGATGGAATTTGAATACTTCCCCTTCAATCCCAAAGGTTACAAGGTGGTGTTGCTTGACACCGTGGTAAAACACGAGTTGGCTTCGTCGGCCTACAACCGTCGCCGCGAGTCATGTGAGAACGCCTGCGCCCACATCGCCGCCAAGCATCCCGAGGTGAAATACTTGAGTGATGCGACCATGGCCATGCTCAACGAAATCGATGTGGAGATTCCTGCCGAGGATTACATGCGCGCAGAATATGTCATCGGTGAGAAGAAGCGCGTCCTCGATGTATGCGATGCCTTGGAAAAAGGTGATTACGAGACCGTTGGCGAGCGTATGTACGGCACCCATTACGGCATGAGCAAACTCTATGAAGTGAGTTGCGAGGAATTGGACTTCCTCAACGATATCGCCAAGGAATGTGGCGTGACGGGTTCCCGCGTGATGGGCGGCGGCTTTGGCGGTTGCACCATCAACCTGGTGAAGGAAGACCTTTATGATGCCTTCATCGCCACGGCGAAGGAGAAATTCGCCGCCAAGTTCGGCCACGAACCTAAAGTTTATGATGTCGTGATTTCTGACGGCGCAAGGAGATTATAATTATCACAAAACATTCAAAACAATGCAAAACTTCAAAAGAATTGATGGGCGGCTACACAACCGTGTCGCCGCCGGAAAGCCGCCGGTTGGCGGGCTTTCCCCAACCTTGAAATTTGTTTTGTGAGTTTTGTGGGTTTTGTGAACAACAACAATTCAACGATTAAACAATAAACAATAAACAATGCAACATAAATGAAACCAACACTATTAGTTTTAGCCGCAGGCATGGGCTCGCGTTACGGCGCCCTGAAGCAGATGGACGGCGTCGGCCCCAACAACGAAGCCATCCTCGATTACTCCATCTATGACGCCAAGCGCGCCGGCTTCGGCAAGGTGGTCTTCGTCATCCGCGAGGACTTCGCCGAGGCCTTCAAGAAAGTCAACAACACGGAGAAATTCGGCATCCCCGTTGAATATGTCTACCAATCACTCGACAAACTGCCGGAAGGCTTCAGCGTCCCCGAAGGGCGTGTGAAACCTTGGGGCACATGCCATGCCGTGCTGATGGCCAAGGACGTGATTCACGAGCCTTTCGCCGCCATCAACGCCGACGACTTCTACGGCAAGGAAGCCTATGAGGTTTTGGCCAAGTATCTCATGGAATGTGAAGGTAAGAAAGGCGCCTACAGCATGGTCGCCTACAAACTCCGCAACACTATGTCGGACTTCGGCACGGTGAGTCGCGGCATCTGCACCGCCGACGCTGAAGGCAACCTGCAGACTATCGTCGAGCGCACTGCCATCGGTCACACCGAGGACGGCGGCGCCGCCTACACCGACGAAACTGGCTCGCATCCCTTGGACATGGATTCACTCGTTTCGATGAACTTCTTTGGCTTCACCCCTGATTTCTTCGCCTATTCCGAGAAGGGCTTTGTCGAGTTCTTGAAGGGTCCTGCCCAGACCAACATCAAAGCCGAATTTTTCATCCCGCTGATGGTCAATCAAGCTATTAATGACGGAACTGCCAAACTGAAAGTGCTGTCAAGCAATGCCTCATGGTTTGGCGTGACCTACAAGGAAGACAAACCAGATGTGATGCGCAAGATCCGCGAGCTGATTGAGAAAGGCGTTTATCCGAATAACTTATGGTAATTTAGACGCGAGACTACGAGACTGCGGGACGGAAAGAAGTCTCGAAGTCCCGCGTCTCGAAGTCCCGAAGTCAAAATAGGAAACAATGAACATCGAAGTAAAAACCTGGGGCAAGACCCCCGACGGCAAAGACATCAAGCTTTATACCTTGACCAACGCCAATGGTGTAAAGGTGCAGTTAAGTGACATCGGAGCAGGCATCGTGAGCATCGTCACGCCCGACCGCTACGGCCACATGGAAGACATCGTCCTCGGCTATCCACACCCGTGGGATTATTTCAACGATGGCCCTTGTGCGGGCAAGACGCCTGGCCGTTTCGCCAACCGCATCGCCAATGGTCGCTTCAAGATTGACGACAAGGAATATCAGCTTGAAATCAATACCGGCGACGGCAAGCACCATCTCCACGGCGGCAGTATCGGCTTCGCCAACCAGAAGTGGGCCAGCCGCATCAACGGCGACAGTGTGGTGTTCACCTACTTAAGCGCCGACGGCGAGGCGGGCTATCCCTCCGAGCTGGTGTCGAAGGTATATTACACCCTCAACGACGAGAACGAGCTGAACATCCGCTTTTGCGCCTATTCTTCGGACACTACTATAGTCAATCTGACCAATCACACCTATTTTAATTTGAAAGGCGAAGGCAACGGCGACATCCTCGACCATAATCTGCGGCTGAACGCCTCGCGTTTCCTGCCCGCCACCAACGAGTTGATCACCACCGGTGAGATGCGACAAGTGGCCGACACGCCCATGGACTTCACCCAAGCCAAACTCATCGGCCGCGACATCAAAGAACCCTATCCAGACCTTATTAATGGTAAGGGTTACGACAGCTGCTGGGTCATCGATGGTATCGAGAAGGACAAGCTCTGCCTTGCTGCCGAGCTCTCGCACGAAGGCACAGGCCGTATGGTGAAGATCTACACCACACAGCCTGGCGTGCAAGTCTATACCGGCAACTGGCTCTCGGGCTGCCCCAAAGGCAAGAACGGCCATATCTACGAGGACTATTCAGGCGTCGCCTTGGAGTGTCAAGCCCTCCCCGACTCACCAAACAAGCCCAACTTCCCCAGCACCTTCCTGCGATCGGGCGAAGAATATAATGAAACGATCATTTTTAAATTCTCATTGTTATGATGAAAATGAACTACGAATTAAACGAATTGAACAAATGTCGATTTCAAATTTAGGCAGCTAAAGCTGCGAATTTTACGAATTCGTACTCATCCGCAACGAAGTTGCAAAATTCTGTCGAAAGCAATTCGTATCATTCGTGCAATTCGTAGTTAAATAACTGAATATTAAATCTTTAAATCTAATATCAATGGAAACAACCGTTAAAAAACAGAACTACTTCATCCCGATCATTGTGATGATTCTCTTGTTCGGTATGATTTCGTTCGTCACCAACCTGGCCTCGCCCATGGGTGACATTCTGAAGAACCAGTTTAAGATCCCGAATTGGCAAGGCACCTTGGGCGTGTTCGCCAACTTCATCGCCTACGCTGTAATGGGTATTCCTTCTGGCAACTTACTCCAAAAGAAAGGTTACAAGAAGACCGCCCTCATCGCTGTCATCGTGGGCTTTATCGGTGTCGGCATTCAGACCTTGTCGGGTGTCTTTGGCAGCTTTGCTGTCTATCTCCTTGGCGCTTTCGTGGCGGGCTTCAGCATGTGCCTGCTCAACACCGTCGTCAACCCGATGCTGAACCGTTTGGGCGGTGGCGGCAACAAAGGCAACCAGCTTATCCAAATCGGTGGCTCATTCAACTCGTTGTGTGGCACTGCCGTCATCATCATCACGGGCTTGCTCATCCCCAGCATCGTTGATGCAAAGATTAGCGACGTCTTCCCGCTGATGTACACCGCTTTGGGCATCTTCGCCTTCGCTTTCATCGTCATCCTGTTGACCAAGATTCCGGAGAATGAACAGAAGCAAGATGCTGTCAAGCAAGTGGAAAAGGGCAAGGGTCCCATGGCATTCCGTCACTTCGTTTTGGGCGCTATTGCCATCTTCATCTATGTCGGTGTCGAAGTGGGTATCCCGAATGTCTTGAACAAATGGCTCCAGAATCCCGAGCTTAATGTGCTGGGCAGTGGCGTCAACGCCGAGGCCGTGGCTGGATCTGTGGCTGCCACCTATTGGTTCCTGATGCTGATCGGCCGTCTGATCGGTGGCATCATCGGCAGCAAAGTTTCTGCAAAAGCGATGCTGACTACGGTATCTGCCATCGGTATCATCCTCACCCTGTTGGCCATGTTTGGTCCTTCCACGATGGTCAAGTTCCCTGCCTTCAATGGCGCTCATGGCTTTGGCATGGAGAGCATTCCGCTCAATGCTGCCTTCTTGGTCTGCATCGGTCTCTGCACCTCAGTAATGTGGGGCGGCATCTTCAACCTCGCTGTTGAAGGTTTGGGCAAGTACACCGAAAAGGCCTCGGGTATTTTCATGGCTTTGGTCTGCGGTGGCGGCATCCTGCCCCTGCTCCAAAATGCCATCGTCGATGGTCTGGGCGGTGTTGGCTATCTCCAAAGCTACTGGGTGATTGTCATAGGCCTCGCCTTCCTGCTCTTCTACGCCCTCTGGGGTTCGAAGAATGTCAACAAAGACATCAAGGTGGATTAAGACGCCAACATATTCCACAAAAAAAACGACCCATCGTTCTGGTGGGTCGTTTTTCTTTTCCTAAGCATCATTTCACCCTGATTCGTCGTCCGATCTTCAGTTTCGTCGACTTCTTAATTCCGTTGAGACGACAAAGGTTGTTTACTGTCGTGTGGTATCGTGAGGCAATCTTACTTAGCGTGTCGCCTTTCTTGATTACGTAATATTGAGCCTCAGTCTTGGTCATGTAAGTCGGCTTTGAAGGCCGCGAGTCGATGGTTTTCAATTCGGTGTTCTTGACCAAACCGTTGTATGCAGTGTTAATTTCTGCCATGGTGATGGAATAGTCCTTGTTGACCTGTCGGACGGAGTCGGCCAAGGAATGGGAAAACAGCCAATCGTATGTTTCTTCGAGATAGAAGATGCGCGCCAATATGGAGTGTGCTTGGTTCCTCAATTTGTCAAAGCGAAGCAGACTCGTGTCGCCGCATTGTATCATCTCGTCCACCACTCTTTGCGAGCAATACAAGGGTACGTCTTTGTCGGCAGTGCCATGAATGATCCATAGCGGCACTTCGTTCAAGCCACAAAGCCCTTTAATGGATGCGCCTCCACACAAAGCCATGGCAGCAGCCACCGTTTCGGGATAAGATGCTGTGTAATTGATGGTGCCATAACCGCCCAAACTCATTCCCAACACATAGACTCGGTTGGTGTCGATGGCGCAATGCGTCTTCGCCCAGTCGTAGACCTCATGCACCTTGTCTGGTTTCCATGTGTTTTGCGTCTGGGGTGCCACCACAACGGCATCGATGTTGCGACCACGTTCGATGGCATCGATGCAGCCGTAACGTTTCACATTGGCCAGGTTTTTCCCGCATAGGCTCCTTCCGTGCAGGAATATGACGAGAGGCTTTTCTCGAACTGTATCATTGTAATCATCAGGCAGATAGAGCCAAAAATCGTAGCCGTTCGGAATAGAGTCACGGCAAGCGATCAACTGTGCAAATGAAAACTTTGGAATTGCGAAAACCAACAAACTTAGTATGAGAATTATTCTTTTCATAGACTATTGTAACGATATCTTGTAGATTTTATTACCTCGTGAGCCAATAATTATTTTGTTGTCGACGACAATGGGCGATGCCTCAAAGTTGCTACCGATTTTGGCCGTAGCCACGATTTCGCCTGTTTTCCCTTTGATGAGATAGACGTTGCCTAACACATCGCCGAAAAAGACAAACATCTCATTTCTGTCGTTATAGAAAGCCACTGGCGAAGACCAGCAATAACACTTCAGATTGATTCGGTACAATTCGCTGCCGTCTTTTTTGTCGAAGGCCACGAAAACGCCTGATGTTTGTGCCGTATGAAGACAGAACGCACTGAAAATCATGCCTTCGCAGTCGCCTTCACCTATCAATGGCGTGACATACATGCCGCCATCGCTTGTGTTGTCGCCAAATTTTAGCTTTCGGCATGGGATGGTGTCTTCCCAAACCAATTCACCTGTCAAGCCGTTGAGTTTCACAAAATAACAGCATCCCGTATTGCCTTGATGGTCCACTTCACAACCTGTATAGACGTAAGGAATGCCGTCTTCCTCTTCCACAATTGGCGAGGCATCGGTGTCGTCGTGGTTCCAAAAATGCCATACAGGCCTCATGGTGTTCAGGTTGACACACAATATGTTGCCGGCATTGTCGCCAATATAACCGTAGTTTCGGCACACGGCCATCGACGACTCCATGCCAGGTGATTTCTTGGCCTCGGTGGTCGAATAGCGCAAGGTGGATTGGAGGGTATAGCCACCGTCGCCGACGTAGTATTTGTATATGGTGCCATTTTCAGCAGGGCGGAACAAGAATCCACCTGCTTCCACTGGTGATGAGTCGTAGCCGCCCCAACCCCTCCAAGCCTTCGGGTCGATTCCAAAGGTGTTGATCATCTTATGCGTGAATAGGTCAAACACCTGGGTGCCAAACGTCGCCTCTTTTTTGGCGCCATGGCCGATATAGACATGCCCGTTCAAATCCGTATTGAGAGCAGGCGTACCTTTCAGCACATTGCCCACATTATAGCTTTCCCTGCTTTTTTCACCAGTCTCAAAATCAATAAAATACAAGTCTCCGCAAAGCGATGCCAAGATAATCTCTTGATTGTGAAGATTGCGGCATGACGCTTCAGGATTCGACTTAAACTGTTCAACAATACTATCAGGCCAGTTCACATATAAAGCTTGGCCTGTCCAGCCCGAGCCACCTTCAAACACCCCTACCGAAGTCTTGAAACCGTCGGTCCTTGTCGTAAACACCCAATCCACCTTGAATTGGATGGAGTCATCAGTCAAATGACCAGAGAAATTGGGGATTCGGGAAGATGAGCCCCTGAAAGTGAAGATGCCAGGCTTGTTGTCGTAGGCATCCTCAACGCTGGCTAAGGTTGAGGGCAAGGTCTTGTCAAGCGTGTCGATTTGCACCAAGAGTTGCTCTGCCGAGGCATAAACTGTATCAGGGAAAGGCTCGATGACAGGCACTTCGGGCTCGGTGTCGACGATTATGGATTCAGGCGAGGGCTCATCTATGGATGGCCTTTGTTGGTTCGTGCATGAAACAGCCAACAACAGAGGCCATAAAAACAGCAGGATTCGTTTCATTTTTCACTCGGGGCAAAGAAGCCGCAAATGTAAGAAGTTTTTTTGTATTTTTGCATCCCATAAGAATCGACTGGGTTTAATGTTTAAAAAAATACTTGGTACGGGTGCTGCAAGAGCGGTCAATGTGCTGACGCAGTTGGCCACGCTCATCATGGGTACCAAGTGCCTTGGTGCCGCCGAATGGGGTAAAGCTTTCATTGCCCAGACGGACATCACTTTCTTATTGATAGGCATCGAACTCATCGCTGGCAGCGGGTTGGTCTACTTCACGCCTCGCAAGAAACTCACCACGTTGATGAAAATCTCATACGGCTGGATCGCTTTCGTGATGGTGGTTTACCTCTTGTTGTTTGGCGTCTTTCACTACTTTCCAAGTTTCTATCACACTATTGTTCCCGAAGGCTATGCTTGGCTCGTTTTGCTGATGACTTTCGTCTATAGCTTGCATGAATTCAACCTCAACCATTTTCTCGGCAAGGAAAAAATTTTAACCTATAACTGGTTGTTTCTCATACAGATTCTTACACAAGTCACGATGATGGCCGTGTTGATTTTCGCCTTGGATTTGAGGACGGCAAAAGCCCTACTCTACTCTCAACTAAGTGGATATAGTTTGGCTACCCTCATCGGATGGATCCTTCTCTTTCCCACTTTGAAACGAGAAAACAGAGAGCCTTTGAAAGACAGTATGAAGGAAATGCTGCATTACGGTGCTTTCATGCAGCTTTCCACTTTGGTCAGCACTTTGAACAAGCGCTTGAGTCTCTATCTCTTAAAAACGCATTGTGACGAAAAATCCATTGGTGTATATGCATCTGGAACGCAGGTTACTGAAGGGGTGAATATTGTCGGATATAGCATAGGTTTGGTGGAGTTTTCCGCATTAAGCAATACCGAAAACAAGCAACGTGCTTCGCAACTCACCTTGCGTTTCATGAAACTCTCCATTTTGCTGACTTTCGCTGCCTTGCTGGTCATCTGTTTGCTCCCAACCACATTCTTTCAATGGGTTTTTTCAGGTGAGTTTTCCGATATTCGCCCTGTCATCCTTTTGATGGCGCCTGGTATCGTGTTTTTCTCTGCCCACACCGTCTTAGCCAACTTTTTCTCTGGCACAGGCAAGCCGAAATACAACCTCTACGCCTCGCTCATCGGGCTTTCGGTTACCTTGGTTTCAGCCTTCATCTTGATTCCCTGGTTGGGTATCCGTGGCGCAGCCATCACCACCACGCTGACCTATACGGCTTTGTTTGTCTACCAATGGATTGTTTTCCACAAACAGACGGGAAGTCGTTTGTTACAGTTGATTCCTAATAAGGAAGACTGGGTATGGGTGAAAACAACCGTCAAGGGTATTTTCTGACGTTTTTTTCGTACCTTTGCAACCAAATCCACATTTATGAGCGAAATCATCGAAGACGACATCTTCACGCAGAGCGAAGACCCAATACCAACCACCGAAAACTATAACGACGACAGCATTGTGCACCTCGAAGACATGGAGCACATCCGTCGCCGCCCGGGCATGTACATCGGCAAACTCGGCGACGGCGCCTCGCAAGACGACGGCATCTATGTGCTGATCAAAGAGGTGATCGACAACTCCATCGACGAGTTCACCTCGGGCTTTGGAAAAAAAATCGAGGTGACGGTAAACAAGGCGGAGAAAAAAGTCAGCATCCGCGACTATGGCCGTGGCATCCCGTTGGGCAAGCTGAAGGAAGCTGTTTCGCAACTGAATACCGGTGCAAAATACGACAGTAAGGTGTTCCAAAAATCCGTAGGCTTGAATGGTGTGGGTACCAAGGCCGTCAACGCGCTTTCATCCTATTTCAGGGTACAGTCAATTCGTGAGGGCAAGACAAGGATTGTGGAGTTTGCGCAAGGAAAGTTGATTAATGATTCGGGGATCATCCCCATAGAAACGGCCCTTCGACAGGCTCAGGGACCTAACACTACTATCGGCCCTTCGACAAGCTCAGGGGCCTTGGATACTGGAACTTTAACCGAGTTCATCCCGGATTCTGCTCTTTTCGGTAACTTTCACTATGTGGATGAATACATTGAGAAGCGCGTGTGGAACTATGCCTATCTCAACCGTGGCCTGAGCCTGATATACAACGACAAGCGCTATTATTCCAAGAACGGCCTCCTAGACCTGTTGCAGAACAACATGGAAGGCGAAGGCCTCTACCCCATCATCCATATCAAGGACGGCGACTTTGAGGCCGCTTTCACTCATGTCAACGGGCAGTCGAGCGACTATTTCTATTCCTTCGTTAACGGACAGCACACCTCCGAAGGCGGCACGCACCAGTCCGCTTTCCGCGAAGGCTACGCCCGCGTGGTGCGTGAGTTCTACCAAAAGGAATACGAGCCTGCCGACATCCGTCAAGGCCTGATTTGCGCCTTGTGTGTGAGGATTCAAGAGCCTGTGTTTGAGGCACAGACCAAGACCAAACTCGGCTCCACCCACCTTGCGCCAAACAATCCAGACGGCACCAACGACAGTCCCTTCCTCAAGACCTACGTCTTCGACATCCTGAAGCGCCATTTGGATAACTACCTGCACAAGAATCCTGAGACCGTCAGCGTCCTGCAGGCCAAGATTCAAGCTAACGAAAAGGAACGCAAGGAGATTGCCGGCATCAAGAAAGCCGCCCGCGAGAGTGCTAAAAAAGTCAGCCTCAACAACAAGAAGCTGCGCGACTGCCGCATCCACCTCAACACCAACCATGAGAAACGCCTCGAAAGCACCATTTTCATCACCGAGGGCGACTCCGCATCGGGAAGCATCACCAAGAGCCGCGATGTGCAGACCCAGGCCGTGTTCAGCCTGCGCGGTAAACCGCTTAACTGCTTGGGCATGACCAAGAAAGTGTGTTACGAGAACGAAGAGTTTAACCTTCTGCAAGCCGCCTTGAACATCGACGAGGACATCGAGAACCTGCGCTATAACAACATCGTCATCGCCACTGATGCCGATGTCGACGGCATGCACATCCGCCTGCTAATGCTCACCTTCTTCCTACAGTTTTACCCTGACCTAGTGCGCAACGGTCATGTCTATATCTTGCAGACGCCACTGTTCCGCGTGCGCAACAAGAAAGAGACCTACTACTGCTACAGCGACGAGGAACGCATCGCCGCCAAAGAGAAATGCGGTAAGCAGGCTGAAATCACCCGCTTCAAAGGCTTGGGCGAAATCTCCCCCGACGAGTTCCGTGGCTTCATCGGCCCTAACATGCGCCTCGAGCCTGTCATTCTTCAGTACGACTTCGGCATCAAGGAGCTGTTGAAGTATTACATGGGCAACAACACACCCGAGCGCCAACGCTTCATCATCGAGAACCTCCGCATTGAGGATGACTCCAATATGGACAAGATTTGATGTTTTCAGTTACCGAGTTTTTCTCGACAACTGGCAAATTCAATTAGAGTGGTTATTTCCATTTTGGAAAATACCACTATTCCGCATCAGGAGCAGTTATTGCATATTTTGCAACAACTAAAAAAATCGGAATTCCGATTTTTCTATGAAACAATTGAGTGAACTTGTCGGATTTTCCGACAGGTTGCTTTTCCCCAACTCATTAGATGACAGTTGCAATTTTTGCAACAGTCATTTTTTCAGTTATTTCCATTTTGGAAAGAACTGAGAACACACTATCTTAACCCGATAAAATCGCTAAGAGGTTGTATGCGCGCGACTTCGGTGTACTGGCGTCTGTGAAGGTCGATGGGTTGGTCAAACGTAACTTGCTCCGAGGAATCAAACCGCATCACAGCGTAATAAGGAGCGTTTTCGGCAGAGAAGCCTTCCTCGCGCAACGCCTCTGCCATCCATATCTGAAAACCTTTTTTGGTTAGTCTAAACAATTGGGGATTGTCGCCTCGGGTGTGTAGGCACACATAGCCTAAACGCTCAAATCCTTCTTTGACCAATAATGAGCCTTTGGCATCACCAACACGCACATAGGTTATACCCCGCTGCATCGCTTTTTCACGATCTGTGTCGCGCATGTGATTGATAAGCACAGTTGTTTCTTCGGGCGTAGAACGCATCTTGTCAAACAGTTTCTTGCGCGTATTCTCATCCTCCAAGGCCTGACGGCGACGCATGGACAACTCGCAAAACTGCTCATCCTGCTCAATGCCAATGTATTTCCTTCTAAGCAGATTGGCCGCAATGCCGGTTGTTCCCGAACCGTTAAATGGGTCCATAACTGTGTCGCCTTCGTTGGTAGAGGCTAGGATGATTCGATAGAGTAAGCGTAAGGGTTTTTGAGTTGGGTGTTTGCCTTGCTGTTTTTCCCACAGACTGACTGCTGGAATACGCCAGACATCCGTCATTTGCTGCCCGCCATTTAGCAGCTTCATCGTTTCATAATTGAACTTATGCGGTTTCTTCTCAAACTTGCGAGCCCAAATAATCAGCTCGGTTGAGAAATTGAAATAACGGCATGAGAGATTGGGCGGCGGGTCGGTCTTTTGCCATGTAATGGTGTTCAGCACCTTATAGCCTAACTCTTGCAGACAGCGCATAACGACATGGATGTTGTGATGTGTTCCACTAATCCAAATCGTACCGTTATCGCGCAACTTGGTACGACACAAGGCAAGCCATTGGCGGTTGAACTCGTAGATATACTCGGGAGTGCCGCCTTTATCCCAATCGCCTTTATCAACGCAAACCTGCTTGCCGCTATGGACGCTGATGCCGCCGTTACTGAGAAAGTACGGCGGATCGGCAAAGATGGCGTCTATGGAGTTGTCAGGGATTCCATGTAGTAGTATTCTGCAATCACCATGATAAATAGTGAATGATTCGAGGTGGTCAATTCCTCGGCTTTGATAGAAAGCCTTAATAGACCCTAATTCATTGTAACTCATTGTAGCGTTTGTTTTTATGTTTGCTACCAGTTACTATTTTGTCTTCCATAGGACACACAAAAACTGCGGGCAATGATTTGCTCGCATTGTGGTCCTAGGAAAACCAAGTAAAAGACAAATCACACCCGCAGTAGGGTCGCATAACGATTTGTTCTTTTTACTATTCTTGAAATTTCCTAGGTTTCAATGCGAATAGAACAAATAGCAAACGCTTGATTATTATATGTTTGTATTACTTCTTATATTTCTATATGCTTTCATTTAAATGATTTAATTTAATCGAATAGTCTATATAATAAAATCTAATTGTTGCATCATTAACTCTTTTTCATACTGTTTATCAAGCGATTCGTAACTCAGAAACGCCACTCGATTATTATCGCGAAGCGTATCAAAGGCAGCATATGACAACTTATTTAAATACTCTTGATGTCTTTTTTCATCTGCAACAATGACCATACGAACATAAAAATCTTGAAGATCCTTATATTTCAGCAAGGAATTTTGAATATCGGTTGAGTGTTCAATCTCAAAGAAAGAATGAGGCAACTGATTGCCATTGAACCAAATAACGTCAATAGTGGAACTACGCTTAACAATGCCAGGATATGTATATTGTGGAATCGCATCCAAAGTGCGCAAGTCGCCCAATGGAGTTTGCAAGAACTTTTTGTTTTTATCTTGGTCAGGAACAAAGGTCAAAAGATGACGCATTTTCCCGATTTCGAGCAACAAGCCTTGGTAATAAGCGTGGTTGAAAGATTTTACTTCATCACTATCCTTATTCTTTTCTGTTTGAACGATAATACCTTCCATTTCAAGCCGTTTGCGATGGGTTTCCAATGCGTACAATCCAGGTTTGATTTTATAAATGCCATCAGTTAATTGGACTATACGTCGAATGCTCGCAAATGGTGTTTTTGTCCTCCAAACACAATCCTTGATTTTGAATATGTTCTGATTGATTTGGTTAAGTGTAGCAATACCACCTAATGCTTCAATTGTTTCTATAACTGCCTGTGCTTGTGTCATACGTTTATCGTGTCAGTGACGTTCTCCCAATTATCAAAGTCAGCAGGAAGCTTTGCTTCGAGTTGTTCAATGAGTTGGCCTTTCCCGCCCACCCATTTGATAAATGGTTTCGCTTTCATTGCATATTATTTAAAACTATTAGTAAATAGTATTTCTTCGGTGCAAAGATACAATTTTCCCGACATATAACAATAAACAGCATATCGTCTTGAAAGATGAAAACTAGTTTCATAAAAGTCTATCACCCATATTTAATAAAGAGCACAAGTTTCTATATATCAAAAAGATAAAAAAATCCATCTGGGAACTTGGCATGAATTCGTTCGGCGAGTTGTCGGTTTTTCATTCGGCGAGTTGGCGAAGTTTTTTGAAATGCAAAAGAATAATTCACCCATTCCACCAAATTATCGTACTTTTGTCCCGCAATCTTGGAATTAGAAATTTTGAAATCATAAATCACATTGTAATGAAAAAAACCAGTTTACTGATCATGGGCAGTATCATCACCCTCTTCGGCTGCAACCAACAGCCGCAACGCTATTCCGTCAAGGCTTACCCCGAGACGCGAAAAGACACCACCGTCGTTGACGACTACTTCGGCACAAAGGTCGCCGACCCGTACCGTTGGCTCGAAAACGACACCTCAGCCGAGACCGCCAAATGGGTCAAGGAACAGAATGAAGTCACGCAAGACTACCTCAGCCACATCCCCTTCCGCAGCGCACTCAAGGACCGACTCACGCAACTCGTGGACTACGAACGCTATGGCATGCCTTCGAAGAAACATGGTCGCTACATCTATTCTAAGAACGACGGCCTACAGAACCAAAGCGTCATCTACATGCAGGAGACACTCGATGGCGAGCCTACCGTCCTCCTCGACCCCAACAAACTCTCCGATGACGGCACCGTCTCACTGGGCGGCATCAGCTTCTCCAATGACGGCAAATACATGGCCTACACCATCCAACGCAGCGGCTCTGACTGGGTTGAGATTTACGTGAAGGACATGGCCACCCTCGAACTCCTCCCCGACCACATCGAATGGGCCAAGTTCACGGGCGCCTCGTGGTACAAGGACGGCTTCTTCTATGCCGCCTACGACCGCCCCGAAGCTGGCAAGGAGTTCAGCAACGTGAACGAAAACCATAAGATTTACTACCACAAACTCGGCACACCGCAGGAGCAGGACGAACTCTTCTACTCCAACCCCGCACAGCCGCGTTATTTCCACCAAGTGGATTTGACCGAAGATGAGCATTATATGTTCCTCTTCGAAAGCGGTCAAGGTGCAGGCAGCACGTTGTGGATCCGCGATA
>Ga0247610_10001515_pt1 | contig 28800 bp, 27 predicted proteins | sample 174DNAGHGhighgp2_FD_193483 | JGI IMG/M metagenome (GOLD analysis project Ga0247610, IMG submission 193483) | Sheep rumen microbial communities from Palmerston North, Manawatu-Wanganui, New Zealand - 1742 DNA GHGhigh gp2 | ecosystem: Host-associated > Mammals > Digestive system > Stomach > Rumen...
CCTGTATGCTTCTTCAAACATGCCGTGGATAAGGCTTCCGAAGGAATTTGCCTGGATCTTAGTGTTATCTTCTCTCGGACCGATCTTAAGCTGGCTCTTGAGCATGTACTGGAAAGCGCATTCCCTGAAGCTCTCAATGGAAGAAACGCTCGCATAAATAGCTTTCCCGGTGGTACCATCAGCTTTCCTTACTGTAAGAAGCCTGCTCATTATATCCTGAGGGATAGGATCCTTCTCAAGATCGTGTCTGAACTTAACTGCTTCACCCGAGACCGGATTCTTGAAAGTGTTTACGATGTGGTAATTACCTGCAAATCCTTCCAGGTATTCGAAGACACGGCTCTTAGGCTTGCCATATTCATGGACCATATAGAGCCTGTCAGTCGCAGAACCCAAAAGAAGACAGCATGTGACAAACTCTTCCCGCATCTTGTTCTGAGCCTTATCAGGGAGCTCGATCCTGTCAGTGGCAGCTGAAAGATTCTTAAGCTCAATGCCGCTTAACAGCCCTTCCCTCATGCGGACGTACGGGAAATTATCTTTCTGCGCGCCTACTATAAAGAGAACCTTGCAGGGCGTTACAAATGCATGCTCAGGCGTTGTTATCTCAATCGAGTCGACCTTCAGAGGGATCGTTCCTTCTGTCCTGTTCCTCATGTCAGTCCTGATCATGGAGAGGAAATCCTTCTGGCTTATCTCACAGTCATTCATCTCATGTGTGGAACACATAAGAAGGCTTATGAGCTCGTCATAACCTCTTACAAGAGCTACTGCGGCTGCATCATCGCCTCTTGAAATGAATTCATCGCGCAAAGGCTCGATAAAACCACGCATGCTGTTAAAGAATTCCAGACTCTTTCTTGCCTTGCCGGATAAAGTCTTCTCGCCATAGATGGATTCGCATGCCTTCTTAAGAGGAATAAGTGTCCTTACTACAACATAGTCATAGAAGAACCTGCCGCTGTCGACAAAGCCTTCCTTAACACCCGGAACGGTACCTTCAAAGATCCAGAATCCTGACTTCCATCTGTGTCCGCCATCATCAGCATCTATATAGGCATTCTCATCAAAAAGCCTTACGCTGTCAGTAATATTCTTTGCATAGCAATAATTCTCAAAGCCGTCAGCGATATAAGGCGGGATCCTGAGCATGCCGGAGCGCATTGCCTTCATGATGAGTTCTAACGTAAATCCTGCTCTGGGAAGCTCTAAAACGATCTGCATCATGTACGGGACAACGGTGCCGCCCAAAGCGATCTTACGGTCGATAAAGACGTCTAATCCATATAGCTCTGCCGTGCTCCTCATCCTGTTCATCAGGTCTTCATTACAGCATACGATCCTGATATCACGGTATCTGTAGCCCTGCTCTCTGGTAAGACTTATAACTTCGTTGAAGATATATCCGACTCTGTCATCAAGACCCGGAAGTTCTGCAAGTCTTACCTCGCCTTCACATGATATTCCTTCAGGTACGGAATCAGTTGCAAAGCCATTGACGATAAGGCTTAATACATCTTTCTGATCTCTTATCCTAAGCTCTGATCCTGCAGCACCAAGCGCTTCGAGCATGCCTGTAAAATCCTCACCGGCCTTATACACGGATGAGAATGAAGAGCCTGAATCACCGGAAATGACATTGAATTCGATATCGCACCCCAAATCAGATAAAAGCGAGATAAGCCTTATCTCCTTAGGAGTCAGCATACGTGTTGCTCCAAAACCGATGAAAACGATCTTGGACTTCAAAAGAGAGGAAAGGCCGCTTGCCCTTCTGGATGAGGGATTGGAAGGATCTAGTGATGACAGCTTCTCACATGCCAGTGCAATGGGCTCTCTTAACAGATTCAGGCCATACCTGGAGTTCATCTGCTCGAGCTCTCCCATTATCAGATGGAGATCTTTAAGCTTGTTAACGAAAGCAACAGTGGATGAAGCATTATCAACAGCCCTGATAGCTTCGCCGATATCATCAATACCGACGCCATAGCGCGAGAAGTCGCCCAGGAGGGCTATCATCATGTTGATATAGTCTATCCTGGATGACAGTGTGCCGAAGGCCTTAAGCCTGGACTTGTTATTGGCAAGGATGTTATAGATCGCATTGCGGAGCATGATCTCGCCGCCCTCGGCGACATAATTGGTGCCAAGGTCATCTAAGATATTGCCTGCGAGTTTCCTGAAGCTTAAAACATCGCCAGAGACAAGAGAAGATGACAGATTGATAGTGCCGTCACCGGTATCGATCGAGCCTTTCCCTTCAGAATGAGCCTCCTTGAAGCCTAAGACTTCGCGTTCGACCTGTGCCTTGGCAAATTCAGGTGCGACAAAGATAATATCCCTGCCGTTAAGACTGCTGAATGCATCCTCGATTACTTCCCGTGAGACCGGCCTTATTACACTATATGTCTTAAACCTGATCATGCTTATACCTCAAAATCCTTTATGCACTAATTTTACGGTTTTATGAGGCAAATTCAAAGCGATTAATGGGACAGATTCAGCTGTCTTCCGCCGTTTTTCCGGCATTTTTCAGAAGCTGGTCAGGAATGGACCTTTCGATGTTCTCGTAAGGGTTATCACCATGGACAAGCATGTAGTCGTTCTTCTCGTAAAGCAGGACATTATCACGGTTGACAGTATATTTAATACCGTTATTTGAGTACTGGTGAATGCTGCAGACAACATCACCGAAATCAATATATTTCTTAAGGATCCTATATGTGATAAACACTGCCAGTCCAGCGCAGGAAACCAGGAATAAAATGATAGAAATTATGGCGATGATGTACATCTGTTCATTTAAGAAAGCATCTGAGATTCCCATATTTATGCCTGCCTTTTCTTAACATACTTGAAGATAGCATCCGACTGGGTAAGCCTCAGATTCTTTACTATCTTGTTGATTCCGACGATTCCCGGCACCAAAAGAGCCGTACCGACTGCGATCACAGCGGCAATAATACTATTGAAGAGCCCTGACAGCATTAAGAAATTCATGGCAATGCACACAAAACCGGTGCCCAGAACGGTGAGGAATAAGAAAAACAAGCTCCATCCTATACCGTATATGCGCTTTTCCTCCCAGGGCATCGTACCGACGACCTTTCCTGTCTGTCCGTTGACGAGGATGGTATAAGGCTTTTCCTTGTATTTGAACGTGAAAAACCATACAGGCATCATCATGTAGAGCGGATCATCCTGAATATCTATCCAGTAAATACTGTCTTCCAGCTTCGGCTTTTTTCCGGGGATCGTAGTAAGCGTCTCGTCAAGGAAGAGTTTGTGGCATCTGTTTGCAGCCGATTCACGCAGTTCGGTATAAGTCATATCCGACGTGTTGGAGTAAAAACCGTTGAGATAATCCTCATCGAAATCCTTGGCATCGTTGAAAATGAAGGGTTCAAGCTTCATGCTGACTTCGTCGTTCAAAATGCTCGAGCCATCGATCGGGACATTTGCAAAACTGCATTTTCCTGCTCTCTGGTAATACCTTTTCTCATCGCGTTTGTTATTCTTTACCATTCCGCTCAGATAATCGGCTTCCGTAAATCTCGCATTAATTACCCAGTATGGAACATAGATTCCCCTGAAATTCTCAGGAACGGCTTTTGCCTTTACTTCCTTGGGAATGATCGGGTTCTTCTGGAACTTGAGCTTGACGTTCTCTATCGCCTGTTCCCTGGTTATCTGGAACGGAACGATGCCGTCAGGTCTGCATTCCTTTGAGATCCTTGTGAAATTGATAGACGGGTTGCCGCAGTAAACACAGAAAGTCGATACTTCGGTATCACTTGTTATTACCTCCGCTCCACAGTGAGCGCAGGTATAGACCCTCGTATCGTAATACTTTGAATGGATATCAGCATTAATATCCTTAACATCTTCAGGATAGAACTTACTTCCGCACGCGGCACACTCCAGTTGCTGAGAAGCCGGATTAAAAATAAGCTTACCCGAACAATTCGAGCATAATACAGCCATTTTATTCCTCCCTTATTACCAAAGAAATTTTACTATTAGAAATTCTTCTCTGCAATCTCCGCCGTCAAGTGTCTTTTTTCGAGGGTCTTCGCGAAAAGAAGATCCGCTGTCTCAGGGAACCCCTCATACACGACCTTCGTGCCTTCTTCGGTAATGCCGCCCTTTGTGGCGACTCTGCTTACAACATCTTCAAATGACATGCCCTTCTGCAGCATGAGGTCTCCTGTGGCGCTCATGGTGCGGAGGACCATCTTTACTATCTGTTCTTTGGGAATGGATGTGTGGCCTTCTGCGGAGCTGCATATGACATCGAAAATGGATGCAATAAAGCCCGGCATGCAGCTTACGAGCTCCGAACCCATGCCCATCTCATTTTCGGGCAATTCGATAACATCGCCTATACAGCTCAAAAGGTCCTTTAAAGCTTCCTTATCCCTGACCCTGTCATCGAAGCACACGAGCGTCTGTGACCTTCCGATCTCAGCCGTAAGACTCGGGATGACCTTGGCAGTCTTTATGTCTATTACCTTGCGCATTGTTTCAAAGGAAACGCTGCCATTTAAAGAGACGAGCAAAGCGTCCGGATTAATGGAATCCTTTATCTCTTCTAGCACAGCTTTTAGATCAGAAGGGCGCACGCAGACAAAGACTATATCGCACAAAGAGGCCAATTCTTTGCTGCTTACCGCATTTGCTATATCTTTTGCTTCCTCAAGCTTTGATACCGTTCTGTTGGATACAAAAAGATCCTGTTTTGCTATGTTGCCCGCTTCAGAAAACTTCCAGAGCAGCATCCTGCCCATGCTTCCGTAACCGATGATACCGATACGCATAAAAAACATCTCCTCAACTGATTTCTAACATTATATCAGAGAGGAGATGCAAGGCTGCTTTATTGTGACCGGACTTACTTCCAGTGCTTGAGCTGTGAGAGCCAGCCGTCGTACTGGGCGCGTCTTTCACTGTCACCGAGGTTCTCGGGATTAGGCATGTGGTCTACAAGGAAATCCAGAAGGGCATCCTTGGACTTATATACGAAATCACCTTCTGTGTAGCACCATTTGCAGTAATCTTCGTTGAAGTCGCCGTTAGGCTCCCTGCTGATATTAAGGTCCTCATTAAGCGGCATTCCGCAGCACTGGCAGTAAAGCTGTCTCGGGCTTCCAAGGAGTGTGTTGATCGATACATTGAACTCTCTTGATAAGATCTTCAGAGTCTCTGTATTAGGCTGTGTCTCGCCTGTTTCCCATCGGCTTACCGCCTGTCTTGTAACCAGTACTCTTTCAGCGAATTCTTCCTGTGTGAGATTGTTATCTTCACGGATCTTCTTTAAAACGTCTTTAGTCTCCATAATTGGTTTACCTCCGTTTGTTTTGATAGTTCCATTATGTCTGAGGCACTATTCGAAAACAAGAAACGCGCTGTTGCTTCACATATACCTCTTGACCGGATCGTCACACCAGACCTGCACTTCAATATAGCGTTCAGGGCCGTGGGCGCCGTCATCGTTCCAGTCCTGAGGCAGTCCGTATCTTGCGATCACGTCAAGGATCTCCTCATACGTATAGACCTTTTTCCTGTATTCTTTCCCGTCCTTTATTCGGGGACTGAATGTCGGCATCGAATCGCCGTAAGTAAACGATAACTTGCGGGTATCAAATTCTTCGACAGGTATCCTGATCACACCTGGATCCTCGAACCATGTGGAAAGCCACGGACTGTGTTCAACAACCATGTAATGAGGCGACGGGATATCCATTATGATGCCTTTTTTCATTGCTTCTTCGCGTACTATCCTCTCGCAGTTCATCCGTTTGGAGATATAGTCCGCATCTCTTTGAGCAGTCAGGGAATCCGGTCTGTCTGACTTGATCTTTTCGAGAACAGACAAAGCTTTATCCTTGGATAAAGCAGTAAGACTTTTAAACGGTCCTGACCGTTTGTCGTAATAGTGGTACAGATACATGATCAGAACTTCTCCGTGGGCTTGCCGTGGCCATAGTAATACGTGCGTTTGCCAAATGAGCGGATCTTCTCCACGGTCTTTTTCTCGGCTTCGAGATCAGTATAGAGATGTCCCATTCCAGGTCTTATCCAGTTATCCAGAGCGTCACCTGCGAGGAGCGCATCATCAGCTACCAGAAGTCCTATTGAACCCTTCGAATGTCCGGGGAGTTCTGTCACCTTGATATCAGGGAAGCCATATTCTGCAAGCGTATCGCCTTCCTTAACAAAGAAACGGTTTTGAGGCCTTGTGACCTTAGTCCGGCTCAGTGCTTTAAGTGATGCCTTCAGCACCACAAAACCCACAAGCCCGTATGAATGCAGAGTCTGTGAATCATAGTCGTCGAATATTCCGTCATCTTTCTCGTTATAAGCCACCGGAACATTGAACTTCTTTGACAGTGCATCTGCATTCTCAGCGTGATCGAAATGCGGATGCGATAATACGATCAGCTTAAGATCGTATTTGCTGCATTCATCTGAAACCTGCTGAAGGTTTTCTTTGCTCGCCGTATCGAAAAGGATCGCGTTCTTTCCGTCAGACACTATATAGCAGTTGTCCGTTCCGCCTTTGATATGTGTAATACTGTATTTCATTATCTTTCCTTACCACGAACCCTTGTAACCGGCACCGTATTCGGTTGTATAGTAATCGATACGCTTCGAGTCGTTAAATTCAGGTTCGTAAATGTTCTTATCCGGATCAATGCCGACGAGCGCGCAGACAGCTTTGTTTGCGCGGATCGTAAGATCTTTCTCACGGTCTTTTGGCTTCAGATCCTTATCAGGAAATATGGGTTCACCGATATGGAGCGTGAAGCATGCGATCTGCTTGAAAATATGCTTTCTTATGAAGCCCGGCTCGCGGTATGAATAACCCAAAGGAATTATAGGCTTATCGTTGCTTACAGCTATGAGAGCAGCGCCGCGCTTAAAAGGTCTTATCGGCCTGTAGTATTCCCACATACTTCCTTCTGCGTAGATATGAAGCCACCCGTTTTCTTTAAGCAGTCCGCTTACGGCCTTAAGGAAAGCCTTCTGCCCTGCCACAGTATTTTCCGGTATCGGAATGCCTCCGACCATGCGGATAAGAGTTCCGTTCTCACCGTTTATATTAGGTGCCCATGCAAGTAGGCCGGACCTTCTGGGGCGTATCCCTTTCATGACACCAATGTAATCCCACATATGCACGTGATTACAGACGGAGATCACACCGCCGTCAAGAACGTCCTTATGTTTTTTGAGGTTTTCTCTTCCTTCGATCTTAAGTCCAAGTCGGACCGTTGCCACCGGGAATACGATCACATTAAGAAAGACGCGTGTCATGTTCTGCTTGAACCTGAACCATGAGGACTTATCGATATAAGGATAGTCGCTGTCAAAGACAAGACCTCTGTCCTTATGGATCTCAAGGTAATGCTTATCTGTCTCTAACGGATAAGGATACTTGTTTGTCTTCGGATCAAACATAACCAAACTCTGCTTTTCTTTCCTAGTCTGGTCCTATTATAACCCAACAGTTCTATTTCTTTGTTATAACTGCAACAGCGCAGGGCATCCTGCCGTCAACGACATAGAATTCAACATCTTTGAAGCCCTTATCCTCAAAGAATTTCTTATACGAATCGATATCAAACTGGCGCTTAAAATCAGCTCCAAGCTTCTCTATGAACTTCACTGCAAATCCGGACGAATCCCTGGCCATGTTTATGTATGTCGGGATGATCACTTTGCCGCCCGGTCTTACTACTCTTAGAAGCTCGTTTAAGGCCTTCTCAGGCACCGGCAGCAGATGTATTACGTTGCCGGCAACAGCCTTGTCAAAGCTCTCATCTTCGCACTTGATATCGGTTATGTCTTCCTGCCTGAAAGACACGTTGCCGTATTTCCTGCACTTCTTAGAAGCGCGCTTCAGCATTCCCTCTGCAAAATCCGTTGCCAAAACCTGCCTGCACTTTTTCGCTATCTCCTCTGTTATAGCGCCTGTGCCGCATGCGCATTCGAGCACGCTGTCATTCTTATCGATAAATTCCGCGACCTTAATGCCCGTGCCCTTATAGACTTTCCGGTTGTAAACATTTTCGAAAAGATCATATACGGGCGATATCTTATTCCAGAACATATTTATTCCCTGTTAAGCCTTCTCATGCATCTCATGGCGTTGAGGATCGCGATTATGAGGACGCCTACGTCACCGAATACCGCAAGCCACATGTTCGCGATACCGAGTGCGCCGAGCACAAGGATTATTGCCTTTACGCCAAGCGCGAAAATGATATTCTCCCAGACGATCCGCATCGTTTTTCTTGCGATCTTTATGCTGTCTGCAATCTTCGACGGCTTGTCATCCATTAAGACGACATCTGCTGATTCTATTGCGGCATCAGAGCCCATTGCGCCCATGGCGATTCCGCAGTCTGCACGCATCAGTACCGGAGCATCGTTAATACCGTCTCCGACAAATGCCAGCCTGCCTTTGCCGTCTTTCAGCAGTTCTTCTACTTTAGCAACCTTATCGGCAGGCAGGAGTTCTGCAAAGAAGCCTGTAAGTCCGAGCTTGCCGGCAACATTCTCTGCAACGCTCTTCTTATCTCCGGTAAGCATCACAAGGCGCTTAACACCAACATTCTTAAGGCTCTTGATCGCTTCTTCCGAATCTTCCTTTATCTGGTCGTTGATAACGATGTGGCCTAAATACTCACATGCATCGTCGTATTCTCTTGCTATATGGATGATCGTTCCCGTCATATGGCAGTCGTGCCAGTCAGCCTTGCACATTTCCATAAGCTGGCCGTTGCCGCAATAGTATGTTTTGCCTTCCACTACGGCCTTTACGCCTTTTCCGGCTATCTCCGTAACTTCGCCTATCAAGGACTTATCGATATGGCCCTCGTGGGCTCTTACGATCGACTGTGCAACAGGATGGCTCGAGAAGCTCTCGCAGCAGGCTGCGATATCCAGAAGTTCAGCCTTGCTGATCAGGTTGGGATGAACATCATCTACCGCAAACACGCCCTTTGTAAGCGTTCCGGTCTTATCGAATACGACCGTATCGATCTTGGCTAATACTTCCATATATCCGGCACCTTTTATGAGAATACCGTCCTTGGAAGCTCCGCCGATACCGCCGAAGAAAGACAGCGGAACGGATACTACAAGAGCGCAGGGGCAGGATACTACCAGGAATACACATGCCCTGGTAAGCCACGTTTTCCATATTTCGCCATCACCGATCCCAAGGATCAAGGGAGGAACGATTCCCAGGATAAGCGCTGCGATAACAACAACAGGCGTGTAATATCTTGCAAACTTGGTAATGAAATTTTCAACTTTAGCTTTCTTATCCGAAGCATTCTCAACGAGTTCTAAGATCTTCGATACCGTGCTCTGTCCGAACGTGGATGTGGTCCTGACCTTGATAACGCCCGTAAGATTAAGTGTTCCGGAAATGACATTGTCGCTCAATGCCTTATCAACAGGCGCGGATTCACCCGTAAGAGCTGCCTGGTTAACAGAGCTCTCTCCTTCGATGATGACACCGTCTAACGGGATCTTCTCACCCGGTTTGATGATTATTATCTCACCTACTTCAACCTCATCAGGCGACACTTCTATCTCCTTGCCGTCGCGTATAACTGTCGCGCTGTCCGGCCTGATATCCATAAGCTTGGCAATCGATTTTCGAGATCTTCCTACAGCAATGCTCTGGAAAAGCTCGCCTATCTGATAGAAGAGCATTACTGCAGAAGCTTCAGGATATTCACCGGTGCCGAAAGCACCGATCGTTGCAACCATCATGAGGAACTTCTCATCGAAGATCTGTCCGTGGATAAGGTTGATGAAAGCCGTTTTAAGCACATCGTAACCGGCAATGATATAAGGAACTGCATAGATAATGAGTTCAGCCCACCACGGGAGCTCAACAAAATGCAGCGTAACGGCAATTATCACAAGTAAAGCAAAGGCGATTATTATCCTTATCAGCATTTTCTTCTGTTTGCGGGTCAGTTTGTACTTCATAAACGGTTACTCCTTAAAAAGCCGCAGTCTGTTCCGGCTGCGGCTTAATTGATTAAAGCAATACAGTGCAGTCGGGCTCGACCTTGGCGATTGCCTTGACTGCGAGCTTTACGATCTTGTCGAAATCGGCATCATCAGCTTCCAAAGTCATCTTCTGCTTGATGAAGCTGACTTCACAATCTTTGACTCCGGGGATCTTCAGGACAGCTTCCTGCATCTTCATGGCGCAGTTAGCGCAGTCAAGATCTTCAAGTTCAAATGTTTTCTTCATAGGTATATCTCCTTCTAATTTAAATACTCAATAGCGTTTATAACGGGCGGATCATTCAGTGATGTGCTCATAACCCTGACCGATAATGGACTTTACGTGCTCATCTGCCAGGCGGTAGTAGATCGTCTTGCCTTCTCTTCTGGAAGCAACGAGATTTGCAGCCTTAAGGACTTTAAGCTGATGTGAGATTGCCGACTGTGTCATCTTCAAAAGATCAGCTATAGCGCAGACACACATCTCGTCCTCATAAAGCGCATACATGATCTTGATCCTTGTCGTGTCACCGAAAACCTTAAAAAGATCGCCCAGATCCTGCAAAAGCTCATCAGAAGGCATATCAGCGGAAACGTGCTTTAAGAGTTCCTCGTGATTGTGCGGCATCTTATATCTCTCCTTCCGTTTATCATATGAACGATTGCTCATATGTTCATTTGTTCATTATACTACCACTTGCATTCAGGGCCGTCAACCCCTTATAAATAGGGTGTAATAATGTTACAAATCCCTTGAAATAAGGCTTTTTCAGAAAAAATCCTTCCAAAAAGCCTCAAATTCTCTTGTTTTTAATATCAAAGAACTTTATAATATCGACATTGTCGGCGCCGAAAGGCCTTTCCGACAAAGTAATTAACCCATATTCCAAGGGAGGAATTAATAATGAACAGAACAGAATTAGTTGATGCAATCGCTGTTAAGGCTGACATCTCCAAGAAGGATGCTGACGCTGCAGTTAAGGCTTTCATCGAAGTAGTTTCTGATGAGCTCCAGAACAAGGGCAAGGTTCAGCTCGTTGGTTTCGGTACATTCGAGACATCCGAGAGAGCTGCTAGAACAGGCCGCAACCCTCAGACAGGCGCTGCTACAAAGATCAAGGCTTGCACAGCTCCTAAGTTCAAGGCTGGTAAGGCACTCAAGGATAAGGTTAACACAAAGCCTTCCAAGAAGAGCAAGAAGTAATTCTTCTTATCAACTGATTTAGCAAATAGAAGAGGTTGTCCAAAAGGGCAACCTCTTTTAATTTCCTTATTTTTCTCTCCGGCTGAATTATCCGTTCTTATCTGCAGTCTTATTTTTCCTGATCTTATGGATAATGATTTTCCAATTCCTGTGATACAAAAAGTGAAACAACCTTGGTGCTCTGTCAATATAACGGATCTTGAAGTGTTGTTCCGGCAGCAAATAATCAGGCGGCGCCTGAAGATTTGCTTGAAGTTGGAACATTTAAGCCATTTCCCAGCTACAGCACCTGCAACTGCTTACTTAAGAATGAATGCCAGTATATCCGGCAGGTATGTATTTACGAACAGGAGCAGTGCCAATGCGAAAAATACCCACATGGTTACGCTGTGTGTCATGGTGCGGAGGATCTGCTTTCTGGGGAGCTCTCCTACTATTGGCATGAGCTTAAACTTCTTGCGTCTTACGATGAGCATTACAAAGCCGGCGATCTGGAAGCCCGCGAGGATAATGATCCAGAGGAGGATAATAAGCATGAGCGGCAGAACAGACTTGATCACCATGTCGTAATCGATATTCGGATCTATAGATCCGCTGCTCATGTCCATGCCCATCCTCTTTAACATCTCTGCGATCAGTTCGACCGTGATTGATGAAGTGATGAGATTGAGGCTCGCGTGAAGGATCATTGTGTAGATGATCCTGCCTGTGCGGATATATACGAATGCGAAAAGTACGCCAAGGAAGAATGCGAAAAAGAACTGCTGGAAATTGCCGTGCCAGAGGCCGAACATGATGCCCGACATAGCGCAGCTGATAAACTCGCCGTGACGGAGCGTGCGGTCGATCAGGAACTTTCTGAACAGGAGTTCCTCAAAGATCGCCGGCATAATACCTACTGTAATGATCCTGATCCATGTATCAGAACCGACTATCAGGTTGCTTTTGAGATTGTTCAATGCATCTTCTGTAGAACCGTCACCAAATAAAGTAACTGAAGACAAAGCGGTATGTATAGGCAGACCCATAAGGGATCCTACCTGAGCAAGGCCGTAGACCATCATTATGAGGATCATTATCTGTCCGAAAGTAAGCTTTTTCTTCTCGATCTTTACGGAAGGCAGTACTTTGAGAGAAAGGCCAAGAATAAGGCAGCCCAATACGCTTACGTTAAAAGAATTCATGAGAAGATAGATCGTCGTAAAGTGTGCATTGTAAAAATCAGGGAAGAAAATGGTCAAAGCTGCCGATGCAAACTTGATGGGGAAAATGAAGCACCAGCCCCATATTGCATATCTGGACGCTACTGCGGCCATTGTCTCTTCAACGGTATCAGTGCTGTTGCAGCTGCGTGCGAGCACGATAAGAACGGCTAAAAGAGGTATTGCAAATGCAGCTATGAACGGGAGTCCGTACAAAGATGTTCTTTCTCCGTAAAGGAGTCCGTTTGTACTGTTTAAGCTCATTATCAGCGCACAGACAGCGGTAAGAATTATCGCTGCGACCGATAAGCCCTTACGCAAAGTTTTATCTTCCATATATTCCTCCTAAATGTCCCATACACGGTTCACACCGCAGATAATTATACTTAAATAATACTTTCATTTCATTAATAGCAACAAAACTACACCTTAACGTTGTCTTAATTTTTTTATTATTTGGCATATGTATATTTTAGGCAAAATGCGTGTATACTGTCGTAGTTATCTTTATGAAAAGAGGGAAAATTCTATGTCAGATTCAAAAGTATACAGGATATTCGTAGTAAATCCTGGCAGCACGTCAACCAAGGTCGAGTTTTTCGAGAACGAGAAAAGCGTACTCGAAGGCAATGTATTCCACGATTCAGCGATCCTAAAGAATTTTCCCACGATTAACGACCAGCTGGATTACCGTATGGAATATGTGAAAAAATGGCTGAACGATAACAATATCGATCTGACCGGTGTTGATGCCATCGTCGGAAGAGGCGGCGCATGCTACCCCATCGAGGGCGGCACATATGAAGTAGACGACAGGCTCGTAAACGATATCCGCGAAGCAAAGGGCGGCGTTTACCACTCCAGTATGCTCGGCGTCCAGATGGCCAAGCAGCTTCACGATGAGTTCGGCGGAAGACTTCTTATGGTAGACCCGATAGTTGTTGATGAATATCAGGACGTTGCAAGGATCACAGGCGTTAAGGGCATTTACAGAACATCTGCCACACACGCTCTCAACCTCCGCGCAACAGCTCATAAGTACGCCAAGAGCGTCGGCAAAAAATATAACGAGATGAATCTTATCGTCTGCCACATCGACGGCGGCATCACTATTACCGCTCACCAGCACGGCAGAATGATCGATGCCAATGACGGCAGCGGCGGTGACGGCCCTATGACTCCTACAAGAATGGGTACTATGGCGGTTACGGATGTCCTCACCAAACTGATGGACCGTCCGAAGGAAGAGATCAGAAGCCTCTGCCTTGCAACAGGCGGTCTCTCCTCCTGGTTCGGCACATCCAATTCCGATACTATCCACGGTCTTGTAGAAGCAGGCGATGCTAAGGCAACACTCATCTGGAATGCAATGATCTATCAGATCACAAAGTGGATCGGCTCAATGGCATGCGTTCTTCACGGCGAAGTTGACGGCATCGTTCTGACAGGCGGTCTCATGCGTTTCCAGGACGTTTATGACGGCATTAAGGAAGCATGCGGCTGGATCGCACCTGTCGCATCCTATCCCGGAGAGCTCGAGCATGAAGCTATGAGAGCTGCAGCGCTCAGAGTATTAAGAGGCGAGGAACAGGCTAAGACATATCCCGGCAAGCCGAGATTTGAAGGATTCGATTATCTTTGATAAGGTCTGACCCCATCAAAAGCATTTAAGGAGAAAAACCATGAGCTTTATAGAGACGATCAAGCAGAGAGCAAGAAGTGACGTTAAGACTATCGTTCTTCCCGAATCAGAAGACGACAGAACAATACTTGCGGCAGCGAAGGTGCTCGCTGAAGGCACTGCAGCTCCCATTATCATAGGAACCAAAGAAGAAGTTATGGGAGCGGCAGCAAGACTTGGCGCTGACCTTACAGGCGTACAGATCCTTGATCACACAAAGTCAACCGAGATCGATAAATATGCTGCTCTTCTTGCAGAGATCAGAGCAAAGAAAGGCATGACCTTTGAGAAGGCTAAAGAACTTATCACAGGCGACAAGCTCACATTCGGCATCATGATGGTCAAGTCAGGCGATGCTGACGGCCTTGTATCCGGCGCATGCCACACATCGGCAGACATGCTCCGCCCTGCTCTCCAGATCATTAAAACAGCTCCTGAGAGAAAGATCGCATCTATTGCTTTCATGTTCGAACTTCCCGACAAGTCCATCGGCGAAGACGGCATAATCCTCTGCGCTGACTGCGCTCTGATGCAGGATCCCAACCCGGAAGAGCTCGCTGAGATCGGTGCTGAATCCGCTGCATCTTTTGAAGCTCTCATCGGAAAGAAGGCTAAGGTTGCTTTCCTCTGCCACTCTACAAAGGGTTCAGCTAACCATCCCTTCGTTGATAAGGTCGTAGAGGCTGTTAAGATCGCCAAGGAAAAGTATCCTGACGTTCTCCTGGACGGCGAACTGCAGCTCGATGCAGCGATCATCCCTGAGATCGGCGCTTCCAAGGCACCCGGCTCACCTGTTGCAGGTCAGGCTAATGTCCTCATCTTCCCTAACCTCGAAGCCGGAAACATCGGATATAAGCTCATCCAGAGAATCGGCAAGGCTGAAGCATACAGCTTCCTCCAGGGCCTCGCAGCACCTGTAAATGACCTTTCGAGAGGATGCAGCGTAGATGAGCTTGCAGGCGTTATCTGCATCACCGCAGTACAGGCTCAGCAGATGGCGGCTTCGAAATAATTGATTTCGGCAAAACTAATGTAAAATATAGGAAGCGTTGACAAGTCAGCGCTTCTTATTTTTTTTGCAGAGGTTGATCTCGTTATGTGGAACGGACTTAAGATATCTGAAGTGTTTTTCGAAGAGTACGGTCTTCCCATGCTCGAAAAGAATTTCCCTGAATATATTGATCAGATCGCGGCAGGCCTTGCCGGCCAGACTTCAGAATGCTTTGGCTACGATGACTACATCTCAAGAGATCACGACTATGCTCCCGGATTCTGTCTCTGGCTTCCCGAAGAGCTTAAGAAGAAGATCGGCGATGATCTTCAGAAAGCTTATGAGGATTTTCCGGTACAAGAGTTCATCATCAATCACAGAAGCGATGTCGGAATGGCTGAACCGAGCAATATTATGACCGGTGCAAGACGCCACAGAGTGGGCGTGCACAGCATCGAGGAATTCTATTATGAACATACGGGAATGACACATGCACCAGTTACAGTGCAGGACTGGCTCGCTACGCCGCAGATGCATTTAGCCGAAGCAGTCAACGGAAAGGTTTTCCGTGACCCTTCGGGCGAATTTACGAAAATAAGAAATGTATGGGCGGGATATTATCCCGAAGATATTTTAAAGAAGAAAGTCGCTGCAGACCTTGCCATGGCGGGTAAAACCGGGCAATTCAATTATTCCCGCTCTATAAAACGTGGTGACATCGGCGCCGCGTATTTCTGTGTTACAGAATTCATATATAAGATAACTGCGGCATTGTTCCTTCTAAATGGCCGATATATGCCATATTATAAATGGCGCTTCAGAGCGATGAATGAGTTTACCACCTTGAGTAGCGTGCAGAAGCCGCTTATTAAGCTTTCTCAAATGAGCGAAGAAGAAGAAAGTCTGGGTAAGGTCGATCTGATCGAAGAGATAAGCGGCGAAATTGTCAAGGAACTGGTTAAACGCGGTTGGTCTTCGGGCTACAGCGACTATCTTCTCGACAATGCAAAACTCGTTATGAAGACCATAAGTGATACAGAGATTGCATCTTGGAATGTTTTTGTCGGTGAAGACTGATTACTTATTGAAGGTCAGGAATGACTAATGATACACATCCTGAATCATCAATCGTTGATTCTATCCTGGGTTTATCATTATTTGACATATATGAAGCACTGTTCTTCATGCCATTATAACGTGCGAACACGATAACAAACACCATAGTGATTGCGAGCAAGAAGCCCGCAATCACAACAAATCCGCTCCCCATACTTGCGGCATAATTTCTAATCTTTAAAGTCAATTCAGGAAACATCAAATCTTTCCTCCTTTGCTTAACTTCTGAGCTTATTATTGCAAAGGGAAAAATCAAAAAAGTACTAAATCGGCATCAAAACGGCATCAATTGCAAAACATATGCGTAATACTTTTTCGAACCGATACAATCATTTTATCAATGAAGACCTCATCCGCATACCTGATCGTCGGAATATGAATAAAGACTGCACGCCCATTAAATCTGCTAAGCGCATGCCAATATGCTTCATTGCAAAGACTTTTTCCGGGATCATCTGATATCGTTAGTTCCAATTCTGCCTTCATTAACGTATGTGTTTACTGTTATCTGGAATGTATAGTTCTTTGCATCCCTGAATACAAGACGGTATCCGACAGAATTCTCGAGAGGGAGCTCTTGTACCTTACGGTAAGTTACGAGCTTTGCTGAAACCTGTTTCTGGTAATGATTATAAAGAGCGTTGCTTATTCTTTCAGTCAAAGACTTAGCCATATCACCGGATAAGCTTGCACCGCTGACGAGCTGATCCCAGTTTGCTCCGGATGATGTGAAACTGCAGAGAAGAATTGCACCTGTCTTGTCGTCCACACAGCATTCAAATGCCCAGTCATTGGCGATCCAGCAGCTTACGATCCAGATGACTATCGTACCCCTGTTATTGCTTAAGTTAACAAGTGTCGGCCTCGCAGATATCGTACTATTAATATCGTGCTTGTAGCCTGTGAAGTCATCCATAAACTCGTTAATGATACGCTCGATATCTTCCTTTGTGTTGAAGACACCTTTTTCGAGTCCGATATTCTCGGAAATATTGATATCGTATTTAACTATGTTGATCTTCTGATTCATGGCAAGGTCTTCCCTGTATGACAGGTTGATCTGTTCAATATCAAGTGCTGCCTGCTTTCCTTCGGACAGCCTGTCCTCAAACTTGAATGCAGCAACAGGAAGAAACCACCCGAGAGCAGCCGCCATCATGAAGATGATCGCTGAAATTACAAGACTTATCTTTTTCATCTTATGATCTCCTTCAGCGTAACTGTAACACAGGTTCCGTTTCCTTCACGCGAAGCAAATGCGATAGTTCCGTCGTGAAGATTGATTACTTCTTTACAGAGTGTTAGACCTAAGCCCGCGCCGCCCTGAGCTCTTGATCTGGACTTATCGACACGGTAGAAAGCTTCGGTAATATGCTTGATCGCTTCTTCCGGCATACCTCTTCCGTTATCCACAACACGAATACGGTAATAACCCTTTATGCTCTCACCTAAGACCATGATGTTGCCGCCATTGTCGATAGCTTTTCTGGCATTATCAATAAGGTTGGTAAGTACAGAACCGAAAAGGTCCGGCTCAGTCATGCAGAAGCCGGGTTCGCAGCGGCTCTCGAGCATAATGTTTTTCTTTGTATAAACAGGCTGCAGATGCAGTGTAAGGTTTTCAATCATCTGCTTCATATCGGTCGGGATAAGCTTAATGCTTTCCTTCTTCATCATAAGGAGATCCAAAAGCTTCAACGAAAGTGCTTCAAGTCTCTTTCCTTCGGAGAAGATATAGTTTGCCGCTTCCTGCGCTTCCTCACCTGTTAAGGACTGGCTTCTTAAGAGATCCGCATAACCGATAATGGAAGTCATAGGAGTCTTCAATTCATGGGCAAAGCTTCCCATAAACTGATCCTGGTGTTCCATCGTCCACTTAAGCTCATTAATATTGTCCGACAACTGGTCTGCCATGTTGTCAAAGTCAGAACCGAGCTGGCCGATCTCATCATGTCTTTTCGGGTTAACTCTCGCATTAAGATCACCGGAAGCCAGAGCTCTCGCGGTTCTCGAGACATTTGCAAGAGGCTTGGTCATAAGGTAAGACGTGATCCATGCGGTAAAGCCTCCGATAATGATGAGGACAAAGAATACCTGATGGTATGTATTCATCTGCATTTCGCGCGCCTGGTAAACAGGTGTGATGTCATAGAGAACGATAAGCTGGAGCGGCTGGTTATCAGCCTTAACCGTGCCTTTTATCTCATAGTAATTTTTCCCGTTATTGGAAAAAATAAGTGATTCGAATTCTGACTGGACGGTAAAGTCTGATACAGTATCCCCGTTCTGATAAAGAACTGTATCGCCCTTCATCAGCTTCATTCCGATAATACTTTCTGACGTATTCATCCTGTCGAGCGCACTGCTGATACTCGAAAAGTCCTGCTGGATATCAATGAAGTTAACAAGCTGAACCGTCTGCAGGATCATCTCATAGGATTCTTCATGGTTTTTCTTGATCTGCGCAAGAGAGCTCTTGAAATTCTGCCTAATCAGAAGAACGCCTCCCACACCATAACTGAGTGTGAGAAGCCATACCATTACCAGGAGCATCTTCTGACGGAACCGCACTGTTAAGCCTCCAGTCTGTAACCTACCTTAGGCACAGCGTGAATGACTTCCTCCCATCCGAGTTTTTTACGGAGTCTCTGAATGTGGAGGTCTACGGTCTTACTTCCGTAAGGGAAAGGTTCATTCCAAACGCGCTCATAGATCGTCTCTCTGTACATGGCAATTCCCGGATTCCTTGCGAAAAGAAGCAGGAGTTCATACTCCTTCGGAGTCAGCGGGATCTGATAGCCGTCCTTGTAAACGATCATGGCCTTCGTATCGATGGTAAGACCGGCGATATTGATCTCGGTATCTGTCTTGTTATAGCGGCGCAGAACAACATTTACTCTTGCAAGAAGCTCAATGATCTCAAAAGGCTTTGCAAGATAATCTTCCGCACCAAGTTCAAGGCCTCTTACTCTGTCCTCGACCATATTCTTTGCAGTAAGGAATATGACCGGGAGCTTCATCGGCCTGATATATTGCATCAATGAAAAGCCGTCTATCTTCGGGATCATTACATCAAGAAGAATAAGGTCAAAAACATTATTCCTGATCATGTCCAGAGCCTGTTCGCCGTCAAATGCGCACATGCAGTTATAACCGGCCTTTGTAAGGCTCATACGGATAAGATTTGATATCGGTTTCTCGTCTTCAACAACAAGTATATGTATCATGATTCCCATCACCTCGCTAGATTTAATTATACATTCAAGAGACAGAATACGGTATTAATTATTTTTGTTCTTATTGATATAGAGCGTTTAGCTGAGCAAATTCCCATAATTCATTTGTTTTTGCCTAACTCCTGTTATAAGATAAATCAATGGGATAAGGGAGGAATTGCAATGGCTGTTATATGTAGAAACTGCGGAGGGACACTTGTCTTTGATCCAGAATCACAGAAGATGACCTGTGACCGCTGCGGAGCCTCTATTACTCCCGGTGAAGTTGAATTTTATGGAAGAGATGTACTGGAAAATAAACAGGTCTTTCCTCTCAGCAAGGTTGTAAGTTCTGAGTCTTATGACGATGCGCCTGCGAAACATTCTGAAAAAGATTCAGAATCCGAAGAAGGCTTTTTGACTCCCCCGCCGTTACTCAAGAACCCAAGCAAAACAAACGATGATTCTAAGCTCGAATCATCATCCGATTCTGCTGATGATTCTGATTACATTATCTGTGATCCTCCGCCGCTTCTTAAAGACATCCCTGAACCTATAAGGAACTTTGCAAAAAGGAACTTTGCAAAATGGAACTTCCGTGATGATTACATGGAATGCGCTGTATATACATGTGATTATTGCGGCGGTGAAGTTATCGTAAACGGCACTGAAGCTTCGACCATGTGCATCTTCTGTGGCAATCCCGTTATAGTATTCAGCAGGATTGCAAAACAAAGAAGACCGGAACTGATCGTGCCTTTTAAGATAACAAAAAAAGAAGCGCTGAAAGCCATACGCAGTCACTTTAAGAAAGGCATTTTTATTCCTTCAGAGATCAAGCGTTTCAAAGAAACTCAAGTCCGTGGAATCTACATTCCATATTGGATCGCTGATGCAGAACACTATGGTTCAGTCGTTATTATTGGAAGCGTCGAAAAGAATAAATCCAACGAGTCCGATACTTATTACTACGGAAGAGCCGGAACGATAATGATAAGGGACTTTCCTGTTGATGCATCAAGAATCTTACCGTATGATATCAGCTCTAGGCTTGAACCATACGGTATCAGGAATGCAAAAGAATTCAATGAAGATTATCTTGCAGGTTTCTACTCAAGTATCGCAGATGACAGTTTCGATGGTCTGTCCGATCTTATCGAGAAAAGAGCAGCTGCTATTTTTGAAGAAGAAGCAAAGGCAGATCTGATGGATGCCTTTCCCGAGAGGATCATAGACGCAGTACATTATACAGAAATAGATTACAGCAGTCTGCGTTATGCTATGCTCCCTGCCTGGTTCGTAATCTATGAGCACAAAGGAAAGCACAACACTATCCTTGTTAACGGTGAGACAGGAAAAGTCGTCTGCGGTGTCCCGTGGAACCGTAAAATCCTCTATTCGCTTTATTTTCTGTTTGCGACTGCACTGTCCTGCGGAGCCGGATATATGATCAACACGTTCCTCACAGAAACTGATTGGGATTATTTTGATATTTTCAGGGCTCTCCTGTGTTTAGTAATAATAATCTGCATATCATTTGCCTGGGGAATCAAAATGTTCAAAAAAGTATCCAAAAGCCTAGGCCTTACCCAGGGGCGCTCTGTATTTAATTTTGTAAAAAGGGGGCGGGAACAATCATGATAAAATTTTTAAGCATTGTCCTGGGTATCGGATTCGGCTTCGGAGTTGCTACCTTCGTATTTAGTTATTTCCTCGAGAAATCCAATAATATCGGAGACAGCGTAGGATCTGCCTTCTTTTATGTACGCTCAAGAAAATTCATTGGCAGAGAGAACAAAATGACCCCAAGAGAGAGACATGAGTTCATCTCCCGATATCACAAACTTTTCTGACAGGCGCTAAAACAGTCTGCGCTTGGATTACCCTATTCCCGTAACCTTGAAATCCTTGTCCTCTACGGCCTTTGTAAGTACGTCATCTGCGACATCCTTTTCGAGCGCTACAACAGCAGTGCCCTTATCGTGGGATACGTCAGCTGAGATAACGCCGTCTAAAGCTTCCAGAGCCTTCTTTACTGTTGCTTCGCAGTGTCCGCACATCATACCTTCGATCTTGATTGTCTTTTCCATAGTGTTTATCTCCTTTTCATTTTTGATTTCCAAATCTTTAAGTCTGTCCCTGATATCGCTTTTAGCCTTATCGCGCTTAGTATCGTACGGCTTTACAAGATTTAACCTCAACGCATTCATGCATACCGTAAAGCTCGACAGGCTCATTGCGGCAGCGCCGAACATCGGAGTCATTGTAATGCCCAAAGCCGCATACGCTCCCGCCGCAACAGGTATCAGCACGACATTGTAGATAAATGCCCAGAACAGATTCTCGTGGATATTTCTTATCGTTCTTCTGGATATCCTGATTGCTGCCGCAGCATCTTTAAGGCTGGATTTCATGAGCACGACATCTGCTGCATCTATTGCAATATCAGTTCCTGCTCCGATCGCTATTCCGGTATCGGCAGAAGTCAGTGCAGGCGCATCATTTATGCCGTCACCTACCATTATCACTTTGCCGTATTCCTTAAGCTTATTTACGATCTTTTCCTTGTCTCCCGGAAGGACGTCAGCAACTGTCATATCAACGCCCGACATCTTTCCGATCGTGTCTGCTGTCCTTTGGTTATCACCCGTCAGCATGACCGTATAAAGTCCAAGCTTTTTTAGTTCATTAATCGCTTCGGTTGAGTCTTCTCTTATCGTATCCGCAACAGCGATAATGCCCATGAGATTCCCGTCAGATTCAAAGAACAGCGGAGTCTTTCCTTGTGCAGCAAGTTCTTTTGCCCTGTTCTCGAAAACCGTATCAACAGATCTTATAAACCTGCTGTTTCCGCCTCTTATACTCTTTCCGTTTACAGTTCCTTCAAGACCGTTTCCGGCATTTATTCTGAAGCCTGAAGTTTCTTCAAGTTCAACGCCGTGTTCTCTGCAGTATTCTGCAACAGCTTTTCCTAAAGGATGCTCGCTCTTATTTTCGAGCGCGTAAGCGCACTTAAGAAGTGATGCTTCATCTGTTACGGGAATAATGTCTGTGACCTTTGGAACACCGCTCGTGATCGTACCTGTCTTATCAAGGACTATTATCTCCGCCCTGCCCGTCTGTTCCAGCGAAGTGGAAGTCTTAAAGAGAATTCCGTTCTTTGCGGCAACGCCGTTTCCAACCATGATCGCAACCGGAGTTGCAAGACCCAAAGCGCACGGACAGCTTACGACGAGCACCGATATAGCTCTTGTAAGTGAATAACCGGTGTCCGCACCCGTGACAAGCCATATAACAAAAACTACAGCTGCAATAATGAGCACAGCAGGAACGAATATTCCTGACACTTTATCCGCGATCCTTGCGATAGGAGCCTTTGTAGCCGAGGAATCGCTGACCATCTTTATTATCTGCGCGAGCGTCGTGTCTTCGCCGACCTTCTCGGCGCGGCATCTGATATATCCTGAACTGTTAATGGTACCGGCTGATACCTTATCTCCTGCCGTCTTATCTACAGGCACTGATTCGCCCGTAAGAGCAGACTCGTCAACGGCACATTCACCTTCCACGATCCTGCCGTCCACAGGGACCGCTCCGCCCGGTCTTACGGCGTAGATATCTCCAACCATAACTTCTTCCACGGGAACGGTTACTTCCTCACCGTTTCTGATCAGGACAGCAGTCTTTGGCTGGAGATTGAGAAGTCCCTTAAGAGCATTTGTGGTCCTTCCTTTTGATATGGCTTCCAGTAGTTTTCCTATTGTAATCAGGGTCACGATCATGGCTGCAGACTCAAAATAGAGCTCATCCATCAGAGCCATCTGCGCCTCATGAGAGCCCGCCGTTGTCATGTGTAACAATGTTACAAAACTATAAATGAATGAGACGCCCGATCCCATAGCGACCAGAGTATCCATGTTCGTGCTCCTGTGAAGGAGCGCCTTAAATCCGTTCACGAAGAACTTCTTATTGATCACCATGACAATGCCCGACAAAAGCATCTCGATGATGCCGATCCCGATCATATTATGTTCGAGGAACTTCGGCGCGGGCCAGTTCCACATGGAGACGCCCATGGAAAAATACATCAGTATGAGCAGGAATATTACTGAACTGATAAGCCTGTTTTTGAGAACAGGGATCTCTTTATTTCCGAGCTGCTCTTCCATGCTCTCGAAAAGGTGCCCCTTGGCTGTCCCCTCTCCTCCTTCAAGTGAGGCTCCATATCCGGCATCTTCCACAGCTTTAATGACAGCCTTCGGGTCAGCCGAACCTGAGACGCTCATCGAATTGGTGAGGAGCGACACACTGCACGAGCTTACGCCTTCAACGCCGTTCACAGCCTTCTCGACATGTGACTGGCAGGCGGCACAGCTCATGCCCGTAACCAGGTACTTATCAGTTCTTACTTCATTGTTTTCCATAAGGAATACGCATTCTAAGGTTGATATTTATTTCATAAGTTTCTGCAAGAGTTCAACCAGCTCTTCAGTCTTTTCATCTGAACCGTTTCTGATATCTTCAGCTACGCATGTTCTGATATGGCTTCCGAGAAGCACCTTCGAAAAACTGTTCAAAGAACATTTCGCAGCGCTGACCTGAGTCAAAACGTCAACGCAGTAAGCATCTTCTTCAACCATCTTTCTGATGCCTCTGATCTGGCCCTCGATACGGTTCAAACGTGTAATGAGATCCTTGATCTCCTCTTCGGATCTTTCCTTGGTTCTGCAGTGCGGACATTTCTTCCCAGCCATTGTAACACCTCCGGTCATATACCCCCTCGGGGTATCTTTACACAAGATCACTATATACCCCAATAGGGTATGAGTCAAGTCTGTCTTGCAAAACCAACCGAATTAATATATATTTCTCTTGCTTAAACGAAAGGAATTATAATGCGCAAGACCAGGCCACAGGGAGTCATACTGCTTCTTATCACCGCCATCATCTGGGGTTCATCTTTTGTTGCCCAGTCGATCGGCATGCAGAGCATCGACGCATTTACTTTCACAGGAATAAGGACCACACTTGGAATGCTTTTCCTTCTTCCCTTCACGCTCATAATCAATAAGGGATTTGACTTAAGCAAAGCAACTCTTAAAAAGGGTCTTATCCTTGGTATCGTTTTCTCATTTGCACAGAATTTCCAGCAGTTCGCTTTTTACTACTCAACATCAGGAAAGATCGCATTCATCACAGCTTTCTACATGTTCTTCGTGCCGCTCTTCTCGGTCATGTTCTTAAAGAAAAAGATCGCTGCGCTCACATGGATATCGATCTTCATCGGCCTTATCGGACTTTTCCTGCTCTGCATTAATCCGGCTGAACTCACGAACATCAATCTCGGTGATATCCTGGCGCTTATCTGCGCAGTCTTTTACGCTGTCCAGATAATGCTCATAGATAAATTCGTTGAAGATGGTAAGACAAGCGGAGTGCAGCTGTCATTCATGCAGTTCTTTGTTGCTGCGGTAATATCCATTGTCGCGATGTTTATTTTCGAGCACCCTGTAATAGCAGATATAAAAACCGCAGCCCCTTCCCTTCTTTATTCGGGAATAATGAGCTGCGGCATTGCATATACTCTTCAGATTTTGGGACAGAAAAAAGCAAGTCCCGTTGTTGCCTCTCTTTTAATGTGTCTCGAGTCGGTTTTCGCAGTCATTTCCGCTGCGATAATCCTTCACGAGAACATGCTGCCCAGAGAGCTGGCAGGCTGCCTTATCATGTTCGGCGCGATCATCCTTTCTCAGGTTTCTGAGTCTCTTTCTGCGAAGAAGCAGAATCAGAAACAACCTCTGTCGTAGGGAAGACATATTTCAGAAGGATAACCATTCCTACCATCAAGGCGATTCCGATAAAGAGCGAGAGGAAAGCGTTCTTGGCAAAACCTGCAACCAGATATGTAATGAATGACACACCTGCGCAGGTAAGCGCGTAAGGAAGCTGTGTGGATACGTGAGCGATGTGGTTGCACTGTGCACCTGCAGAGCTCATGATGGTCGTATCAGAGATCGGTGAGCAGTGATCGCCGCAAACAGCACCGGCCATACATGCGGATACGCAGATAACAGCAAGTGTTGCCTTTGCCGGATCGGGATCCGTAAGCTTGAATACTTCAAGCGTGATAGGAATGAGGATACCGAATGTACCCCATGATGTACCTGTCGCAAATGAAAGACCGCAGGCAATGAGGAATATGATCGCAGGAAGCAGCATATTAAAGTCACCCTTGGATGCTTCTACGATACCTGCTACAAATTCTGCTGCGCCCAAAGATTCGGTCATAGCCTTCAAAGACCATGCGAGTGTAAGGATAGTGATAGGAGCGACCATTGCCTTGAATCCCTCTTCAACGCCGGCCATGCAGTCCTTGAATTTAAGAACTCTTCTGCAGAGATAGAAGATGACTGTGAAAACGATGCCGCCGAACGAACCGTAAGCAAGACCAACGGAAGCGTCACTGTTAGCGAATGCTTCAACGAATCTCTCAAAGAAATTGCCCTGTAATTCAGTACCGTAGAATCCTCCGGTATAGAGCATTCCGATTACGCAGCAGATGATAAGGACAACGACAGGAAGAACGAGGTCAATAACCTTGCCCCTCTTCTCGATATTCTCTTCTTCCTTCTGAACGGGCGGATCTACAGTAAAAAGGTCGCCGTTCTTAGCGTTCTTCTCATGACGTGCCATGGGTCCGAATTCGATCTTGAAAACAGCCATGAGGACCATCATAAGGATTGTAAGCAAAGCATAGTAGTTATAAGGGATCGCTCTGATAAAGAGCATGAGTCCGTTTGTGCCTTCCGGAGCGAAGCCTGATACTGCAGCAGCCCATGAGGATACAGGTGCAATGATGCAGACAGGAGCAGCAGTAGCATCGATAAGATATGCGAGCTTTGCACGTGAGATCTTCTGTCTGTCAGTAACAGGTCTCATAACTGAACCGACTGTCAGGCAGTTAAAGTAGTCATCGATAAAGATCAATACGCCCAGACCGATCGTAGCAAGCTGGGAACCTACTCTGGACTTTACGTGATTGGAAGCCCAGTTGCCGAACGCGGCAGAACCGCCCGCCTTATTCATCAAGGAGACGATTATTCCGAGGAATACAAGGAATACCAGGATTCCAACATTATAAGGATCGGAAAGCGAACCTATGATACCTTTCTGGAAAACATGTTCCAATGCGCCTACAGGATTTATAGCGATCCTGCCTGATGCCGTATAAGTCAGCGAATAAAGAACACCGCCGACTGAGATTCCGACAAAGAGAGAACTGTAAACCTCTTTGGTGATAAGCGCCAGAACGATCGCAACAAGCGGCGGAACAAGCGCCCAAAAGGTGTTGAACAAAATAGGAACAAATTCAGCGTCCATAAAAACCTCCGGGAATAAGGATAAGTCCATAATAGCACTGGAGATTTGCCGTCTCAAACCGCAAAAGCAATAAAATAAGTCCTCTCAAAAAGTCATTCTGACATTTGACGGCCTTCGAAAATGAAAAGCCCCCGAAGAATTACTCCGGGGGCAATATCATCAAATGATTATTCTTAGGATCAGAACTTGCCTGCCTTAGCAGCTTCCTCAACGGATACTGCTGTGGAAACAGTCATACCAACCATCGGGTTGTTGCCTGCACCGATAAGACCCATCATCTCAACGTGAGCAGGAACTGAAGAAGAACCGGCGAACTGAGCATCAGAGTGCATACGGCCCATAGTATCTGTCATACCATAGGAAGCAGGACCTGCAGCCATGTTATCAGGGTGAAGTGTACGGCCTGTACCACCGCCGGAAGCAACAGAGAAGTACTTCTTGCCTGCCTCGAGGCGCTCCTTCTTGTATGTACCTGCAACAGGGTGCTGGAATCTTGTAGGGTTGGTGGAGTTACCTGTGATGGAGACGTCAACGTTCTCCTTCCAGAGGATTGCAACACCTTCCTGAACATCGTCTGCACCATAGCAGTTAACCTTAGCTCTCGGAGAATCAGGATTCTTGGAGTAGCATGTTCTGGAGAGTTCCTTGAGCTCGCCTGTCTTGTAGTCATACTCTGTCTCAACATATGTGAAGCCGTTGATTCTGGAGATGATCTTAGCAGCGTCCTTTCCGAGACCGTCAAGGATAACTCTAAGAGGCTTCTGACGAACGCGGTTAGCCTTCTCAGCGATACCGATAGCGCCCTCAGCAGCAGCGAAAGACTCGTGGCCTGCGAGGAATGCGAAGCACTCTGTATCCTCTTCGAGGAGCATCTTACCGAGGTTACCGTGACCAAGACCTACCTTACGTCTGTCAGCAACGGAACCAGGAATGCAGAAAGCCTGAAGGCCTTCACCGATAGCTGCAGCAGCATCGGAAGCCTTGCGGCAGTTCTTCTTGATTGCGATAGCAGCGCCTACTGTGTAAGCCCACTTAGCATTTTCGAAGCAAATAGGCTGAATGCCTTCGATGAGGTGATAAACATCAAGACCTGCATCTTTTGTGATCTTCTCAGCTTCTTCGATGGAAGCGATTCCATATTCAGCAAGCTTAGCGTTGATCTGGGGGAGTCTTCTCTCGTATGATTCAAATAAATCTGCCATTTGTCATTCCTCCTTATTCCTTACGCGGGTCGATGAACTTAACAGCATCATCTACACGTCCATACTTGCCGGAAGCCTTCTGAAGAGCTGTAGCGGCATCGTCACCCTTCTTGATGAAATCCATCATCTTACCGAAGTTAACGAACTTGTAGCCGATGATCTCGTCATTCTCGTCGATAGCGAGGTCTGTGATATAACCGTCTGTGAGCTCAAGGTAACGGGGACCCTTAGCGAGTGTGCCGTATGTTGTACCTACCATTGAACGTGCGCCCTTACCGAGGTCCTCAAGTCCGGCACCGATCTGGAGTCCGTCCTCAGAGAAAGCACTCTGTGTTCTGCCGTAAACGATCTGGAGGAAGAGCTCTCTCATTGCTGTGTTGATAGCATCGCAAACGAGGTCTGTGTTAAGAGCCTCAAGGATCGTGAGTCCGGGAAGGATCTCAGATGCCATAGCAGCGGAGTGTGTCATACCGGAGCAGCCGATTGTCTCAACCAATGCCTCCTGGATGATACCGTCCTTAACGTTGAGTGAGAGCTTGCAAGCGCCCTGCTGAGGTGCACACCAGCCGATACCGTGTGTGTATCCGGAGATGTCCTTGATCTCCTTGGAGCTTACCCACTTTGCTTCCTCAGGGATCGGTGCAGCACCGTGATGAACACCCTGATGAACAGAGCACATGTTCTTGATCTCTGTTGAATAAATCATGTCTATTTCTCCTTTCCTTTCAAGGAATTTGTTGGTGGAATGAAATAAAGTTTCCGAGTTGTTATTATATA
>Ga0247610_10001516_pt1 | contig 28794 bp, 22 predicted proteins | sample 174DNAGHGhighgp2_FD_193483 | JGI IMG/M metagenome (GOLD analysis project Ga0247610, IMG submission 193483) | Sheep rumen microbial communities from Palmerston North, Manawatu-Wanganui, New Zealand - 1742 DNA GHGhigh gp2 | ecosystem: Host-associated > Mammals > Digestive system > Stomach > Rumen...
TACACGCGACATGGGCGTACGCCGACTCATGGAGTTCCTCGGTGAGATGGCTCCCGCAGTAGCCGATGCACCCAAGCCGTTGAGCACCGAGGGTGTGGAGGTCGCTCCCGACGACAAAGCTCCCGTTTCGATGTTCATCTTCAAGACCTCTGTTGAGCCGCATATCGGTGATGTCAACTACTTCAAGGTTATGCAGGGCACCGTACACGCTGCCGACGACCTTGTGAACATGGACCGCGGATCGAAGGAGCGTATCTCGCAGTTGTATGCCGTGGACGGCAGCATCCGCGTGCCGGTAGATGAGGTTTGCGCAGGTGACATCGCTGCTACCGTTAAACTAAAAGATACCCGCACCGGCAACACGCTCAACGCCAAGGATTGCGAACTGCAGTACGAACCCGTCAGCTATCCCGATCCGAAGTACCGCCGCGCTATCCGTCCGAACAACGAGCAGGAAGCCGAGAAACTGAGCGCACTGCTCACACGTATGCATGAGGAAGATCCGACATGGCTCGTTGAGCAGAGCAAGGAACTGAAGCAGACTATCGTGAGCGGTCAGGGTGAGTTCCACCTGCGTACACTCAAGTGGCGTCTGGAGAACAACGACAAGATGATGGTTACCTTCGAGGAGCCGAAGATCCCGTATCGCGAGACAATCACCAAGGCTGCACGTGCCGATTATCGTCATAAGAAGCAGTCCGGTGGTTCGGGTCAGTTCGGTGAGGTGCATCTGATCGTTGAGCCGTATGAAGAAGGCGTACCAGTTAAGGAGGTTTACAAGTTCGGCAACCAGGAGTACCGCATTAGCGTCAAGGATACGCAGGAGATTCCTCTGGAGTGGGGCGGCAAACTTGTGCTCGTCAACTCTATCGTCGGAGGTGCTATCGATGCACGTTTCATCCCGGCTATCCTCAAGGGCTTGATGGATCGTATGGAGCAAGGACCGCTCACGGGCTCGTATGCGCGTGACGTGCGCGTCATTATCTATGATGGTAAGATGCACCCGGTTGACTCCAACGAAATATCGTTCCGTCTGGCAGGCCGTAACGCTTTTGCCGAGGCGTTCCGCAATGCTAACCCGAAGGTACTGGAGCCGATCTATGATGTAGAGGTGTTTGTTCCGTCGGATATGATGGGCGATGTGATGTCCGACATCACCGGTCGTCGCGGCATGGTGCTCGGTATGCACACCGAGAAGAACTTCACACGACTCTCCGCACAGGTGCCTCTGGCTGAGATGGCGTCGTACTCCACCACGCTCTCCTCGCTCACCGGCGGACGCGCTACGTTCACCATGAAGTTCAAGGATTACGAGCTTGTTCCGGGCGATGTGCAGGAAAAACTGCTCAAAGCTTACCAGGAGTCGCTCAAGGAAGACGAGTAATCGCCTGCCTTTGCAAAGAAAACAGCGTGCCGGTTGGTACGCTGTTTTTAGTTATGCTGTAAAATATAAAATGGTCAACTGCTATTCCACCGTGACGGATTTGGCGAGGTTGCGCGGCTGATCGACATCACAGCCCTTGATCACGGCAATATGATAGGCGAGCAGTTGCAGCGGTATGACGGTCAGAAGCGGAGTGAGGCACTCTTCGGTAGCAGGTATCTCAATGGTATAATCCGCTATCCGGCTGACAAGTTCGTCGCCCTCGGTAACAACGGCTATCACGCGGCCTTTGCGAGCTTTGATCTCCTGGATATTGCTGACCACCTTCTCGTACGTTCCGCAGTGCGGTGCGACAACCACTACCGGCATCTCCTGCGATATGAGGGCTATCGGACCATGTTTCATCTCGGCAGCAGGATAACCCTCGGCATGAATGTAACTTATCTCCTTGAGTTTGAGTGCACCCTCGAGTGCCACGGGGAAATTGTAACCTCTGCCGAGGTAAATGAAGTTTTGTGCATACGTGAATGTTCTGGCGAAATCGGCTATGCGTTTGTTCTGGCCGAGTACGCGTTCAATCTTGTCGGGTATCTGCCCGAGTTCGCGTACGATAGCCAGATACTGCTCTTGGCTCAGCGTCCCTTTCTCGCGCCCTATACACAGCGCCAGCATAGTCAGTGCAGTGACTTGTGCCGTGAATGCCTTGGTACTGGCTACGCCGATCTCCGGACCGACATGTGTGTAACAACCGCTGTCGCTCAGTCGCGGGATAGATGCACCGACCACATTGCAGATGGAGAAGATAAACGCTCCCTTGGATTTAGCCAGTTGGATAGCAGCCAGTGTGTCCGCCGTTTCGCCGGATTGCGAGATTGCAACCACAATATCATCCTTGTTAATCACAGGCTTACGGTAGCGGAACTCGCTGGAGTATTCCACCTCCACGGGAATCTGTGCAAACTCCTCGATGGCATACATCGCAATCAGTCCTGCATGCCAGCTTGTGCCGCAAGCTGTGATAATGATTCGCTTGGCGTCCAGAAAACGCTGTTTGTTGTCAATGAATCCAGAAAGGGCTATGTTGTCCTGACGCACGTTCACACGTCCGCGCATCGAGTCGGTCAGTGTACGCGGTTGCTCGAAGATCTCCTTGAGCATGAAGTGCGGATAACCGCCTTTCTCCAGTTGTGAGAGCGACATTTCAAGGCGTTTGATCTCAGGCGTCTTCTGTACATTGTTGATGGTGGTGATATCTATATTGTTATCCTCTTTCCCCTCGCCCGCTTCTCTCAACTCTAAACTCTCAACGCTCAACTTTATAGTTACCACCTCCTCGTCTTCAATATATATCACCTTGTCGGTGTACTCAACGATAGGTGTGGCGTCCGAAGCCAGGAAATATTCGTCCTGACCTATACCCACTACCAGCGGTGAGCCCTTGCGAGCGGCAACGAGTGTGTCAGGATGATCCTTGTCAAGTACGGCAATAGCGTATGCACCCACTACCTGCTGCAACGCCAGTTGCACGGCAGTCTTCAGATCGACATGCCGGTTGAGTTGCGTATATTCGATCAGTTGCACCAGCACCTCCGTATCTGTGTCTGATTTGAAGGTGTATCCCTCTTGTTGCAGACCGGCTTTGAGCACGGCGTAGTTCTCTATTATGCCGTTGTGGATAATTGCCAGCCGCTCGCTTTCGGAGTAATGCGGATGAGCGTTCACGGTGTTCGGCTCGCCGTGTGTCGCCCAACGCGTATGCGCTATGCCTATGCAACCGTCGGTATCCTTGTCAGCAGCATACGTCTCCAGTTCCGCCACTTTGCCCTTGGCCTTGTAGATGTTCAGTTGCCCTTGCGGATTGATCAGTGCCACACCTGCACTGTCGTAACCGCGGTACTCCAAACGGTGCAAACCTTTAATCAGTATCGGATACGCCTTGCGCTTGCCGATATATCCAACTATTCCACACATAAAGTTATTTACGATTTTATTATTTACGATTTGGGATTTCCGATTTCCGATGTATGATTTGGTCATTTTTTATTCGCTCGAGTGCTTCCATACAATCTTCGCGTCTGGAGAATCCCGAGAAGCGCACATATCCCTCTCCCGACTGTCCGAATCCTACGCCGGGTGTACATACTACTTGGCATTGCTCCAGCAGATGGTCGAAGAATTGCCATGAGTTCCATCCGTACGGTGCTTTGCACCATATATACGGTGCATTTTCTCCGCCATACACCTGAAACCCCATCTCACTCAATCCGTTCCTTATAAGTTGTGCTGTTGTCAGGTAGTGATTGATGTTCGCCCTGCAGTCTTCCTGCCCTTCAGCCGTGTATGTTGCCATGGCTGCGCGTTGCGATACATACGAGGTGCCGTTGTACTTTGTGGTCTGTCTGCGCAGCCATAAGTCATTCAAACCGGTGGCTTTTGGTACAATGGTATATCCGCAGCGTAGAGAGGTGAATCCGGCACTTTTGCTGAAACTGCGCACTTCGATTGCCACCTGCTCTGCTCCGTCAATCTCATAGATGCTGTGCGGTATATCCGGCTGCGTAATAAATGCCTCGTAGGCTCCGTCGTAGATAATGATACTTTTGTTAGCCAGCGCATAATCTACCCACTGCTTGAGTTGGTCGTATGTGAGCACAATACCGGTCGGGTTGTTCGGATAACACAGATAGATGATATCCGCTTTTCCTGTAGGCAGGTCGGGCACGAATCCGTTTTCTGCCAGACAGGGAATGTTCAGTATCTGTCTCCCTGCCATAATCGTTGTATCTGCATATGCCGGATATGACGGATCAAGTATGGCAACGCTGTTGTCCCTTGCAAACAATTCGCTCAGGTTACCCAGATCGCTGCCCGCTCCATCGCTGACAAACACCTCGTCCAAATCCAACTGTATGTTGCGTGGTGCATAATCGTTGTCGATGATCGCCTGCCGCAGCCAGTGATAGCCGGCTTCCGGTCCGTATCCGCGGAACGTATCCTGATGAGCCAGTTCGTCGGCAGCCTGCTTCATGGCCTGCACAATCACCTGCGGCAACGGACGAGTCACATCGCCCACACCTAACTGCAATACTCTTTGCCCCGGATGGGAAGCAGAATACGCCTTGGTGCGGTCGGTGATATCCTTAAACAGATATTGCCCTTGCAGGTTTCGGAAGTTCGTGTTTATCTTCATAGCAGTTACAGATAATATTCCCCACGGTAAACGATGGTTGCGGTGCCTCTCATGAAGATGGGTTCGTTGTCACCCGCCCATTGTATTCGCAACTCACCGCCGGGCAGATGTACTGTCACATCTCTGTCGGTGTATCCGAGTCGTATAGCTGCGGCTGCCGCGGCACAAGCGCCCGTTCCGCAGGCTTGCGTCTCGCCTGAACCGCGTTCCCACACTCGCAGGTCGATCTCGCTGCGGTTACGTACGCATGCAAACTCCACGTTCGTACCCTCTGAAAAATGCGGATGCATGGCAATCTGCCTGCCTAACCGGTGTAACTGCTCTGAGGAAATCTCGTATTCGCTGAAGAACACCGCGTGAGGGTTACCCATGTTCACCTGCGTAAAAGCTTGAGGAAGAGTGTCCAGTATGGGTGCTTCGGCTGTTATAACCGGTATACCCATATTGACCTTCACATTCTTCACCAATCCGTCAGTAACCTGTAAAGCCAGTTCGCGGATGTCTGCTTGAGTCGCAATAGTCATTTGCTTCCTGCGGCACAGATAACTCTCGTACAGATATTTGCCTACACACCGGATAGCGTTACCGCACATCTGTGCCTCCGAACCGTCGGCATTGAAGATGCGCATACGTGCATCAGCTTCGTTGTCCGGCAACATCAGCACCAGTCCGTCCGAACCCGCACCGGTATGTCTGTCGCTTATCCGGCGAGCCAGTGCCGGTATGTCGGCGTGGGCGATGAGAGCTGCTGTATCCTCTTCAAAACAATCAATGTACACGTAGTCATTGCTAAGCCCGTGCATCTTGATGAACGGAAGATTTGCCATAGGTCTTGGTTGAGTGAATAAACGGTTGATGTTTAGTGTGTAAATAGCAGTTCTCTGTACTTGGGCAGTGTCCACATCTCGTCATCCACAATGAGTTCGAGTGCGTCTGCGTGTTCGCGTATCTGTGCCATCAGCGGCAGAACGCAATCGTGGTACGCCACGGCTTTGCTTCGTTCGTCTGTCTGGCGGTTGGCTTTATGACGCGCTTCGGTCATAGCATCTACACCCTCGAGTATGGCACAGGAGTGATTCTCTATTTGGCGGATGATATCATAGTCGCGTGCGTTGAGTGAGGCAACCTCTTCGGCAGCGAACACCTGTTTTACTGCCAGTACGTTCTGCAGTAACATCGTTTGGTAACGTTTGGCAGCGGGCAACACGTGGTTCAGAACGAGGTCGCCCAGCACGCGGCTCTCTATTTGCAGTTTTTTGTTGTATGTACCCCATTTCACTTCGCAGCGGCTGTGTAACTCCGCCTCGCTCAGTACACCTGTTGCTTCGAACATCTTCACTGTTTCCGGCAGCAGATATTGGTCGAAGATCACCGGTACACTCGTTTCACAGTTCAGTCCGCGCTTGGCTGCTTCGGCTTTCCACTCCACAGAGTAACCGTTGCCGTCAAAGCGTATAGGTTTGCATGACACGATATATTGCCGTATCACCTCAAACAGTGCCCGCTCTTTCGGCTGCCCTTGCTCAATGCGCGTATCCACCTCCTGCTTGAATAGAAGCAGTTGCTCTGCTACGGCGGCGTTAAGCGCTAACATTGCTGCACCGCAGTTGGCGCTCGAGCCCACGGCACGGAACTCAAACCTGTTGCCCGTGAACGCAAACGGTGACGTGCGGTTGCGGTCGGTGTTGTCGAGCAGAATCTCGGGGATATTTGCCACGCCGAGTTTCATCTCTTTCTTGGCGTTGATGACAATAGCTTCGTCGGCAGAGGCGTGCTCCAGTTTGTCCAATACGGCACTTATCTGCTTGCCGAGAAACACGCTGATGATAGCAGGCGGTGCCTCGTTCGCTCCCAAACGGTGCTCGTTGGTGGCGGAGGCAATAGATGCTTTCAGCAAGCCGTTGTATTTATACACCGCCATCAGTACGTTCACCAGGAACGTGATAAACTGCAGGTTCTGGTACGGGTTCTTGCCGGGTGCGAGCAGATTGATACCTGTGCTCGTTCCTATCGACCAGTTGCAATGCTTGCCGCTGCCGTTCACTCCGGCAAAAGGTTTCTCGTGCAGCAGTACACGGAAATGGTGGCGTTGCGCCACACGCTCCATGATCGACATAACGAGCAGGTTGTGGTCGTTGGCAAGATTGACATTCTCATATACCGGTGCCATCTCGAACTGGTTCGGTGCTACTTCGTTATGGCGCGTACGAACAGGCACGCCTGCACGCAAGGCTTCATATTCCAGTTCGCGCATGAACGCCAGCACCCTGGCAGGTATAGCGCCGAAATAGTGGTCGCCCAACTGCTGGTTCTTGGCACTCAGGTGACCCATCAGTGTCCTGCCTGTCAGCACCAGATCCGGACGGGCGTTGTATAACGCTTCATCCACAAGAAAATACTCTTGCTCCCAACCCAGGTTGGCATGAACGTGCTTCACCTGCTTGTCGAAATATGCGCACACCTCTCTCGCGGCGTGGCATAGTGCGGCGGTCGAGCGGATCAGTGGTGTCTTGTAGTCCAGCGCCTCACCCGTATATGCCACAAACACAGTCGGGATACACAATGTATCTCCTATCAGGAACACAGGCGACGAGGGATCCCACGCCGAGTAACCACGTGCCTCAAACGTGTTGCGTATGCCTCCGCTCGGAAACGAAGAAGCATCCGGCTCCTGCTGGTACAACGCTTCACCGCTGAACTCCTCGATCAGCGTACCGTCTTTCAGCGTGAAGAATGCGTCGTGCTTCTCCGCTGTGCCGCCGGTCAACGGCTGAAACCAGTGCGTGAAGTGTGTTGCACCGTGGTCCATAGCCCATTTGCGAATGCCGATGGCTACTATGCCTGCAATCTCACGGTGAATCGTGCGACCGTTATCTACGTCGTCGAACAACTGCTCCAGTACATCTTGGGCTATATACTCCTTCATCCGCTCGCGGGTGAATACGTCGCGTGCAAAGTAGTCTTTTACCTTCTCTTCACTGCACAGCGTTGCTGACTCCTGAACGCCGGGCGCGCGGTGATTCATACTAAGCTTGAGGGCCTCAAATCGAATATTGCTCATATTGGATAGGATATATTAGTGTATGTTTAAGCAAATGACGCTGATTTTTGCTTTTAATCGGATTAAATTCAAAAAACAGCAGCAAATTTACATTATTTTTTAGAAATATGCAAATTGTTTTCGCAAATCGGCATCTTTTTCTGCTGTTGATGTCCGCGTTTTTTCATTTTTGCTCACTACACATGAAAATTCATTCCAGCATTGCCGCACAACAAAAAAACGGCACCGCTTCTGCAGTACCGTTTTCTCCAACTTCGCTCAACTCTTAACTTCCTCCCAGCCCTTCTCCCAGCGATTTGCTGGTCTTGGCACCCAGTTCGCGGATGCGGTCAGCCGTGCGCAGGACGTTGCCGTTGCCCTCCGAGAGTTTCTTGAACGCCTCGCTGTACGCTTTCTGTGCCGCGTCAAGGCTCTTCTGCACCTTCTGAAAATCCTCCGTCATGCCACACAGTTTGTCGTACATCGCACCGGCAAGACGCGCTATCTCCTGCGCGTTGCGGCTCTGGTTCTCTTGTTTCCATACATAACTGATGGTGTGCAGTGTGGCAAGCAGTGTGGTAGGGCTGACAATCACTATCTTCCGTTCGAGCGCATAGTCGTACAGGGTGTTGTCTGCCTGAATAGCGACGCTGTAGGAAGCCTCTATCGGTACGAACATCAGCACAAAGTCCGGCGTGTTCAGTCCTGTAGCACGTTGGTACTGCTTGTCGTACAACTCCTTGACATGCTGCTTGAGCGATTCGGTGTGCGCCTTGAGCAGCATCTTGTACTGCTCATCTGTCTCGGCGTGCTGCAACTGCTCGTACGCTACAAGCGACACCTTCGAATCGACAATGATATGTTTGTTGTCCGGCATGCGGATGATCACATCCGGACGCAGCGTCTCGCCTTCTGTGCCGTGCACCACCACCTCGCGGTCGTACTCGACACCTTTCCTCAGTCCCGACGCCTCCAGCACTTTCTCCAGGATGAACTCGCCCCAGTTGCCCTGCTTCTTCACGTCACCTTTCAGTGCCTGCGTGAGGTTGGTGGCGTCTTTGGAGAGCGTGCGGTTGAGTTCGATAAGTTGCTTGAGTTCGGCTTGCAGCGAGGCTTTTTCGCGGGTCTCCTGACTGAAGGCGTTATTCACCTGCTCGCGAAAATCCTTCAGCCGCTCGCTCAGTGGCAGCAACATATCGCCAATCTGCTTGCGGCTCTGCTGTGCTAGATCCTCCTGCCGCTGGTGCAGCACGCGGTTGGCAATGTTCTCAAACTCCGTGGTCAGGCGCTTCTGCATCTCGTCTATCTCCTGCTTGTGCTTCTGTTGCTCGGCTTGTGCCTCGCCGAGTTGTTTGTCCAGCAGTTGCTGCAGGTGGCGTTTGTCGGCTTCGGCAGCCGCCAGATCGGCGGTGAGTGAGGTCACCTTGTCGCGCAAGGCAGCCGTATCCGCTGCACCCTGATCGTACAAGACACGTGCCTGCTCCCACTGCTTGCGCATCACCAGCCAAACGACCAGCGCACCCAAAGCAATGCCTGCCGACAAGAGGATGAATGGTAGTGCTGTATCCATAATATCGTTTATCCTTGAGCAGCCCGTGACGGCTGCGGTTTAGCCGACCAGACGGTTGGCATCGATCTTCGCCAGTTTCTGCTCCGCCAGCTCGCGCGTGATGACACAGTCCTTGTCGGGTATATCGAACATGATATCCATCATGATCGTCTCGGTCAGGCTGCGTAATCCGCGTGCGCCCAGTTTGAACTCAACGGCTTTGTCCACTATATAGTCGAGCGCACCTTCGTCGAACGTCAGACGTATACCGTCCATCTGCATCAGTTTCTCGTACTGCTTGGTGATGGCGTTCTTGGGTTCGGTCAGGATACGTTTGAGGGCTGCGCGGTCCAAGGGCTCCAGATACGTGATGATCGGCAGTCGGCCGATAATCTCGGGTATGAGTCCGAACGCCTTCAGATCCTGCGGAGCAATGTACTGCAGCAGGTCGTCCTTGTCGATACGTTTGGTTTTGTTCTGCGACTCAAACCCTACAACCTGCGTGTTCAGGCGCTGGGCGATTTTCTTCTCTATACCGTCGAACGCTCCGCCGCAGATGAACAGAATGTTCTGTGTATTGACGTGTATGAACTCCTGTTCGGGGTGCTTGCGTCCGCCCTTGGGCGGTACGTTCACTATCGAGCCTTCCAGCAACTTTAGCAGTCCCTGCTGCACACCCTCGCCCGATACGTCGCGCGTGATCGACGGGTTGTCCGACTTGCGGGCGATCTTGTCTATCTCGTCGATGAACACTATGCCGCGTTCGGTTTTTGCCAGGTCATAATCTGCCTCCTGCAGCAGCCTGACGAGCAGCGACTCCACATCCTCGCCCACATATCCTGCCTCGGTCAGCACCGTGGCATCGACGATCGTGAACGGCACGGCGAGCATCTTGGCTATCGTGCGCGCCATGAGCGTCTTGCCTGTGCCGGTCGAACCGACAAGGATGATATTCGATTTCTCAATCTCCACGCCATCGGCAGTCTCGGGTTGCAGCAGACGTTTGTAGTGGTTATATACCGCTACGGCGAGGTGCTTCTTCGCTTCGTCCTGACCAATCACATACTGGTCGAGAAACGCCTTGATCTGCGTTGGGCGCGGCAGCGTTTGCATATCCAGTTTGCCGTCGTTCACTATACCCGCCTCGGCTGCCTCGGCGCGGTTCTTCTCCTTGCGTTGCTTGCTCTCCTGCGGGTTGTTGCCCTTCAGTGCCTCGGGAAACTGCTCGGCGAGTATGGCGTGAGCGCTCTCGATACACTCAAAGCAGATGAACCGTCCGTCCACGCCTTGAAACAACTGCTCGTACGGCAACTCGTTGCCGCAGAACGAACAACGGCCTTTGTCCTTTTTACTCATGATCTTCAGCCTCCTTATCTCTCCGCCTTCGTATATACGCGGTCGATCATTCCGTAGTTGAGTGCCTCTTGTGCGGTCATCCAGTAGTCGCGGTCAGCGTCCTGACGGATCTTGTCGATAGTCTGGTGCGAGTGGTCGGCTATGATCTGGTAGAGCTCGTCCTTGAGTTTGAGTATCTCGCGTGCGGTAATCTCAATGTCGCTGGCCTGCCCCTGTATGCCACCCATCGGCTGGTGAATCATGACGCGTGAGTGGGGTAGTGCGCTGCGCATACCTGCCTCACCGGCTACGAGCAGTACGGCACCCATCGAGGCAGCCATCCCCGTACACATAGTGCTCACCTTCGACGACACGAACTGCATCGTATCGTATATACCCAATCCGGCATACACCGAGCCGCCGGGAGTGTTCAGGTACAGGTGGATATCTCTATCCGGGTCACTGGAGTTGAGATACAACAGTTGCGCCTCTATCACGTTGGCAGTATAATCGTTAATCTCCGTGCCGAGGAAAATGATTCGGTCCATCATTAGTCGCGAGAACACATCCATCTGTGTCACGTTCAGCTGGCGTTCTTCGAGAATAGACGGACTGATATAGTTCGCTCTGGGCTGCGCAGCCATAGAGTCGTGCATAACTTGCTCCACGTGCATGCTGTTCATGCCCTGGGCGGTAGCGAATTTAAGGAAATCGTTCATATTCGTTGTAATTTATTCAAGTTTTCAAATTCTCTCCCCCTCACCCCTCACCTCTAAACCCTCAACGCTCAACTCTCTCCCCTCTATGAGGGGAGCCGGAGGGGTGTCTAAGACAACAAAGGCCGCCAATGCTGGCAGCCTTGTTGTATCACCTGACAAGGAACCCGCTTAGGCGAGTTTGTTGATATAACGAGCCAATTTCGATTTGAGGTTGGCTGCTTTGTTGTCATGAATGATGTTACGCTTCGCCAGCTTGTCGAGCATCGAACTTACCTTGGGCAGCATAGCTGCGGCAGCAGCCTTGTCGCTCGTGGCGCGCAGATCGCGAACGGCGTTGCGGGCGGTCTTTGCATAGTAATGGTTGCGAGCCTTGCGGGTCGCGGTCTGACGAATACGTTTCAGTGATGATTTGTGGTTTGCCATCTTTGTAATGAGGGTATGCAACCCTCTGATTTTTGTTTGTTAGTGTTAAATGTTTACATTTACACGATCTTGCTAAAACCTTAGCCAACAAGATTCTTAAGAGAGGAAAGTGGTAGTCCATAGCAGAGTCGAACTGCTCTTTAGAGAATGAAAATCTCTCGTCCTAACCGATAGACGAATGGACCATTGCGTTCGGATATTGCGCTAACGAACAGGGTAAGTTGTGTACCTCAAATCAGTGCGTTGAAGCCGAAAGCGGGTGCAAAAGTACAAATTTATTTTCAATTATGCAAATTTTATTATAAAAAAAATAGATTTTTGCCTGCTTATTTGCACATTTGATTTATTTTTTGTATCTTTGCATGTCAAAATATGACTTTTATACGCAAATGAACAGCAAGTTTACCATCGTAAGTATATTATGTGTGTGCATGTTAGGCGTTGTACGCCCCGTGCATGCGCAGGAGAAATCCATCAAGGATGCAGGTCTTGAGCAGCACGACTTTTTCGACCCGACCCGCACCGACAAGGTTGAGGAGAACTATTCGTTCGGCATCGCCTATCATGTTGAGGGCGGTTATGCTCAGGATCATCAGCGAATGACCAGCGATACAATCAGTGTCTTGTTTCTGCACGGTGCACGTGTCGGAGGGCAGATAGAGTTGTTTCTGCCCAAGCACTTGTCGCTGAACATCGGTCTGCTGTACAGCGTGTTATACGGCGTGAGCCGACAGCACTATCACTCTGTCAGCAGCGAACAGGTGCAGGCGGAGGTGGTGAACAACCATATAGTCGAGCACGCGCTCACTATACCCGTGCGCGTACAATATAATATACCGCTGTGGAAACAACTGAGCATGCACCTGTATGGCGGACCGCAACTGATGGTCGGCCTGGCTCAGACTGATTATGTCGATGCGCAGGTCAGTCCCGACACCCGTGAATGGCTGCTCGCACAAGGCAAACATCTTGATACCTACGACAAGTACATAGCCAAAGAACTTTTCCGCACCAATTTCATGCTCGGTGTGGGCGGAGGTTTCACCTGGGATCGTTACCGCCTTGAGGCAGGCTACGATTTCGGACTGAACAACCTGATCCGCACACCCGTCTATAGCAAGGACCGCATGGCGGAGTGGCAATGGCACGTCAGTTTCGTATATACGCTCTAACCGCGCTGAATAATGAAAGCACGCGGGGTGATGTAAGTCTTATTTATTTCTCGTCATATCCAGATTGACAGACCCGATGCTGAAACGCATCGTGTTACCGTTGGGCGTCGTGAATGGCAGTCCGAGATCGATGTTCAGGTCTTTTGTATCCGGCACAAGCACGCCTCTGCCGGCGTATAGACTGTACCATATATCCGCTGTGGCGGAGGTGGGCAGGTTGGCAAGCATTTCTCCCCACGCAATATCTTCGGGCAGCATATCCGCCCAACCCGTACTGTCGTTCTCGCTGCCGGCAGTGTCTTGCTGTGCAGCGGTAATCATCTCAATCATTTCAGCCAGTTGGGCAGAGTCGGGGATGTTGAACGTCATAGTGCAAACCAGTCGGTCGTCGATCACGGCGTCCAGCAGGCGGATAGAAATGATCTCGTCAATGTGGTACAGCAGTTTCCACTCGCCTTTCAGCGATTTAGGCGCATGCTTGACTTCCGGCTGACGGACATACACCATTGTGTCCGTACTGCTTCCGAGCCACAATGAGTCGCGCCCGTTGGTGCGCAACCAAACTACGCTGTCTCCCATATACACCACGCCTGTGCCCGTAGAGTCAATATACTCCGCCACCACCTCCGGTCGGGCAGCAATCAGAACCGAGTCACGCATCACCAGCGTGGTGACGTATTGGCCGTCGTGCTGACCTTCGGGAAAAACCATCGCAAAGGTGGTGTCCGTGCACACGTAATATCCCTCTTGCAGACTGATGGATTTGGGTTTGCCGGCCTTGTCGCCACAGGAGGTAAGTGCTGCAATACACAGCAGGATTAGGAAACAGGATAGTTGATTGCTGAATAATGACTGACGCATAGTATCGAACGATTGAAGTAACGAACGCAAAGGTACAAAAAATAATTGAAAAATGCAAATTTGTAGCACTCAAACATGCATAAATTTGCAAATGTAAGAATATTTTTGTATCTTTGTGTCCGAGTTTGACGTTACAGATATGCAACACCGGATTATTTACCCAACCGAGGCTTTGCGGCCGTATGTTTACAGGTACGTGTTTGTGCGTGCCGACGGTTCGACAGACACCATGTCACCGCCGGCGGATGATCTGCGTTTCGTTAACGGCAAACATGTTCAGCCTTTGCTGCCCAACTACGGCAGTCTGATCTTCATGCGCAACGTGGAGGCTGATCTTGGTGGCACGCGTTGCCGGGGTTTGGTTATGCTGGGTGCCAATCAGCGCACTATTGGTCTGACTACGCTCAGCGGCTGGTTTGAAGGGATGTTGCTCGACTTTGAGCCGGGCGGAATGCACGCGTTGTTAGGCGCTGATCTGCAGCAGTTGGCAGGCAAAGTGCTGACCGCCGAAGCCTCGGGCGACACAGGGCTGCAGGAGTTGGACCGCATGTTCAAGTCAACACCCGAAGCCTCGCAGATAGCCGCTCTGGTAGATGCGTTCCTGCTCGGACATCTGCCGCACAACGAGGATGTGAACTATCTGCGGCTTAGGAAGGTGGTAGCAGCCTGCGATGCAGCCAAGGGCAACATCTCCGCGGCACAGATGGCTGCCGTAGCCTGCCTGAGCGAGCGGCAGTTCTTGCGCGTGTTCAGGCAGTACGTAGGTGTCCCGCCCAAGCAGTTTGTGCGACTCAGACGTTTTCACCGTGCACTGCAGGATATGCAGTCGGCGGGCAGCAAATCGTCAGTTGACTTGTTGGGGATTGCACTTGCGCACGGATATTACGACCTGAGTCACATGGCATCGGAGTTTCAGCAGATGGGATGTGTTTCGCCAAGTCAGTTTAGAATGTTGGGAATACCGCTGACAGAGGACTTCTCGGTGTTCTTTGCCTGAAACCTTTCGTTTTTCACCTTTCATCTTAAAAAATGTCCGATTTTTCCTTTCAAATATACAAAAAAAGCCGTACCTTTGCACCGTTTTTTTAATCAATTCAACTTATCATTATGCGAAAAATCATACTTAGTTTGCTGCTTTTGATTGCTGTCAGTGCTGTGGCTCAGCAGACCATCACAGGTACCGTAACCGACTCACGCGGCGATGCTATGCCGTTTGTAACAATCTCTGTACTCACGCAGGACTCTGCCCTTATTACCGGCACAATCACCGACGAGCAAGGCAAGTACAACATCCAACTGCCGCCTTCCAACACTCAACCCTCAACTCTCAACGCTCAACCTTATATCATCCAGGCTTCGTACGTTGGCTATCAGACAGCCTGCGGAGGACCGAACTTCGTGTTGCGTGAGGAAACCGAGCGTCTCGCTGAAGTAGAGGTGAAAGCCAAGCGTCCGCTCATTGAGCGCCAAATGGACAAACTCGTACTGAACGTCAGTCAGTCGCCGCTATCCGCCGGCTCCAACGGCAACGACATTCTTCGCCGTGCACCGGGAGTGCGTATCGACAAGGACGGCAACATAACCGTCAACGGCAAAAGCGTGGAGGTGTATGTGGACGGCAAGCCTTCCTACCTGAGCGGACAACAACTAAAAGCCATGCTCGACGGTACGGACGGCAATACGATAGAGAAGATTGAAATCATCAGCAACCCATCCGCCAAGTACGACGCCAGCGGACAGGGAGGTATAATCAATATCAAAACCAAGCGGAACATGATGCGCGGACTGAACGGTATGCTCAGTGCCGCCTACGGAGGAATGTACTTCGGAGATGTCAAACGCTGGCTGCAGATGGATATGGTATCGCTCAACCTCAATTACCGCGGCGAGAAAACCTATACGTTCGGCCAACTCACGCAGGTTTTTGCCGAGAATGACATCGACTTTGAGTCCGGACGCACGCTGCCTGCCACTGCCACCAACCCGGCTATCGAGAACTACTCGCTCTCAGGCTACGACCTGAAGTTCCAATACTACATGCTCAAACTCGGCAACGACTGGTACATCGACTCGCTGAACACCTTCGGATTTATCCTCCAAGTGCCGTTCATGGCTGCCGACCAGCGGATCATCGATGGCCGCAACTACGCCTACACAATAGCCGGCACCGACACCACGCGCAGCACCACTGCCTCGCAAAACACGATGCGCGCACCGCAACACACCGCTAACCTCAACTTCACCCACACCTTCAACGAGGCTCTGGAGCGCGAACTGACTGTGAACGTCGATTACAACCGTTACCGCACACGCTCGCACAACTTCCAGCAGACGGATTATATAGGCGTGCGCACCGTGGGTTTGGATATCAACACCGGGCAGGTGGCGGATATCTACAGCGGCAAACTCGACTTCCAGACAAAGTTCTGGGAGACGGGCATGCTGGAGTGCGGCGTGAAGTACGCACTTTCCACCACTGACAACAATATGACCACCGACTCCCTGCTCAACGGCTCACACCTGATTCAGACACCTTCTAACTTCCGCTACGACGAGCACGTTTCCGCTGTCTATATCAGCGCCGGCAAGCAGTTTGGCGAACACTGGTCGGTCAAAATCGGTCTGCGTGGCGAATATACCTACAGCTACGGCAACTGGCTCAGCGCCGACTCGGTCACGCGCAAGTCGTACTTCGACCCGTTCCCCACAGCCTATGTCGGTTATACCAGCAGCCCGCTGGGGAAGATTGCTCAACCGATTAGCGTCAGCCTCTCGTACACACGCCGAATAAAGCGACCTAACTACTGGATGCTCAACCCGTTCGTCACCTACGTCGATGCCTACTCCTCGCAGATGGGTAATACCAACCTTACCCCGGAGTTCAACAACGACGTGGAGGTTAACTTCTCCTGGACGCAGTACCTGAACATGACCTTCAACTTCGCGCATACGCAGGATATGTTCTCGCAGAAAACCACTCTGTTGCCCAACGGCACAGGTTACACCCAGTGGACGAACTTCGGCACCTGCACCACTCACGGCGGTAATATATCACTCACCGAACTGCCTATTGTTCCCAAATTTTCAAACAGCGACAGCGATCCAACGTCCAACAGCGCCAGCGGTCAAACAGCGAAGCGATCCGTTGTTGGTGCCTGGCTCGCTCTGACTGTCAATGCCGGCTACTACCATTTCCTCAACCGCTCCTACGAGAAGCAGGCTGACGGCGCGCCGGTCTATCAACTTGGCAGCCACTACGGATACGCCGGAGGCACACTCTCCGCCTATCTGCCCAAGAACTGGATCATCACCCTCGACGGCAACTGGTCGTCGCCAATGACCACGGGCTACGACCGGCAGGGGAGCACGTTCTACATGAATTTCGGAGTAAGAAAAATGTGGATGGAGAAAGGTCTGATTTTCAACCTCAATGTCCAGGATCTCGCACGTTCCATGCGATTCTCGTCAACCAACATGGGGCAGCAACCCGGCTACAGCAGTTGGTACAGCAATACGATCCGCCAGCAGCGTGTCATGCTGTCTGTAGCGTGGATGTTCGGTCAGTACCAGCAGCACAAGCAGCGTAAGGTCGGTGAGATGGACGAAGCCGGACGTCTCGGAGGTGGCGGAGGTATGCAGACCGGCAAATAACCGGATCTACGGTTCAGTAAGCCGCATTTTTGAATCAATACTCGACATGCTTGGCGCCTACAGGCGAGCCGAGGAACAGTGTCGCTGAATCCGCGAACTTGTCGGAATCATCGGTGGTGAGGTACGTACACTCACCACCTTTTTGTAGCCGTTGCTCAATCTCCGGATGGCGTCGTAGATAATCTTTCAGACTCTGCGCCACTATCTCGCCTTGGGCAATGGTCTTGCATGTGCTGTGACCGGCAACAGCCAACTCGGCGTCTATCGCTGACTGAATAAGCGGATAATGTGTACAACCGAGCAGCAACGTGTCAATCTGTGGGTCGCGACCAATTATCTCCCGCACATACTTGCTGATGAAGTACCGCGCTCCTTCTGACTCGTGCTCGCCTGCCTCGATCAGCGGCACCCACATCGGGCACGCCAGTTGGCTGACTACCAACTGCTTGTACTGTAGTGCACCTTGACTCCGCTGCAGCGAGTCTTGCTTCTCCAACTCAATCAGATAACTCTCCGACGCCACCGTTCCCGGCGTAGCCAGTACGCCCACATGACCGCTCCGCGTCAGTTGAGGCACTACTTCTACAGTCGGACGAATAACGCCTAACACACGCACTTTTTTCGGATCTATGTCGTGCTGCTGAATAGTACGCAAGGCTTTGGCTGAAGCGGTGTTGCACGCAAGGATGATTAGCGTGCAACCTTGCTGCTGCAGATAGTTCACTGCCTCCAGCGTATAGTGGTAGATACACTCGAAAGAACGTGTCCCGTAAGGTGCACGAGCATTGTCGCCGAGGTAGATATAATCATACTCCGGCAATTGCTCACGAATCTCTTTCAAGATCGTCAGTCCCCCATATCCGCTGTCAAATACACCAATCATTGCCGCAATTACTCTTTTCGCCTGCAAAGGTACAAAAAATAATGCAATTTTCCAAATTTTTGTAAGATTTATTTGCATATTTCATTTTTTTATTGTAACTTTGCACCCGAAATTCTGCTTGCTGCGGCTGATTCCCGCTACGTGTAGATTTTCGGACATAATATATAGCGTTTATTGACGCTTTGCGTTTGGCAAAACGAAACTTCGCAACTTTCGATGATTAAAGCCCAAAGCAAAGTAGCAATAGATGCCTATGGATATGACTTTATACGATGCTTTGTTTTTGTAACATTGCATTTTGTCATATCAGCGTAGGTTTCCTGTTGTTTATTTGGCTTTAGGGTAATGCGAAGACCTCGTTTTGCAATTAAGCAACAGCGAGGTCTACGCTTTTTATATGTATGCAAACTCTCGTATCTTTGCATGTTAACACTTGCATCTAAACTTAAATAAATCAAAATATAATGAAAAAACTCCTACTTTTATCTATTGCCGCCCTGATGGCAATCAACATGTTCTCGCAGGATGTCATCGTAACCCTTGACTCCAAACGCATTGATGCAAAAGTCGAAGAAGTTAGTGCGGAATACATCAAGTACCGCAAAACCAGTAATCCCGCAGGACCTCTGTTTGTCATGAATACAGCCGATATACGGCTGATTGCTTATGAAAATGGTGAGGTGCAGACTTTTGAACAGCGTGCAACACCTTCTTCCGTTACACAACAGGGAATTGAAAGTCAACCAGCGAATACAATCAAGTCAGATTGTATCCAAACATATACCCTGAATCCGGATGCACCAAGAACGGACGAAAAACTCATTGTCGAAAACATGACGGACGATACACTCAACCTCAAGATATTCGGACTTTGCCGTATATCAGGGCAATGGCAGTTGTTGGCGGAAACAGGTAACTTGATTCCTTACAAACAGGCAAAAAAACATTCTACATTTTCCAAGTTATATTTTGCCAACATATACAAAAGTACGTACGAATTAACTCAGCTTCAAGGAGTTGACGGCTATTTCGACAAACTTGCAACACTTTCGGACAATGGCAAAAAATACAGACCACTCTTTCAGCACGTAAGATCAGATCTCGTGATTAAAATCTATGACGCGAACTCTTCTAAAGGCGTGCGCGAGGATGACAGGAAAACAACTATTATTACATTGTTTAGTGAACCACAGCAAATAATACAACCTCACATTCAATCAGGTAATAGCTTGACCGATACCATAGTGTCAGTTGATAGTAAAAGTCACAGTAATGTAAATTTTGTAGGATACATTGAGGCTTCTCCGATTGTAGGAGGAGAAATTTCCACTGCACTCACAGGATCACCTGAACCTGTGGGCGTCGTTCTTGGCGGTTCTTGCGAAACGTTCACTGCTGGAGTGAAAATCGCCGACTTTGCTTTTATCGGTGCTGGACTGGGGGTTAATGTAGCCGGTGGCAAATCGGGTTACTATTATGGCAAATCTCTGGAACTCTTTGCGGTGAATATTCCCCTATATGCCGATGCACGTTTTTGGATTCCCATTCCATCACAAACCTTCCGTCCAACCGTTGAACTGGCTCTCGGTGTATGTTTCCCACTCCGAGCACAAGTACAAATGTCGGACAACTATTTTGCTAATGCCACCAATACAAGCAGTAAAAAATCTTCTCCTGCCGGAATTAAAAATGAGGTAATTACCATTAGCACCGGACCTATTCCCGATTCATACAGAACAACCGGTGATTATGCGGCTCTGTTTCGTATCGGTATTGGCGGTGAGTTTAACAGGTTCGTCTTTGGTATTGGCTATGAATTGTGGGGTAATAATTCCGATTGCGACCACTTTGCATTTGTCAAGTTAGGTGTACGTGTAGGACGGTTGTAAATTCTGTTTTTTCTGTACCGCTTGGTTTCTTGTAGTGTTCACTGTTTGTTTTCTGTATTATATTGCTATTGTTTTGTTAATTTAGGACTCTTAGGTTGATTTGTGCGCTGCTCTTGACTTCCGGGCTCTCCCCTCAAGTCCTATTATTTTATTATTTGTTTTTCGATCTTTTAGTAGGTGATTAGTAGGTGAATAATAGGTGATCAATAGGTGATTAGTAGATGATAATCCCAACCTCATCGCTCTCATCGCCTATCCTCACAATACCGTCACTATTCGCCCGCCACGCCCGAGATGATTGGCAATATCCTTCGCGCACTGGCATTTGTCCCACCGGATGCGCGAATCTCATCGCCGAGCATAACAAGCAAATCTTACGCAAAAGTTTGTATCGAAAGCTCTCAAATGCTCATTTTTGGCCCAAAATACAAGTATTTTGAGACGTATTGACATTTTTATCCGCAAAAATTTGCAAAATTGATATTTTTTTCGTAACTTTGTAGGCTTTTCTTAAAATATAAGAAAATGTACAGTTAATGGGAAAAGTAAATGGAGAAAGTGAAAACAAATTAAATAAATTATACAAGTATGAAATTTCAAGTATCGAGTACACGGCTGTTCAACCAGCTGCAAGCAGTCAGCCGTGTGATTGGCAGCAAGAACAGTCTTCCTATCCTGGATGATGTTTTGTTCAGCCTGGAGGGCAACCAGTTGTCGCTGACAGCTTCTGATGGCGAAACCACTATCCGTACTCGCCTCGAGGTTGAAAACGCTGAGGGCGCAGGCACCGTAGCTTTCGGAGCCAAGATCCTCATTGAGACCTTCAAACAGTTCCCCGAAGTACCGCTGCAGTTCAAGATCGACGAGCAGAACTTCGGCATGACGATCAGTTCGCCCAACGGTGAATACTCCGTTGTTGGCGTCAACGGCACCGAGTACCCAGAAATCCCGTTTGAGGCTGAGCAGGACAGCCACGCCTTCAAAATGTCAAGCGATCTGCTGCTCGCGGCTATCTCTAAAACAATCTTCTGCACCGCCGAGGACGAACTGCGACCCGTTATGAACGGTATATTCTTCGACCTCACGCCCGAGAAGGCTACACTTGTCGCCACCGATGCTCACCGACTGGTGCGCTACACCAACACTTCCGTACACGTCGATGAGCCCGCAAGTTTCATTCTTCCCAAGAAACCTGCTACGCTCCTCAAGAACGTTCTGCTCAAGGGCGACGAGGAAGTCGATGTACGCTTCGGCGCACGCAACGTGCTGTTCACCTTCGGCAATACAGCTATCATCTGCCGACTGATTGAGGGACGCTACCCGAACTACAACGCCGTTATCCCGCAGAACAACACCAATATCATGACTATCGACCGCCTCACGCTCCTCTCGGCTTGCAAACGTGTGGCTGTCTTCGCTAACACCAGCACAGCGCTGATCCGTCTGGCACTCGCTGAGAATAGCGTGACAATCTCCTCCCAGGATATCGACTTCTCTACTGCAGCCGAGGAGAAACTCGTTTGCTCGTACGCCGGCACGCCGATGGCTATCGGATTCAAAGCACCGTTCTTGTGCGAGATACTCGGTGCTATCGAGTCCGAGGAGGTACAAATCGAACTCGCCGATCCCGCACGTGCAGGGCTGATCCTGCCTACCGAGAACGAGGAGAACGAGGAACTGCTCATGTTGCTCATGCCTATGTTGTTGAACGATTAATCGTGTCGTATGAAGATACAATTAACCCGCCCGCTTGTCTTCTTTGATCTGGAGACAACGGGCGTCAACATTGCCAAGGACAGAATAGTCGAACTCTCGTACTACAAGGTTTTTCCCAATGGCACCAAGGAGGGCAAAACCTACCGCGTACGTCCAACTATAATTGACGCTCTGGGACTCGAAACCACGATGCATATCCCCGAGCAGGCGTCTGCAGTGCACGGCATCTACGACGATGATGTCAAGGACTGCCCGACTTTCATTCAGATCGCACAGGAGGTGGCATCCGTGTTCGAGGGAGCAGATATAGCAGGTTACAACTCCAACCATTTCGATGTACCCTTGTTGGGTGAGGAGTTCCTGCGTGCCGGACTGGCGTTCGACATAGCCGACCGCAACATGATTGACGTCTTCACTATCTTCACCCGCAAGGAGCAGCGCACGCTCAGCGCAGCATACGCCTTCTACTGCGGCAAAGATCTGACGGACGCGCACTCCGCTAACGCCGACACCATGGCTACTTACGAGGTGCTGCTGGCGCAGGCCGAACGCTACGAAGACCTCCCGCAAACAGTCGAAGGGCTGGCGCAATACTCCGCTCCTTCACAGCGTTTCGCCGACCTGGCAGGTAAACTGTCGTACAACGCCAATGGCGAGGTGGTCTTTGCTTTCGGCAAGTACAAAGATGTCCCGGTCAGCGAAGTGCTCGTCAAGGATTCCGGATACTACGGATGGATCATGAACGGCGATTTCCCGCAAACAACAAAGAACGTAATAGCAAACATCAAACTCCAGCAACGACTGAAGAAGGGCAATTGATTTTTGGTGATTTATCTTGATCTTTTTGCGTTTTATGAATAACGAATTGCACATATTAGGCTGCGGCAGTGCTCTGCCTACGTTCCAGAACTCACCTGCATGTCAGGTGCTGGAGTTGTGTGACAAGTCGTTCATGATCGATTGCGGCGAAGGCAGTCAGATATGGTTCCGCCGTATGGCGCTGAAGACCGCACGGCTGTATAACATCTTTATCTCCCATCTGCACGGTGACCACTGCTTCGGACTGATCGGTCTGATCTCTACTTTCGCTATGATGGGGCGCACACAGCCGCTGCACATCTATGCACCGGCTGACCTCGAGCGCCTGTTGCAACCTTGGCTCGACTACCACTGCGAAGGAATGTCGTACGAGGTGATCTTCCATACAATCAATCCCCGGAAGTGCGAGGTAATCTACGAAGACCGTACAGTCAGCGTCACCACGATCCCGCTCAAGCACAAAGTGCCTACATGCGGATTCCTGTTCACCGAGCATCACCGCGACAAGGAGCCTGTGAAGCGTTACGCCTATTGCTCTGACACCCGCTACACCGAAACAGTTATTCCTATCATCGATGGAGTACAGACCCTGTACCACGAGTCAACGTACATCGAGCAGTATGCCGACCGCTGCAAGAGCACTATGCACTCCACTGCTGCTGAGGCTGCGATGATTGCGCTGAAGGCACATGTCGGACAACTTATCATCGGGCATTACTCGGCTCGCGTGGACGATCATCAGGAGTTCCTCAATGAGGCAAAAGCAGTCTTCGACAACACCGTTATGGCGCAGGAGTGCCACACCTATGCGGTTTAGACTGCTACGCTGAATGAGCAAAGACCGTTTCTCTCAAACATGAAAGCAACAGTTACATACGTTTGTTCCAACTGCGGCGCCAAAGCCTCGCAGATGTTAGGTCGTTGCCCTGTCTGCGGCGAGTGGGGTACAATGGTTGAAGAGGTGGTGCAGAGCGGCGCACCGGCTAAAGGTGTACGCCAGCGCAGCGGCTCAACACTGCAGAAACTGCAGGACGTGAGCGTACAGGAGGATCGCCGGATAGACATGCGCAGTATCGAACTCAACCGCGTTCTCGGCGGCGGTCTGGTGCCCGGCTCGCTCGTGCTCTTGGGCGGCGAACCGGGTATAGGCAAATCAACGCTCGCACTACAAGTCCTGATGCAGATGGGTTCGGCCGTAACGCTCTACGCCAGCGGCGAGGAGTCGGTCAAGCAAATCAAACTGCGCTCCGAACGTATTGCCGGTAATCCCGAGAACCTCTACATCGTGGCAGAAACATCGCTGGAGAAGATTCTGGAGCACGCCAAGCAACTAAAACCCGATATCGTTGTGGTGGATTCGATCCAGACTATCGGCACGGAGGCTATAGAGGCTACCATCGGCTCGCTGTCGCAAGTGCGGGAGTGCGCCGCGCGTATCCTGCAGTTTGCCAAGGAGACCAACACCCCGTTTATCATTGTCGGGCACATAACCAAGGAAGGTTCGCTCGCCGGACCGAAAGTGCTGGAGCACATTGTGGACACCGTTCTGCAGTTCGAGGGTGACCAGCATTACATGTACCGCGTGCTGCGTGCGCAGAAGAACCGCTTCGGCTCAACTTCGGAGATCGGTATATTCGAGATGCAGCAGGACGGTCTGCGCGAGGTAACGAACCCCTCGGAGTTGCTGCTCAGTTCGAACAGAGACGGCCTCTCGGGTATCTCGATAGCCGTAGCCGTGGAAGGTGTACGTCCCTTGCTCATCGAGGTGCAGGCTCTCACATCCTCTGCCGCCTACGGCACGCCGCAACGCTCGTCCACAGGGTTTGACTCACGACGGCTGAACATGTTGCTTGCCGTACTGGAGAAACGTATAGGTTTCAAACTCCTGACAAAAGATGTGTTCCTCAACATCGCCGGCGGACTGAAAGTCAACGACCCGGCTATCGATCTGGCGGTGCTGGTGGCTGTATTGTCCTCCTCAATGGATATCTCGCTGCCTACCGATTGTTGCATGACAGGCGAGGTCGGCTTGGCGGGCGAGATACGTCCAGTCAACCGCATCGACCAGCGTATAGGCGAGGCACGCAAACTCGGATTCTCGCGTATCCTGATCCCTGCCGGACAAAAACATCAGACTGTAAAAGGTATTGAAGTCGTAGAGGTCGCACGCGTTACCGACGCAGTACGTATGCTGTTCAAGCAAAACGGATAACTGACCTCTGATCTCTGACATCTATTGAACAATGAACATAATTAAGCATTTCGGAGAATATTGGGTATTGATGGCTCGCGTGTTCCGCTTGCCTGATCGCTCGAGGATGTTCTGGCAGCAATATAGCCGCGAACTGGAGAAGCAGGGATTGCAGTCGCTGCCGATCGTGATTGTTATCTCCCTGTTCATCGGTGCTATCCTGACTATTCAGGCTAAGACGAACACCGAGAATCCGTTTCTTCCCAAGTATATTGTAGGTCTGCTTACCCGCGAGACATTGCTGCTGGAGTTCTCCTCCACTATTCTTTGTCTTATTTTGGCAGGCAAGGTTGGTTCGAACATTGCCTCGGAGATTGGCTCCATGCGTATCACCGAACAGATTGATGCAATGGAGATCATGGGCGTGAACTCTGCCAACTACCTTATCCTGCCTAAGATCCTGGCGTTCATGACAATGATGCCTATGCTGGTTATCTTGTCAACAGCCATCGGCCTGGTCGGCGGATGGGCGGTAGGAGCGTTCACGGATATAATCACCGTGGCGGACTATTTGGTGGGTGTGCAGTACGCCTTCAATCCGTACTTTGTCTGGTACGGTATTATCAAGTCGCTCTTCTTTGCGTATGTTATAACCTCGCTGTCGGCGTACTACGGTTATATGGTCCGCGGCGGCGCATTGGAGGTCGGCAAAGCCTCGACAAACGCCGTGGTGAACTCCAACATCATTATCCTCTTGTTAGACCTTGTCCTCTCAAGGTTACTGTTGTAAACCGAACTCACCAACCATTAATTGAAAGGTAAAAAGTAAATTGATTCGTGCTATGGATATAGTAAAGACGTTTGAGGACGGCATAACTGTCCTCAACCACGTGGATGCAACCTTCGAGGACGGCAAGGTAAACATGATCATCGGGCAGTCGGGCAGCGGCAAAACAGTCCTGCTCAAGTCGCTCATCGGTATTCACACGATCACTTCCGGACGGATTGAGTACGACGGACGTAACCTGCCGGATATGAAGGAAAACGAGGTGCGTATGCTGCACCGCGAGGTAGGTGTACTGTTTCAGGGGTCGGCGTTGTTCGACTCAATGACCGTTCTGGAGAACGTACTCTTCCCGCTGCGGATGTTCGGTAAGATGTCGCAAAGCGAAATGGAGGAACGGGCACGCTTCTGCCTCAAACGTGTGCAGATAGCCGAACATGCTCTGGAACTTATGCCGTCAGAGATCTCCGGAGGTATGCAGAAGCGCGTCGCTATCGCCCGTGCCATTGCACTCAACCCGAAGTACCTGTTCTGCGACGAACCGAACTCGGGACTCGATCCGCAAACCTCACTCGTGATTGACAAACTCATACAGGACATTACGCAGGAGTATAACATCTGTACCGTTGTCAACACCCATGACATGAACTCCATCATGGAGGTGGGCGACAACATTATCTTCCTTAAAGGCGGCAAGAAGGAGTGGGAAGGTTCGCGCAACGAGATCTTCCACGCTGACAACGAAGCACTCAACAATTTTGTCTTTGCCTCGCAGTTGTATCAAGAGATACGAAAGGTGCACAAGTAACAAAAACGTTCCGTTCGATCGGGGTTTTATCGAGGGTATATCGATACTTTATCGGGGTGATCCTAGACAATACTCGGGGTTTTGTCGGTAGTAAATCGAAGTTTGAAACATACTAACAACAAACATTTCTGTAAGATGAAAAAAATAGCGTTTATACTTTTTGCTTGTGTGGCGTTCACGCTCAACGTTTGCGCACAGCAGCCGGCGCGTGTGCCGGCACGTCCGGGAGTGATCGAACGTGTTCAGCCTAACGGCGACACATTGCATGTCTTCCTGCGCGGTGACGAACGCCACCACTTCATGATGACTGTCGATGGATGGCAAGTTATGGAGGATAAGAAGGGCAAGATCTGCTACTGCAAACTCAAGCAACGCAAAATCAAAGGCGAAGGCATGCGCGCTCTGCCTGCACGCACCTGCCGTACTGCTCATGACGCAACCAAACGCAGCAAATGTGAGCAGCGTTGGCTGGAGAAACATGGCATACAGAAGATCAAAAAAGACTAACTCCCCAATTTCCCTTTTGTTATGAAACGTATTCTGCCTGTATTGTTGTTGTGTTGCTCGGTGTCAGCACTGGCACTCGTTCCGCCGCGTGATCCTTCACGCCGCGCGGAGTGGCAGGAGCAATTAATAAACCGTAGCGACATTGCCAGAATGCCTGCTGCTGAGCAGGCGGTAGGGCAGCGTACGATTATTCCGCGTATATTGGTGATAATGGCTAACTTCACCGATTACGAACTGGTCTCTTCGACTGCAGACGTTGACTCGATGTTCAACGCTGTCAATTGGACCAAAGACGGAGCAACAGGCAGTGTACGCCAATACTTCTACGATCAGTCAATGGGGCAGTATAACCCGCAGTTTGATATAGTAGGACCTGTAACGCTGTCAAACGGTTATGCATATTACGGTGGAGGATGTAGTTCCACTACCCGAGCCGGATATATGGTGACCGAGGCATGTGCGTTGGTGGATGAGCAGGTGGATTTTACCGAGTACGACTCCAACAACGACGGCAAGGTCGATCTGGTTTATGTCTTCTTTGCAGGTTTCGGTGAGAACGATCCGCCAACCACTGACCTGATTCCTGTAGCATGCAACTTGCCCTGGCCGCATTATTGGAATGTGGTATCTGCCGGCTACGGCAGCAATCCCCGCGAGTTTGACGGAAAGAAAATTTACGATTACGAGATTAGCAACGAGTTGGACGGCTATTACTCCACAACTACGAAGAAGGTAATCTCCGGTATAGGTGTGTTATGCCACGAGTTCGGGCACGCGCTGGGACTGCCTGATACCTATTCGACAGGATCGGGTGCACACGACGAGAAACTCTTGGGTTCGTGGGATATAATGTGCTACGGTCCCTACAACAACGACATGCATACGCCGCCTTCATATACCGCTTACGAGCGGTTCTATATGGGTTGGCTGACACCCGAAGTGATCACCAAAGGCGATACGTTGACCCTGGAGAACTTAGCCGCAGCCAACAAGGCGTATCTCATTTGCGAAACCGATACCCACAACCTGAACGGCTTGCAGCCCGATCCCGATACATTCTACCTGCTGGAGAACAAACAGCGCACAGGCTGGGATATAGGTGTGCCGGGTAGCGGACTGATGCTTACGCGTATTCACTACCGCTCATCGCTGTGGACCGGCAACAAGGTGAACAACGACCCTGCCGATCTGGGCATTGACCTGATTGAGGCGGACGGACTGACACCTGTATATAACAAAAAAAATCTGGACAACGGATATTATGGCAAACCCGGAGATCTGTTTCCTGCCGGTGCTACCGAGTACACCGCTATTGCCGACCACGCAATCACGGATATCACGATGACCGATGGTATTATACGTTTTGTGTACCGTGGCGGCAAAAAAGTCGATCCTCCGACGGGCGTTTCTTCCGTTGTCGCAGAACAACCTGTGTACAAGACGCTCACCAACGGACAACTGCTCATTCACAGCAACGGGCACATCTACTCCGTGTATGGAGTGAAACAAGACAACTAATTTATCATAACCCGTGAAACCATATATTTATACTCTATTGGCTCTTTGCCTGCTTCCCTTGTCTCTGTCCGCCAAACCGGCTCGCAGAGATGCTATCACTCTGACTCAACCCGATGGTACACAGATAACGGTGTACCTGCACGGTGACGCGTTCTTTCACTATTACACCGATGCCGAAGGCGCAATGCTTGAGCGTGACAACTCGGGTTTTTATAACCCCGTGCCTATGCCTTCTGCCGATGAACTGCAAGAACTCCGAATGAATAACCCGAGATACGCACACCGCCAGAAGATGCTCGGCACGGAAATCAATCTCGCACCACGCGGATTGGTTATTCTGGTTAGTTTTGCCAAT
>Ga0247610_10001517_pt1 | contig 28793 bp, 24 predicted proteins | sample 174DNAGHGhighgp2_FD_193483 | JGI IMG/M metagenome (GOLD analysis project Ga0247610, IMG submission 193483) | Sheep rumen microbial communities from Palmerston North, Manawatu-Wanganui, New Zealand - 1742 DNA GHGhigh gp2 | ecosystem: Host-associated > Mammals > Digestive system > Stomach > Rumen...
AACAGCGGCCTTGAGGGTACGCTTACATATAAGAATTACTATAACAAACAGATCGAGGAACGGACTGAGGAAGAATATGCAGATCCGATAGAGGCGATCGAGAATTCGAAAAATGCGGCTGCCACGGAACTTCCTGATCCCTGGTTTTCTCTGGAGGATGCAGCATCTGTTAACAAAAAGAAGCTCTCCACAGTCGAGATAGTAAAGCTCGTAAGCCCCGCGACCGTATCGCTCAGTGTGGTCGGTGTCGATGACGGGAAGGAGACCAAGCTCGGCTCCGGCACAGGCTTTATCATCACCGAAGACGGATATATAGTTACGAACCAGCATGTAGTCGTTCTGGCTGACAGAGCAGTAAGCACTTATTATGTTACGGTTATTCTTCCTGATGAGAAGCAGCCTGTAAGGGCCAAGGTCGTAGGAAGTGATGCGCAGACAGACATAGCTGTTCTTAAGGTTGATACAGAAAGAAAGCTCCCCTGCGTTACTCTCGGCAATTCTGATAATCTCCAGGCAGGTGAACTTGCAGTTGCCATCGGTAATGCCATGGGCACATTAGATGATACTGTCACGGTCGGAGTCATTTCGGCGCCTTCAAGAGAGATCAACAGAAACGGTTATTATGTTGACATCATCCAGACTGACGCTGCGATCAATCCCGGCAACAGCGGAGGCCCGCTTATCAATTCCTTCGGTGAAGTAATAGGCATCACCAATGCGAAGATCATATCCTCCACATCAGAGAATCTGGGATTTGCGATAAGGATCAATTCCGTAAAGAAGATCATCGAGGACATAATAAACTACGGTAAGGTAGTCGGCCGCCCTTATCTTGGAGTATCCGTTACCTATGTATCAGATGATGCATATTTCGGAGCACAGGGCGGAGTATATGTTGCCCAGATGGTTCCCGGAGGTCCTGCCGAAAAGGCCGGATTAAAGATCGGTGATATCATACTGAAGCTCGACGGTGTTGAAATAAAGGAGACCGGTGATATTATTAAGGTGCGCGATTCGCATAAGGTCGGCGATGTGATCGAGGTCATTATCGTGCGTGACGGCAAGGAGCTGACGAGAAGCATCGAGATCGGTGACAGTGCTGACGCCAATGAATAAAATATCTGAATAAGGAAGTACTTATATGAGAACAGACGGCAAAAAAACAGGAACCAAGATCATGGCTTGGATATTGATCGGAGCTATGCTCCTGACGTTTGTTTTTGCGATCGTAGTCGTGCTTATCCAGCAGCTCAGCATGAGCGGCGTTCAGTAATCATCAGCAATTACAATTAACTATCAGGGTACGTCCTTTATCTGGGCTAATCCGTCGTTATTGAACTTCCAGATGTATTCTCCGGCCTTTGACTGGATGAATTGCTGGAGGTTATTCATGCTCAGGAAGCTGTTGACCATGTCATACCACTCAGGGTTAGGCGATTCTGATATGAAGTAAATGACGTAGAATGTGCCGTCGATCTCGATCAGGGTCTTATCGCCAAGCTGTCTGTCTTCTGCGAAGATCCATTCAGCGAGGGCAGACTGGTATTTTGCCTTGTAGATCTGGCTGTCATGAAGCACGGACAGCTGACCGGCAAGGATATAGTCGTTGTAAAGGTTCTCAACTTCGTTGCAGCTGTCAGCATCGTCGATAAAGTCGTAGATCTCCTGGGACAGTGCCTGTGTTGCCGCGATATCAGGCTTGATATCGTCGCCTTCACCGGTCTGGACGTTGGCAGCGATGATGTAGCAGTTGCGGAGCTGTTCGGACATACGCACTCTTGATACGAAGACCAGGATGATAGGGAAACCGTCTTCGTCGTGAAGGATTACGGAGTCGCCGTCCTTTCTTGTCTCGTCAAAGAGCCAGTCCCTGAAATCGTCATGGGAAATGTCCTCATAACGGCAGTTGGGAACAAGAGTGGAATCCTGCTGTTCAAGAGTCTTCTTTTCGACGCCTGAGAAGTAGGGAGCTGCGCAGGATTCGAACTTGGAAGGATCTCTGTCCATTGCGTCGATGATCTTCTGGCATCTGAGGTTGGCCGTATCGACAAATGACTTGTCTCTCTGTTCGAAAGTCATTCTGAGGATCTTATAGCTTACGAGGTCGTAGATATTTCTGGACTGGTTATATGCTTCTTCGGCCTGTTCATCAGATGCTGAGAGCTGGACGAGCTTCTCACCGTCCGCGTAGTCTTCCGTGAAGTACTTCTTGGCAAGCGTGTTGATGATGCACTGCTCGTCTACCTGGCTTCCGAAAACGCCCTTGATGTAAGTATCGAGAGGAACGCCGAGTTCATCAGCCTTGCCCTTGAGCCAGTTGATGTAGGCGTTGGCACGGTCATAGTGGGGCTTCTCGATCTGATAGCCCTGTGAAGTGGCGTCGTCGTAGAGGATCTCCATCTTCTGGAGGTCCTGAGCCGTTACGAATCTGAAGTATTCTCTGTAATTTGCGAAATTCTCGTCATCGAGGTAAGGGGAGGAGAGCTTTTCTTCTGCGTCTGCAGCGAAAAGATCGACACCTTCGCTCAAGAGCTCGTAATGATACATAAAGCTGAATTCCGCGCTCGAAATATCCCTGTCCTTGATCGTCAAAGGACTGATAAAGGACTTGTCCATGCCCGAATCAAGGAAGAGAGTCATGACTGCTATAGCCGCTACAATGACAACGCCAAGTATAACGAAGGCGAATCCGGCATTGCGCTTGAAGTTCGGATCGTCAAAAGCGGACTCATTCTTATCAAGATTGATCTCTGTCGGGATCTCTTCGGATGTAAAGTCTTCAGCTCTGCTGTCTTTTGTCTCAGGCAAAGCGGGAATGACCGGTGCTGCGGAAAGTTCCTGTGACTTTCCGGTAAGAAGTTCAGGATCGATCTCTGCAAGGTCATTTAATGTAACACTCTTTTTGGGTGCTTCTACAGGTCCTTCCATAAAGTCTTCAGTAGGCGTGCCTTCCCCGGACTCAAGGACTTCGGAATTTATAAGCTCCCCGTTAAGTTCAGGCTTACGGGCTTTATTGTCATTGTTCTTGTTGCGTTTACCCTTCATATTTTCCCCTTTAAATAAGATACAGGTTAGTGTCACTTTAACATAAAAGAAGAAACAACACGGTCAATTTGTGCTATTATTAACACGTTTGTAATCTAAAAATAATAAATAAAGGGTATATATGTGGGGAAAACCTAGTTCAATATTGAAAGAAAAACGAGGCACTTTCAGCCGTCTGAAAGCTAACTGGCCTCAGTTCCTTTTAGCATTCCTGTTTCCGACGCTTACAGTTCTTGCGGCATTTGCGGTTACCGGATGCTTCCCGTTCGGCGACAGAACGATCCTTACAGTTGACCTCTATCACCAGTATTGCCCTTTCCTTGTTGCTTTCAGAGACAAGGTCATGTCAGGTGATTCGCTCTTTTACAGCTGGAATGACGGTTTGGGACAGGAATATTACGCGGCTTATGCCAACTATGCGGCAAGCCCGCTTAATATATTCTCATTGTTCTTTACAGCTAAGACCATGCCGGTCTTCATCGAATTCGTAACATGCCTCCGCGCCGGCCTTGCTTCAGTATTCATGCTCCTCTTCTTATCTTCCAACGATAACAGAAGGATCGACAATATTACCGTAATATTCAGCTCATCTTATGCTCTTTGCGGCTGGTTCATCTCATTTTTCTGGAACATCATGTGGTGCGATGCCGTAGTAATGCTCCCGCTTATTGCTTTAGGACTCCGCAGTCTTCTTGTGGAACGCAGATGTGCTCTTTACATAATCACTCTTGCGATTTCTATCATCAGCAATTACTATGCGGGCTATTTCCTCTGCCTTTTCATGGTGCTCTTTGCACCTTCCTACTATATCTGCCTCTTTTCACGCGAAAAGCCCAAGGGCGATCCCGGCAGGCTTTGCTTTAAGACATTTATCGGGGCAGCCTTCCGTTTTGCAGTCTCGAGCATTCTTGCAGCAGGAGTATCGGCTGCACTGACTGTTCCCACATATCTGATCCTTAAGAACTGTTCTGCCACAGGCGACAAGCTTAAAGTCGATTACGCGCTCCAGAACAATCTTTTCGATTTCCTTGGAAGACTTATGGTATCGGCCAACCCGAATATCAGAGACGGCATGGCTAATGTATACAGCGGCATCGTAATAGCGCTCCTGCTGCCTTTGTTCTTCCTGCTCCCTAAAAGGACCGGTATCAAGTTAAAGCACAAGATCGTGTTCGGACTTCTTATTCTGATCATGTATCTGAGCTTTACAAACCGTACTCTCAACTTCATCTGGCACGGAATGCACTTCCCGAACCAGATCCCTTACAGAGAGTCATTTATAATGAGTTTTCTTCTTGTTTTTGTAGCATTCCTTACTATAAGAAGAATAAGGAGTCTCGGTGTTAAGTACATTACAGGTTCAGTGCTCAGCATGGCAGCTTTCCTTGTGCTTTACGAGAAGTTCGGCACCGGCAACGAGGGTTATCTTCAGATCGGCACTACCCTTTTATTCCTCATTATCCAGGGTGCAGCGCTTCATACTGTAAGCAATATCCACACAAAAAAGTCCGGTTTCTTCTGCGAGACCCTTCTTACTGTTACGATGATGGTCGAGATGTTTGCCGCTTCCCTTATCACCATAGGTGTTGTCTGCATGCATGAGGGATTTACGAGCTACAAGCCTTACGGTAGAAATTATTCCGAGGTCCATGCTTATGCAGAGAAAACCGAGGGTTCCGAAGGGCACATGAACTTTGAGCGTTCAGAACTCTTCCCGAACAATATCTGCGATCTCCAGTCTCTTTATAACGTTAAGGGCCTTTCGATATTCTCTTCAACAGCAAGAGAGAGCTTCGTAAAGTACACTAGGAACTACGGTTTCCATAACAACAATATCAACGGACTCAGAAATGCCGGCCTTACACGTGTTACGGCAACTCTTTTTAATGTCAGAAATCTCATCGAGATCGACAAGACACAGGCAGTTCCCGATCTTTTCGAGAAGGAATATACAGACAACACCATTACTTCATGGGCTAACAAAGATGCCTTAAGCGTCGGTTTTATGACCGGCACGGGAGTCATCGACTATGCGCCTGATTACGATAACGATCTTGATGTTTTCTCCAAGACCAACGAATGGGTCAAGAGCATGGGTGCCGGAGATGTTTATAAACCGGTCGTCATGAATGTTGAAGGCACACCCGGATTTGCCTCTTCCGGCACACAGGGCAAGGTCTTGAATCTTACCTCCTCGAGCAATATGCAGAGCGATGAATACTCATTCAACGTAACGGTCGACAATGCTGATATCGGATCAGATGTTTACATTTATGCCAATTCCAAAAAGGGCGGAACAGTCAACATCAAATGCGGTGATAAGACCAGACGATTCGAGATAAGAAGCTACCAGATCATCACAGCGGGCGTCTTTGACGGAACACCCATCAATATCAACGTCAAGTACTCCGAGAATCCCGGTTCGGCACTTGTTGTTTACGGATACCAGCTCGACAGGACAGGATATGAACAGATGCTCGAAAAGTTCTCTGACGAGCAGCTCCAGGTGTCAGAATACGATGCCACATCCCTTTCCGGACATGTCGATGTCAAGGAAGACGGCCTGCTGTTCCTCTCGATTCCCTATGCTGAAGGCTGGTCTGTGGAGATCGACGGCGAAAAGGGTGAGATCACTCCTGTCCAGGACGCTTTCATGGGCATAAAGCTCCAGAAGGGAAGCCACGATATTAAGCTTAAGTACACCCCGGCAGGCTTTAAGGCAGGCTGCATCATAAGCGTAGTCTCAATTGCGGTTATCGCTGCATATATCACGATCTCTTCTGTTGCAGGAAGAAAGAAAGCTTCAAAGGCGCTTGCTGCAGAGACAATTGCGGAGGAAGTTCCTGCTGAAACTATCGAAGAAGTCCCCGTTTCTTATGTGGCTGAAGCGGGGGAGAATACTGAAGAAGACTTTGAAGAAGCACTGACAGGCCTTCCTTCAGAAGATGGTGACAACCCCGTAAATGATGGCGGAGACGCTAATACCGAGAGCAAACCGGAGGCGGATAATGAATAACACCAAAGGAAGACTTAAAGATTACCGGGGCGAACTGTTCTGCTTTCTGGCAGCTGTCCTGATAGCATTCATTGCTCTTAATGCCGGACGTTATATTGAGCCCGGAAAGATACTTCCGACCGGACTTTCGATGCGTTCAGACAAGCTCAACGAGAATATTCTGGGCGGTATCAATAATGCTTTGGATGATATCAGCCTTATCAGGAACGGAAGTGCAGACCAGAATCTCTGGAGGATGCTTACATTCATCCATCTGGATATTTTCTTCTATCTGGCTTTGCTGATCCCCCAGGCTGCCAAGACGGTCCTCATGGCAGGATACTATATAAAGTTCGGTCTTTGCTGCTCGGCAATGTATTACTTCCTTGCCAAGCACATTAAGATCTCTAAGCTTGCCGCATCTCTTCTGGCGGTCATGTTCGCATTCTCTTCGCAGATCATATTCAATGCACAGTTTTCTGCGGTAATGAACATGGCAATCTTTATGCCGGTGCTTTTATCTTCAATAGATTCATATTATAAGACCAGATCATGGAAGTCTTTTGCCTTTATCTGGCTGGCATCATTTGCTGTCGGTGCATCCGGCGGTTACGGACTCCTCACGGGAATACCTGCAGCGGTTTTTATCAGCTTATTAATGGCTGTTGGTCTTTATGAGAGCATGAAGATGGCGATAAACTCCTGGTTCAAGGTCCTCGGAGGATTTGTGGCAGGTGTTGTCACGACAGCCGCTTTTGCTTTGCCCGGTCTTATGTTGATGAAGGTTGACGTCAATATTGCCGAGAGCGTTAAGAATGCAAAAGTCTCATTTACTGTAATGGATCTTATCAGGGCAACGTTTATGCTCCGTTCCGGAAGCATCTTAACGGGTAATGTATCATCTTTTTATATAGGTATCCTTACGATAGCTGCTTTAGTGGCATTCATTATTAATGAAGAGATACCGCTGAGGCTCAAAGTGACTGCTGCAGTCATGGTCTCTGTTTTCCACATTGTCTGCTGCTCGACATTTGTAAACGAGACAGTCAGCATTTTCGGCACCTCGCCAATACTTACTTCTTCAAGACTTATCTGTCTTGAGATCCTGCTTTTCTTTATTGCAGGAATCGGTATTAAAAACATTACCGGTCTTGGAAGAGGCGGTTTTATTGCAGTCTGTCTTATCCCTCTGGCATTCCTGATCCTTTCCAACAACGCTTCTGCCGCCACTTCACTTTCGAGTGTTATTCTTATTGCGACATTTATCGCGATAATCCTGGAAGCCATCTTGATCTATGGCATCGCAAAGGACAGGCTCTCGGGCAAAGCCAAGGCCGTTGTGCTCATTCTCGGGTTCATTTTCGTAGGGATCAATGCCTCATTCATAATGTTTAATAATTCGATCACGAAAATGTCCACCGAAGAGTATTTCCAGCCTGAATTTGGCGATGAAGAGGCCCAGGTCCTTATATATGACGATGAGTTTGAGCTCGCTGCTTTGAACGGCAGCAAGTTCCTGATCGTTCCTGAAGACATTGACCTTTATGAACGCGGCAGTTACCCGATCGACGATGTTAATTTCCTGTCAGAGAAGATCTCAGGAACTAATCTGTTTGAAGAGATCTATATAACTCCTTCAGCAGATGCTGACGTTAACCAGAAGGATCCTGACCGGTTCGGTCTTGATGCCGGCACCAATTATCTGCCTTTCAGTCCGTTCAGGATCAGTCCGGACGAGCGCATTTTCCTGTACTGCACGGCTATGTGCGGCGCCGCAGTCGAGATCGAGACTGACAATGACGCCGGCACAAGGGTATTTACAGGACCGTTCCTTACAGAACTCGATCCGGAATCGGGTGAGGTCAAGCTGAACTTCGAGATCGAGTCTGACGGTGAAGAGATATGCCATATCGCCCTGTTTAAGCTTAACAGGGATGCATACAGTGAACTTATCGCCTTTTCCGGCGACGCGGTATCTTCCAGATTTAAGATCGATACCAGGGGCAAAACGGGCGACTGCACTGTAATCCTTCCTTATTCTTACGACGATACCAAGGTAAAGGTCAACGGCAGCTACTGCAAAACGTTCGAATATGCCGGAAAACTCTGTGCCGCATTTAATGGCAATGGCGGCGAAATGGAAGTCACAGTCGACCGGAAATCTGACGGAATCGTGCCCGGAATCGCACTTAGTGCTATTGCAGCTCTGAGCCTTGTCGCAATTCCCATATCCCAAAGGTATAATGAAAAGAAGAGAAGATGTACCGAAGGGAACAATAATAATGCTTAGCAAGAAGATCATAGACGGCACCGAGTTCGTGGTGTTCGATATGGAATGGAATCAGCCGATGCCGGGAAAAGAATACCCTTTTGATGTCAGCAGACTCACCGGCGAGATCATTGAGATTGGTGCTTTCAAGTATGTATACGACAATGGTGAACTGTTATACAGGGATTCTTTCTCTGTGGATATCGCACCCGTTAAATATACCAAGCTCCATTATCATGTTAAAAAAGTAACTCACAAAAAGAATGCCGACCTGCTGAAGGGTGAACCCTTTCAGCAGGCTTATAAGAAATTCAGGAACTTCTGCGGTGACGCTATCCTTGTAGGGTGGGGGAGCTCTGATCCGTCCATGCTGAAGATGAATCTTGAGTTCTTTGAGATGGACTCCAAGTTAAATCTTTTCTTCCTGGATCTCCAGCCTATCTTCTCACTTTTCGCAGGCCTTCAGGGAACGCAGAGAAGCGTGGAGGCAGCCGTTGATTTCTATAATATTGATAAGAACGAGATCTTCCACAGCGCTACTGCAGATGCTCATTATACGGGAGCGGTTTTTGAAGAGATCTTTAAGCATAACAAGCCTTCGGAAGTAATATCTGCGATCTCCAGCTCATCGATCGATCCTGATATTCCTTCAGATTTCAGTTTTGTCGGCCCTGAGTGCCTCGATGCTGTAAGCGCTTTTGCAACATCTAAAAATTTCATGGCGAACTGTCCGCTCTGCAACAGCAAACTATCAGTAAAGATACCGAGCTTCAGGATCCGCAAATCCCAGTATGCATTGCTCGAGTGCAGGGAACACGGCGAACTGTTCTCCAGGACCAGAGTCAAGAAGAACAGGGCAGGAAATTACTATGCAGCATCGGTTATGCGCTTTGCCACCCAGAATGATTATTGGTTAGTAGCTTCTAAAAAAGAAGAATTTGATAAATACGGCGAAAAGGGCAAACCGGCCGAGAAAACAGAGGAAGAGGAAAGCGAAACATAGTTTGTAAACAAAATGTTAACAAACTATGTAAAAAAAGTTAGCAAAATTCGAATTTTCTGTTGAAATTTGAATTCATATGCCTTAAAATAGGCTCAGATAATAAGGCGAATTGTGCGGGGTATTCCCGCCAAACGCAGTTAAATATGTAACTTCAGACCATAAAGAAGGAAGGTGCTTCTTATGATTAAAAGATTGAATAAAGCTAAGAAGAACAAGCAGGGTGCTATCCTTGTAATCGTTGTTCTCATCCTGGCACTTGCAATGATCTTCATTGCATCAGCTATGATGCTCACCCAGTCTACAAGGCGCCGTTTGTATTCACAGACGATCGCAAGCCAGGCAAGACTTACGGTTACATCAGCTTCCGAAGTTTTCCTGGAAGCACTTAAAACACAGGAAATCACCGATGCCCAGCTCGAGAAGATCATGAACAAGACTCATGGTACGGGCGCTACAAAGGTTAAGATGGTTGTTCCCGGCGTTCCTGGTATGTCTGAAGCTAATGACAACTGCACATGGCTTGATATTTATACGAGTGCATCAACTCCCGATTACGTTTACTGCGATTTCACAACAGTCATTGGTTCTAGCACTGAGAACGTTCAGGTAGTTCTTAAGGCTGAATCAAGTGAGCCTGCTTACGGCTCACAGTTTAAGAACCAGGTAGAAGTAGCAGGCGGCGTTGGTATCGGTGAATTGAGATTTACCAAGGGTGTCGGCATGTGGGATGCATCAAAGATTTCTGCGCCTAATGACAACACTATCGTTTTGAGAGGCAACTACAAGGGTCAGACATCTTCCACACTTTATTTCTCAGATGTAGTCTTCGGTCAGGATTCCTCCAACGTCCAGCTGGGTGGTGGTGAGAATTTCTACGGAAAGATGATCTTCCTCCAGGGAGCACAGATGAACTGCCGTTCAAGCGCTAATGTTTATGGTGATATTTATCTTATGGGTACTGACAAGAGCGCAGGATTAGCACTTAAGGATTCCAGTCAGGCTGGTCTTTGGGATAATCTCGCAGGTCAGAAGAACAACTTCATCTTTTCAGGAAGAAAAGTTCAGAACGATAATAACGATACTAATAAGAAGATCTATGACGCTCTTACTAAGAACAATTCTCATAAGGTCTATTTCGTTGACGGCAACGGCAACAGCTTAGGTGCAAGCCCTGACATAGCAAACGGTAAGGCTTCAGGTTCTTTCTCATACACGATCACCAACTATGCTGCTACATCGGGTTTGAGCAACGAAAACAAGAAGAACGTTAAGAGATATCTTTCCTGGAACTATGGTTCTTCCAATGCGTTCCCGTCTGCTTCAACAGTATTTAAGAAGCTCTGTCCTGATGGTAAGGTTGAAACTGCAGCTGCTGACATGACACTTTCTTATACAACATACAGCCATGATGGTTCCAAGACTTTTGCAGCAGGCGCAACCATTCCTGCAGGCACTAAGTATATAGTCAACCCGGTAACAACGAGCTATCCTGATTACAGAAAGGATTCAACCGGCAAGCCTGAGAAGACTCTTAACCTCAGCAGTATTTCTTCATCCCAGTATCTTGCGCCCGGTTATTACTATGTAACTGGCAACGGTACAAGTGTTACCGGTGGTGGTGAATCCTACAGAAGCAGCCCGATCGTTCTTACTATTGACGGATCAAGAGGTGATGAATACCGCTTCTATTTCGCAGCTAACCACAACTTCCTCCTCAGAGGTTTTGTATTTGCAGTATATAATGCTGATTCAAATAAGCCGGTTCTCTTCGTTCTTGAGAATGGTGCCAAGATCCAGTTGTCACACAACAACGATGGCCTCGGCGGCGGATCCGCTCTCTGCTCTGCAGGATTCCTTTCTGTATCAACAAGGCCCGGATGCGACTCTTCAGCTAACATGATCAATTATGTTCATACCAAAACATACAACGATGAGAAGGTAACCATCGTTAACAATGCTTATAAGGATTTTAATGGAAACAAGGTTGGATCTACTTACTCCAAGTACTATGACAACATCGTTAAGCCTGCCATGTTCATCTATGGTGTTGGCAACAACATTATCTGCCTCGGTAAGAGCGTAACGATTGAAGCTTATATCGGTCTCTATGGCGGTTCCTGCTTCGGACCTATCGACGGTTCCGGTGACAGCCAGCAGATCTACGGCAGAATCGAGTGCGAGGAATTCCATACGTATAAGCAGGAAGGAACATTTGCTATTGCAGGTTATGATAACCCGGTAGGCGATTTCGCAATGCCTTATTGCCCGCAGCCTACATCTGAGGACACGATGCCTAAGCAGAGAATCGCTAAGTCCAAGTATTCTGTAGCAGACATTACTTACTACTACTAATACTGTTCTAACCTGACATTGGTTTAATTCAAAAGTTAAAGGGGTTGCTCCAAAAGGAGCAACCCCTGTTATTTTGCAGCTTTATTAAATACAAAGTGAATGGTGATGCGGAATTATTCCAGAACTAATAGATTTGGAAGATAAGTAATATCTTCAGCGATCGATCTGGCGGATTGTTCAACGATCTTGGAATTGCCGGAGTAAGATACTTCATAGTATGAGATGCTTTCAGATGCAGCAATGATCATCTCCGATTTTTCGATCAGACGGAGCATGCTTTCGTGAAGAGGATTTGATCCATCGAGAAGCCTGGTTCCTTTATCAGTCAGATATACGATTACTGAACTGAAAGATGATTCACTGAGGCTTGCAAGGAAACCTGCAAGGAGTTCGCGGCCGTGATCCGAGTCGGATGAATAGAAATCATGCTTAATAAGCACATATTTTGTGGACGTTTCCTCATCAGTCTTTTCCTGCATTACCTCAAGCAGGGAAACATCGGACAGCTGTTCCAACTGCGCACCCTGATAATCAAGACTGCTTCTTTGATTGCTGTTCATCAAAATCCCTCCCGTCGGAAGATAAGAAACGCATGGAGCGCTGGATAGAATTTTTGCTGGTTCCCCATGGCTTGTCTGTATTTCTGTAATCGAATTTAAGTGTGAAATACTCGACGTCCGAGATAAGCGCATCAAAGGTGGCTGTGTTGTTGGCATAAAGAGCCTCAACAAAGTCAGCAGCATCGTTCTGCGATAGTTTTGCAGCCTGCCTTAAAAGCAAAGCTGTGTGCGGCAGACAATGAAATTCAGCATTTATAAACTTTTCTTTGAAGTCCTTGTCATGCGAAAACATCCAGCAGATGACTTCAACATAGTGTCCCATTGCATCGTTAAGATTGTCACAGATAGGGCAGAGGCTGATCCTTTTCTCGAGAAGGTCAGCAACATTGTTGAGCTTCTGTTTGTAATCGGGATTTCTGCCTTTTAAAAGACCTGCTTTGGCCGGAATTGCGGACTGGAGCCTTGGATTCAGATCCTCATTGAAATCCTTAAGATGAGTATGCATAACAAGACCTAAGCCAAGTCTGTTGGTAACTGCTTTATTGAGTTTTCCCATGTGAACAGGGCAAAAGCCTGTCTTGTTGGTTATCTTACGGGTATCAGGCTCCATCAACGATGGTCCCAAATAATATTCGAGATAGTTATTCTCTGCTTTTTCGCGAAGCCTGCATATCGGGCAACCGCCGTGTTCGTTATAAGCATCGTTGACGGGAATCATGTAGATCTTTTCCATTAATTATCCTCCGGTGACAATGGTTTAGGTAAATGCATGAGACGGTTTGCTCTGACATTTACACCATTCATAGTTATAGAAGTGAATTCCTCGACAGCGTTTCCAACCTTCTGCTGGGCTGTCTCCAGAACTTTCTGGGCATCATAGCCATAGTAAAGTGCAAGATCAAGGCTGATCATAACGCCGAAGGTCTGCTTTTCGGTCTTAAACGAAGTAACTTCCGCAAACCCAGGCACGTCTCTTAATACGATCTTGATCAGATCGAGGATCGCTTCGTCTGAAATAGAATATGACCCAAGGGAAGAGAAGGTTGGTCTTACGACGGTCCTGTCAGAATCCGGAGCCAGAGGAGTAACACCCCGTTCACGGTCAAATCTCTGTCTGAGTTTACTGAATGGATCAGAGAAATAACCGGAGAACTCGTGCTTGATCTCCATGCTGGGGACAGGGATCGTATGCATACCTTCGGTAACACGGGTGGTACGTGCCAGACGTCTTTCCTCCTCGGTGGAAACGTCTTCGATCCGGATAAGCATTGAAGGCTGGTTAAGCCAGAGGTTGTCACAGATCTTGCTGAGCATGGAATCTGATGTGCCCAGTATCATAAGAGCTCTGGGCATAGATTCGATCAGGGCACGGCGCATCATAGAAGATCTTGTGGGATCTACAAATATGGCCTGCCTGACAGATTCCATCTTGGTCGGAGCCTTCTTGGCAGAAGTACCGGCAACGATGCGGCTTCCGTTGATCAGAAGTCCGTCATCGATGATGTAGTAGATGTTGTTGTCTCTGGCAACCTTTATCGCTCTGGTGCTTTTACCTGTACCTGAAGGCCCGACGAAAGCAATGACCGCGATGTTTGATAACACTTCGCGTGTCAATTGTTCGCTCGAAAGTATAAGCTCCGCATTACGTTCGAAGCTCTGTGCAGAGTCGGAATATGTATTCTGGTTAGCCGGATTAGACCTGTCGAATCTTTTAAGAGTTCCACGAAATTCAGACAACAAAGTCTTTCGCGCTGCGGGAGCGCTCTGCGCCTGAATCTGCTCTTGTTTTAATTCGTCATGGTTGTCCAATTCTAATGTCCTTAACCGTTCCAGTTATGGAAGACTTCCTGGATATCCTCGTTCTCATCCATCATATCAAGCATCTTCTCGAGCTGGGCAACCGCTTCGGGATCTGTAACCTCGGCAGTAGTAATTGCAACAGGACCGAGAGTTGAGTCTGCGATTACATAGTTCTTAGCTTCGAGAGCTTCACGGACCGCATAATAATCAGTTGTGGATGTTGAGATGATGTAGTATTCGTCATCTGAATCAAAATCAGAGGCACCGCAGTCAAGCGCATCGCCCATGACCTGATCCTCATCCTCATAATCTTCCTTGGAGATAAGGATTGTTCCCTTTTCGTTGAAGAGGAAGGAGACGGAACCGTCAACACCTAAATTGCCGCCGTTCTTATCAAAGATGTGTCTGAGATCAGCAGCAGTACGGTTGCGGTTGTTGGTCAAAGTCTTGACCATGATGGCAACGCCTGCGGGACCATAACCTTCGTATGTGATCTCTTCATAATCGTCACCTTCACCGGCTTCTGCAGCCTTCTTGATGGCGCGGTTTATATTGTCATTAGGCATATTGGCAGCCTTTGCCTTAGCCACTACAACTTTAAGTCTTGAATTGCCATCAGGGTCAGGACCTCCGGCCTTAACTGCTACAGCTATCTCTTTGGCGATCTTTGTAAATACAGCTCCCTTAGCTGCATCTGATGCCTCTTTTTTTCTTCTGATGTTGCTCCACTTAGAATGACCTGACATTAACATTCCTCCAAATGTATTATTATTAATATAATCAAATATTATACAATCTTTTTATGCATATACCAAACGGCAAATGAGAGTTAAGGTCTGTCACCCCTCCGACATAAGATTGTCAAATATATTTTTTGTGCATTTTGTCTTTTAAACTTGTTATTTACTCAATTCTGTTGTATAGTTCTAACATCTATGCTTGGGCGAAGTGCGCCTGTTTGTTTTGTGTGCATTACTTGAGTGTATATTCTTTTAGAATTATCGGGAGGGTTCGATGAAGAGATTAGGTGATATTCTGGTCGAGAGCGGATTCTTAAATGCTACCGAACTTGCAGAAGTACTTAGTATTCAGAAGGAAACCGGCAAACGTCTTGGTGAAGTTATTGTTGAGAGCGGTTTGATGTCGGAATTCGACATTTTGAGGGCGGTTTCCAGCCAGTATAATTATCCGATCATTGACCTGTCAGGTATTGATGTAGATCCCAAGGCAACAGCTCTTTTGACACAGAAGTTCTGTGAAGAGAACGTTGTATTCCCGATTGGTTTTGATGGCGACACACTTGTAGTTGCTATCGATGACCCGATGAATATTACAATTGAAGATGAGCTTCAGTTCCAGACCGGATACCAGATATCCCTGATGCTCGCTACACACACTTCAATTATTGATGCAATTAAAGTCCATTACGGAAGAGAGAACGCCAACAAGGCTGCTGAAGAGCTCGGTACGAGCCTTGCAAATGACAGCCTTGATGATGATAACGAACTTTCCGAAGCGGTTAACAGTGCCCCGGTAGTTAAGCTCGTTAACTCAATGATTGAATATGCTATCCGTTCAGGCTCATCCGATATCCATATCGAACCTCTCGAAGACCGAGTCAGAGTTCGTATCAGAATCGACGGTGTCATGCAGGAAGTTATGAGCAACCCTATTTCCGCAAAAGACGCTATCACAACAAGAATCAAGATCCTTGGCGGTATGAACATCGCCGAGAAGCGTATTCCTCAGGACGGCCGTATTACGACAGTCATCAACGGTGAGGACGTGGACATGCGTGTATCCATCCTTCCCTGCGTTACTGGTGAGAAGACCGTTATCCGTATCCTTGCCAAGAATGACGCTAACTTGAACAGAAAGTATCTTGGTATCAGCGATCGTAACAATGAGATGATCGACAAGATGATCAAGATCCCTCAGGGCATCGTCCTTATCTCGGGACCTACAGGTTCAGGTAAGACAACGACCCTTTATACACTCCTTTCAGAGAAGAACACGGATGAAGTTAATATCATCACAGTTGAGGACCCTGTAGAAATCAGGATCCCTGGATTGAATCAGGTACAGGTTAATGCCAAGGCCGGAATGACATTCGCAAGCGGCCTCAGATCCATCCTCCGTCAGGACCCTGATATCATCCTCGTCGGTGAGATCCGTGACGGTGAGACTGCTGAGATTGCTATGAGAGCTGCTATCACTGGACACCTTGTATTCAGTACTATCCACACGAACGATGCGGTATCTTCCATCAACCGTCTTATCGACATGGGCCTCGAGCCTTACATGGTATCGTCGGCATTGGTTGGTGTTGTATCCCAGCGTCTTGTTCGCCGTATCTGCACTAACTGCAGAGAATCCTATGAACCTGAAGCTTACGACAGAGAGTACTTAAGACTCGATCCGGGCCAGAAGCTCTATCGTGGTAAGGGTTGTACAGAATGTAATGAAAAGGGATACAAGGGACGTATTGCTATCCATGAGATCGTAATCATTACCATGAAGATGAAGGCTTTGCTTGAGAAGAGAGCAAGCGAAGACGAGATGCGCGCACTCGCTGTCACTGAAGGCACACAGATGCTTCAGGATTCCGCAAGAGACCTCGTACTTGAAGGTATTACGACGGTCAGCGAGCTCAACAGAGTAGCTTACACGATTGACTGATAAGGAGGTTTTTTAACGTGGAAGGATTTAGTTTATCGATCGAATCGATTTTGGCTGAATCGGTAAAGATGGGAGCATCCGATACCCATATTACAGTCGGATTGCCGCCTATGATTCGTGTTGACGGTATGTTGATGCCGTTAGGTAATCAGCCGCTTACAGCTGCAGATACTGAGTATCTTTGCAAGTCAATGATCGACAAATCAAGACAGCAGTATCTGAATGAGAGAGGTGAGATCGACTTCTCTTACATTGTTGAGAACTTCAGCCGTTTCAGATGTAACGTATTCAAGCAGCGTGGTACATATGCACTTGCTGCAAGAACGATTACAAATGAGATCCCTACATGTGAGCAGCTGGGTCTCCCTAATATCTTCAAGGAACTGGTTATGAGACCTAGAGGACTTATCCTTGTTACAGGTCCTACGGGTTCCGGTAAGTCAACTACACTGGCAGCTATGATCGGCCATGTTAACATGAGCAAGAAGTGCCACATCTTAACTCTTGAGGAACCTATCGAGTATCTCCATATGCACGGAGAAGCTATGATCAACCAGAGAGAGATTCACGAGGATACACTTTCATTTGCTAACGCTCTTAGAGCTGCTCTCCGTGAGGACCCGGATATAATCCTCGTAGGAGAAATGCGTGACCTCGATACAATTTCCACTGCTATTACCGCAGCCGAGACAGGACACCTTGTTCTTTCAACACTCCATACGTCTTCAGCTGCTGATACAGTTAACCGTATCATCGACGTTTACCCGCCGCATCAGCAGGATCAGATCAGAGTTCAGCTCGCTACTTGTCTTGTTGCCGTTATCTGTCAGACACTCGTACAGAGAATCGGCGGAGGCAGATGTGCTGCTTTCGAGATCATGATCTCAAACGATGCTATTAAGAATAATATCCGTGAAGGTAAGACATACCAGATCGACTCTACGATCGCTACGAGCCTTCAGCAGGGTATGTGCCCTCTCGATTTCTATCTTGCAGAGCTTGTTAAGCGTAATATGATCACAAGAGATACTGCTCTCCAGAGATGCAGAATCCCTGATGATCTTAAGCGTTTCATCAATAACGCAGGTCAGACGAACAGCCCGTTGTTCGGTGATCTCGAGTTCGCCTGATAAAGGCACAAATAAAGAATTCTGATAAGAGGAGGGTTATATTAGATGGCTAATTTCAGATATCAAGTTATCGATGCAAACGGTAAAATGTCTGAAGGCATAGTCGAAGCTACTTCTATTGGAGAAGCATCAAGAAAGCTCAAATCCGATGGCAAATACATTGCCAGCTTATCCTTAGACAAGGGTAAGGGCATTATGAACATGGAGGTCGGAAGCCCTAAGCTTAAGACCCAGGATCTTGTTATCATCTCCAGACAGCTTGCTTCACTTTTGTCTGCAGGTATTACCGTTGTAAGATCACTCGATATGCTTTATCAGCAGCTTGAATCCAAGAAGGCTAAGAAGTGTGTCGGTGAAATCTATGAATCTGTTCAGAGTGGTCGTTCCCTTTCTGAAGCATTTAAGGAACAGAGGGGCGTTATTCCGAACATCATGATCAGTATGATCGCAGCAGGAGAAGAATCCGGACGTCTCGATGAGGTTATGGAAAGACTTGCTGAGCACTTCGCTAAGGAAGCTAAGCTCAAGAACAAGATCTCTTCTGCGATGGTATATCCTAAGATCCTTGCAGGTCTTACAGCAGCCGTAAGTATCGGTTTGCTTACATTCCTTGTCCCTAAGATCGGTGATACGATCAAGGACCTCGGCGGTGAATTGCCGAAATTGACAAAGGCTTTGCTTAGTATTTCCAATTCACTCACTCATTTCTGGTACATTTATCTCGCAGGTTTAGGCCTTATCATTTACGGCTTCACGCTTTGGAAGAACTCAGAGAAGGGTTCTGAGACATGGTCCAAGATCATGCTCAAGATGCCTGTAGTCGGAAAAGCAACGCGAATGAATGCTTCAGCCAGATTTACCAGAACAGTATCCACGCTTCTTAAGTCAGGTATTTCTGTACTCCAGGCTGTTGAGATCACAGAGAAATCACTCGACAACGTTATACTTCAGAAGAAGCTTGCTCAGGCTCGTATCGAGATCAGAAAGGGTACATCTCTTTCAAGATCTATCAGAGATATCACTGAGTTCCCTCCGATGATCTATGCAATGGTTTCCATCGGTGAGGAATCCGGTACTTTGGATACGATTTTGCAGAAAGCTGCTGACTACTTTGAAGATGAGGCTGACGCAGCTACAGCAAAGATGGTTTCCGCTTTGGAGCCTGTCATGATCATCATCATGGCTATCATCGTCGGTGTAGTTGTAGGCGGTATCGCAATGCCTATCTTCACAATGGCTCAGTGGATTATCTAATTCCCGCAAGGTTTTGAAAGGAGAAAATAAATGGATTTTTCATTAGGAAGAGGATCAAATGAACTGGTAATCGATTGCTCCAGCTCAGATCTCAAAGTCGCTGTGGGAAGTTATAATCCCAAGTCAGGCACTATTACAATTGATAAAATGGGCGTAGTACCTCTCGAAGGTGACGCCATTAACGATGGTGCAGTTGCAGATTCTTTCGGAATCGTAATGGCACTTAAGCATGCTCTTGCAAGACTCGACATCAGAATGAAGAGCTGCATCCTTACAACTGAAGGCGCTTTCGTACACAGCAGAGACCTTGAACTTCCTGTAGTTAAGGAAGAACAGCTCAAGGACATGGTTAAGTACGAGATCCTCGGTCAGGGTTCCAACAGAGATATGTCTATCGACTATCTCGTATACGGCACAACAAAGGATGCTGAGACAAACGCTGATAAGATCCAGGTCAGAGCAACAGCTATTCCTACAGACGTAATCAAGGATTACCGTGAATTCCTTAAGAACATGGATCTCACACCTGTATCCCTTGATGTTAACCCTAACGCTGTAAGAAAGCTTTTCGAGCAGGGAATCATCAACGGCAACGTTAACATCAAGCAGGCTACGATCCTCCTGATCGAGCTCTCCAGCAAGACAACAACAGTTACTGTTCTTGATAAGGGTTTCCCGGTACTCTCAAGAAGACTCCAGTTCGGTCACGGAAATATCAGACAGGTTGCTGATTCCGTAAAGAAACTCCAGAGCGGCAGCCAGCAGTCCTCTTTGGCCAGAAGACTTAACATCACCACATCGGAAGCTGAATCCAGCGTACCGATCGAGGATATCGATGTATGGAACGAGACAGTTGCAGAGACACCGGCTCTCCAGAGTGCTGTTAACGCATACTTCAAGAGCCTTGTTGATGCTGTATCCCGTACCGCTCAGTTCTCAATCGCTAAGTATCACATTGATGCTATCAGCACTTGCTTCCTCTATGGTTCAGGTGCAGGTTACAAGAAGATAGACAAAGAACTCGCGCGTCAGCTTGGAACGCAGGTCGAGATTCTCAAGGCTCTTAGCACTGTTAATGGTCCTAAGGATTTTGTACTCGGTCAGTTCGTAAATTGTTGTGGCGCTTTGATTCGTCACGATTAAGGAGGGGTACACTTTATGGCTAAGTCTAGCGGAGTAAGTAAAAAATTATTGGCGAAGAAGGATATGAACTTCTTTGCCGAGTTTACGGCTAATGCTGCAAAGGCTGCAAGAATGCTCGGATACGGTGTTGCTGCCGGTGTCCTGGTAGTATTTGTAGTACTTGCATTTATCGTCGCATTCTTTATTAGAAATACTATTATCAAGGGTCAGATCAGGGATATGGAGAACCTCCTTGCAAGCGAGGCTTATGCATCCCTTGAAGCTGAATATGAAAGATTGAAAGAACAGCTCAATGAAATGTCAAATTACAACTATGCTCTTACACAGATGCGTAAGACCGTAGATGAGATTGACGCTGCACCTACAGATCTTCCTGATGTTATTGCTAAGTGCATTCCGAGCGATTCTTATATCACACACTATTTGATCACAAGCTCACAGCTCGATCTTGAGGGTTATACTTTCGTATATTTCAGCCCTGCAGAAATGATCTACCTGTTGAATCAGAAGAATGTATTCACAGCAAGGCCTTCTATCCAGATAGAGCGTGCTGAAGCTGAGTCTTCCGGTGAGGAATATGATGCTAAGACAAAGACAACAACTGTTGATGTTATAAACACATACTACAAGTTTACTATTTCCGGAATGTTGGTCAGCAATGCACACATCAATATTATCCGTTATGAGGATATTGCTGATTCTACTAAGGTTCTTGGTATGGTTGAAAGCAGAAGTGTTAAGGCAGGCGATTCTTATGAGATCGATATTGCCAACTTCACATATGCCGGTATTGAGTATAAGCTCACAAAGATCTACGTTGATGATGTTATCGTTGACGAAGCAAGCTTTGCCGAGATAGTTGCAAATGGCAAATTTACTGATGTCGCTCGCAAGAACGCTGAAGTCAAGTTGTACTATGCACCTGTAACCGCTCAAGCAGCACCTGCCGCTCAGGGTTAATCGGAAAGGAGGAAAAAGTCAATGAATAATCTTACAGCAAGAGAAAAGGGCTTTATGTATGTAATCACTTTGTTGATTATCGTTGTCCTTGGTTATTTCTTTGGAATCAGAACACTTAATAATAAATACGATGATTATAAGAAGCAGTTAGCAGCTCTCGAACAGAGAAAAGCTCATCTCGATCAGATCAGACAGAATAACGCCAGCATGGCTACTGAGATCCAGACTCTCATTGAAGCAAATAAGCAGCTGGAGTTATCCTTCATCGATAAGGTTGAGTCCGAGACTATTACGGAATATGTCCTTAAGTTATTTGAAAAAGAGGGCTGCCCTTACCTTACTACTGTCACAGCATTGGATACAGGTATGCCTACTATTACATATCCTGACGGAACAAATTCACCTGACGGACTTGTTTGCCTTAAGCTCCTCGTCAAATATGTATCTACAGACGGTTATACTGTTCCCGGATATAACCTCACCCCTAACTTCACAATCAGCGCAACTGAGAATCCTGCTGCACAGGCTTTGAAGATGAAGGATCAGATGGGTAATCCGGACTATGCACCAAGAACAGGCTATGATCAGTTCATCTCAGCAGTTAAGAAGATCAACGCTGCAAATGAAAGCTGCATCAAGGTAAATTCTGTAGAAGTTACAACAGTAAATGCTTATATGGAGCTTTCGGCTGAGATCAGCTTCTATGGCACTAGCCTCAGAAACAGACTTTCTGTTGATAACAGCACAGATGATTACACAAAGTGGAGTGGTCCTTCCAGTACCGCAATCAATTGTGATGGCGGATTCATCGGATTCCCTTACATTTGTGATAACAAGCTGAGCTTGTGGTATGGCGTTGAGAACGTAAGCATCGATCATAAGGCTCATAAGCCGTTCGCTACATACTGGGCTAACTACCTGTTCAACCAGAACTATGAGAAGAGCGGTAGAAATATGAGAAAGATGCTTAATTTCGGTGCAGCTCCTACACCTGCACCGGAAAAGACCCAGGACACCAAAAAGAACTAATTGTGACAAAATTTTGAAAAAATTTGAAAAAAGTGTTGCAATTGTTCAAAATAGTCTGTATAATCAGGCTACAAACTCAAAAACTTACAGGAGGAATCTAAAATGAAGAAGATTCAGAAGTCAAAGAAGGGTTTCACCCTCGTAGAAATGGTACTCGTTATTGCTATCATCGTTATCCTTGCAGCAGTTCTCGTTCTTGGTATCGGTGCTTACCTCAACAAGGCTAAGGCAGCAGCTTCTTCCGTAGTTGAGCACAACAGCTCTGTTGAGACAGTCAACAGCGAGATCAACGCAGTTCTCGGCTAATAGCCAATCCAGAACTGATTGCTGATTAAAAAGCAATAATAATAGCGGAGAACTTCGGTTCTCCGCTATTTTTTTGTATTTGTTAATGAATTATGAAAAATTTTAACAAATTATTAACTTTCTGGTTGAAATTTGCACGGAAGTCAGTATAATACAAATAAGGAAGAATTAGATTAAACTCTATATTTGGAGGGGTTTATGCGCAGAGTAGATAAAAGACACGTATCAAAGGGTGGCTTCTCACTTTTAGAGATATTAATCGTAGTTGCGATTATTGTAATACTTGCAGGTGTCGTTGGTGCTGGCGTTGCCGGTTTGATCAGAACAGCTAATAACTCAAACGATGCTGTAGCAGCCTCTTCTCTCTCTCTCAATGCACAGATCCATAGTGGAGAGGGTACTCTTGCCAGATATTCATTTGCTAATTAATTATTGAGGTGCAGAAATATGAAACGCGTTGTTAAACAAACTAATCGCAAGGGCTTTACCCTCGTCGAGACCCTTTTAGCTACGTTTATTCTCGTTGTTATTTCAACAATGCTTATAAATGGATTTATCGCTACAATGGGTTATTCATATCAGACTTCAGTTTACAGCAAGTCCGGTGCAAATAACTATACTGCATGTATGAATCGTGTTGCTCAGCATAACGCATTACCTAACCGTGGTACTACGAGCCGACAGCAGATGTTGGGTACCGGTGTATCTACAAAGGAATTGAAGTTTGTCTGCCCTTCGAGCTATAAGCTCGAGCCTCTTTATGTTGAGATTGTATCTGAATATACATTAGATAATACTGTTCCCGGTACATTGCCTTTCCAGAGCGCTGATTATGCACCTAAGGATGGCAACCACTATGGTTCTTCTGATGAGTTGGTAGATAACAGAAAGTCTATCGTTTACTATCCTGAATATTGGAGAGCATCTGCTGATTCCTCCAAGTATAAGATTGCTATCAGAGTAGACTATACTACAACAGATTCCAGCGGTAATCCTAAGTATGAATGGGTAGTACTTCCTACATATGAAGTAGCTGATGACTATGATCTTAGCGGATTAGCCAGCAGTGATGTAATCGGTCAGGTCGGCGGCGCCCACAGAACATTCGGCGGCAGCGGCGGCGGCGGAAAACCTACTGGTCAGTAAGTGAGTGGGGTGAAAAGCAATGAAGAAGACAATTAAGAATAGAAAAGGTTTTACCTTAGTCGAAATGCTTTTGTCACTTGCTATCATTTGCATGATAGGCGGTGTAATTGGCGGAATCTGCGTTTCGATCTCCAATTCATTTGTTACAACTTATAACATTGATGACTCTGCTGACTATGCATTGTTATATGCTAAGGCTTTCGAGAACTCATTCCTTGACTGCACACAGGGTGCAGGATCGAAGGGTAAAAAGTGGACTTGGTATATTGACAATCCGAGAGGACTTAGCGGAGTTCCGTTGCTTAAGGTCCAGAAGCCCGGTGCATCTGCTACTAACGTATTTACACCTAAGTACATCGGTAACAGCACTACTCCTTCAAAGTGGTCAGTAATCATGTTCTACAATGTAGAAGAGAAGGCTGCTTCAGGTGCAGAAGATACATTCAATGCAGTTCTTGTTAATTATCGTATCTACATCAAGGATAATTATGCCAGAACAGATTACATCTACAGATATGACGGAAGCTTCTGGGTACCCCGTTTCTACGAGAGAGCTAAGCTCGCCGGCGCAGAGGCTGCGAACAGAAAGATTTCTGTAGACACATCCTCTTCTCCTATGACAGAAGCAACGATGACAGAGTTCTGCAAGGATCCGCATGGTGTTCTTAACCAGAAGGCATTAGATTCTATTAAGTCTGATCTTGAAGGAACAACAGGACATCCCACTATAACTTATTACTCAAAGATACAGTACGTTTGGGGTTAATTACTTAAGATAAATAAATAAGGCTCTGCAGATTTTCTGCAGGGCCTTTTTTATTGTCTTACTGCATGTATCAGCCAGGTTTATAATTATTATTTAATTTGATAGAATTACTAAAAAATAAGGAAGACAGGACCTATGAAAATAAAAGTCGGATTGGATATTGGCGGCAGTACGACAAAGATTGTCGGAATGAAGGAAGGCAAGATAATTGCCAGGGATATTGTAAGAGCTGCAGATCCGGTTACATCTGCTTTCGGAGCGGTTGGAAAACTTATCAATGACAATTCTCTTTCAATAGGCGATATTGAACAGATCAATATCACGGGTGTAGGATCCGGATTCCCCGCAGGTCCCATTCTCGGTATAAAGACGGTTGCTGTTGAGGAATTCAAGGCTACTGGTCTTGGCGGCCTTTATCTTTCAGGACTTGATCATGCTGTAGTAGTCAGCATGGGAACCGGTACTGCATATCTCGAAGCCAGGAAAGAAGGCGTAAGACACATTATCGGTTCAGGTGTCGGTGGCGGAACCCTTGTAGGATTGGGTCTGGCAGTTGCAGGCACAAGTGATGCCGTTAAGCTTTCTGATATGGCTACAGAGGGTGATATCTTAAAATGTGATCTTACTATCGGTGATATTACCAAGGATGGCGTAACAGGACTTCCGATGAATGTTACGGCATCCAATTTCGGAAAAGCTGCTGAGGATCTTTCGAGAGAAGATAAGATGGCAGGCGTATTTAATCTCGTATATCAGTCTATCGGTACTGTTGCCGTTATGGCTTCAAGGCTGTGCGGTATTAAGGATATCGTATTTACCGGCCAGCTGACAGGTCTTAAAGAATGCCAGAAATACCTGATCCCGTTTGAAGATCTTTATGGAGTCAATATGATCATTCCGGAAGATGCGGTTTTCGCAACAGCTCTTGGAAGCTGTCTTGCAGAAGGGCAGGCCTGAACGTGGGAGAGAAGAGATTAGCAAAAGACCGCGCCTGGGAACTTGATTTCTTAAGAGGAATCGCATTGATAATGATGCTCTTTATGCATACGTCATGGGATTTCAGATATGAATTCGGTGTCGATATTTTTTCTTATCTTGAGGCAGGCTGGTTCTGGGCATTCGTTCATCCGGTCATCGTTGTTCTTTTCGTAGGTGTATCAGGAATATGCAGCACTTTTTCGAGGAGCAACGTTAAAAGAGGAATAAAGCTCCTTGCCGCGACTCTCGTTCTCAATTTTGGAACACTTATCATTTATAAGGTAACAGGCATTCCGTGCCTGATCATATTTAATGTTCTTTCCGTTCTTACATGCGGAATATTCCTTTACGCGCTTATCCAGTTCATTGAGACGAAGACCGGAGCCGATCCCAGGATCGTAAATCTGGTCATGGGCCTTGCCGGTCTTTATATCGTGATCTGCGGTTGCAATATTGATTATATGAACTATTGCACTGATAATATCCTCTTTATTCCTTTTGGCTTCACAATTGAAGGAGAGCCTTATATGGCTGACTACATGCCGCTGTTCCCGTGGCTCGGTGTTTTCCTGATAGGCTGCGTTGTCGGAAGATCCTGCTACAAGGACAAGAAGACTTTATTTGCGAATAAAGGCAAAGCAATGAAAGTTATTTCAAGACCTGTAGAGTTCATCGGCAGACATTCGCTCATAATCTATCTTGCTCATCAGCCGGTAATCTATGGAATCCTCTTTGTGATCTTCTGGTTGATCCGTTCAGCGTGATGAAGATAAAGCAGAAGAAAAAGAGACGGATAGTATTAAAGACAGTATTGCTCATAGTTTTGACAGTACTGTTTGTTCTTGCATCGGCTTTTAACAGCTTTATCTCATCCGGCTTTGCAAACTTTTACAGTTCAAAGATATTCCCGTATGTATCCATGCCTGCCGGGTGCCTTAATATGTTTTTCCATAACTCGCTGACTGAAGGTCTGGTAGTATGCGGATTTCCTTTGCTGGCTGTGGGTCTTATCAGCTGGTTTGTGATCTTTATAAAGAAAATGATGACCAAAGGGACAGCTTCATATCTTTATATTTCGTATAGAAATCTCATGATAATACTCATAGTGGGTTCGGTAATATTCCAGGCTATGCACGGGATCAATTACAGACGTGATGATATAGAGAAGGAACTGAAACTCACGGACAAGGAAGAGCTTACTTATGAGGATTATTGCGCGGCTCTTAAGTGGGCATACCTTGGCATGATCGAAGCAAGGAGCCATCTCGGTGAAGACTTCAACGGTGTTGCCCATATGCAGACAGGCTTCGAAAACACTTCGCTCTACGCATGCAGCCTGTTGGACAGTTTCAGTGATGAATATGACATTCCGTTAAGCCGGAATTATGTAAGGGCAAAGCCTGTATCTCTCAGCCATTACTGGAGCTATACAGGCATTGTCGGTATGTATGATATGTTTTTGGGAGAAGCAAATATCAATACTGATGATATGAATGTCACAGAATTTCCGGCTACTGTCTGCCACGAACTCTGCCATGCAAAAGGATATGCGAGTGAGACCGACTGCAACCTTCTGGCCACATTGGCCTGCTGTTCATCGGTAAGGGCTGATTTCAGATACAGCGGCTTCCAGAGGATATTCTTTGACCTCTATTACATGACTGAGGAGATTGCTGAAGAAACAGGCCAGGTCTGCCCGCAGTACATGTATACATCCGAGATGGATGCTGTATTTAGAGATCTTGAAGCTTACAACATGTACTGGAGCAGCATCGATGACGAGATCATAAGCATTCAGGAATGGTGCGGCGTAAATATTGAAGAGACCAGTGACAGAGTCAACGATACATTTCTGAAGTCAAATGGTGAAGAAGGCATAGAAACATATATAGTTCCAGACAGCATCTATGTCAGGTTCTATCTTACTCATATCGCAGGTAAATAATGCTTGAAGTAATACTTAAAGGTCATGACAAATACTACGGTGTATCAGATGTAGTCAGGATGTTTGCCGGAGTCCCGGAAGAACAAAAAGACGAAGGCAAGGTCACAGCAGCTGAAGGACCGGACATTACCCTTATAAATGAACTTCTTCCCGACGGAAGGTCTGTCACATATTCCGGGGATAAGGAATATGAATTCAAAGGGGAACTTTTAGAGCCCGGAAGAGAGATCAAGAGATCTCTTTATATGGCTTTATCCGATATTACAAAGAAGCAAATGCCGTGGGGATGCCTTACCGGAATAAGACCGACTCTTGTTGCCTGTGAAGAAGAAAGCGCAAAAGATCTGGAAGAGAAATATTTCGTAAGGCCGGATAAGGCAAGTCTAGCTTATGAGACGTCCAGGGAAGAGCAGAGGATATTATCCAAAGTCCCTGAAGACAGTCTTAATATCTATGTGGGCATTCCTTTCTGCCCGTCGAGGTGCGCGTATTGTTCGTTTGTGTCTTCCGATATCTCATGCCATATGGACAGGCTCGTAAGTTACGGAAAAGCGCTCGAAAATGAGATCAGACTTATTGCCGGATCAATTAACCGCCCGATTGCATCACTCTATGTCGGAGGCGGTACACCGACGGTTTTCGAAGAAAGAGAATTCGCTTCACTTCTTGACTGCATATACTCAAATCTGAAGATCACATCTGATGCGGAAGTTACCGTCGAAGCGGGAAGACCTGATACGATCACCGAAGGAAAGCTCGAAGCGATGAGGGAACATGGAATCACAAGGATTTGCATCAATCCCCAGACTATGAGATCTGAGACGTTGTTAAGGCTTGGCAGGATACATACGGCTGAGGATACTCTCCGCGTTTATGGCAAAGCCTGCGAAATGGGTTTTGATCTGATCAACATGGATCTTATCGCGGGACTTCCCTATGAGAAAGCAGAAGAGCACGTGGAGTCGACAAAGCGTCTGATCGAACTTGCACCTGCGAATATAACAGTGCATACGCTCTATAAGAAGAGAAGGGCTGCCATGAGCCGCGATACGGTCATGGATAAGGAAAAGACCCGTGACACGTTGGATGAGTGTGTGGCAGAAAGCTACAGGCTCCTCATGGAAGCGGGCTATCATCCGTATTATATGTACCGCCAGAAGGATACCGGTCACGGCCTGGAAAATACCGGCTTCGCAAAGGGCGACACAGGAAGTCTTTATAACGTTGCCATGATGAGCGACTGCAGGGATGTGCTGTCATTCGGCGCCGGCGGAATGAGCAAGAGATGCTTTGCACAGGAAGGCGAGCTTATCAAGCACAGGGTCGAAAGATGTCCGACCATAAAAGATGCTCTTACATATATCGCGAGAGTGGATGAGATGGCAGAGAAGAAGATCGCCTTCTTCGGATTCTAATGACCTAATGTAAAAAGA
>Ga0247610_10001518_pt1 | contig 28786 bp, 43 predicted proteins | sample 174DNAGHGhighgp2_FD_193483 | JGI IMG/M metagenome (GOLD analysis project Ga0247610, IMG submission 193483) | Sheep rumen microbial communities from Palmerston North, Manawatu-Wanganui, New Zealand - 1742 DNA GHGhigh gp2 | ecosystem: Host-associated > Mammals > Digestive system > Stomach > Rumen...
AGCCGGACCAACGGAGCCCACAGAGCCCACGCCAGAGCCGCAGGGCTTGTATTATGTCCGCATTGCATACAATCAAGAAAAGGACAGCGCGGGGGAAGTCCTGGCAGCTTTGCGGCTTAGATCATCCCCGGAGCACGACGCCACGATCCTGGCGTTGATACCTAACGGCGAGAAAGTCACGGTCGACAAAAAGACCGGCGACGGCTGGGCCCATATAAATTATGGGCGTGTAGTAGGCTGGGCAAATATGGCCTATCTTTTTAAAATCTGACAGCCACACGATTATTTTTATCCCCCTTGGAAAGAGCCCTCGGCATCATGCCGGGGGCTTTTTTTATTGTCTTTTTATACATGGTTTTATACATGACTTTTTATATTTTTTGCCCCTTATGGTTGACGCCTTGAAAAATAAAAATGCTTATTTTACAATGTTTTTTGGTGCTTTCAGTCCACAAAAAGACTAAGGGACGGGCTTTCAAGTCCCACCAGCCCCACCACTAAAAAACCGCGCCCCGCTTGCATTGCGGGGCTTTTGTTTTTTCCTTTACATGGTTTTATACATGGGTTTTAAAAATTTTTTTTGCAAATTGCAAAATATAGTATTGACTATCAATGCAATATAGTATATACTATAAGCATCAAAGGAAAGGAAGGAACAAAGAAAATGACACGCGAGGAACTTATTTCAAAGGCTTTCGAAGTTTACAGAAACAGCCCCTTAGATCAGAGCTTAACAGATACCCAGATAGTAAAAAAGTTAATGGAAATGAATGACGGTTTTTTATACGGTTTTATTAAATGTTACGGCTAAGAAAGGAAGGGCGCAAAAATGACACTTAACGAGCAGAAAATCCAGGCAAAAGAACTTTATAGAATCAGACGCGAAGACTACATGAGAAACCAGACGCCCGAGAACTGGAAAAAGTTTTGCGAGGCAAAGCGCTATTGTATGCTGCTGGGCGTGATCATATAAGAAAGGGGGCGCCGATCATGCAGGAATCTTTAAAAAAGGCACAGGAAACCTACCGCCAAAAATGCCAGATTATAAATATTAGGGTGAATAAGGAAACCGAAAGCGATATAATAGAATGGTTGCGCCGTGGAGACGTGGCGCCCAGGATAAAAAAACTAATACGAGAAGACATAAACAAGAGCCCCGCCAAGTGACGGGGCTTTTTTAATTATTGGCGCTTTTTAGCCGTTCAAATGTTAAATTGATCACGTCGGCGGCGCTTTCCAATTCACCCGCGACCGCGTGTTTATAGGTCCCGAAAGTGTCCATGCTTTTGGAATGGCCGACCAATTCACGAATGGTACCCTCGGCCAAATGTGTCTGACTGGAGACGATAGAAACGAACGTGTGCCGGAGACTATAAAGCGTGCCGGGCAATCCGCGGGCGGCTTTCAGCTTGGCCCATTGTTTGCGGACGGAATCCTGCGACGCTGGCGCCCCGCATCCGTTCGGGAATATCCAAGGCGTGTTAAACTTTGCGGCATGATTGCGGGCTATTGTTTCCGCGATAATCTGACGGGCCAGCGGCGGGAGCGGAATAACTCGGCGGGCGTTTTTGTTTTTGCCCTCAGTTATCTGGCGCTCGTCATTTATAGCGCGGTTTATATATAACACGCCGTTTTTTATGTCACTTTCCTGGAGTCCCAGACATTCACCCGGACGCAATCCGCAAAGCAGCATGACACAAAAAGCGGGGTGAAACCAAAGGTCGGACGGCTCAAAAAGGCGGGCAATATCAGCGGGCTGGAGTATTTCACGACAGGGTCGGGCGTGTCCCTGGGGAATATAAAGAGATCCGCGCCAGGCGTCACAATAATAATTATTATATGCGAACTTGTGCAGCCCCACGATCACGCCGCGCAAATGTAAAAGGGTTTTATAGCTCAGACTGCCCGACGGGTCTTTTTGGGGCCTGGCGTTGTTTATGACGCTTTGCCAGTCCCTAAGCGTTAAATTATTCATACGACACCGCCCGAGCGCTGGCAGGACGTACAGGCGCGTATATAAGTCCGTTACGCGGAACGTATCACGGCGGCCGAGGCGGCTTTCCACATCCTCAAGGTAAAGCGCCACACACTTGGCGACCGTCAAATGATCATCAAGCCCGCCAAACTCCAGCCAATTCTCATACTTTTGGACGACCTCACGCTTTCCCGCTTTGCCTGGCGTGGATGAATAAAAGGTCTTTTTAATACCGTTGTTTTGTGCCTGGAGAATCCAGAGCCCGCGCTTTTTGCTATATGACGGCGTGGCCATTATTGCGCCCCCCTATTTTTAACAAATTCTAAAATGGCGTATTTTTCCGCAGCATCACACGAACGGAAACATAAAATCAAATCATTTTCAAGGGGAGACAGGGCGACGGGTTGCGGGTCCTTTTCAACGTTGTAACCTTCTAACCAATCCGGATTAACATACAAAACAGCGGCGCACCTTCTTATTGTATCAATTTTAGGGTGCTTAAGACCCCTTAAATATTTACTAACTTTCGAGCGGTCCAAATCTGACAGGCGGCAAAAATCAGCCTGCGACAAGCCCTTCTCATTAAGCATAAGCCGGAGACGATCACCAAAAGTGCTTATTTTTTCCATAATTTTGCGTCCTTCTTTCCTTTTTAATCATTATAAGCGCACAACCAAAAAAATACAATTAACGGGTGTTTTATGGCTACTTATGGGAAAAATGTCATATTTTTGTAATTGACATAAGTACACAAAAACGCTAAATTTTAGTTGAGTACAAAAGAACTCAAAACCGAGGAAAGGAGAACAAAAAATGCTTAACAATTATGGCCAGCTACTTTGGAAAATTGAAAAGGTTTTCAAAACAAAAAAGGCTTTTTGTATAGCGGCGGACATTGATACAAAGACGCTTAACAATTATATCAATGGACGCCACGCCATGCCCGCGACCTTTATTTCCAAATGTTGCAAACTCTTAAGCATCCCAACGGACGAAATAGGCTTTTATTTTTTTTCGTCCGACGAGGACTTAAGTACATGAAAACGACGCGCCCGGGAACGGCGACACATCCGCAGCTCTACCAGCATTTTAAAACGGCCCAGGACATAGGCGACGCAATAAACCGCAGCCGATCCTACGTTTTCAAAGCATTAAAAACAGGGTTTACGGACAGAGAAAAAGAGATGCTCGAAAGCATCACAGGCACAAGGCTTTTTGACTGAGCCAAAGAGGAAAGGAAAGAAATACAAATGAAACTTTTGACGATTATTTACATCATAGCAGCGTGCGGCGTCGGCATCCTGGCGGGCATGATCATTGAGACCATAGCCGACGAGGTAACGCTTAGGCGCCAGGAAAAGCAAATCGAGCTTTTACAGCTGAGGGTCGAAGAACTGGAAAGCGAAAACGGCGACAAAGTGCAGGTCATTGAGATAAACGACAACAGAGCACAGCCGGAAAGCTATTTCACACCGTTTTAAAAATCCAAATGAAAAGAGGAAAGAGAAATGAAAACAACCAAAAAAGGCGTATTTACGCTGCAGGAAATCGGAGCCCGAGCCTTTAAGGCGTGGCCGGGACGCTGGAAGAACGAGGAAAGCGCCTACGCATCCGTCAGAGCGGCCGCCCAGCGTTTGGGCGTCGGAGACATTAACGGAAAGCAGAAATACAAGCTCATTAAAACGACCGACGTTTCCCGCATCATTGACGAGCTGACAAGAATTGACAAAAAGAAAAGGCACGAAAGCGGCCAGGCTGACTTTTTCGCCCTTTTGCCCGACGAACCCGCGGTTCTGACGACAGTTGACTACAAGCCCACCAAGATCACGCCCGAGATAAAAAAACAATTAGCTGAGGTCTTAACCATTGCGCCGGATGAAACGCCCGACGCTGACAGGCTCAGAGCGCTGGAGACGGCCGCGGACATCCTCAAAGACGCCCTGCGGGTTTTTCTTGATTGCCTTATGGAATACGAAAGGGGGCGCGAATAAATGGACTTTTCAAAAGTACAGACGCTTAACGCAAACTTGAAATATACAAACATCAAGGGGAAGAACTATATCACAGTAAACCAGCGCGTGCTGGCTTTCCGTGAGCTTTACCACAACGGCCGCATTACTACCGAAATAGTAAAGCTCGCGCCCGAAGCTGACGGCGCAGGGAATACCGTCATAGTTAAGGCTTTTATATATGACGGCGAGGCGCTCATAGCAACGGGTCACGCTTTCGAGAATCCGGGAAAGAACACAAATATTAACAAGTTTTCGGCGCTGGAGAATTGCGAGACATCCGCGGTCGGGCGTGCCCTGGGCTTTTTAGGCATAGGCGCAACGGACAGCATAGCAAGCCTCGAGGAAATCCAGGGCGCCGGCGACGATATCACCCAGGAGACACAGCCAACACCCGCAGCGGGTCCGGCAAAGATTGCACCCGAACACCTGGCGATGCTTTCCAAACTTTACCAGGGCGCCAGCCTTAACAAGTTGCTTGACCATTTCCAGCTCGCCAGCCTTGAAGACATGGACGACGAAACCGCCCGCGCATTACTGGCGAAAGTTGCACAGGCTCAGAAAGCAAAAAAAGCAAAGGGGGCTAATACATGAGTATTTTTGATTTTATTGAAGACATTGAAAGCATAGCGGACAGCATGGCCGCCGAGGCTGAGATCACGGGCGACATATCCGACGAGCTCAAAGAGGAACTGCAGGCGCTTGAGTTGGACGAATCCGACAAAATAGAACAGCTTTGTTTGAAATACAAAGAGCGCCAGTACTTGGCATCCGCCAAAAAGGCCGAGGCCAAAAAGCTGAGCGAGGACGCCGCAATCATGGAAAAGGCAAACGAACGGCTCGCAGATTACATCTATTTTTTGACAGCCGGGAAAAACTTTGAAACCGCACGGGCAAAGGTAACTTTTAGGACCGCCCCGCCGTCGGTAAAGATCACCGACGAAAGCAAGATCCCGACCCAGTTTTGGAAAACACCCGCGCCGACAATCTCCAAAGAGGAAATAAAGAAAGCAATCAAGGCGGGCGAATCCGTGCCGGGTGCATACCTGGAAACGGGCAAGAAGTCCGGGCACATCAGCTAAAGGGGGGTGCCGTATGTTTATCAAATTAACAACAGTAAGCGACCAGCCGTTATTGCTTGACGTTGAGCGCATTGTTAGTGTTTGCGAATACAAAAATCGAACAGAAATTGAATATGCCAAGCCAAAAGAAGAAGGCTTTGAAATTGAATGTTGGTGCGTACAGGAATCCGCGGCAGAAATCCTGGAGCTAATAGACGAAAAACAGGGGGCGAACGTATGAACAACTTAAAAAGTTTAATGGCACTAAACAATATCAAGCCCGAGGAATTGGCACGCCGCGCAGGCGTGGCACCGGGGACAGTCCGCCGCATCATGGACGACCCGCAGGTAACACCATACCACGGGACCGCGGAAAAGCTGGCGGCAGCATTGAACACGACACCCGCCCACATTTTAGGCGTAAAGCCCGCCGGAGCCGAGGACGTGGAATTATTAACCCGCAGGGCTATGGACGCCACAGAGGGCACCGTGCGCGCGCTGAGGGACTACACAGCCGCCCCGCTTAGTATGTCGATTTATTGCGAGGTTAACAGAAACGACGGCGGCAACATTTACCGGGTAAATATTACAGACTGGGACGGGAACACCATAATTAACAAATGGGCCCGCTTAGAGTTTGACGAATCCGGGGCGCTTACGTTAGCCAAATACACAAACGAAAGGCCGGGAACATGATCATGCGCGGCCCCCATAAAAGCGACTTTGTGAGAATCCAGCACCAAACCCTCAGAGACGAAAGCCTCAGCATCACGGCGCGGGGAATCCTTGCATATATGTTAACAATGTCAGACGACTGGGCTTTTAGCGTTAATGGCCTTGCGTCAGCTTTAAAACTTAACCATGAAACGGTCGTTAAATACTTAAAAGAGCTGCAGGCGGCTGGCTATCTGGAGATCGGCAAAGAGCGCAACGAGGCGGGAAAATTCACCGGGAAAAAATGGACGGTTTACGAGATACCCCAAGACCATATACGGAAAAACCGAAAGACGGAAAAACCGAGTACGGATACCGTAGTCGGAAAAACCGAAAGACGGAAAAACCGAGATACGGAAAAACCGACTGTTAAGAACTATCAATCTAAAGAACTATCAAATATAAGAACTATCAAAGAGAGTAATAGTACTACGCGCACGCGCGAGAAGTTTACACCGCCAACCCTTGAGGAAGTTACAGCCTATTGCCGGGAACGTAAAAACAACGTTGACCCGCAGCGCTGGCTTGATCACTACCAGAGCAATGGCTTTCGAGTAGGGAAAAACCCCATGAAGGACTGGAAAGCCGCCGTACGGTACTGGGAGCGGTCCGGCTTTAATGACACGCCGAGAAAATCCACGCCGACGCATCCGCAGGAAACCGAGGAAAGCAAAATCGCAGAGGCCATAAGAATATCCATGCAGAGGCTTGAGCAGAGAGCGGGAGGGGGCGCCGTATGACCATACAAGAGACAGCCAAAATAATTTACATGATACACACGGCGTACCCGGCTGACAGGAAAACCACGGCGGAAGAACTGGCGGACCGCATAGACCTTTGGGCGGTTTTCTTTGCAGACTATCCGGCGCAGGACATAGAACGGGCGGTCAAAGCGTGGATCGTGTCGCAATCATTCATGCCAACCCCGAAGGAAATCAAAGAGGCTTGCGGGACCCTGGGAAAACTTGGGCGCAAGCTGGCGGGCGCTCATTACATCCCCGACGAGATCACGGAGACGGACCCCGAAACCGAGGCAAGGCTGGCGGCTTTGTGGGACAGCATCCAGGAAACGGCAAGAGAGGCGGACTTATGACAAAATCATTTTTACTATTTTTTGAAAACGGACTGCCCAAGGGCACGGCCCAGCAAAAGGGCGAGGCTATCCGCTATAAGAACGGCGCGCCATACATCCAGCACTATAAAAAGGACAAGGTCAGCGCCATGCGCCAAGAGTTTGCGCTACGGCTCAAAAGTTTTGCCCCAAGGAATCCCGCAGCGGGACCCGTTCACCTTTATGTTTGCTTTCATTTTGACGTTAAGGACCGCAAACTTTGGGGAAAGTACAAGACGACACGCCCGGACGCTGACGGCTATGTTAAGGAATTTTTGGATGCCATGACAGACTGCGGCCGCTTTTGGAAAGACGACAGCCAGGTCGCCCACCTGGAAGTTGTCAAGAAATACGCAAAAACGGGCTTTATCGAAATTAGGGTCGAAGACCTGGACTACCTGGAAGACGGGGGCGCGGTATGAATTACGGGCTGCCATACCAGGGAAGCAAAAACGCCATAGCGGAATGGGTAGTCGGTCAGTTACCCGAGGCGGAAACGTTCGTCGACCTTTTTTGCGGCGGTTGCGCGATCACACACGCGGCCATGCTATCCGGCAAATATCACAGTTTTATTGCCAATGACATAATTGGCGGCAACCCCGTTTTATTTAAAGATTGCGCCGCAGGCCGTCACACCGTCGAAAGCCACCTCGAGTGGATAAACCGCCGCGCATTTTTCCAGCGGAAAGCGTCAGAAACCTGGGTCAATTTATGCTACAGCTTTGGCAACGGGGGCGAAAATTACGCCTACGCCGCCGAGATTGAACCTTGGCGCCGTGCTTTACACTTTGCCAGGGTCCTGGGAAACCGCGACCCGCTGGCGCAGTTTGGCATCAGCTCAGACGGGAGCCGCGCGGATGTTTTGGAACACGGCACGGAGTACAAAACCAAATATATAAATTGGTACAAGTCCGAAGTTTTACACCTGGCCACAACTTTGGAAGTTGAGCAGGAAAGACTGGCGGCGGCTATCGCTGAGGAATCCGAAAAGCTCAGAGCCTACCTAATAGCAGCCAGGGACGCGGCGGGCATATCTTCCGCAGACGTTGACCGCTACTTAGGCACCAACGGTATGAGCGGCCATTACTTTGGGCGGAGTCAATGGGCTTTCCCAACCCGCGAGGCGTACCAGAAGTTGCAACAGATCATGCCGGGGCTTGACCAGGACTTTGACGACGTGCGGGGGCTGGCGTCACTTTCCGCCGACTTTGCCAAAATGTCCAAGATTTTAGGGCTTGAGCAAATGGACCCGGAGAGACTTCCGTCGCTGGAATCCCTGGAGCGTTTAGAACGTTTGGAGAGCCTGGCAGAGCTCGGACCCTTGGAAAATCTCACGACATCCGGCAAGGACTACCAAGAGGTCGAGATCCCGGCGGGCGCGGTTATTTATTGCGACATCCCGTACAAAGACACGGACTGCGCCCAATATGGCGGCTTTGATCACGGGCGTTTTTATGACTGGGCGCGAGAACAAAACAACATTTTTATTAGTGAATATCAGATGCCGGGCGACTTTGTGGAGCTTTCCAGCATCCGCAAGCTGGCAATGGGCGCAAGGTCCGAGGCAACAGAAAAACTATTCACAAACCGCAGGACCTACGAAAACAGGAGCTGGGCGGGCGTGGACCTTGAGTTTAGACAATATTCACTTTTTGACCTTTTAGACTGAGGAAAGGGGAAACCATGAAAGACGAGTGCTACAAGGCTAAGCAATGGCTAAGGCGGGCGCATAAATTCGCGTTAAAAGTTGAGGCGGACGCCCGTATGCTTGAGATTTTAGCCAACCGCCTGGACTCGGGCGTGTCTAAGTATGAGAACACAGGCGCCAGCGTGGACCGCGAGGACGCCAAGAAAAGGAAAGAGGACGACCTGCTGAGCTACTCAGAGCAGCGCGCCAGAGTCGAAAGCGAACAAATACAGCTTATAACCGAAATGACAAGGTCGCGCCAGATCATCCAGGAAATAAGAGACCCCGTGCTGAAATCCATAGCAATAAACCGCTATATAAACCACCTAAGCTGGGACGACGTTATAAGGCTTGAGCATTACAGCCGGGCGCAGGTTTTCCGCTATCACCTCAAGATGCTGGAAGAACTGGCCAAGATTTTACAAAACAAAAAAATAATATAGAAAGGAACCCGAGAACATGAAAAGAGACGACATTAACAAGGCGTTAAATGTTTTGACAGACTTAACGGTCGATTATGGCAAGCGTGACGCCGACGGAATAAAAGAGCTTGACGACGCTTTGGACGTTGTGCAAATGGCGGCGCAGGCTTATGAGCAATTAGGCGCCGACGCATACAAGACACGCGAGCAGGACGCCAGGAACAAAGAGTACGCCCGAGGCTTTGCGGAATCCCGCGAGGCCGTGGAAAGCATCCTCGCAGACCAAGGCGTTTTATATCAGATCACCGACGCAGATTTTCGAGACGCGGACACAATCACCCTGCAGCCGAAAAAAGGCGACCCCGTGGAGTATTGGAAAGCAAAGCGCGGATACTGGGAGCCCGTGGACGAACCGCCGCGCATTATGCCAATGTTGGTCTGCTCAGAGTGCCAAAAGACAAACTTTTACCCCGGCGCCTTTTGCACCTATTGCGGAAGTTATAACGAGGGCGACGAAGAATGAAAAACACTTTAGCCATACCGCTGGCGTGTTATTTCCTTCTTTGTGTCGCGATCCTAACTTGGGCGCATATTGAAGACAAGAACAGGGCAATTAAACAGCTTGAGGAAAAAGCGGACGCCCTGGCGGCTGAGCTGGCAAAGCCGACGCCCACGCCGACAAGCACGCCGACGCCGACAGCAACACCCAGCCCGACGCTAACGCCGACACCAACGCCCGCCGGAGAGATCACACAACAGCAATTTTACAACGAGTGCATAAACCGCGGAATGGTAACACCCGCAAACGCTGAGGGCGACCGCATCACCAAAGAGCGCGGCGGATATATGGGACCGTCCGGGCGAGAAACTTATTACAATCTCCGAATGGATAATTGTATTGCCTACATGAGAGAGCTTGGGTATGATGAGACAAACTACCCGTATTGGATAAGAGAAGACGGCGCCAAAATGTTAGGGCTTTACGTCATGTGCGCCGCCAACTGGAAGACAAGACCACGCGGAACAATCCTACCCACAAGCCTGGGCGACGCCATTGTCGTAGATACTGGCGAGTTCGTGGCGGACTATCCGAACGGCGTTGACCTGGCGGTTGATTGGTAAAGGGGGAAAACATGAAGACAGAAAAAGACATTTTATACTGCATGACGGACGGCATCCCCAACGAAAACATAAAAGCCCAGGAAAGCCAAAGCCCCGACAAAGTTGTTTTAGTTTATGGAAGACGAAACGGCAAAAACCAAATAATAAAAGAGTTTTTGAAAACAAATTATAAAACGGACGCCGACTTAGTCCTTGGCGTGGCCAGACATTGCGAGAGCATCAGCAAACGCGGCGGAGATCACGCGGGAGAATACCACAGAATCGCGCAGCACTTGAAAAAATCAGCGGGGCACCTTTTAGCCCTGGAAAGGAACGGGAACACATGGCACGAGTAATTGTTAGTTTTGTAGAAGAACACGACGAAACAGGCCCCGTTTTTAAGTATATCGAAGGCGAATATAAAAAAGTAAAGTGGGACGGCCAAACCCTAACAATAGGCAATAAAAAAATAATAACCAGAGAGCTGAGCACATACGGACTGAACGACATTTTACTTTTAGTAATTAACGGCGAAATATATATTAAAAGGCTAACCCCCGAAGAAATAAAGGCCGAAGAAGAACGCCGAGCCCAAAGACGATCATTACAGGAATGTTTCGAGATAATAAAAAAAGAAAGGAATCCGAACACATGAGCAAAAAAGGTTTTACACACAGCTGGCCGGAGAACACCGAGCAGGCAACGGAATACACCGGCAAAGAGGCGACGGCGTACACAGTCGCGGTCCCGAATCTGGCGGGAACAATCCCAGGCAGAAACAAGCCAGCACACTGGCGCGACACGCTCAAGCTTTTGCAATACGTCAAAAAGCTGGACGGGTTTTGCAGAAATACAATTAACAGACGAGGCAATACGCTTAACAGAAAATGAACAGTATAAATATTTGTCTTTTTTCCCTTTGCAAAAGAACTGCCACAAACTTTGGCCCGTTTGCTCAAAAGATTTAAAAGAATGGACCATTTGCGCAGGAGCTACCAAAGACGGGCAAAAACTTGACCTTATAAATTTGACGGCAATATTTGAAGAACTTTTGGACAATGGAAAAATAGAAATCGAAATATGAGACTTTTTGAGACTTATTTTTGTGATATTTTGGAAGGGTAAAAGAAGAAATACAGCAGCGGACTAATATTTCTTTCTTTCCTCACAAGCCAGAGCCCAGCGCCCTGGCTTTTCTTTTGGGGGAATCTATGGCAACAAAGCGGAGCATAAGAAGACCAGACCAAAGTGGATGGGCTGAGGCATCATTCAAAAAGGCGCGGAAGATCATATACGCCAGCCAGACCAACTGCGGAATTTGCGGGCGCCCGGTTAACTTTGATAAAAAGTTTCCCGACCCTTGGAGCGCGACCCTTGATCATATCGTGCCGGTAAGCAAAGGCGGAGATCCCGCAGCGCTGGAAAATCTCCAGCTCGCACACTTGCAATGCAACCGCGCGAAAGCGTCCAAGCTTTACGCGCCACAGGTTAAAGAAAAGGCGGTCAGCAACAGAGACCTGCCCTTGTCATGCGACTGGGCCAAGGTCAGCAAATAGGGGGGGAAGGGCCCCCAAAGGCTGAGCGGAAAAGACTCCCCCGCCTGCACTACTTAGAAAACGCACACAAGACCCCGAGGGCGGACGGATGAAAAACGAAAAGGACATAAAAAAGAACATAGCGACATTGAAAGACATCCGGGACGACCTGGCAAACGTGCCGGCGGTCCGAGTCCAGGCGGTCCAAACCATGCAAAAGTTAATCGGAGACACGGACCCGAAAGAGACAGAAAAAAATATAAAAGTTTTGCGGGCAATCCGTGACGACGAGAGCGTAAACCACGCGGTCCGCATCCAGACAATACAGACCATGCACAAAATATTCGAGCAGATAGACGGCGACGGCGGCGACAGCGGCCCGACTGAGGCGGACATCATGGAGAAAATAAGAGGGCGTAAAAAATGAGCATTGACAAACTAACAAAACAGCTAAAAGCAAAGCGCGACCGCGTGCTTTTGCGTTATGACTTTTACGAGCAAAAGCAGAAAGCCCGCGACCTTGGCATCAGCACGCCCGACGGCTTGCAATGGTTCGGGGCGGTCAATGGCTGGTGTACTAAAGCCGTTGACGGACTGGCGGACCGTTTGCAGTTTGACACGTTCGAAAATGATAATTTTGAGTTTAACGACTTGTTTAACATGAATAACCCCGATATTTTCTTTGACGATTGTATGCTTGGGGCGCTTATTTCCTCATGTGACTTTGTTTATATATCAAGGGGCGAGGAATCCGGGCGGGTCCGCTTTCAGATCATAGACGGCGGCAACGCTACCGGCAAAATTGACGACTTTACGAAGTTATTAACCGAGGGCTACGCGGTTTTAAGCCGTAATAAAGAAGGTGAGGTGGAGACATTCGCATATTTTACACCGGGCCGTACTGAGGTTTACGAAGTTGGCAGAGTTGACCCCGTGGCCGTGGAGACGTTCACAAATTCCAAATATTGCGCGTTGGTCCCGGTCATAAACAGACCCGACGCCCGCCGACCTTTTGGACACTCAAGGATCTCAAGGGCGTGCATGGACATCACAAGGTCAGCCATGAGGACAGTAAAGCGCACGGAAATATCCGCCGAGTTTTACAGCTACCCGCAAAAGTATGTCACAGGACTGGCGCAGGACGCCGAGCTTTTAAACAGCTGGCAGGCCACCATGTCGGCAATGTTGCAATTTACCAAAGACGAGGACGGCGAAAAGCCGACGCTCGGACAATTCCAGCAGGGCAGCATGGCGCCGCACGTTGAACAGCTCAAGAGCCTGGCGGCAATGTTTGCCGGTGAAACCGGCTTAACTTTGGACGACCTGGGCTTTGTTACGTCCAACCCGTCGAGCGCTGAGGCAATCAAAGCGGCGCACGAAGGGTTAAGGCTGACGGCGGCAAAGGCGCAGAGGTGCTTTGGCGTCGGTTTTAAAAACGTGGGATATATCGGCGCGTGCATCCGAGACAATGAGGACTATAAACGCGAGGAGCTTTTCAAGACGCGGGCAACATGGCGCCCGACATTTGAGCCAGACGCGGCCGCCCTTGGTTTACTTGGGGACGGCGTGTTAAAGCTAAACCAGGCATTAGAGAACGGCGGCTCCTATATTGACGCCGATAGAATTAGACGCTTAACGGGAATTGAATAATTATGCCGCTGACTTATGAAGACATCAAAGAGCCCTTTTTGGAAACGCTGAGGAATGACAAAAGGGCAACCGCTTTAATTAACAAAATTGAGGCGGGCAAAGGCAATTATCAAATGGCCAGCGAATACGCCGCCAGAGTTGGCGACGACTTGGCCAAGGTGTTAAGAGCACGGGCCCCGCTGGAATCCATAGCGGAATGGGACATTGAAAACCTAATACCCAAAAGCCTGGGGCTTGATCACAGCATCGTGACCTACGCTTGCGAGAACGTACAAACGGCCATGAACAAAGACGCGGGGCTCGGCATCCGATACCAACAGCCGAAATTTGACAGCGCCAGGGCTTGGGGCTTAGTTGACGAGCTGAGAGATAACCCCGAGTTTACAAACATTGAAAAAAGTTTTTATGACCAACTAGCCAACTTTTCGCAAAACATTGTCGACGAGGCAATCCGAGACAATGCCGGTGTAATGGCCCGCGCCGGCATCCGCACCATGGTAATTAGAACGGCTGAGTCTGGCGCGTGTCCTTGGTGTGACGACGTGGCGGGCGTGTATGACTATGACGAGGTCAGATACCCAGGCGACGACGTATGGCGACGCCATGAGAATTGCCGCTGCACAATCAACTATATAACGGACCGAAACGGCGCGTTTTATAGCGAAGTTGTTAACAACTTTAAAAAGTGAGGGCGTAAAAATGAGATCACGGGCAGGACCACGAAAGGGGGCAAAGTTACAAAATGGGTAAAACGGGAAACCAAATCCCGACCCAAAGTGTAATTTTACCCTATGAAACATCATACGGAGACGAGGCGCGCCAGCTTTATGACATGAGCGGGAACGTATGCCAGGAATGGCAGGCGCTCATGCTTAACGACATAATGGCCATTAACTCGGACGGCTTGTGGGTGCATACAAAGTTCGGCTACTCGGTCCCGCGACGGAACGGGAAAACCGAAATATTAACACAGCGCGAGCTCTGGGGGCTATTCAACGGCGAACGCATCCTGCACACGGCACATTTAACGGACACGGCGCATATAGCTTGGGAGCGGTTAAAAAACCGCCTGGAAGAAATAGGGGTCAAGCCCGCCAGCTCATACAAGGCATACGGAAAAGAACAGATACGGATGCCGGGCGGCGGCGTGATTGATTTTCGCACCCGTACAAGTTCGGGCGCGCTGGGGTCCGGCTATGACCTTTTAGTAATAGACGAGGCGCAGGAATACACGCAGGCGCAACAAACGGCGCTCAATTACGTTGTATCATCCTCAAAGAATCCGCAGACCCTCATGTGCGGGACACCGCCAACGGCGGTCAGCGGCGGCGAAGTCTTCAGAGACTACCGCGACAAGACCCTACAAGGCGAAAGCCCAAACGGGGGCTGGGCGGAATGGGGCGTCGATCATAAAACCGACGTAAAAGACAAGGCGGCGTGGTACATGACAAGCCCGAGCCTTGGCACGATCCTAACTGAGAGAACGGTACAAGACGAAATAAACGGCGACGACCTGGACTTTAACATCCAGCGGCTTGGCTTATGGATAAAGTACACCCAGCAAAGCGCCATAAGCGCCCCGGACTGGGACGCCCTCAAGGTTGAAAAGTTGCCGGCTTTTGCCGGCGCTATTTATGCGGGCTTAAAGTTTGGCCGAGACGGTCAAAACACTTGTTTAAGCCTGGCAATCAAGACCGAAGACGGGCGGGTCTTTGTGGAAAGCATAGACTGCAGAAACCAGAGAGACGGCAACGCCTGGGTCATTAACTTTTTATTAAAGATTAAGGCGGCGGGCGTGCTTGTGGACGGCGCCAGCGGGCTGGAAACGTTCATGCGCGAGGCAAAAGAACAAAAGGTCAAAGGCGTTAAGGCGGCAACCGTTAAAGAGGTTGTGCAAGCCTCATCCGACTTTGAAACCGCCATAGCTAATAAAACACTTTGCCACAACGGGCAACCGGGACTGCGGCAAAGCGTGACGAATTGCCAACATAGGGCAATAGGCAGCGGGGGCGGTTATGGGTACAAGACTCTTGACGACGACATCGAGGTCGCGTTAATTGAGTCCGCAATTTTAGCAACCCACGCGGCGACGCAAGCCAAAGAGGCAAAGCGCCAGCGCGTTGGCTTATAAATTACGTTACCGAACGGCAAATCGGGAAAGGAGCAAAAAACCATGGCAGATTTTAAGGCAATAGAGACGCAAGAGGAGCTCGACAAGATCATCACAAACAGGCTTGAGCGCGAGCGCGAGGCATCCAACAAGAGGTACGAGGGCTTTATTTCACCCGAGGACCACAAAAAGGCTTTAGCCGCTCAGCAGAAGACCTTTGACGATTATAAAAAGGCCCACGAAGGCGACTTGAAAACCATTGAAGAACTCACGGCAAAAAACAAAGAATATGCAACGGCAGCATTAAAAAGCCAGGTAGCCCGCGAGCTTGGCCTTGGTTATGAATGGGTCGAGCGCATCAGCGGAAACGACGAAAAGGAGATCCGCGCCGACGCTGAGGCCCTCAAAAAACTTGTAGGCACCGGGAGAACAACCCTGCCTACCAAAAACATGGACTTAGGCACAGGCGGAGACGATAAAGACGCAGGTCTACGCGCGGTGCTTAAATCAATAAAAAACGAATAAAAGGAGAAAAACAAAATGGCATTTACAGCAGCACAGTTTCCCCATGAACTCATTAGGGAAGTATTTTTGAACGCTAAGGGACACAGCGCAATCGCTAAGCTGGCAGACCAGACCCCCATCTCTTTCACAGGGTCCGACATTATGACTTTTAGCCTTGACGGCGAGGTCAATATCGTAGCTGAGGGCGGCGCAAAGGCTGAGCATACCGGCTCAAATCCTATTGTTAGCATGGTACCTATCAAGATTGAATACGGCCAGAGAGTATCCGACGAGTTTTTGAAGGCATCCGACGAAAAGCAGATTGAAGTGCTTAGAGCATTTTCAGAGGGCTTTGCGCGCAAGGTTGCCCGCGGCCTTGACATTATGGTTCTTCACGGCGTTAACCCGAAGACAGGCAGCGCAGCCGCAGCAATCGGCACAAACAGCCTTGACACTAATACAGACGTTACGGCCGTAACATACGTACCCGCAACACCCGACCCCGAAGGAAACATCGAGACAGGCGTCGCAGCCCTTGGTGATAATGACTTCACAGGCCTGGCAATGGACAAGACATTCGCGGCCGCTTTGGCATCCCTCACAGTTAACGGCGTTAAGCAGTACCCCGAGCTTGGCTGGGGCGCTAACCCGGGCACAATCAAGGGCGTAGACTCCGACGTTAACAGCACAGTTAGCGCCGTAACAGGCAAGCACGCTTATATGGGCGACTTTAGGGGCGCTTTCAAGTGGGGCTATGCTGACCGCATTGACCTTGAAGTAATCGAATACGGCGACCCCGACAACAGCGGCGCAGACCTCAAGGGACACAACCAGGTCTACCTCAGAACAGAGGCGTGGATCGGCTGGGCAATCCTTGACGGCGCAGCTTTTGCAAGAATTGAGGAATAAGGCCGTGCGCTTTCGCCACAAGATCACCGGCGTAATAATTGACGTTAAAAGCGACTTAAAAGGACCTTGGGAGAAGTTAGACGGCGGGGAGAGCCCCGCCGCTAACGTTTCCGAGATCATCCAGCCCGCTGAGGCGGTAAAGGCTGACGACATCAAGAAAAAGCCGGGGAGAAAATCCAAGAAGTAAACGAGGTACCGAAAATGTCAATTTATGCGACCGTTGAAGACATCCAGACATTAAAAAGACCGTTGACGGCATCCGAGCAGGAAAGAGCCGAGGCGCTTTTGCCCGTCGTGTCTTCTTTAATACGTTACGAGGCAAAAAAGACGGGGCGCGACTTTGACGAAATGATCATGCGCTCGGGTCTTTGTGCAACCGTTGACGAATTAACAGGCGACGGAGAACAGACAGCATTTACGCTTTCATATACTCCAAACCAGATTGTTAATATCACCGTAAACGGCGCCAGCGTGCCCGCTGACGCTTACAGCGTCACAGGTAATCAAATTACATTCACGGACGCCCCAAGCGGCGCTGTCGTGGTCCTATACGATTACAGGGCCTTGGCTGACGTTGCCCGCGGCGTTGTTTGTGACGTAGTTATGCGAGAGCTTAACACGCCCGGTAATATGTTGCCCACGACATCATACAGCGAGGGCGCCGGGAATATGTCACAGTCTTTTAGTTTGCCTAACTCCAGCGGCTCAATCAAGTTATGGCCGTCAGACCTCAAGGCGCTGGGCTTAAAGCGCCAGAAGGTTGACGCCCTGGACTTGTGGACCGACAAGGGCGGCGCGTGCTTTCCGCCACCGGCCAGACGGCTTAGGGGGTGAAAGTATGCTACCGAGTTTTTGCAATCAGACAGTTACAAGAATAAGACCCGCAGCCAAGGAAAGCCGCGGGTCTATTATTCCAGACTGGAGCCAGGCGACAGAAAAGGACATCGGCGGCTGCTCAATGCAACCGGCAAGCACAAGCCTAAGCCAAGACGGGCGCGTGCTGGGGTTGCTTGATGAATACACGTTATTTTTACCGCCGGACGCTGACGTAATGGCAGGCGACCGCATCCGCTACAACGGGCAAATATACCAGATTGACGGCGACGTCAGAATCCAGCCCGCGCCTTTGCGGCTTGATCACATAGAACTAAGACTGCGGAGGCATAGCGGCTAAAAATGGAAATTGTTTTTAACTCGGCGGGCTTTAAAGAGATTTTAGAGTCTGAGGGCGTCCGGGAATTAGTCCAGGACACCGCGCAGGAAATCGCGGACAAGGCGAACGAAAACTACGGCGGCGACGGCTTTGAAGTTAAGGTCCAGCACCTTGGCTATGGCGGCGGACGCTGGGGCGCTTTTATTACATCCAAGGACAATAAGGCGGCGCAGGCCGAGAGCGAAGACAAAGCACTAACGAGGGCATTACATATATGATCATTTACAGACCCGTAGACATAGAAGACGAGATCCGCAAAGCCTTAAAAGATTATTTTACGGTTTATGTCAGACCTTTGCCGGCTGACTTTGCGGTACCGTCACTTTTGATCACAGCAACGGGCGGAACGTCAGAAAACAAAATTGACGCTTTCACCGTGGCAATAGACGCGAGAGCGGAGACAGACGCCGAGGCGGACGAGCTGGCGCGCAACGCTTTGGGAGTCCTTGAGGAAATCACAAAACAGCAAGCCGGCGCGCTCAGATTTATGGAGCTTAACACCCTGGCAAACTGGAGAACAGACCCAGCACGCCCGGAGCTTAAAATGCGGACCATAACGGCGCAAGTTTACGCACACCGCGAACAAATAAACTTTTAAGAAAGGAAGTTTAAAACATGGCAACAAATAAGACAAACATGGGAATCGGCCGCGCCGTTGGCATGGCATACCGCGCCCCGGAAAATACAGCCCTGCCGGCAACACCTGGCGAGACATTGGACCCCGCATGGGTTGAAATTGGCGCAATATCCGAAGACGGCATCACCTGGGGAACAGGTAAAGACGCAGAGCCCTTGAAGAACTGGGCCAAGAAAGTGGTACGCGTTATCGGGTCCGACGAATCCGGCTCAGTACAGGCGCCCTTTATTGACACAACAGAGGACACGCTCAAGACCATTTTTGGCGCCGACAACGTAACAATTAGCGCAGCAACAGCCACACACGGCAAGGTCGTTAGTGTTACAGTTGCGCCCGGAGTATCAGCGCCGCCCGCCGCTTTCCTTTTCTTGATGAAAGACGGCGACGACTTGCTTATGCTTGGCACCGAGTCCGGCGTTGTTACGGAACTGGACGACATAGGCTTTGCGCCTACTGACGCGATCACATGGAACGCAACAATCGAGGCCGACTCTTGGACATTCGCCAAGGACGACGGCCAGACAATTTAAAAGCATGAGACAGGGGGAAAAATATCATGCCAAATGTTTTTGTTTTAAAAGATCACTTGAAAGAGCGGAAAGACTTTAATGTTGAGATTGCGGGAAAGGTTTACACAATCCCGCACACGTCAAAACTTGACCACAAGGACGTTAACACGCTTACAAAAATACAGGCGGGCGATTATGGGGCCATGTATGACCTTTTAACCCGCTATATTGGCGCGGATGTTTCCGAATCTTTAAACATTGGAGAGCTTGAGGCACTTTATCAAGGCTGGACCGAGTTTATCAAGGAAACCGAGGGGGCAACCCTGGGGGAATAATAAGCCTTGCGGAGTTTGCAAAAGATCACCGCGAGGCATTGAACTATGATTTACTGACAAAAACGGGCTTTACGTGTGACGACATCGGGGGCGCCCTCAGCTGGGGCGCCCTTTTAAGTTTTATTAAAAACGTGGGCCCCGACTCAGCTTTAGGGCGGGAAATAGGCAACACAAACGGCTGGGAAACGCGCATAAAAACGAACGCGATATTAGCCGACATTTACGACCTTTTACAAGTCATAAATAGAAATATTGTCGCCGCCCACAGTAAAAAACCAGTTAAAGAGAAAATCAAACCCTACCCCAGACCGGGGCAGGATGAAAACAAACGCAAGATTGGAAAGGGCGCCATGCCCGTGGCTGACTTGCGCGAGTGGATAAACAAAAAAAGGAAAAGGAAGGGGGGCGACAAGTAATGGCGGGCGGTATGGTAGAAGTAGCAAAAGCGACCGTTACGTTGGTCCCAAACATGGCCGGAGCGCAGGGTGAGATCACCCAGCAGCTAACGGGAATTACTAAAGACGCCAGCGAAAAGGCGGGAGACGAGGGCGGCAGCGCCTTTGGCTCAAAGTTTGCCGGAGCCGTCAAAGGCTCAGCGGCCGCAATAGGCGCCGCAATAGCCGGAGCAACGGCGGCGGCCGTTGGCACGGGTAAAGCCTTTGTGGACGCCGCCAAGGACGTGGCCGCATACGGGGATACCGTGGACAAGCAAAGCCAGCGCCTTGGCTTGAGCGCTAAGTCGTACCAGGAACTTGACTACGTAATGAACTTGGCCGGGACATCCATGGACAGCATGAGCGCCGGCATAAAAACCCTAACAAACCAGCTTGACGCAGCCAAGAACGGCAGCGAGGCGGCGCAGGGTATGTTTGCCGCTTTGGGCTTGTCTATGGACGACCTGGCAAACATGAGCCGCGAGGATGTTTTCAAAAGTGTCATTATGGGCTTTTCGGGCATGGAAGACAGCGCGGAACGTGCAGCCCTGGCAAATGACCTTTTAGGAAGGTCCGGGCAACAGCTGGCACCCCTTTTCAACATGACCGCCGAGGAAATAGCCGGAGCTATTGAGCAGGCCAACGAATACGGGATGGTCATGGACGACAGCGCGGTCAAAGCGTCGGCAGACTTTACCGACTCAATGACCACGTTAAAAAAGACCATGACAGGCGTAAAAAATAGCCTTATGGGCGAATTTTTGCCGGGCTTAACTGAGGTCACAAGCGGGCTCGCGGCGGTTTTCGCCGGGGATGAAAGCGGAATCGGGCAAATAGAGACAGGTTTACAAAATGTTATTGGCAACGTGTCAAAAATGGCGCCCCAGTTTTTCAAACTGGCGTCGACCCTTGTTTCCGGCATCCTGGCGGGCTTTGCGCCTATGTTGCCGAGCCTTGTGTCCGAAATTTTTACATTTTTGACTAACGCAATTATTACAATTACGGGGCTAATACCTCAATTAACGCCCGTGATCACAAGCGGACTCCAGCAAGTTGGACAGGCACTTTTTACAGCTTTGCCGGTCCTTTTGTCTTCACTTTTACAAATGGCCCAGGACATAGTGCTTTGGCTTGCATCCGGGGACAATGTAAAAACATTGATTGACGGAATTATACAGCTTGTCAGCATCCTGGCAATGAGTCTCGCGGACACTTTGCCCGTATTATTGCCGGCGATAATTAACATAATTGGCCAGATTGCGGACGCATTGACGGCACCCGAAAATGTCAACATGATTTTAACTTCTATTGCTTATATTTTGGGCGCTATCCTTGTAGCCCTTGTTAATGCCATACCCGAATTATTAAATTTAATAATCAAGGTCGGCGCCAATATTTTGGGGCTTTTGGCTGACTGGGGCGGCAAGCTTTTTGGCTGGCTGGGCGACCTCATAGCGCAGGGAATAGCCAAGGTCGTGGACTTTTTCACCAAAATTAAAAACGCCTTTACACAGGCGGGCGAAAATATCCGCCAGGGCGCTGAGAATATAAAAAATAAAGTTGTTGAGCTTGTCACGGGAATTTTTAACAAGGTTAAGGAATTACCCGAGAAAGTAATCAACATCGGGCGCGACCTTGTGACCGGCTTGTGGAATGGCATTAACGATAAAATAACATGGGTTAAAGATAAAATAGCAGGCATGGGCCAGGCGATCACAAACGCGATAAAGGGAGTTTTTGGCATTGCGTCACCGTCGCGAGTATGGGCCAAGGAAATAGGCGCCATGTTACCGCCGGGCCTTTATGCTGGCTTTGAAAAATCCATGGACGAAGTAAAAGCCGACATCGCGCAAGACATGAACGGCTTAACGGCCAGCGTGTCTGCTGACGTGTCAGCATACGGAGCAGCGGGCGCGGCAATGTATGACAGCCAGGGCGAAACAATCAACACGGGCGGAAATACTATAAACGTTTACGCATCCGAGGGGCAGGACATCAAGGCGCTGGCGGATGAAATCGCCATTAAACTTGAAGACATGACACAAAGAAAGAGGTCTGTATATGCCTAAACTTTACGACATGACAACGGACAAAAACGGCCGTTTTACTTTTGCGGGTGAAACGTCGGCGGACTTTGGCGTGATCATTGCCAAGGCACCGACGTTTGAACACGCCGCCAGAAAATCACAGGCGTTTGAGGTCCCAGGGCGCAACGGCGTAATTTTACAGCAGCAGGACGCATGGGGCGACGTTTCACGGGTTTATAATGTATGGCTTGCAGTAGATCACGCGGAAGACTTGCCAGGCAAAGCAAACGGCTTTTCGGCGTGGCTCAATTCAATAAAAGGCTATCAGAGGCTTGAGGACTCATTCGAGCCCGAGGTTTTCCGCCTGGCATACTATAACGGCGGCGCGGATGTTTCCAACAATCTGATGCAATACGGCGAGGCGGCCGTGTCTTTTTCTTGTAGGCCCGAACGTTTTTATAAAACAGGCGACACGCCCAGGGACTTGAGCAACGGCACGCCGATATACAACCCGACCCGCTTTCCGTCAAAGCCGTTTTTACATATTGAGGGTAGCGGCGCCGTGTCTATCACGATAAACGGCGAAACGATCACGGCGACAATTACGGACTATATCAATATTGACTGCGACCGCATGAACGCTTACAGGCTGGCAGCTGAGAACATGAACGACAAGATCGGCGGAACGTTTCCGGCAATAGCGCCGGGGCTTAACACGGTTGCGACCACGGGAACAATAACAAAGGCAACTATAACACCGAGGTTTTACACAATATGATACCAGTATTATATAAAACAATAACGGAAGGGACGGTCCCGGGCCATTACGGAATCGGACCGCTAACGGACTGTTTAGCGGCGACCGTGGAAGAATCCCGCAACGGTGAATACGATCTCACGCTGGAATACTCAGCGGGCGGAATCCATGCCGAAGACATCCAGCCGTTAACGATCATCAAGGCAAAGCCAAATTATACGGACGACCCCCAGCTTTTCGAGGTTTACAAAGTTGGCCGCGTATTAAATGGGCGCTTTACGGTTAACGCGCATCATATTAGCTACCGGCTGAGCTATAAGACAATAACAACGGGCTCTGCCGCCTCATGCGTGGCCGCGTGCGCGTTGCTTTCAGCGGCGGCGGGTAATTTTACTATATCCACCGACAAGACCACGGCGGCCGCTTTCCGCGTGTCTGAGCCTGGGAGCGTCAGATCCTTTTTTGGCGGTAAAGCGGGGTCACTTTTGGATGTTTACGGCGGCGAATGGCAGTACGACAATTTTACAGCCAGACTATTAAAAGACAGGGGAGCCGACCGCGGTGTTACCATTAGATACGGCAAAAATTTAACCCAGTTAAGCCAGGAAATCAGCATTGAAAACCTAGCGACCTCAATTTTGCCATATTACAAGGACACGGACGGAAACGTCACAACGGGCGCGGCCGTGCCAACCGGGTTAATACTTACATCGGCGCGCGAGATTGTAAAAGACTTTTCGGAGAGCGTAAACCCAGACAGCGCCACCCCTATTGCCACACAGCTGGCAACGCTGGCGGCGCGCTATATTTCCAATAATAATTTAACAGTTGCGATAAATTCCATAAAATTGGACTTTCAACAGCTTGAAGGACTGACAGAGCGGGTCGACCTTTGCGACACGGTAAATATTTACTTTGACGCGCTGGGGCTGACAGCATCCGCAAAGTGTATTAAAACCGTTTGGGATGTTTTACAAGAGCGCTATAAATCCTGCAGCTTTGGCAATCCGCGTGTAAATATTGCGGACACGATCACAGAACAGGAAAAAGAGGTACAGGAAAAGCCGAGCCGGTCCTTTATGGCTGAGAGCATAGACAAGGCCACCGCGCTTATATCGGGAAACCTTGGCGGCTATGTAGTCTTACACGACAGCAACGGCGACGGCGCCCCCGACGAGATCCTTATTATGAACACGCCCGACATATCAACAGCGACCAAAGTATGGCGCTGGAATAAAAGCGGCTTGGGTTATAGCTCAACAGGTTATGCGGGCCCCTATGGGCTGGCCATGACCTCAGACGGCGAGATCGTGGCGGACTTCATAACAACGGGCATTTTAAACGCTGATTTAATCAAGGCGGGCACGATCACGGACGCGGCGGGCAATTCGTCAATAGACATGACCAACGGCCAAGCGCATTTATATATGTTTGACGCCGTGGAGCGTTTCCGCTTGGTTGACGCAAACAACGACAAAAAAGCAGAAATAACACACTCAAATATAAACGGCTCAATATTAAAGCTATTTAGGGACAATCTGACCGAGGGCGCCAGGCTTGGAAGTAATGGTGACGTTGTGCTTTCCGACGCTGGCGGCGTGGAACAGGTCAATATATATGTTACAGCCAACGGCGGCCATATATTGCTAAAAAACACACAAGGCAATACGGGCGTATCAGTTTTCACGCTGACAAATGGCGGCAATATTGCGCTATATAATGCCAACGGCGAAACCCGCGCTACTTTTTTTATATCGGACTCTTTAGACTCGGGCTTTATTCGTTTGTTTAACACAAACGGCGACCGTAACATTTACCTTGAGGGCGACGACGGCACGATTGACACCGGCGGCGATATTTACTGCGTAAACATACACACGCAATCAAGCCGAAAAATAAAAGAGAATATAAAACCCATTGAGGACGCGCGGAAGATTTTAGAGCTTGAGGCGGTCCAATTTGATTTTAAGGACAAAAAGAAAGGGACGAACAAAAGGGGCTTTATTGCCGAGGACGTGGCGGAAGTTTTGCCAAACTTAGTCACGCCTGAGCATACCCAGAGCGACGGACACGAAACGGTCGCGGCCCTTGATTATGTCGGCATGGTCCCTTATTTACAGGCGATCATAAAAGAGCACGAAACCAGAATAAAAGAACTGGAGGCAATTATAAATGGAACAAATCAACGTTAATTTAATCCCGGGTAAAGTTTTGCCAGTTTGCCACGTTTCACAGTTTGACGAAAACAGGCAAATTAAAGTAAACCTTTTTGACGGTGAAAATGTTTTTGCTTTTTCCGGCGGAGACAGCGCCGAGCTCAATGTCAAAAAGCCGGACACGACGATCGTAACAACGGCGCTGACAGTTGCAGCGGCGCAGACCTATGTTGAGCTTACGACATCCCAGCAAATGACCGCCGTGGCTGGCGCTAATATGTGCGAAATCAAGATCACGCACGGCGCCCAGGTAATTGGCACCCTCAATTTTATTATGCAGGTTGAGGAAAGCCCACTTAATAACGGCGTAGAATCCGACAGCGCCATACATGACCTAACAAATCAAGTTGAAAGAATCATGGACGCCGTGATCACAAAAAGAGTAAACGAGATAAGCGGCAACACAAACAACCTTTTTAATATTAACCAATATGAGGACGCGGCGGGCGTAACCTTGACAGACGGGGAGCTTTTCGGCACATCACCCGCATACATGGCCCTGCCAGATTTTGATATTACATACAAGCCAAACACCCAGTACACGGTGACGCTTGACGCAAAAATAAAAACATCAGCCGGAACAGGTAACGGCTTGGTGGTTTATGTTGTTTACTCTGACAGCACATCAGAAAATATAATAAGGTTCAAGAGAAACCAGACAAATTATTTAAGAAACAGCGGCACGACCGCAGCCGGGAAAACAGTCCAAAGAATCAAGCTGACCTACTCGACGGGCAACTCAGACGAATGGTACGCCCGCAACATCCAGGTCGAAGAAGGAACGGTCGGCACCGAGTATATCCCATTTAAGACCGCAGACGACGAGATCGCCAGAAGAAAAGCACGCATAACAGACGAGTTACAAAAAGACGTTTACTACGTCAATAACTGGGCGTATGCAAACTATGACTCGGTCACGGGTGTAATACAGTTTAGCCAGACAAGGATCGGAAATGTTGAACTCGTGCCGGTTGAGCGCGGCGACATCATCCGCATAAGCAACGGCACCGGCTATAAGCACGCGTGGAGAATATGGCCGACGGACAACACGCCCGCACGGTCCAGGACTTGGAACGCTGACGAAGAAGAAATCGAGGTCACGGGCGCGGGCCTTTTCGGCGTCAAATATGAGGACGAAAACAACGCCTCGAACTTGCTTGACCTGGCAACCTTTGACGGCGCCTGCTCGATCATCCGCAAGGCATACGCCAACGACTTGCAAAAGCTGACGACGCCGACCACAAAGGGCTGCGCATATTCTTGGTGGGTAAATAATCGCGCTGTTGACTCATACGGCAATTTATATGTTAGCTATATTTCAGAAAAGGCGGTCTGCGGGGTCCTTTGCCGCTTTCCAGACGGTACAATATACCGCCGCGACCTTTTCCAAGCTGAGGACAAAGACGACCACAACGCGCCCAGCGTTTTAGTTGTTACAAAAGACGGCGCGGAATATGTTTTTGTTATCGGTTGCACCGGACACAATTACGATAATAAAATAAATGTGTTTATGGCAACTGAGCCCAATTCTATAAATTGCGAGTTTATAAACAAATCTTTTGAAATGACCGCCGCGCCGGACTTTGTAATACAGACAACATACAGCCAGGCTTTTTTCGAGGTCTTCACGTCGGGCGGCGTTACCTACAACAGAATTGTTAATTTTTTCCGAGTCAAAGAGCTGGACACGATAAACAGCACATATCAAATGTGTTGGATGTGCGCCATGTCTGACGACTATGGCGACAACTGGACAATTTACAGAGCTTTTACCGCAGGGCAAAACATTAGCGAAAAATTGTTCTATATGTCGGCCAACGACACAAGAAGCAATGTCTGGCTAAAAAGGGTCGTTTTGCAATATAACACAACGAATGTTAACGAGGCGCCAATCGCCGGCGGTTTTATCAACACGCGCACGCTTAACATTTTGGACTGGTCAGTCTCAGACATTGGCCACCCTATGACGGAATGGCACGACGGAGAACACCCGGTCAATAATACTATCGCAGAATATAGCGACTTTACGCCCTTAGTATATGCGGGCGGGTCCTATGCTTTGCGTATCCTTGATGTTTGGGAAAATGGCGACTTTTTGTTTGCCAAGGCCGTGCAGAGCGCCGCAGACGTTCACGACGTTACAGACTGGGGGCTTTACCTTTACAGCGGCGGCAATGAGTATTTTATTGACACGTTGGGGCTTGCTTTCTTTGTCGGCTCGGCATACGTAACAGGCGCCAACTTTGTGGGCGACGAGTCGCACGTTGTATATTCAAAGAACGACTCGACAACACAGGACGGGGCGCACAGTTTGCACCTTGTAGAGCTGAGCGGCGGCGCCGTTGTGTCTGATAAGATCATCAAGAGATCCGGGCAGCTTTTGGCGCGTCCTATGCGTTACGACCGCGGCGGGCTTATGGCCTTGGCTGGACAATACCGCGAGGGCCAGGGCACAAAATATCTAACATGGCACTTTGGCATTGAGTGTTTTGACAGCATCTAAAGGGGGCGGCGATTATGAAAGACATTATAGTCGCCGCGCTTGCATCCGGCGCGGTCTTCTCATTCGTCCAATTTATGATCACTTTCGGCTTTAGTCGAAAAGACAAAACAAAAGACCTTGAAGACAAGCTGGACAGACAAGACCATAAAATAGACGAGGTACGCGAAAAAATAGACGAGAACGCGGCAATTTTAGCGCGTACTCATATTTTGAGATTTTCCGACGAGCTGAGAAACGGGGTCGAGCACTCCAATGAATATTTTAGGCAACAGCTGGACGATTGCGACACCTACAATAAATATTGCGAGACACACCCCAATTTTAAAAACTCATACACGGAGACAGCGGACGCATACATCAAAGAAACTTATAACAGACTTTTAAGGGAGGGCAAGTTATGAAACTACCAAACAAAGTTTACGACGTTTTAAAATGGGTTATGTTTTTGGCGACCCCCGTTTGCACTTTCGTTCTTGGAATCCTGGCAGCAATCCAGACGGGCGACGCGTCCGCGATCATAACCGCAGTAATTGGCGGCCTTGGCACGCTGGCGGGCGTTATTATCAAGATAAGCGACACGGAGTACAAGAAAGGGGGCGGCTAATATGGGCTCATGCTGGAAACAGAAAGCAAAAGACTACTTGTGGGCGCAAGTTGGCGAAGTTTGCGGGAAATCATCCGCATACGCCAAGGAAATGGACGCCATAAACTACTACAACTACCCCAAGAACGGGGTGGCGAATAGTTGCGCGCTTTTATGTGATAATTCACTTTTGCACGCTTGCACGGGCCCCAGCTATGACGAGGACCCCGACGGCGCCAAATGGACCGCGCTTGCGGCCATGTATGAGCCCCAGGCACGCGGAGCAAACGCCGGAGCGGGTTGCGTCCAGAAAGTTGCATATTTTAGGGCGGCGGGCGAATATTACACGGACCCGCAGGACTTTTGCGAGCTTGACGAGATATTCTTTGCAAGTCCCGACTATATCAGCGCCGAAAACCCCGAAGGCTTATATCATACGGGCATGATTGTATCATGGGGCTATATTGAGGAATTAGGCGCGGACGGTTTTACGACCATTGAGGGTAATACAACCTACGAGGGCGAGGCGGGCCGCGTTGCGTACAAGTATTACGCATACGACGACCCGAGAATCCACGGCGCGGGGCGTCCTAACTGGGATGGCTGGGAGCCTCAGACAGCGCCCGAGAATCCGACACAGGAAAAACCCAAGCCGGAGCCAACGGAGCCCACAGAGCCCACGCCAGAGCCGCAGGGCTTGTATTATGTCCGCATTGCATACAATCAAGAAAAGGACAGCGCGGGGGAAGTCCTGGCAGCTTTGCGGCTTAGATCATCCCCGGAG
>Ga0247610_10001519_pt1 | contig 28771 bp, 27 predicted proteins | sample 174DNAGHGhighgp2_FD_193483 | JGI IMG/M metagenome (GOLD analysis project Ga0247610, IMG submission 193483) | Sheep rumen microbial communities from Palmerston North, Manawatu-Wanganui, New Zealand - 1742 DNA GHGhigh gp2 | ecosystem: Host-associated > Mammals > Digestive system > Stomach > Rumen...
GGTTTCAATAACTCTTTCTACTCACTGCTTCAGGCTAAGGGTGAAGAGAACTAATCTACCTTTATAAGGTGATGGAATATGTTATTATCAATCAATAATGATGAGTTTGTTATTCCACATACTTCCTCTTGTACAATAAGAACACAGGGAGAAATAAAAGATGGTGATCAGATACTGATAACATCCGCTATTTTCTCATCTACAGAATATTCGTCTCGTGCGGTAAATATCAGTGATACATTCACCGTTACCGCACGAGTTCTTTCGGGTGATACTATCTCAAGTGATGGTAATCTGAAAGCTGTTCTGGTATGCGATGATAATGATATATTCAACATGTATGTTCGCATACAATGATTATGAAAGGGGATGATGCGTGTGATGACATCTGATCAAAAAACATTTATACCCTCATTGATAAGATACATTGACTCGGATTTATTCACTATAAACAACATCTCTTCTTCAGTTACGTTGGTTGCTAATGAACCTGACATAATCGGTCAGGATCTTTCGAAATGGGATGTAGTAATATCATACCTTCCATTGAAATTCTTTAATGTTATAAATGACATCGATGGAATTTATACAGTAGAGAAGTTTGATAAGAAGTATGTATGCAATCCCAAAATGTGCGCTTATGAAAGATACGATTCCACAAACATGTGGCGTCCATTAATGATACTGAATAAGTGTCCAAGTATAATGGATTTCAACTTCGACTGGATTAAGTACTACAACATCGAAAAGTTCACCAACATATTATCTGTATTGATATCGAGGGTTCAAAGTGAGTAATTATTCTGACACTCATCCCAATAGGGAAAATATCAATAACTTTAATGAGGGTATCGGAGAGCATGATATCAGAGAAAGAAGATTGTTGTACCAGTACAATGGTCTTGCTCCACGAGATAATGAGCATGGATACTCATTATCATTGGCATGTCGAAGTGGTACAGATATGATGCATTCCGTAGGCAATGTTGCAGCAATCGCGTTGCAATTCATTGTAGACAGGTTTCCAACGGGAACATTCAAAACAGTCCTTCCATCCACAAGGATTGCACATCGGCAATTGAAACATACACCTCAGCAGGTTCGACAACAACCATATCCATTATGTATTGTGAACCCAAGAGTATCTTTATCTGGTCTGGATAATAGGTTGGCTGCTGGTTCCTTTGCAACGACGACATGGTCTTCTACATCAAACCGTTTTCAGAATCGCTCTGAGATGCCAGAACTTCTGGTTGACCCTCAGAAGAAAATAGTATGGCGTGGTAAGGTCAATCGAGTTGTTGTAATGTTAGACTTTGTCTTGGCTTTCAGAAGTTATGCTGAACAGTTGAACTGGAGTTCATACCTAATAAATACAATCCCAACCGACGGTGGATTTTTTGATATTGATACTGCTTTGGAATTAGCATTGCCTGATGGATTTCTTGAGGAAACGGCAAAATATGCTGGCATTCCTGTTAAGGACCAAAAAGGTAGTGTTTCAAAGTTTGTCGATTATCTGAATATGAATAGTGAGTTTCCTGTTTCGTACAGATTCTCATCTGGACGTCATAAGGACGCTTTCTATATGCACTATTCTTCGCCTATACTCTGTAACATAGGCGATTTGAGCTATTCGAATGGCACAAAATCAAATCAGGTAGAATCAGACTACCCCATAACTTTCACAATGCGTTGTGAGTTCAATACAATTGGTCTGTATGATTTATGTGTACCAAATCCCGGACCATTTATGCGACTTGATCCGAAACCCAATGCCATTGCAATTCCAATATTCTCGGACGTTTGGAATGAAAAGGATTTTCCACTGTTATACGGTTGGAAAATAATTGGTAGACCAATCATAAAACTTGATTGGGAGGAGAAAGAAGTATATTTTGGATCAATATTCGGTGATGAGATCAATGAACTTATAGATCATCATTTGAAAAACAATATCGATGTTGGAATATTCCTATCGGTAAAGCTGCGTGAAAACAAATGTTTAATAGATGATGGTTACTACGTCGACTGGAAACGTCGTATGTTGGTATTCACAAACATCAACTATGCACATACATATCGATTAATCATTGCAATGAATAAGTTGTATGTTAATCAATTACTTGCTGATATGTATGGAAAATAAAATCTAAAGTAAAGGAGTCTTTAACAATGGCTGATAACAGAATAATTGATGATCTCGGCTTCAACTTTGAAGACAACGCTGAGGTTACTCAGGAAAGCTATAATGCTAACAACTCAGGTTACTCAGATCTGTTCCAGGAGAAGTTCACTTCATTCAATCCTGAAGCAATCATCTCTGGCGGTAACAACAAGCTCAAGAGCGGTATGTTCTCAATGGAAGTTGAGGAGACACCTGATATCGCTCTCGGCTACAAGAAGAATGACAAGCCTCTCGAGCCCGCTCGTCCTGGCAGATTCTTCGACTAATTCAAGAGGGATTATCTCCTAACGTATAACTACTAAAAAGGATGTGTGGGGGCAACAGCCCCCACTGATTCCTTTGATTTCTTATTTGTTTGAAACGCCTTTGTAACTCATATTACAAACTAAGGAAGTGATTTCATGTTAGATGAAATGATATTGGAATATGTGTCAGATGTTACAGAACAATCCGAAGTAGATGTATTACTTGCAATAGGAGAAAGTTATTGCAAGTATTTTTCAATGTTATGTAATACAGACAATATTCATATCGTTCAAGAAACATTTGTATTTCTTGAAGATGGTGAAACATCTGAAAATATAATAACTAAAATAAAGAATGTGTTCTTAAAAGCTTTCGACTATATAAGAACAGCATTCAAAAAGTTATCTGAGTTTTTCAAAAAGAAGTTTGTTCGTTATTCTGCAACGATAAATAATACAACGAATCTATGTAATATTATTGCTGCACTTTATGAGTCAGATAATTTTGTCAATGAATACGATGTTATTGAAGAAGCAAAAATGTCTCCTGAACTCACGGAGGCATTGCGTCGTGAAGAAGCTAAGAAGGCTGCTGTTAAACAACAAATCAAAGATCTCAATTCTGCCAAGAAAGACATATACAATGGTCTTAAGAAAAACTATGCTTCTGAAATGCAACGTCGTTTGTTGTCAAAAGACGAGGTACGAGACATGGTTAAAACCATAAGATCCAACTGCTCAAATGATGAATTTATTAAATTCAGAAATGAAATAACTTCTATTGTTACCAGTAGAAAAGCTGAGTTCGAAAAGAGTCTTAATGGTAATATATCCATGATAGAGAACATGTACACTAGTATGGTGGAAGCCAACAAAGCAGAACAAGAGTTCTTACAAAATTGGAACCTATCCGAGAAAAGTCAAAAGATTGGTGAAAAGGAACTGGAACTCCGTCTTGAATTGCTTCAAAAGTTTTCATCTACACTTGGAAATGTATTGAATGAGATTGGTAATACCAAAGCCTTCTCTTATGATGCAATGAAAAACAGTTTATATGGAACAGGTGGATCCATACCTGATATTCTCGGTACTATTGGAAAAGAAATTGCCGGTATACTTCCAAAAATCATTAGTATCTCCAAATTAGGAAATATGGGTGAGCGTTTATACAAAGCACATAAAGATTTTGAAGATGCTGTGTTTGAGGACGATATGAAACGAAAAGATCTGGGTTTGAAAACGAATAAAAGTATCAAGGCGATATTATTCGCTCTTAACCAGATAAAGGAAGAAAGTTATGGCTATACCGATGATAAGATGTTCAATAAAATAGCATATGATTCTGATAATGTTGCTGCAGCGGTTATCGCAGGATATCTTGGTGGTCCATTCACAATAATGTTTACCACATTGAGGACAATTCTTCATGGCCCGGCAGCATTGGCTTTCGGAATAAAAGATATAGCAATGTATGCTGGATTTAGATCAATGTCACATGGTCTGAATCAAAAGCGTGCACATATCGTTTCAAACAAAGAAGCTCTCGACAATAATAAACATGGAAAACATATGATGAAAGCCATAGAGAATCTTCCGCATGATGAGAAGATGGATTTTATTCGTAAACTGAGAGATGAGGAACAAAAGACATATGATGATAAGTTATTGGCTAAACGAAAATAAAGGATGTGACTAATATGGATATTAAAAGATCGAATGTACCGGATAATACATCTGGTACAGCTGATTTTGATGATTTTGAAGATAGGGATCCTGATGATTGCTATTGTGAATCTACATCAGAATCCAGTCATCTTTTCCAGGAAGCATCACATAAAACAAAACTTAATCGTGAGAAGAACAAGATCAAAGATGATTTGAAATATAACAAATCTACTGGTGTCGGTGAGCTTCATGATTCATCATCAGGTATATCAGTTCCCGTCAATTTAACATTTGACAATAAACGCCAAACAAGCACAGGTTATTTGACATATAAGAATGGTAGACGAGCTGTTGGAATGAATATAAATCCAAATGATCTTAATAGAGGACATGGATTTACAAAGTACCTCCATGAAAAGAATCACATTTTACAAGATCTTAGAAAAAGAAATGATGGAAATGATAACAATGATCTCAGCATGATATCGGCATTCATCAGTAAACATTCCAATGAAATAAAAACATCTCATTCATCTGACAAAGATGAATACCTAGCTGATTTAAACGTTGCAAGAACACGAGGATATGATAAGACAATCCGAATGTTACAAGATATGATGATCAAACCTTTAAAATCATCACCTTCTGCGAAGCATTCTAAATCATTTATAAACAAATCAGCAAATAATAAAATCGATAATGAGTTATCAGATGAATTCTTAAATGAACTTTATAAAGAATATAATGAGATGCTTGATGACGAGAAATTATTGTTAACTGCGATGAAAGCCTCCAGAAATGTTGGTGAACATCACTACAAATCTCTTGAAAAGCGCATAAAGAAAATGGAATCCGATACCAGTTCCAAGGAACACTTTATGAAAGTTGCTCGTCAAGCATCGTTCATTCAAGAGGTGAACAAAGGAATTGATGAACATAACTCTGACTTGAAATTAAGGATTTTATTCTTAAGAGATATGAAGAAGATCGATTCTACAAATAACGATATAAAATATAAGAAAGAGAAATCATTCACTGAAAGTGGTGAACCTATTCTTTCTTTATTTAATACAATCAATAATAGAGCATATGATAATACATCAAAATTACAAAGTAAAATAGATGAATTCATCATTGAACATTTCGGCACCATAGACAACAATGATTTTGTAAATGGAATGATTCTTTCATATGTGATACTTGATTATGTTGAAGAAATAATTAATAACGAAGGAGATGTTATAATGGAATCTACATATACACCGTTATCAGAGTTTGATCATTTCTTCTTAGAAGGATATTCCAAGAAACAGGAACGTCGTGTAGAAAAGTTCTTAAAAGAAAACAAGTTTGAAGAAGATCCTTCAAAGACAACTGATGAAGAGAAACGTAAGGGTTATCGTCGCGGTACCATCGAGACTGATATTCCTGATGAAAACGGTAAGAAGCAACGTGTTCCTTTTGAGATGTCACCTCATGATGATACACCCGCCGAAGTTAGAATAAAAGGTGACGATAAATATGAAATCCATATGAGTAAGAAAACCGTTTCAAGAAAACCAGCCATATCCAATTTCATATTTAAACATGAAGAAGGACATGTTGCGATCCGTCTTGATAAGTCTGGTAAATATGTAATGGAAATGGAGGAAATTGATAAGATACTCACAAGGTTGCTTCATAAAATGTTCACCAACAAAAATGATACTTTGAATTCACACGACAAAAATATTGAAGAATTCTTAGCAGATAAATATGCCAAAGAACATTCAAAATATGATAAGACATCAAAGTATAGTTTGCGAGATGAAGGTGTTGATATAAGTACCAAAAAGGCACTAGTTGGTCTACAATCATTATTATCGGATGATGTTTATTCAAAGAAAACCTTTCAGCATCAGTATAATTCATATGTGCTACCTGAAGCAATGAATATGATGAATAAAAAACATCGGGAAGATGTTAAAAAATATAATGATTATCGAAGCATGTTACAATTATCATTAGATCATATTAATGATACAAACAAACTTCTTGTTGAATTTAAAAACCTTATGCGTTCAGCAGAGTTTCGTCTTAAACAAAATGAATCTGCCTTAAAAAGATATAAAGCTGATATTGAAAGAGATCACCGTGCAGCCTATGATCTAATGAAAATGTATTCCGATGATCTCAATAATGAATTGATAATAGCAAGAGAGAATGGTCATGTATTATCAAAGGCTGAACGACGTAAAAAAGTGGATAAAATGTTTTATAAAATATACATGTCCACTTTGGGTTCAAGACCTGAAGTAAATAGATATATTAAATATACTATTGGTAGTTCTGATGAAAAAGACTATCCTGAAAAACTCAAGAAAGATCTTGATTCCTACAGAGAAAATGTTATTTTCAATAAATCACATTTACAATCTTTGATGAAAAATGTGAAAGAAATTGAAGAAGAAGTGACTGCTGCAATTAAACGTTCCGAGGAGTTGAAAAACGAGATTAAACGAATGTCTGATGAATTAGATGAATACTATGAAAAAACGAAAACTTCTAAATCTACATATAAAACTGAAGAGTTCCAAAAATGTCTTGAACGCGTTAAAATGAAAAATTATTCTCTAATGTCTAAAACAACTCTGTTCAACGATGATATGTCAACCGCTGTAAGAATACTGATGTGCTTACCAAAAGAGGAACGTGACAGATTCGCTAAAGAGGTCCATGATGTGACATTGAAATATGCAAAAGCTGAAAGAGGTGAGTCAACTGTGAATGAATCATATGAACCATTATCAGAGTTTGATCATTTCTTCCAGGAAGCTAAGATGAAAGCTAAGACAAGAAAGGAATTAGATGATTCTGATTTTGCTTTGGTATATAAAGATGCTTCTGGTGAAAAGATACGTAAGTATCCTATAAATGATGAGGCTCATGTTAAAGCAGCTGCAAGAATGTTTCCCCGTGGTGTGCCTAACAAATACCGTAAGGAAGTGGCAGGAAAGATCCTACGCCGTGCACACAAGTTCGGTATAGATACTTCCGGATGGAAATCTTTAAATGCTGCTAACGAAAAAGACTAAGGAGTGATATAAATGAAGAATAATTTTTTCGATCTTGATGCATATGATGACTACGACATAGTGCAGGAAGGAACCGAAACTGGAAGTTTGGATTTCAATTTCGATGATACAAACGAAGAAGTTACCCAGGAAGGAATGTTTGATTCAGGATTCTCAACTCTTCGTTCAGGTATTGCCAATGCTTTGAAGGATACAAAGTATAAGGTTAGTTACATCACAAGAAGTATGCTCGGAAAGGATATGTTTACTGTATCGGATGGCAATACCACAACAACTATCGAATCAAAAGGTAATGGTTGTAAGGTAGTCACTCGTGATGGTAATGATAAGATGAAGGTAAACTTCAACAATATCTCATTGTCAGTAGCATTGAGAAACCTCATTGATCTATTTAAGTCCCCTGAACATATTCTTGAAGGAGCTATAATTGATCCAGGATCTGAGGAATTGGTTGTTCAGGAAGCTGATGAACCATCCGATGATGATACAGTAGAGGAGGCAATCGAGAAGGAGAATGCTCCTGACGAAGAGCCTCGTACAGAGGAAACTGTTGAAGAAGATACAGAGGTGTCAACTGATGGTGAATCTAAAGAAGACGATGATGCCCCTTCAGAAGATGCTCTTGAAGATTCAGAAACACCGGATGGCGATGATCTTAAGGACTTCGGTACAGATACTTCCGATGTACAGAATGATTATGATCCCAAGGAAATCGAGATACTCAATAAGCTTATAGCTGCCGAAGGCGAAGCTATCAATGATTACTTTGATGCATCCAAGGATTCACACGATTCAAATGCACGTCGTCTGTATTCTGATATCGGTCATGAGGAAAGATTCCATATGGAACAGCTTCTCTTCCAGAAGGCTCAGTTCACTGGTGAAAAATATGAACCACGTGATCCTGAAGTTAAAAAGGAATATGAAGAACTTCTTCAGATGGGTATGGATGATGAAACAGCTATCAATACAGCAATTGACAAACAGTCAATGATGCCATCTGATGACGGTGATGATTCTGATATAGATGCATTAGAGATGGATTTCGAATCAGCTCTCACATTGCTTCATCAGAATGAGATACTCATGGAAGCTGCACAATTTGCATATGATAAACGCGGCAACAAAGAAATCTTCAATAACTATTCGATTATAGCAGAAGCTTTCCTTTATCAGGAAGAAGTTATTAATACTGCTTCAGTTCCATCACAGGTTAAGAAGGTTAACCCAATAACGCTTCTTATCAAGGGACTTAAGACGGCTGTCAACGGTTTACTTGCTGCTACTAATGCTGCTCGTAATGCATCTGAAGCTAATCGTATCAAGAGAAAGCGTAAGATGGATTGGATAAAGAAACATGGTATTGGTGCAATCTTTGCCGGTGGCGTATCATTCTACTTCTATGATGATAATACTGGTACATTCGATATGACACGTCCATGCCAATATGTTGATATGTTATATCGTCTATCAATAAACATTGGTAAAAAGTGTGGTATTCAACCAAAGCCTGAAGCTTATCACGGCACCATAAAAAATCCGATCAAGTTCACAACTATCGGTGACGGAATGGCTAAAATAAAAACACTTCAGGTCACAAAGACAAAGGTCGTTGTTAATGATAATAACAAAGAAGCACTTGCAAATGAGTTCTTCGGTTATAACGAACATAAGATCAATGTAAAGGTTTGGAACGAGGAAGCAAACAAAGCAATCTACCAATCAAACAATGTTTACACAAAACTCGAGATGTTCTCATTAATAACAAATCAGTATCTTAATATAACACTCGGTATCATGGAAGTACTGGAGAAGATGCAGGGTGACATGAATAGCATTTACTATAAGAACAGAAATCTGTATAATGATGCAACAAACAACATGCAGATCATTGCAACAACATACAGAAAACTTATAAATGCATGTGTATCTGATCTTGCTCAGATGAATAAGTTTGATAAGAGCATCCTTGCATCTACACGTGAACGTGATACAGCTGAACAGACTGGTCAGAAATGGGAAGGTGAAGAGCATCGTACATCCGGAAGTATGGTTAAAACCAACAAGAATGAAAATCAGTATGCAAAGCAGAAAAGATAAATTCTGATTTTCGTATACATATTATTTTAATGAATAAAATAATATGAAAGGATGTGTTATGGATGCAATTCATTTACACAGACACTGCTATGGGGGATAATGGTTTACCTTTAAACAATACCCCATTTGCAAAATATTGTGCATTGGATCTTGCTTCAATACTTGATCTAATTGTCAAAGGAGAACTTCCTTGTGGAACAGGTGAAGATTTTCCTGTTGATTGGCCCAATAGTGATTCGGCAAATACACCGTGGGCTCAGAATGGTCCTGCTTCATCGGGACCATGGAAAACATATTAAATATATTATCGGGTCCCTTCGGGGACCCTTTAGTATATTAATTTTTAAGGAGGTTAAAAAGATGATAACCAAAGAAGAGTTAGATAAATATCTTGAAGCTTATAATAGAGGAGAACCCCTCATCTCAGATGAGGAATATGATAGACTCTTAGAGGAATATCTTGCACAACATGGTGAATCCAATAGACCATTCTTGAGACAGCAGCAGTCCGACAATGTGAATGATATAGTTGGTACACTTTCAAAAGTGTATCTGACACCTCGTGAAAACCAGAAAGGTTATCCGGACTGGTTAAGAACTAAGAGTATCCCGGAGAATACGAAGATAATCGCTCAACCGAAATTCGACGGTTGTTCTGTTGCATATGATGTAACAACTGATGAATATTTCACAAGAGGAGATTATGATAACGGTGAATCTGTCAATGTCACGAATCTGTTCAAAGGTTATTTCAAACCGGAAAACTTTGAACCATATAAAACCCAAGCAATTAAATGTGAAGCAATCATGTGTCATGAAGTATATAATGAATTGGGATTACATTTAAAATACAAGAGACCGCGTGATGTTGTATCAGCAACTATAACTTCTCAGAATATTGAGATGGCGAAATACATAACTCTTGTTCCATTAAGAGTATATGAAAATAACAAGCTCTTTGTATCCGATGAAGTTGGTGATATGTCGTTATTTACAACATCACATGATATCGATGGTATATCCGGATTCATATCAAACATACTTGAAAATGGTGCGACGGTTAAATATAATGATATGACATATTCAATCGATGGTGTTGTTGTATCAACAGTTGATGATGAAGATGCTCACATTGATAAAGAAGTGGCAATCAAGATTCTCAATAATGTTAAAGAAACTAAGTTGTTGAGAGTTGAATATCAGTATGGTAAGACCGGAAAGATAACTCCTGTTGGAATACTCGAACCTGTTATGTTTGATAATGTAACAGTTGATCATGTTGGATTATCAACATTATCCAGAGTCAAAGAATTGAATCTACGATATAATGATACAGTTCGTATTGTATATAACATCGTACCATATCTAATTGACTCATATAATGATGGTAGTATACCGATTCCGATACCAACAAAATGTCCTATATGTGGATCACCATTGAATTTCAAAACATTGAAGACTGTACGGTGTACCAATCCACAATGTTCTGGATTAAAAGTTGGAATGATTCATCGTTACTGTGAGAAGATGAAGATAATGGGTGTAGCTAAAAACACAATCACCAAACTATATGAAGCAGGTCTGGTTCAGTGTATAGGTGATTTGTACAGACTTACTCCAGATAAAATAATAACTCTTGACGGTTTCAAATACAAATCTGCAGAAAATATTTGTAGATCCATTGATCAGTCAGCTATCAATGTTCCATTGGATAAATGGATGGGTGCTATGCCAATCAAAGACATATCAGCCAAGACATGGAGACTCATTATAAACGCAAAGTTCCATGGTGATGAATTAATGGCCGTTAATCGATATAAGTATCATATTGAAAATGGTACAGTTGATTCGTTCATGATGGAATGTGTTCCCGATTATGTATATGGATTTTCTGAAAATACATATGCTGCAGTAAGAGAAGGTTTGACTCTATATTGGGAAGAGATAAAGGATGCTATTGGAGCAATCTCATTCTATACATTGACCAAACCAATCAATATTGCAACCAAAGGAAGAGTTACGCTTACTGGTACACGTGATCCAAAGCTGATAGACTATCTCACAAATATTGGTTATGAAGTGGAAGACTTCTCTTCGAAAACCAAGTATCTTGTTATACCAAACAAAGGATATATGTCAAGTAAGGTTGTTAAAGCCAGAAAGAATAATATCCCAGTATATACTGTAGAGGAGGCCTACAATGAGCTTAAATAGTAGGAAACTGTGTTTTCAACCAACGGAACCATCTGATGATAATGATCCATTAAAAGATGTTCAGACTTATTATATTCAAACTCTTGGAGATACATGGAAAGATTATTACTATATCTTGCTGAAATACATGGAATCGGTACATCCAGTATCTCATTCGGCGAGAATCTTACATGAACTTGATATAAAGGTATTACAGAAGAAAGTCATGCATAAAATCAAAAATGCAACACATGCAACATTTGATAGTATAATAAATACTGTGGAGATATATAATGGACCATTGAAACTTGATTCATTTGGAGTCACTGTAGTCAATTCTGTAAGAATGTGGTACACCAGAGATTTTATGAAGGATATCAAAGTTGATAAACTTGGAGTCTTCCCATGGTGTCTGTCAATTTTCCATAAGCCCGAAATGTATGATAAAGGTAAATCGGATAAATGGTTTATCAAGAATACTGTAAACAAATGATCATGATGATAGGAATTGGAGGGGCTTTCGCCCCTCCATATCCCTACATCACACGCATGAGCTATTGAGAACAAGAAGAAATAGAATAAACAACTATGCTGACCGTTGCATCGATGTAATATAAAATACATCATGTTTATTTTTTCTTCTTATCTACTGTTTCAACTTTCTACATATATATTATTAATATGAATAAAAGGATACGCTTTTATTCTTAAAACATTTGTCACCCAATGTAATTGGGGAAAGGAGTTAAAGAAATGAGAAAGATAATTGAATTACTCGGAAAAGTTCCAATGGCCATAATGATCTCATTAATGGTCACATCACAATTCATACATGGAGTCGTGACTTCATTCCTGAATATTCAGGAAGCGAACATTGTGAACGGCTTCGCAAAAGAAACTTTCGTCATGATAATATTTGGATATTCCATGGTGATAGTTTTAAACGGAATAGATCGTTTTGTAGTAGGAACGATCAAAGGGAGAATTATAAATAAAGAACATTTGAGGATTCTCGACAGAGTGTTGGATTCAAAAATATCAAATATTAACAATATTGCATCCGGAAAAATATTTGATGTAACAAAAGACTTGGCTAGTTGTAAAGCAGCTGTCGTGATATGTATTACAACATTATTGTGTGCAATACCACCAGCAGCTGTATTAATCTGGAAAGAATTTCAGTTTAGCATTGCAGCAGCAATCATTTCAACAGTTTCAATTCCAATGGGAGTCGCTGTCGCCCTTGTAGCTGAAAGGTTAATGAAATTCTCCGAGCTGTCTAAGAAAAAGAAAGAGGACTTACATGGAAAATGCGCAGACAACTTCATCAATATCCGTACATTAAAATATCTCAATCTTAAACGTTTCGCGAGGGAACGTTTGATCCAAGCTCAAAAAGAGGCCTGGCATACAACTGTCAACCCAGGTCGAATTGGTGTATTCAGAATAGTAGATATTATTTATTGTGCTCCAATGATAATTAATATCTATCTCTGTAGATCCTCATTAGAAATGATAGCACTCATTGTTGTATCAGATTTTGCATTAATTAATTTCAGAAACAATATTCTTGATATCCTCGATTTAAAGTTAGAGATTGATTCATCAAAGAAGATCATTGATGAGTTAAAAGGTGATGATACCGAGGACAAGAAAAATGTTTCAAATGATATTATATTAGATGATGTAGTATTCGATTATGGAAAAGATTCAACACGATTTGAAATATCACATCTTAGATTCAAAAAGGGTTCTAAAACATTAATCACTGGAGAAAGTGGTGAGGGTAAATCCTCATTGGCTAATCTGTTGGTCGGTGGAATAGAACCCAAACATGGTTATGTACCAACAATAAATGTTTTCTATGTATGGCAGGAGACGGAGTCATTGGATGATACATTATTAAGAAACATCGTTTTTGATAATCCTTATAATGTATCAGAAGATGAGATCAAAGCATATTTCAAGAAGCTGAATCTGTATGATTGGTTTATTGGATTGAAAGATGGCTTTGATACACAAATAGGTGAGAGAGGCTGTAAGCTTTCATCCGGCCAGAAGCAGCGTATCAATATAATTCGTGCTATAATAGAGATGAAAAATAATCCTCATAAATTATTCATTCTGGATGAGATCACATCAAACTTGGATGAAACAACAAAGGATGCCGCCATCCAGCTTTTCAAGGATGTCATCACTGACGATATGACGGTCATATTCATCTCACATAATGAAGGCATTGAAAAGCTCTGTGATAATCACATCACAGTAGTGAATCATGAATTCATACAGGATGGTGTTGATATTAAGTATACGAGCAACAAATTGCGGGATGTTAATTAACATCCCGCTGTATCTTAGGAGGGAATTATATGAATTATAATGTATTCAGAGACATCATTGGTTGTTCGCCTAACAATCATGCTATCATTGGAATATATGATATCGAGGTTGTTCTCGACAATGACAAAGACTACTGTCAGTGGGATAAAGAGTGGTTTGAAGAGACAAACAAATACAGAATATATATGACAGGCTCAGAGAGGACTATAAACGAACTCCTTTTTGACTTCTATCGCGAGGTCGGAAGAATATCATTGTACCATAAAACAATCAACTATGTGAAAGCCGATAGATATTATGACAAAAACAGAATAGTGTCACCAAATGACAGATATACTCTTGTTGAAAATATGACACTTGATGAGTTTGCTGCAGTACAGCTCCAGTATTCAATAAAACCTGCAAATGTTCTTCCACTTGCAACGATAACTACAATGAAGATATTATATCCATATAAAGATGATGATACTATTAAAGCGCTTCTTGAGATGCATAATGAAAGTATACTCATAAGAAGAAAATATATGAGTTATATTTTCGAAACGAATAAAAAATCAATGAACGTTCCTAAAGTATTGACTGAACTTAATATAGGATTGGATAGACCCAAACTTGTCGGTGACAAAGCAAAGGATGCGGTAAAGTCGTTGAATGCATGGGCTGAGGAACTTGGCTATACAAATCATGTTGAACAAACAAAGAAACCCATACAGGTAATCATGCAGAAGATGAAGCTGCATGACAGAGGTACAGATTTTGAATCAAACATTCGTAGAATAATTCGTTCATATAACGGTGATATTGATATTATCTCAACAGAGCATTTTATCCTCAAACTCAAAAAGGACGAAACCCCAAATGATAAAATCAGAGAATACTATAATAAATATCACGATATTGTTCATGATTATATTGTGCCGTTGTATGACAAGTATAAGAATGAATATAATCCTGATGTAAGATATAAGTATCAGTGTGTCATTGAGAAAATACTTATAGATTTCATTGATGGTATCACTCCATCTGATGAAACGGTTCAAGAAATAATCAGAGTGTATGATCATAATAATAACAATTCTAATACAACCATAAATCCTAAAACGGCTGGAATGATGACATGGAAAGAAAGACAGAAAATATTACACCAAGCAATCAATGACGTTGCAGAACGATTCAATATCAAAAATTACGTAATTAAAGATGAATACGGTCTGAATAATAAAATGAATCGTATTGTTGATCTATATTGTGTTGATACAACATCTCATAAGATCGATGATATAATTCTTCCTTTCCTTGAAAGAAGCGGTGCTTAATACCGCTTCTTTTTTCTAACCACACTCAATTAAAATATCCCGATTTCAAAGGAGGACTAAGATATGACCAATAGAGAAAAAGAAGAAAAACTCGTCGATGATTTAAAAGATCCAGCAGAGAAAGATTCTTCCAAAATATCAAAGATGATAGATTCATGTCTCAAAAGATGGCATAAGGTATATTGTGCAACAGATTGGCATTTGTGGGTTCGTAAAGAAAAGAACAAACCCGAATGTCATAAGTGTAAAAACTTTGAAGACATAATAAAGAAAATAAATGAGACCATGACAAAAGATGACATTCTGATTTATATGGGAGATTTGGTTGATGGAGAATATCAGGATAAAGATGAACTGAAGAGTATTCTTAAAACAATTCCTGGTAAGAAAATCCTTGTACGCGGAAATAATGATTTATTCACAACAGCATTCTACAAGTCATGTGGATTTTGTGAAGTAGTAGAATCATTCGTTTGGCACAATGTAATATTTTCCCATATGCCTTGTAAGAACGATAATGACATCAATGTGCATGGTCATTTACATGGATACAAAACATATTGGATACCATACTCAAATCAAATCGATGTCGCTGCTTTAGGTGGTAGAGAACATCCCGTAGAACTCGATGATGTAATAAGTGCACAAAAATCATATTCAAAAACAATTAAAGAAGATCCTTCGCATTTTGAGGAAGGATATTATAATAATCGCATTGGACTGATGAATATATTTGAAGAAGCTATGTCTTATGACAATCCTTCATTTATATTTGATCCTTTTCCAGCAGAATAAACATCATAAGATATGGGGGCTTTATGCCCCCATATTATTACATTTTGTCTATGCTGCCGATTATTATTCTTCAATCCTACATATATATTATTAATATGGATAAAAGAATAAGCTTTTGTCCTATAAAACGCAAGCCACCCAATTATATTGGGGAGAAAGGAGTTAAAGAATGGACAGAATCAAAAAATTTCTTAAGACATTGTCCCCTGAGGCTGTCGAACCTATAAAGGAAAGATGGCCTGAGTTATGGGACACTCACAATGGTATGTCCATAGAGACCATCCACTATGGGCGTAACGAGGTAAAAATAATTCCTCGTTTCAGAGATATGAATCCGGATTTATCTTTCTGGATTGACACGAGCAATATGGGAATTGATTGGAATGATCAGACCGAAAATCCTTTAACGGATCTGGGTATTCCATATGACGGGCGTATGTTTTGGATGCAGGGTAAATTCTGGGTCGATGAATACGACAATAAGGATTTTAAACCCAAAATCCACAAGTCGGCAAACGCTTACCTCGTGAAAATCGAATGGGGTGGACCAAACGATTCTACAAGAGGTGCCGAATGGGATCTGTTGGCACCTCTTGCTTGGCATTCAAAACGTGCTACAAGCAAAAACGGAAAGATGGGATGCAACTATTATGTATTCTCATCCAGGTTCAAATATGAACCTGTTCCAAATATCGAAGAAACAATAAAGAATCTTAGGGAGGGCTATTGATATGAGAGATAAAAATAGAACAGATGCAGAGGCTGCTGTATACGCCTCATTTTCAGTAACACTGAATGCAGCAATCGATGCATTCACCACCAAACCAATATATGATATAATGGCAGAAGACGTCAATAATGGTTCACCATTACGATTCATCTTTATTAAGGAAACCATCGACTCAACGTTGGAAGAGTTCCTTAATAGGGATATTGAAAAATGGAATAAATACGAGGACATCGTGGATCTCGTAGAAAAGAACAAAAACGAAATCCGCGAGACAGAAGTGGCATTTGGGTTAAGCAAAAAACCCATAAACGAAGCATTTGCTGACCTCGTATCAGATATGGTAGTCATACTGATAAAAACACGTAGCAACGTGCATTGTTCGAGCCCTGACTATGTGTCGATAAGACTGAGACAAAACGAATACAAGGAACGTCTCGTCAAAGTTGTAAAATCGGCACTGGAAAAAGGATTTGATGCAAAAATCATTGAAGGAATGGTAAAGGAAATAATCCACTCTGTGAATCTCAGATCCGCAGAGTTTTCCGGAACAGAAATATTCGATGAAATCTGGGTGAACCAGGTTTTCGACAGAATGAATTCTGTTGAGGAGACTTCAATGAAGATCAATGTCCTGACATCAATCAACGATGTTGTGGGACGAGATAAATTGACTCCCTCTGATATACCTAACTTCTTAGCACTGATTTCGACGTTAAGGAAGCTGGGACCATCAACTGAATCAGCTGATGATTTCCATGCTGCTGCAGCAATGTTATTGACAATTGCTGGAATAGAACTACCAAGAAATATATTTGACAAAATAACTACCGTTTGTATTGAATATAAGAAAAATTTCAATACAGGAAAGGATAAATTCTTGGCTGATCTGGATGCTATAGCGGAGGAGTTCACTCCGTCTAAAAAAGAAATAGAAAAATACGAGTTCATTCACAAGCTTGCTACTGGTGCAAAGCTTGTTGAAAAAGACGGTGATCTCGTGTTTGATTTACCATCGGACTAATATAAGTAATAAGCCCCCATTTTCGGGGGCTTATTTTTTTTCTTATTTACTATGCTACCAAGATTATTATGCTACTTCCTATTATTTTGATTTTCTACATATATATTATTACTATGAAGAAAAAAGAACATAAACCCATTTTTGACACCATCATCTTATGATGGAGAAAGCGAGGTAGTTATGACTATCAACAGATTATATATTCCAACAAACAAAAAAGAGATCCGCGAGGCTAACCGCAAGGCTCTGGCCGAGTACAGCAGAAACTTTGATCGATACAAGGCAGAGGCCGAATACCTTGAATACGTAGTCGAAAGACGCGTATTTGAGGACACAGGCCTAACAGGCGAATACGATCATATTAGAGAAAATGGCACCTGGGGTGCTGAGGCTGTGGTATATCCCGGCCATAATGAAAGGTGGTAGATATTATTAAAAATATTGCCGGGGAATCCCCGGCAATATTTTTTTTTTGATTATACAGCATATTCATCATCGTCATACATGTCCATTGTGATATGCAGACGTGATTCAAAGACGATATCATATGCACCATCATTAGATCCAAGATCATTGAGAATATTATTAACATTGAATGGATCAATCTGTCCAGCAACATCAGGTGCTTTAGCCAGTAACTTAGTGAGCTCTTCCTTTGCAGTCAACATGAATATTCTATATGTATCCTTATTATCAGCGAAGTCCTCATAGATATTCTTCCAAGAGAATTTCTCGGATATTTCTTCGCCAGTTGGTGATAATACTTTATATCCACGACGATCACCTTTGATACGACCTTTGTCTTCAAGGAACTTAACAAGAGTCCTCAAATTATCAGCACCATTCTTTCTCTTATCAATAATGATACGAGCGGATAGACCTGTCTTGGCATTTCCAGATTCATTTGTAGAAACCTTGGTGGGTTCAAAGAGTACCGTATTACCTTCAAAACCATCTGTGGCTTCATGATATCTGGAGTCTTCTTTGATCTCACCGGTAAGCGTTATTAATGCAGAGGCATTATACTCGACACTTCTACCACCACTGATCTTGACGTCCTTATTACCATACTGGAACTGTTTCTTTGGTCCGGCAAATGCAGCCATAGCAACATTTGCATTCTCATGTGCGATTGTTATGAGAATGATATTTGCTTCTTTGAGCATCGGTAAGATATCATTAAGAACACCTTTAAGTGTTTTAGCGTTCTGCATACCGTCTGTGTTAGAACGCATTTCCTTCTGCTTATCCCATTCCTTCTTATCACGCATATCATATTCCTTGGCGATTACATCTGATAATGAATCCAGGAACACAAGTGTTGGTGGCATAAGCATGATGGGACGGTTGTGATCATCTACTTCGAATGTATCCTTTGTTAACACATCTTTATATTTCATCTTGTTTTCATATATCTCTGTAATGTATTCCTGAAGAGTATCGTAACCGATAGCACCATTCTTGATAGTGTATCGAGGATAGTCTTCATCGAACCATGATTCAGGTAACTTAGTAAGAGTTTTAACTCTCTGAAGAGATAGTCTGTTTTCTGCATCAATGTGTACAACGTTACCACCGAACTGATATGCGATGTTTGCAACCATCTGAATACCAAGCGTTGTTTTGAACGACTGGGTTGCTCCTGTCAGTACATTGAATGATCCAGCCTGAAGACCTATACATTCTCTTTGTTTTATGATCTTACCTGATTCATCTCGAACATTCACGATATATCCAAGGTAATAGTCTATAACAGATATTCCTGTAGGATAACAATAATCAACAAGAGTATTCTTTTTGAATACTTTTGATGTTCCTCCTCCTGACAGGACTGTCATGATGTTAAGGTCCTTCAAATCAGCTTCCAGGGCTGATGCTTTCTTAGTGGCCAATTTGCATCTTCCTTTCTTATATGAATTTTGGTAAACTACTGTTCATTGTCAACCAATGGTTTAATTTTGAATTTCTTATGGAGATAATCGTCAATGCTGACAGATAGAAGCGTGCGTCCGGTTTTATCATAATAAATGAATTCCAACTTGTTTTCAGTTGCACTTCTCAATACAGCATGTTTACATTCACCAGCTTGATCATATACAGCATATGCCTTATAAAGTTCGAAATAATCGAGATCGAACTTTGTTCTAACTACCACACCTTTGATTGGAGTATAACACTTAAGTTTTGCAGATTTAGATAATGCATGATCCTTAAGTTTTGTATACAGCCAATATATTGGCCCATGCTCGAATCCTTGGTCAAAGTCCGAATGGTCATTAAAGATTATACCATCGGAGATTATGATGTTATGATTGGAAATTGTACCAGTCCATATAGTAATAACTGTACCTTCATCGGATAAACTTGCACCTACGCGTAACCCTTCTGATGCTGTTACTGGATATTTATACCATTCAAAATCACTAGTATTGGATTCATAATTCCATCGTCGACCCTCGTTGTTCCAGTCCTCGGTATATTGTGTCATCCAGCTTGTCATTATTTCACGGACTGTGTCAAATGATATTAATGGTGCGCACATATTAATTTCCTCCTCTTTATCTTGATATGTTATAATTAACAGCCATTGTTACAATGGCAGAAATAATGAATAACCATAACACACATAATGTCCAGAATAGTAAACGATATTTGATCAACTTCTTTTCTTTAGTAGAAAGAGTATTAGCATTTTCATTTTCATTTTCGGGATCACGCCATGCTTCAACAGTGGTTCTTACAATGTGTCTTAAATCATAGACTTCCTGTTTGAGATCATCTATTGTATTCCCAATATCAAATGTTACTGCAAACAATGCTGCTAAACCAACAACACTACCAAGTGTTATAATGATATATAGAAGCACTTTCCAGAATCCTTCTAACATAATATCACTCCTCATCGAATGTGATCATTTTAGAATGATCAGATAGATCACATATTTTTACATTACCCCTTAGAATGTCCACGAATTTTATATCAACATTTTTACTTTGATATGTCATGAAGTTGAGTCTCGGCCACTTCCATGAATCCTCAGCGTCATACCCAGTATATATACCATAAAAGTCATTGATAATCCAGTTATCAGGTGTTTTGATGAAATACGCATCACCGATATTGAAATTGTTGTCTATAATATCCGTATCGGCTTTTAATCCACCCATTGTGATATGGTATTTATTACCAAGGGTATCAATTCTATCTTTTGGACTCCAGATATGCTGATCATTAAGCTGTATGTCAGCCCAATATAAAATTAAACCTTTAGCAGCAGTCATGAATGTCAGTTTATTAGGTTTATATTCTGACAATATACCACATATCTTTTCTTCTTTTGTATGTCCATCATCATCGGTAACGAATTTGTGTAAGATATATGCATCTCCTACAACATACATCTTTTCATCAAACTTATATGTCATTATCATTTCCTCCTTTTAAAACATTTCTGTTATGTTCATTATCCAGAATATCAAATCCCAATATTTTTCCGTCACCAGTGATCCTCATACCTTCGATGAGATATTCGTGATATTTAAACAATCCTTCTTTCTCCAAAACATCATTCGGGTTTGGAGTCTCTGTTGATTTTTGATTCATAGTCTTTAATCTCCTCCGTTACATCCATGCCATACTTGTCTTTTACATATTCTATTAATGCAGGTACAGGTTCAACAACAATGTTATTTGTAATAGCATCATTGATTTTACCATTTACCTCATCATGTTCAATATGTTCTGACATGATCTGATATTTCACAAACTGATTATTTTTATAAGCATTCATGATACCATGATACTCACTGAGTTCACCATTCTTACAATGAATGATAAATCTATGTGGGGATGCTATATCCTTTGATAACCACGATCTCAATTCTTCACATGAATTGATATGAACGGTAATGAATTCCATGGCGAATTCATTCGGTACTGTTTCGACTTCAAAGTTATCATTTGCAAAGAAGAATACTCTCTTTTCATCTTCACCATATTTCCAACGTAACCATGGTCCTGTGTAGTATACTCCATTACCAAAATCAGTATATCCATGATAATGACCAAACACACATAACTTGGAAATACTTCCCAATTGTTCTGCAGAATGAAGTATCTCATACTGTGTTGATTTACATGGTGATTTTACTTCAGATGATACAGGACCATGGCCAACTATCAAGTCATAGTTTTCTTTGAAAGCCTGCGAATAATCTATGCTGCCGCGGTATTCTTGCGGTAAATACAATACAGATGCCCCGTTATGGAGTTTACCTTTACATGCAGTCTTTGTATAAAAGATTTCCGTATCAGGGAGTTTCTCAAGTAACGGCATGAACATTTCATACTGTTCATTATCATGAGTATATGTACCATGAATGAAATGAACGGGTACATGTTGGATACCATTTCTACCACAGTTGTTCATGACAAGATTAACAAGTATCAGTGATGCAAACTTTATTTCTTCAACATTTAATTTGTGATCAAATAGATCACCGACAACAAATATACAATGACATTCTTCTTTATGTTCTTTGATCAAACCCAGGAACTTATCCAAAGATTTCAAAAAGTCTGAATATGGTAATTTGACTCCCAGATGGAGATCTCCTATAAAAGCATACATTCATATCATTCCTTCTTATTTATTTCGGCCATGTCATATAATTCTGACAATAAACAGATTGCATAACAATCTTTCATTCCATCAAACATCTCATCTTCTGTTATGTCATGACGAGTGAATATAACAGGATAGTCATGTGGATCTACTCGGTTTCTCTTAAAGAGGAACCCACATCGAACATCCGATGATACCGGTTCAACCACACTTTCTAATGTATATAATTTTTTGTCTAATATGATATATAATGGAGTATGTGATTCAGTATAACCTGATATCAATTCACTCAAAAGAGTTAGATCAGCCTCACTCTTATGTTTCGGATACAATTTAGATTTAAGCTCATTCATGTCACTTAGGGAATATTCATATGTGTTTGTTGGTAAACAATACCTTGTTAAAAATGCTGGTGATATGAATAACTTTCTACCAGACTTTATCCGACCGACATGATTTTGAACTGGAACACCTTCACCATCATCACCATATGGATATTCGATTCGTATTGGACCTTCGGGAACTATCTCCAATTCGTTTGTAAACAACTCACAATGATAAAATGTGACAGATCCCATCACTACGAATGGTGTTGTTGACGGTTCTAATTTATAACGATATGACTCTGTCAATGTAATAACCGGCGGTTTGAATATACCGTCAACGTATTGCATATCCTCATGAGGACAATAATCCCACATAGGTGGAATCTCATATTGTCTATAATTTTTATCCATTTATATGTACCTCCTATATAACTTGTAACACAACAGAAGATGCTTAGGGTTTGTAGCGTGTGAGATTAATTAAAAATTGTGGTTGGTGGGATTAACCACAATAAACTTCAGAACCTGAAGTGTTTGGGATATAGATTTCTCCCATAATATCAACTCCTTTCAAGAATATATTTCTTCTGTTGTGTTCAAGTCAATAATATGTGTAAACAAAAGAAAAAAAAAATACGGGGCATTACGCCCCGTATAAATTCTACTTTATCTTTATTTTGTCGCATACTCGACAGAATGTACTTATCATTCTATCAAGTGATAAATAGTCTGCAACATTCGCAATTGCATCCGTTGAGAATTTGTCAATGTACTTTATTTTTCTTCTATCGACAATACCCCATTTGAATGTACAGGATGTATCATCGAATTCTCTACATCCTGCCTTCTCAAGCTCTATACACAGAGCTTTCGAATTGTTGATTATAATCCAGAAACTATATGAGTCTCTGATCTCATAATCGATATCATAATAAAATTTGTCAAAATGTTTTTCAACGAATTCGATTATGAACTTTACGGCTTTTGGCCATTGCTCATAGTTGTTCTTCATCTTACGCAATGAATCTTCATTCACCATGAGTTGACGTAACTTGAAGCAACTATCAACACTACCGGAGTCTTCTGATAAGAGACTAGATAATGTTTTCTCAATCTCTTCGTTACGGCTCCTTTCGTTCGTATCTAAGATCTTTTTAAGTTCCTCCGAGATCTTCGATACCATTGTTTCTGCTTTCATTTCTTTTTCCTCCATTTTCTTTATTTTTTATTCTCGATACAGCACTCTGACTGAATCGAAGAATATTTGCAGCATCTCGTTGTGAAAAGTGTTGATTGTCAACGAGATCATTTATAATATCCTTTGTATTTTTATTTATGTCATACATCAGGATAGTTTCCACATTATTTATATCAGGGACTATCACCGTGTGAAAATAAGATTTCATTACGAAACCTTTTATGTATTCATCACGGTGAATTATTTTTCTTTTAAAAAAGTATATTTCGATAATAGAATTCTGATCTTCATCTATCATCGAACATACTCTTTTTGCACATTCCATCAGAGTCATTGTATCACTCTCCTCTTGATTTTTAGTATCTATATCAATTGATTATTTTTAAAATGAGTGGGGTGTACTATACACCCCGGAAATAAAGCGGGTGATCGGATTTACCCTATAAATAAAATTATACAGCGCGGGCTTAAAGCCCGCATGTGGAAGTTAAAGAAATGCCCCACACGTATTTTCGGAGAAAGAACATACGTGTGGGTTTGGTTAGGGCAGTGGGGTTCGAACCCACGATGACAGAGTCAAAGTCTGTTGCCTTGCCACTTGGCTATACCCTAATATATAATACTGTATTCATTCTCATGTTAATAATATATATTTGAAAAGAGAAAAAAGAATTGTGGGGGCATAAAGCCCCCAAGGTAAATGATGAAACTATTTGTAGAACGTCGGAGGTCCACCAATGGATCCTAACCAAGGTGGGCCATATATAAAACCGCTCATGAGAATAATGGTGGCAGTGTATAGTTTGCCCAGCGCCTCCGTGTTAAACGCAGTATCCTGTTCCCGATACCATCGGCTTTAATGTTTAACTACAACCGGGGAGTGTCTTTTAAAATAATTATCAATTATTCAATGAAGTAACACTACCGTCTGCTTCATGAGCGGTTTTAAGCTTATTTAATTTTTGGGAGACTCATGAGGAGAAGTGCTCTTCCACTCTATGTTATCCCACTGCTTGATGTATTCGTGTGCAAAGAGTATCTCTTTGCCAGTCCATCCTGTAAGCATTGCACATCTGTATGTCATCTGAGGAACTACGACGTTGTCATATCCAGCAGTCTGAACAGAGAATACATTGAGCTTGGGGTTAACCTTCTTACGGTAATCAAGTATAAGCTTGTATACATTGATCATACCGCGAAGGTCTACTTGTCTATCCCTTCCCCATACTTTGTATGTCCAACGTGAACGCTGTCCATACTTATAACTGAACTCATCTATGTATTCCCTCTGATCCTTGCCGGTTCCATACAGACCACCACAGCCTGCTTGCATGTCAGAGAATATGAACAAGTTGTCAACCCATACATGATTCTCGATAGCATTCTTGAACCATTTCCAGATTCCTCCTTCGGTCTGACCACCGATATCAGAATAATGGTCGGCATCGATTTCTGATGCCTGTTTGAGAACACCATTTCTGTGTGAAACAGGAAACTCTTTGTAGTTGTCACCGAACTTGACAACGTAGCCCTCATCTGAACACTGCGCTGCAATGACAGATGACAGATTGTCGATATGCGCTACTGTGGTGGAACCGTATTCACTTGTCAGTGCACCCCAAGCGGAGCCGGAGTTATCAGACAGAGATACGGTAACACCTTTGAGTTTAGGAAGATTCTCGACAGCAGCGTCGATACACTCCTCAAGACCGTCAAGTATAACAGGAAGATGATGTACTTTACTCTCATTCTTGAGTCTGTTGTAAGCAGCCTCATATCTGAATGGGAACTGTTTTCCTTCCTTTACGCCATCCTTAAGATCAGCCATGTATGCCTTACAGAATTCAATATCATCGATTTCTGTGAAGACATTCTTGATGTTCCTCAGGAGAGCCATGTGTCCCATCTTGGTAGTAGCAAGAATATCCTTCCAGCTCATACCACGAGACTTCTTCTGCTCCCATGTCTCATCCTCTTCTTTAACCTGAACCGTACCAGTCTTCATAAGTTCATCAAGAACCTCTGAATTAGCATGAGTCAAGCGTACTGCATTGATCATACCAAGATCAGCATTCTTATACTTATTAACCTGATAACGGCCAAGATGAGAAAGCTTATCAGCTATACTTCTCTTGAGGATAGAAGGCATGTTGTTCTTCTTACCTTCGTTGATGAAAAGGTAGTAAGAACACTGTGATGCGGGTTCGTCAGCCCTCATCATAACCTGTGCATTGTATTCGTTGAACTTGCCAGGATTCTGGTCAGACCATTCTTTCCTTTTGGGATGGACTGCTGCACGAACCATGATTACCTGAGGATTCAACCTCATGTAGTAATCCTTTCTAAGTTCAACTGCAAGTTTCAGAGTTCCCTCAAAGTCATAGTCAAGAGCCTTGTCTATAACCTCCTGGAAGATCTCCGTTGTTGACTTCTTATCATAGTCTTTCGTGATAAGTTCATCATCCTCGAAAGTAGCATCTTCCTTCTCAAATGTTCCATCTGAGATGTTGTTTCTGTAATAGGAAGGCTCACCAAAGATAGAAGAAGCAGCAACCATTTTGAGAGTATCGAGTGGATTAATCTTATAAGATTGACCTCCCATAAAGTTTGTCACTACTTCATCAGGCTTGAGTTTCTGATTATCAGTCATCTTCTTAGCCATGTCTGAAATTCTGCTCATAACGTTTCCTCCTTTGAAAAAATATGTTATGGAATAATATATTAAAATAGACCCATAAGAATATTTATACTGTGTAAATTTTATATCCCGCGGAGACAGTTGCGGTCGCTAAACATTGTCAGCATTTTGGCGTCTCGAAGTAACAGCATAGGTCTGCATTATGGGTCTATAATAATAAGCGAACATGCATGAGAATATTGGTACGGCGTACATAACCCATCTTTTGGAAAGATGGGTCGTCAGGAATTGAACCTGAAATGTAAGATTTGCAGTCTTATGTGTTTACCATATTTCACCACGAAGTATCCGTACCGACTGCATCATGCATGTTTTTGAAGGGATTGGGTAATATAACCCTTGGTCTCACATACTTGATTTGAACAAGTGATCTTCCGGGTATGAACCGGACGCTCTGGGCCAACTAAGCTAATGTGAGATATAGATATTATAACGAGAATAATGATAGGGTTTAATAAGCCAAACGCTCTAACCTATTGAGCTAATTTCCTAAGACAGGGAATAAAAGAATCGAACTTTCAACATTTTGGGAAGTAACCCATATCGACTGCTTCGTTATAATATCATTGGTGGACCCGGATAGAATCGAACTATCGACACGTGGTTCTTCAGACCACTGCTCTACCAACTGAGCTACAGATCCATTTAAAACATAAACGAGAAAAATGCATTCGGGTTATGGTCTTACCAGTGACCGGCATAGCCCATAGGACTATGAAGAGATTCGAACTCTTGGATCGGTTTTAACGTGACATGTTAATCGAAGTAACCGAACGCTACTGCATCGTTTATGTTTAATTGGCGCCTGGTGTAAGACTCGAACTTACGACAACGCGGTTAACAGCCGCGGGCTCTGCCAACTGAGCTAACCAGGCGTATTGGTGGGGGAGGACAGGATTCGAACCTGCGAAGCATAATGCACCGGATTTACAGTCCACGAATGAAGTATCCGTTACCGCTGCATCATCATTAGACGAGAATTATGTAACGGCGTCCTTGGTTCAGGCGCCTTTGGCCACTTGGCTACTCCCCCATATTAATATAGATATCAATTGCTCCTTTCACCCAGGAGGGACTCGAACCCTCGTCTTCTTTCATATGTTATATAACATACTACTCAACGCATTAGCCTCTGTGCTACCAGACTACGGGAGCAATTGATAATTGGGCCGGAATACAAGAATCGAACTTGTGACAAGGGGATTAACATTCCATGAAGTATCCGTTACCGCTGCATCATCATTAAATGAGAATATTGTAACAGTATATTTTCACCTACTCTAACCAACTGAGTTAATTCCGGCATGTTGGGGCTGGATACATGACTCGAACATGTGACACGGGCGGCCCTATCGCAACGAAGTAACTCATACTCCTGCATCATCGTTAGATGAGAAATAACGTACAAGTACATTTCTACCTGCTCTACCGACTGAGCTAATCCAGCCATAAATAAAGTAATATTTCTATTACTTTCTTCACGATAATAATATGTATTTCATTTTTATAAATAATAGAAATGAAATAATGATATAATAGGAAGGGAATGGTACCACAAACGTGGTACCATTCAGGTGTTGTATAGATACAGTCCTGGGTGAGACTGTATTGGTGACGCTACCGAGAATCGAACTCGGGACTCCTCCGTGAAAGGGAGATGTCTTAACCTCTTGACCATAGCGCCATATAATAAAGCTTCATGAGAAAATCATAAATGGTTAAATGTGATAATGGGTGCTTATTTCAGCGTCTGCCAATTTCGCCATGTATGGAATTCCATACAGCAAGATTCGAACTCGCATGCGTCCTGTTATGAAGTAACCATCTACTCTGCATCACAAAGCTAGATTATCAAAAGGGTGAGGCGGGTTTATGACCTCACCCTAGAAAGGATGGATGTTTCATGAAATGCTCCATATTCCATGAAACACTTGGTGGGAAGAGATGGAGTCGAACCACCCGAGTCTAAGACAGCAGATTTACAGTCTGCCCCGCTACCACTTACGGTATATCTTCCCACATAAAACATTACAAAGTATTCTATCAGACTCGAACTGATGACCTCTTGCACCATTCGGTGATCAAGCGCTCTAACCATCTGAGCTAAGCGTCCAATGCAATGTATATGCCCATGATGATGAAGAGGAGTACCACACCATGGCTGGCCCATATTATTTTTTAAGCACCGAGTATTCATATGACCTAGTCTAAAATGCATGTTTAGACATGTATGATATATTCCAATCAAACGGTC
>Ga0247610_10001520_pt1 | contig 28756 bp, 23 predicted proteins | sample 174DNAGHGhighgp2_FD_193483 | JGI IMG/M metagenome (GOLD analysis project Ga0247610, IMG submission 193483) | Sheep rumen microbial communities from Palmerston North, Manawatu-Wanganui, New Zealand - 1742 DNA GHGhigh gp2 | ecosystem: Host-associated > Mammals > Digestive system > Stomach > Rumen...
TCTTTATCCAGTTTCTTTATAGTTTTCGAATCCAGATTCACAGAAGCGTCAAGGAATGTATTAGCAACAGTGATACAGTTTTTTTCTTCTTGTTTTTCTTTTGAAGAAGCGCATGCGCCAAGCGAAACAAGCATCGAGAAAGACAAAACCAAACTGGATATTCTCTTAAATCTATGCCCCATTTTTTATCCTCCTTTGGGATCAACATCCCCTTTCAAACCTAAAAAAATTATACTCTCATAAAATTATCAAATCAATGTTAAGGAGGATCCGGAGACTGCAGGATTTGTTTTCCGAAGAAATAGAAAAAGGACTATTCAGTAACCTGAGATAGTCCTTATTCTGGTGCGGCGAACGGGACTTGAACCCGTATGGTCGCCCACACGCCCCTCAAACGTGCGCGTCTGCCAATTCCGCCACCGCCGCATGGCTTTGAAAGCATGAATTATTATACTGATAGTCCCGAACCGTGTCAATAGTGAATTTCTATTTCCTTTCGCATTTCCTTTTACAGAAAGAGAATGGTAGAATAATTAGGACATATAACACAGGAGCAAAGCTATGAGACTTTCTGATCTTTTACCGTATAACGACATCGTGATCCAGTGCCATGACAATCCGGATGCGGACGCTCTAGCCAGCGGCATGGCACTTCACTGGTACTTCGCCAAGCATGGGAAACAGGTGCGTTTCATCTATCGCGGTAATAACAAACTTCAGAAAAGCAACCTTGTGATCATGCTTACGGAGCTTTCGATCCCTGTGTCATATGAACCCGGTTTCGAAGAAGAGCCGGAGCTTCTCATCACTGTGGACTGTCAGTACGGGCAGCGGAATGTTACGAAGACAAGGGCGAAGAATATAGCTATCATCGATCACCATCAGCTTACTGTCGCCCTTCCCGAACTTGCCGAGATCAGAAGCAACATCGGCAGCTGCGCGACAGTTGTCTGGGATCTGATCCGTTCTGAGGGACTGGATGTGTGCGAGGACAAGAACTTAGCTACCGCGCTCTATTACGGTCTGTATTCAGACACTAACCGTCTTTCCGAAGTGTCCCACCCACTCGACCGTGATATGATCGATTCTTTAAATTCCGGCATTCAGCGCAGTCTGATTACTAAAATGAGTAATGCCAACATATCTCTTTCCGAATTAAAGATCACCGGTAAAGCGATCCTGGATTTCGAATTCTTCGAAGATCACAATTATCTGATCCTTCAGGCCGAACCATGTGATCCGAACATTCTCGGCGTTATTTCAGATTTTTCCCTTGAGACAGATAAAGTTGATGTATGCCTGGCATATTTTGTCAGCCAGTACGAGATCAAATTTTCAGTAAGAAGCTGTACGAAAGAAGTTCACGCCAATGAACTGGCTGCTTTTCTAGCGGATGGCCTTGGCGGCGGCGGCGGTCATATTTTAAAGGCCGGCGGTTCCCTTCGTCCGGAGAAACTGGATAAAGATCCTTCCGAACTTTTAAAGGAGCGTATGAAAGAATACTTCGATATGTTCACGATACTTTATACCAAAGATACCGTACTGGACACATCTTCAATGCCCCTTTACGAGAAACTTCCTCAGGAAGTCGGTATTGTGCGTCTTGCTGACCTCTTCCCTGCCAAGACACAGATTGAGATCCGAACTCTTGAAGGTGATGTTGTAATTAATGTAGAGGACGATAGTTACCTCATGGTCGGCATCGAAGGTGAAGTCTATCCGACAAATGAAGAAAAGATCCGTTCCAGATATTCGGAACTTCATCGCCCTTACTCAAGAAAAGTCGAGTACTCGCCAAGTATCAAAAATCTCGCTACCGGTCAGAGGATCGACGTCATGCAGTATGCGCAGGCAGTGGTCAGCAGTGGTGGCGGACTGATCTACGCAAAGCCTCTCGATCGCAGTGTGAAGCTCTTTACACAGTGGGACGAAGAAAAATACTATCTCGGGAACGTCGGTGATTATATCGCCGTTCGTGAAGAGGATGAGCATGACATCTATATTATAAAGAAGCAATTATTCCCACTGCTTTATAAGCAGGTGGAAACTATCAGCTGATACCATACCTCATTTTCTGCTCTTCAGACATTTCCGAACCTTTCAGGATCCTGTATGCTTTATCCTTAAGTTCCTGTAATGTATAATGCCTGAAATATCCGATATGAAAGTCAACGGCTCCTGTGAAGCTGAATGCAAAGAAAGTATCTGTTGGTTTATGGTATCCCAAGGAATTCCATACTACAGCAACTTCCACCCAGGATTCCGTCTCGAGGAGATCTGTGATATTACCGGTTTGGATAAAGATCAGACCCTGTTCCTCATCGATCGTAAGAGTCGCTTCCTTGAAAGTGTTATAATACATTTCGACTTCCGTTTTTCCGATAAAATCGCCAGTTTCACCATCATACCGGTAGAAGGAACCATCATCAAACACAACAAGTATCTGTTCAGAAGACGTTCCTTCTTTATAGAAAGCGGCACCAACAGCTGCGCGGCCATTCGTCTGAAGATCCATTTCCTGATTCCAGTCAGAATCAAAGATCAAAACATGAGTCAGATCCGCAATTATCCATCTGTTTCCCTCTTTATTATGCTCAACAACATTTGCTCCACTCCAATTGGATGAAAGACGTAATTGTTTTATATCATTACTCTCGACATTGATTACAAAAACATCCTCCTTGTCGCTGACAACTATCTCCTTCAGTTCGGGATAATAAACGGGCACACTAATGCGTTCAGGATCATCTTTAGGGAAATCGAATAATTTCGTCTCGCCGCTGCGAACATTGTAAAAACCGATGCGGTCAAGATTTTTTTCTTTATCGCGGTAGACATACGTCAGATAGTCGTTCGTCATTGAGACGCAGAATTGATTTATATAGTACGGACTGGATATGTTATAAATTTCTTCACGGCTGCCATCTTTCAAAGAAATTCTATAGATGGAAATACCACTCTCTTGATTGACTACAGATATATAAAGAACATCATCAGCAACTTGAAGGAGTTTAGCACTAGAAGATTTGGCCTCTTCAATTTTGATGTCAAGCAAGAGTGTTTTCTTGTCGGCATCATATGCTAATATTTCGGGGATTCCGTCAAATTGAGATAATACGACTAGATAATCATCGTCAAGAAGATACTGTTGCGGCTCTTGAACTACAGTATCCGGATTCATATCCGTCCACTCATCATCCATTACATATGTATCATAAAAGATGACTTCAGAAGCATTTTTCTGTAGAACATATACTCCATTTCCAATCAAAGCCTTGTCTATTTTATTTACAAACTCAATTGTGTACGTCACCGTATTTGGACTCATAGAATCAACAGGTATACCAAGAGCTCCTGACTCAGTAACAAATGTCGGTACACCATCACCATCATTATCACTTATATCTGCAATCAATTGCTGTACTTGATATGATCCGAGCACATCTCCGGTTTTAGTATCGTAGATCTCAATCACATCACCGGTGCTATATGCGACCGCATTTCTTGCGGGGAGATTAAGGATTTCAGAATAAGATAGCGAAACATTGTATTTACAATCACGACTCCATCTCTCAGTCATAGAAGGAACGTCGATGCAAGTTACATCATCAGAATGTGGCTGAACGATTATTCTATCAGTGCGAAGAAGATTATTCGAAGAAAATACATCATATCCGACAACAATGACTGTTTCATTGTCCGCCCATTTCATGTTACGAAAAGAAGTTCCTTTAACAGGACACAATTTAATGGAACCATCAGAAAGATCGTATATTCCGACATTCGACGACAAATCGAGTTCAAAGAAGAGAGCAATTTTCGTGCCATCCGGTGAAACAGCATATCCTTCGCTCGAAAAGTATTTATTGTCGATGTTAGATGGTATTTTATACGAATCTAAAAGTGTTCCATCTTCAGAAGAAATATGATATAGCTGGTCCCTATTCGTAAGAAGAAAAAACGAATCATCAGATTCAACACGAAGCAATGCAAAATGGCCTTTAAAAGCTAGTCCATCCTCTAAAGGGAAACTCCATGCCAGATCCCCTGTAGATGGTCGATACATATATGCTTCATAAGCCGTTACGACAAGGAGAAGATCATCTTTCAGATAATCAAGAAAAACAACATCTTTTCCGGAAAATGACTTTTCAAGAATCAGTTTATGATCCTCTGTTCTCCATACATTCAAAAGTCCGGTCTGATCTATTGCGGCAAATGACGTTCTCTCCGGTGATAGATCCATGAATCCGATCGAGGTCGGCATCTTATAATTCCATACCGACTCTATACTTGAGCCCATCAGAGGCTTATATGCCAAAGTCGCATCAGTAAGCGCGCGTACAGCTTCAGAAGTAACCGGTCGGTTATTATCCTCTGATGGCAGAGCTGCAAGTGCCATCTGAATAGCATCTATACGTTGTTCCTGTTCAAGAAAATTCTCAGATTCATTAGCAAGATATATAGCATGATTACGAAGTGTATCCCGATAACTCTTCTGTAATCTCGAACGGTTCCAAATCTGATATAACAAGACACTAAAAGCAAGGGTAACAAATGCAAGACTAAGCGCAGTTATTCTCTGCATCTGATAAGCACGTCTTCTATTCATCAGTTCATCATAAGAACATCCGATCAAAGCAGACGCAAGACGAGGCAGTTCTTCTTTATCAGCTTTATGCATGGATTGTCTGAAATCCGCGCAAAGAGGTTCTTTCTCATGAAGAACAATGGCTTCCGTCCCATCCGGGCGAACAACACGGACCTCCTCACGAAGAAGCTCTTCAGGAAGCACGTCAGTTGGTTCACCTTCCGCAAGAACAGCAAGGATCTGGCGTCTGGAATGATATTTCAGGAAATACTGGATTTCTCTTTTGACCCACTCAGACTTTCTAGTGTTATGAGAGCATATGACGATCAGATAATTAGAGTTTTCAAGCGCATAGGAAATGGTCGCACCTAGATCACTGGTAATAGGTAATTCATCTTTATCACGAAAGACACGCTGGATGCGCTTCATTCCGGTTTTCTTGCGGATTTTCGCAGGAATATGGAAATGTTCCAGTTTAGACTGAACATGTGCAGCTACTTTGTTATCCAAAGGTGCATGTTTATAAGAAATAAACGCATCATAATGATCGATCATATACTATTATCCCCCTTAGTACATAACCATTTTACTCTAAAAACAGTAATCAAAAAAGGCTGCCTTGATAAAGGCAGCCTTTATAAATGGAATTCTTCACTTAATTCTCTTCGTCTTCTTTGTTCTTTCTAACAACAACAGTGAATGAAACTGCGGATGCTACCAGGAAGAACAGACCTGCAAGAAGCTTAACAGAAGATCCTGTATCACCTGTCTTCGGTACACGGGAAGCACCAAGAACTGATCCTTCAGGTGTCGGGGACGGAGTAGCCGTCGGAGTTTCCTTCGGTGTCTCTGTCGGAACAGGTGTCTCCGTCGGAAGCGGTGTTGCTGTCGGGACAGGAGTTGATGTCGGGGACGGCATCGGTGTAGCTGTCGGAACAGGTGTTGCTGTCGGGATCGGAGTAGCCGTCGGCAACGGTGTAGGTGTAGGAGTCATCTCATCTTCATCATCATCTACGATCGGAGTCGGAGAAGGAGTCGGTGTCGGTGTCGCCTCATCTTCATCATCGTCAACGATCGGTGTCGGAGAAGGAGTTGGAGTCTCCGTCGGATCCGGTGTAGCTGTTGGAACCGGAGTTGCTGTCGGTACCGGTGTTGCTGTCGGTACCGGTGTCGGTGACGGCATAGGTGTCGCTGTCGGAACCGGTGTCGGTGACGGGATCGGAGTAGCTGTCGGCTTCGGAGTAGCTGTCGGCTTCGGAGTAGCTGTCGGCTTCGGTGTAGCTGTCGGCTTCGGAGTAGCTGTCGGCTTCGGTGTAGCTGTCGGCTTCGGAGTAGCCGTCGGCTTCGGAGTAGCTGTCGGCTTCGGTGTAGCTGTCGGCTTCGGTGTAGCTGTCGGAACCGGCGTAGCTGTCGGCTTCGGTGTCGGCGACGGCATAGGTGTTGCTGTCGGAACCGGTGTCGGTGACGGGATCGGTGTAGCTGTCGGCTTCGGCGTAGCTGTCGGAACCGGTGTAGCTGTAGGAACCGGCGTTGCTGTCGGCTTCGGCGTAGCTGTAGGAACCGGCGTTGCAGTCGGCTTCGGCGTAGCTGTCGGAACCGGAGTTGCTGTCGGCTTCGGTGTAGCTGTAGGAACCGGAGTTGCTGTCGGCTTCGGTGTAGCTGTAGGAACCGGAGTTGCTGTCGGAGCCGGAGTCGGTGTAGTAAAGTTATACTTTACACTATTGGAAATAGTGTGGAACTCGGATGTTGTAAAGATGGATGCACAGATAACTGCACCATTTGTGTTACCACCGAGCTTCTGGATATAAGCGTTCGGAGCAAGAACAGCACCATGAAGAGCCAGGTTATCCGGAACATAGATGCTCTTTGCTTCTGCAAAGTTCCAAACAACATGACGGTCACGATCGTCACCACCATCATTCGGTGTGCTGGCACTATTAAAAGAACCATACATCAGCTGCGGGAAATAGTTAACAGAATCGCCACGTACATTGATGATTACATTAACACCTTCCGGAACGTACAGTTTGTTTGTTCCTTCCGGGAGATTAAAGATGAGAACATCTTTAGAAGCATCAAATCCAGCCGGAGTCTTAGCTTCTACTTCCAGCCATCCGCCGCCACCCTGCTTGCTCAGGATCGCATTGGAGTTTGTCTGTGCAAAGCTGTTAGCGCTATTTGCACGGGATACCATAGCTGCTTTTCTATCTCCAAAGCTCACTGTGATTCCTTCAACGATGTGATATGCATCGGAGCTGAAACCATATGTTGAACCATGAATATTAGATACAGAAGATACTTCGAGATTACCACGGAGAGTATTGAGGACTTCAAAATTCAGCTGACCTGCTACGATAAGCTGGGACAGTCCACGCTCACCAGGCGCAGCGTTACTTGCTGCGAAAGAGAAATCGCCGAATTTTGCATCTCCACCGATAGCAAAAGCACCGGTAGAATGATGACCCTGGCCTCCTCCTACTTCGAGGTTGCCAAAGCAAAACAGCGCATAGTTAAATGGATTATCAGGATTTAACCCGCTAGAACTCTCATTAGAAAGATGATCATTTGCCGCTCCGGACGGTAATGCCGCGATACCCTGCGCTCCCAGGAACGCGATAACTAAAGTACAGGACAAAACTCTGATCCAGCGGCCAAAACGGTCTCCGGCCGTACGTTTCTGTGTTTTCTCTTCTGTCATGATAACCCTCCAATTGTCACCAACCGATGAAATATGCCTGTTAAACAGACCCAACCAAAATCATATTAAACTATCAAATCATTTTGCTCAACCGTTTTCGATTGTGCAAAATGCACAAATTTCACAATTTGTACACAATTAAAAAAGAAGTTCGTAACAATTGTTGCGAACTTCTTTATTAAATGCCTATTGCTTATGCTGATCAGGTATAATGCAGGAGCAAGCCGAGGACCAATAATCCGATACCGATAGCCGCAAGTACACGGAGAACAGATACAGGAGCGCGTCCTCCGACTTTTCCTGTCTGGCCGTTGACCACAAACTGATATACCTTATCGTTATACTTGAACGAAGAGATCCATACCGGAACCAGCAGATATTTATAAGTAATATTATTATATAGTGTGGAGAAACGGAGTGAATCTACACGATCGCAGCGCCAGTTCCTGCGAATATACTGATCCATATGAGACCGGAGCTGTTTCTTGATCGACTCCTGAGCGATTCCCCATCCTTCTTTTAATCCGATAGAATAGCGTTCTGCAATAAAGCCGGCTACGACTTGCGGAGAATAAGGAACGAGTTTCGAGAAATCAAACGGTTCACATCTCTTCACAATAGTATTGTCACTTCTCTTGGATGCCATTACCGTCTCATCGTCAATGAATTCCTGATACACACCGCTGACCGGACGCCATGTTGTCTCTGTTACGTAGTTATCGCCTCTCTTTACACGGCGGTCATAACCTGCTCTGGCCGAGAAGTTGGAAGTAGTCTGTGCATCGTATGTCCAGTATGGAAGATATACGCCCTGGAAAGAATCCGGCTTCGCACTTTTCTTTGCCTTGGAAGGAGTAAAGAGTTTGCCTTTGAGCCAGGAAGAGAATTTCTCGCCTGCCTTATCTTTCGGAACAGCAAACGGTACAACAGCTCCCGGAGACATGGAATCATTTGATGCAGCCGGCATTACGCTCGTAGAACCACAGAAAGGACATACAGCGGCTGTCTCCAGCGCGTCATAGATCGTCTCAGCTCCACACTGCTTACAAACTACCGACTTCTTCTGTGCGCCCCATTCAAAGCTTGCTGTCTTCTCTGCAGATTCAAAATCAAGTTCGCAGATGGCATTCTCGGAGTCCGCCTTCGGCAGTTCGCACTTGTATCCGCAGAATTCACAGAGCATTCCACCGGATTCCGGATCGAAAACAACTGTCGCACCACAATTCGGACACTTCTTATTTGTCACGTCCTCAGTAACTTCATTTAGGATCTGACGACCCTGCTCATCAACTTCTGACATAAATACCTCCCATAATCCTTTGTCCTATTAATATATTAAGGCAAAATACATATTACTGCTGAAAGCGGATGTATCTCTACTGTTTCCTCATTTTGTTCCGGTCCTATCACCTTACATCCGGTTTCACCATCGCCGGTGAATATTTCCGGAATGTGCTCTATTTCCGCAATCTCTGAAAGATCTTTCAGGTGGAGCATCGTTTTCATTTTATCACTTCGGTTCATGATACACAAAACCTTTTTAGGTCCGTCGCATACCTTACCGAAATGATCTCTTCCCTGTTCATCCAGTGTTCTTTCAAAGATAAGGTCATCACCATCGGCATAAAGTATTTTCATCTCTCCACATCGAAGGACACTATACTTTGAACGCAGAGCACTTAGATTCCGGAATACAGAAAGCATATCTTTCTGCCAGGAGCTTTCTTTTTCCCACGGATATGTTCTTCTGTTAAACGGATCACGATATCCGTCCATGCCAATCTCATCACCATAATATGTGCAGGGACAGCCCGGATAAGTCATCTGGAGTGCAAATGCCATTTTCATCAGCGCTGCTCCGCGGCTTCTCATGTTCTTTGTCAGATGAAGTTCCTTCTGTGCTTCTCTGTTTCCGGGATCCGGAGCTCCTGCCAGCATGGTGATCGCACGCGGAACATCATGGGAGGAGATGAGATTCATCATACAGTAGAACATCTGATCCGGAAGATTCTCACGGTACTTTTCCATGGTCAGGCTCCATGTCCGGGCACTTGTATCACCTTTCAGGAAGGATATCAGTGCCTCACGGAACGGATATCCCATGACAGTATCATGTGTTCTTCCGAATGCAAAATCACGATAACTGCCATAGCTGATCTTCGTGGTTACTTCTTCCCAGACCTCGCCAAGAACCAGTGCATCACCATTTGACGCATTCTTGACGGTCGATCTCATCTCACGCAGGAAGGAGTCCGGAAGTTCGTCCGACACATCGAGTCTAACGCCGCTTGCTCCTCCACGGATCCAGCTGGCAACTACTCCATTGGGACCGAGGATATATTCCCGGTAACTCAGGTCATCTTCTTTTGTATTCGGAAGTTCAGGGAATCCCCACCAGGAATCATAGGCAACGTCGCCGTTTTCATTACGGTGAAATGAGTACCACGATGCGTAATCGCTATCTTTTCCTTCGGCAAAAGCACTGTAAGCGCCTGGGGCATCAAACCGTCCGTATTTGTTGAAATACCTGCTGTCTGCACCGGTATGGCTGAATACGCCATCAAGGATATACCGGATATTCTTCTCTTTCATCACGGAAGAAAAAGCTTTATATCCGTCTTTTCCGCCCAGGATCGGATCAACATTCAGATAATCCGCAGTGTCATATCGGTGATTCGATCTTGCTTCACAGATCGGGTTCAGATATAAAACGTCTATATTCAGAGATTTCAGATAGTCTGCTTTCTCCGCGATACCTTTCAGTGTTCCTCCATAAAAGTCGCAGGCAAGATATCCCGTTTCCGGTTTGCCATCGATATCGACATCTTCATTCCAATCTTCATGGAATATACGCTCCGGCCGGCTCTTTCCGGTCTCCTCCATCGAAGCAAAAGAATAGTCGGAACCACGGAAGAAACGGTCCGGAAATATCTGGTACATCACTGCGCCTTTCATCCAGTCCGGTGTGACAAATCCATCTTCATAGACTGTGATCTGGAAAGCATGGGGATATTTTTCTTCCTCCACACCGACACGAGGTGCGCTGAAAGCAAACTTTCCCTTGCCGTCATCGCCTTCCCAGCAGGCAACATAATAGAGATACGTACGGTTTTCGTCGTATTTGCGGTACAAAAGCTCATGGTACTCGGGATCGACGATCTGTTCGATATCTTCCGGTTTGCTTCGAAGACAGAACCAGTAAAAAAGCAGTCCCGGCTCGGACGGCATGCGCAGACGGCAATGCCACCGGTCCGGAACTGTTTCATATTTCTTCATGCGTAATTCGTTATACGACAAGCCATAAAGACCATATGCATAACAAAGAACGATCTGATCGACAGGCACAGTCACATCGATATATAAATCAACATAACCGCCTGTCTTCTGAGCTCCGAAAGGAGTCCTGTACTCCGCAAGTCTCGAACAATGCACCACACAGTCCGATTTCTTTGCGATCAGCGAGGTCATGACTTCTTGGTCTCCTTCGAAGAGGAAGCTTTGCTCTCAGACTTTTCAGAAGCAGCCTTCGTGGTCTTCTTTGCAGAAGCCGAGGATGTCTTGGAAGTCTTCGAAGCAGACTTGGATGCGGTAGATTTCTTTTCAGAAGAAGCTGCCTTAGTCGTCGTCTTCTTTACTTCCGGTTTCTTGGCAGTAGTCTTCTTTACCTTCTTGGGAGCCTCTTCCTTCTTTTCTTTTCCGATATCAAGGATTTCTTCTGTCAGAGGCTTCTTTTCGGGTTCTTCGTCATCAGCGATAGAAATACCTGTGATGAAGGAATAAAGACCTGCATATTCTTCCGCGGACTTCTTCCAGGAATAGTCAGCCTTCATGCCTTCTTCGATCAGCTTATTCCAGACAGGCTTATTGTGACGATACAGATCACAAGCATACTTCGTAACGAACAGGAATTCGTGTGCATTGATATTTGCAAACGAGAAACCATTACCTTCTCCCGTAAACTCGTTATACGGAACGACAGTATCACGAAGTCCGCCGGTCTCACGGACGATCGGGATCGTACCATAAGTCATCGCGATCAGCTGGGACAGGCCGCATGGTTCAAACAGAGACGGCATCAGGAAGATATCCGAGCCTGCATAAAGTGTATGCGCCAGTCCGTTATCAAAGGAAATACATGCACACATCTTGCCCGGATTTCTCGCGGCAATATCTGCGAGAGAGCGCTCATAATAAGCATCACCTGTACCAAGGATGACGATCTGCATGCCGTCGTAGAGCATTTCTTCCACTACACGCAGGAGAAGATCGAGGCCCTTCTGGTCAACCAGACGAGAGATCATAGAACAGAGCGGGGCACCCGGATTTACTTCCAGACCCAGCTGCTCCTGAATGGATTTTTTGTTTACGGCTTTTCCCTCTTCGTAATTCTTGATCGAGTATTTCTGAGGGATCATCGTATCTTTGGAAGGATTATACTCTTCCGCATTGATTCCGTTTAAGATACCGGAAACCTTATATGCATAGCGCTGCAGTGTGTGGTTTAATCCTTCACCGTAGTAATCGGTCATGATCTCATATGCATAGGTCGGAGATACAGTTGTTACAGAGTTACTGTAAACGATACCTGCCTTCATGAAGTTGACCGCGCCATCCTTGATCGACAGTTCATCTGTAAGATACTCACTCGGGAGATCCAAAAGATCCTGGATCACTTCGATACCATGAATACCCTGATACTTGAGATTATGGATCGTAAAGACCGTTTTAATGTTCGTATGATAACCGTACTTCTTATAATGTGCATCGAGAAGCAGCGGCATCATTCCGGCCTGCCAGTCGTTGCAGTGAAGCACATCCGGTTCAAATCTCATGAAATCACCGAGAAAATCGAGTACTGCTCTCTGGAAGAAGCAGAAACGCTCGATATCGAAAACATACTCCACATAGACCTGATCAAAGTTGAAATAGTATTCATTATCAACAAAGTAGAACTGGACACCATTCATCGTAAGTGTATAAAGGCCCGCATAAAGGGATCTCCAGCCCATCTTGATCATCTTCCATCCGATGAAATCGAGATTATGCTCATGTTTCTGCTTAATGCTCTTATAAAGCGGCATGATCACTCTGGCATCGCAGTGGTGATGCTGCAGCTCCACCGGCAGTGCACCGACAACATCAGCCAGACCACCGACTTTTGCAAACGGATAGACCTCCGAAGAGACAAACAGAACCTTCACTTTGTTCATACGATCGCTCCTTTACCAATCACGACCGGGTAATCCTTGTGTCCAACAAGCTTAATTCCCGGACGGACCACAGAATTTTTATCGAGAATCACATTTTCCAGATAGCAGTTATCTGAAATATGCACATCCTGCATGATAACACAGTTTTTGATCGTACAGTTCTTACTTACCGCCACGCCACGGAACAGAATCGATTCCGTTACATTGCCGGAGATGCGGCAGCCATCAGATACGATCGCATCGGTGACCTTACAATCATCCGAATAAAGCGTCGGAGCTTCATCTTTAACCTTTGTAAAGATCGGCATGCCGTTCCAGAAAAGTTCTGCACGGATCTGATTATTCAGAAGCATCATCGACGAATTAAAGTAGGACTGTACACTGTTGATTCGAAGCACAAGGCCCTTATACTCATATGCATGGACACGAAGTGTGTCATACTTCTTTACAAAAGAGTGGATGCCGACATGATTGGTGCCGCGCGCCATCATCTCCGCGATCAGATCGATCAGCAGTTCTCTTCGAAGAACGATGATACCCATGCTGCTCTTGGTAAGACCGCTCTTTTCAGGATTAAAGAGCATATCCTTGACCCAGCCTCTTCTGTCGATATCGAGAATGTAGTTCGGTCCGCCGAACTTCGTGCCGTCACGGTTATACATTACGGAAATATCTGCGCCGCAGGCTTTGAAGTCTTCGACAAAATCAGTAAATGTCGTATTGAGGATGACATTACTTGCCGCCATAATCACGTAAGATGCATTGCTGGAACGTACGAAATCGAGAAGGCCGGCCATCTCTTCGTCTCCCTGAACCGATGTGGCTTCAGAGTTAACATACGGAGGCAGGATATGAAGTCCGCCGGAATTCTTTCTGTCGAGATCCCAGGAAGACCCTGTTCCGAGATGGTCCATAAGGGACTTATACTTCGTGTATGTGTGGATACCGATATTCTTGATACCGGAATTCACCATATTCGACAGCATATAGTCGATGATACGGTATCTTCCGCCAAAAGGAATCGCGGAAAGAGCGCGAGGCTTTGAAAGCTCGCCAAGTGTAATTTTCTTATTATCACCAAGGATTAAACCCATTGCATCAATAAACATTCTTTATTCCTCCCAACTTCCGGTCATACACGAAAGACTTCTTCGATGACATTGTCTTTCGCCGATACATGGACATCCTTATCCACCTGACAATTGGCAGGGATCACGGCGTTGTCCTTGATCTTCAGGCCGCCCTCGATAACAACGATACCTTCAGAGCAGATCTTCTCATTCAAATACGGGCTCTTACCCTTCACGTCAGATCCTGCCTTGACATTCTCTCCGATGATCGTGCCGGAAGCAACGATACAGCGGTTAAGATGAGCTCCGGCTTTTACCGTTACACCGGGGAACAGTACGCAGTCTTTTACGACGGCGCCTTTTTCAACGGTGACCGAGTTAGAAAGAACAGAGTGCTGAACCGATCCGAAGATCTGACAGCCATCTGTCAGAGCCGATCCTCTTACTTCTGCACTATCGCCGAGGAACTGAGACGGCTTTACAGGATTTCTGCTGTAGATCCTCCAGGAACGGTCGATCAGGTTGATCTCATGCGGACGATCCAGAATATCCATATTGGACTCCCAAAGCGAAGAGATCGTTCCTACGTCCTTCCAATAACCGGAGAAGCGGTATGCACAGAGTTTCTTACCCTGCTCAAGAAGCAGTGGAACGATATTCTTACCGAAGTCATTATTCGACTTCGGATCTTCCTCATCCTCGACAAGTGCTTTTCGAAGAACATCCCAGGTAAAGATATAAACACCCATGGAAGCCAGATTGCTCTCAGGCTTAGCCGGCTTCTCCACAAACTCCGTGATCACGTCAGAATCCTCTTTCGTATTGAGGATACCGAAACGGGAAGCTTCTTCCCACGGAACTTCGAGAACCGCCAGAGTGGCATCAGCTTCATTTTCGATATGCTGACGGAGCATCTCGGCGTAGTTCATCTTGTAGATATGGTCACCGGAAAGGATAAGCACATATTTCGGTTCACAATCATCGATAAAATCACGGTTCTGGTAGATCGCATTCGCTGTACCTTTGTACCAGTCGCTCTTTCCCGTCTTCTGGAAAGGCGGAAGAATAAAAGCACCGCCGTTGTTTCTGTCAAGATCCCAAGGATGTCCGTTTCCGATGTAAGTATTCAGTGCCAAAGGCTGATACTGTGTCAGAACACCTACTGTTTCAATTCCTGAATTCGCACAATTAGAAAGTGGGAAATCGATAATGCGATAACGGCTTCCAAAAGGAACTGCCGGCTTGGCAATATTCTTTGTCAGCACACCCAGTCTGGAACCCTGTCCACCTGCCAAAATCATTGCGACTACTTGCGCTTTCGCCATAATGAAAACCTCCGTTTATATATTCTCTTATTGTTTCTTTTTAGTTTTTACTGTCTTTGCCGTCTTCGGGGAAGAAGTCTTCGGTGAAGATTTCGTACTCTTCGCAGATGCCGTCTTGCCCGAAGTCTTAGTACTCTTCGCAGAAGATGTCTTTGCTGAAGTCTTGGTACTCTTTGCAGAAGATGTAGTTTTCACCTTCTGGAAGTAGATACCGCCAAGCGGAGGCAGGTTCACCGAGATGTGATACGGCTTGCCGTTCCAGCCTTCTTCCACTGCCTTAAAGGTACCCTTACTGTCAGAGCCGTCCGGATATCCGGATCCGCCATACTTCATATCATCAGTATTCATGAGGATCTTATATCTTCCACTCTCAGTAACACCGATATTGTAGTTTTCCAGCGGAACCGGCACCATATTGAGCGCCACGTAAATATCTTCCTGATTTGCCACGCCTTTGCGTTTGAAGACAAATACATTATTCTTCACATCAGAAGCATCGACCCATTCGAATCCGCCCCAGGAGTGGTCATCCTGCCAGAACTGCGCATGCTTGATATAGAAATGGTTCAGATCGGCCACATAATCCTGAAGGAGTTTATGTGACTCGTACTGAAGCATGAACCACTCGAGCTGCTCATAGAAACGCCACTCGATAAACTGGCCGAATTCCGAACCCATGAAATTAAGCTTCGCACCAGGATGCGCCATCATATACATAAACATGAGACGGAGATTGGCGAACTTTCTCCAAGTATCGCCCGGCATCTTATCGATCAGACTCTTCTTGCCGTGAACGACCTCGTCATGGGAGAGGCTCAGGATAAAGTTCTCTGAAAATGCATACATCATCGAGAAACAGAACTGATCGTGATGCCATTCTCTGGCATACGAATCGGTCTGGAAATAGTCCAGCGTGTCATGCATCCAGCCCATGTTCCACTTATGAGTAAAGCCGAGTCCTCCGTCGGATACCGGATGGGAAACCTTTGGCCATGCCGTGGACTCCTCTGCGATCATCATGACATACGGATAGTTCTCCGACATGATCGAATTGAGATTGCGGATAAAGTCAATGGCTTCAAGATTATCCGTGCCACCATAGATATTCGGGATATACTCCGTTCTGCCGTAGTCACGGTAAAGCATACTCGATACTGCATCCATGCGGATACCGTCCAGATGGAATTCCTCGATCCAGAACACGGCATTGGAAATAAGGAACGACTGGACTTCCGCTTTGGAATAATCGAAAACGAAAGTACCCCATTCCTTATGCTCACCGATGCGGGGATCTTTATATTCGTAGCAGGCGGACCCGTCAAAATGCACGAGGCCCTCGGAGTTCTTCGGGAAATGCGCCGGTACCCAGTCAAGGATGATCGAGATACCGTTCTTATGCAGATGATCCACGAAGTATTTAAAGTCGGCAGGAGTGCCGAAACGGCTGGTAACGGCGTAATAGCAGATGACCTGATATCCCCAGGAATCATCCAGCGGATGTTCCAGGATCGGCATCAGCTCAACATGGGTATATCCCATCTTCTTACAATACTTGGCAAGATCTTTCGCGATCTCGCGGTAATTCATGAAATTACCGTCTTCATGTCTCTTCCATGAACCCAGGTGGACTTCATAGATAGAGATCGGACGGGGTGCACAGGCATGCACTCTCTTGCTTGTGAAAGCTTCATCATGCCATTCATAATCATTCGGATCATAAAGGATCGAGGCATCCGCCGGTCTGGTCTCACAGTGTCTGGCATATGGATCGACTTTATTTACCTCCGATCCGTCTGCGCCATACACATGATATTTATAGCGGTCCCACTGTTTGGCTCCGCTGATGTATGCTTCCCAGATGCCGGAATCACCGATCTTATACATATAGTAAGCTTCCGGATTCCAGTCATTGAAATCGCCAACGACACTTACAGCTTTTGCATTCGGAGCCCACACACGGAAGAGATATCCCTTATCTCCGTTCGGATGGGAATAAGGTCTTGATCCTAGATAGTTGTAGCTCTTATAGTCTTTCCCGGTATTGAAAAGATACGCTTGATCCATGAAATTTCTCCTACATACATGGGCATATGCACCCACATTCTTTCATTTCATATATTATAACGCAACCTTTGACAACTTCCTAGCACTTTTAACAAAAGAGAGCCGATTTCTCGGCTCTCTTTTATAACATGTCACAATTCTTTCCTTTAATATCAACTATTAAAGCATTTTGTTAAAATTTTGTGAACTTCTCAACAGGAAGACACAGATTACTTTTTCGCGAACTCAGCACCCTTGTCAAAAGCATTGAGGTTGTTCGGGATCATATGATGTCTTCTCTCCGGAAGTACGTCATACAGTGCTTTTTCGAAAGACTCTCTGGTAAAAGCACCTGTTGCTGCAGATACACATCCGAGCAGAACGATGGTCGCATATGCCATGGAACCGAGTTCAGATGCGATCTCCGAAGAGTTGATCGGAATGAAGCGGATATCTGTACGCTTCGGAGCAACCTTAACGAGCGAAGAGTCAATGATAATGATTCCGCCCGGCTTCAGAGTATCTTCGAACTTCTCAAGAGACGGCTGGTTCAGCGCAATCAGGACATCCGGCTCGTTGATGACCGGAGAACCGATCGGCTCATCAGAGATAACAACGGAGCAGTTTGCTGTACCACCACGCATCTCAGGACCATAAGACGGGAACCAGGAAACCTCTTTACCTTCGATCAGAGCAGACTCTGCTGCCATCTTTCCTGCGGAAAGAACACCCTGACCACCGAATCCGGCGAGAATAATAGAAAAATCGATCATATCATTACACCTCCAGATCCTTGCCCTTGAAGACGCCCAGCGGATACTGCGGAACCATCTTCTCTTTACACCATTCCAGAGCCTCGATCGGCTCCTTGCCCCAGTTTGTCGGGCAGGTGGAAAGGAACTCAACCATTGCGAAACCAAGACCCTTCTGCTGTACACGGAAAGCCTTGGCGATCGCCTTCTTTGCTTCCTGAATGTGCTTGTAATCGAAGAGTGCAACACGCTCGATATAAACAGCACCTGTCAGAGTGGAGAGCATCTCACTGACATTGATCGGGTAACCTCTTGTCTCAGCGTCACGTCCCAAAGGTGAAGTTGTTGTAACCTGACCAAGGAGCGTAGTCGGAGCCATCTGACCGGATGTCATTCCGTAAACAGCGTTGTTTACGAAGAATGTGCAGATCTTCTCACCACGTGCTGCAGCATGAACGATCTCTGCTGTACCGATGGAAGCAAGGTCACCATCACCCTGATAGGTGAAGACCATTTCTTCCGGCTTGCAGCGCTTGATACCGGTAGCAACCGCCGGAGCACGTCCGTGAGCTGCCTGTACCATATCACATGAAAAATAATCATAGTTATTGTATGTGCATCCGACAGATGCCACACCGATGGTCTTATCGATAAGGTCCATCTCTTCCATTACTTCCGCGATCAGGCGGTGAATGATACCGTGCATACAACCCGGGCAATAATGGAACGGCTTATCTGTCAGACCTTTTGTTTTCTGAAATACAACTGCCATCTTACATCTCCCCCTTATGAATCTTTACGATCTCATCCAGGATCTCTTTCTGGGTCGGCAGGTTACCACCCATACGACCGTGGAAATAAACCGGCTTCTTGCCGTTAACAGCAAGACGGACGTCTTCGATCATCTGACCGGAAGAAAGCTCCACATCGAGGAATCCCTTTACGCTCGGCATGTCAGCAACACGTGCGAACTCCTTGCTCGGGAAAGGCCACAGTGTGATCGGACGGACCATACCGACCTTGATACCAAGCTCAGCTGCCTGACGGATAACGTTCTTGCAGATACGGGAGCATGTACCGTAAGCTGCGATAACGATCTCAGCATCATCGAGATTAGAGGACTCAAACATGACTTCCTTCTCTTCGATCTCACGGTACTTGTCCTGAAGTTCTCTGTTCTTCGCTTCCAGATCATCCGGATCAATGTAGATAGAAGTGATCGTGTTGTGCTTTTCACGTCCATGCATACCTGTGGTTGCCCAAGGTTTAGCAACCTCTTCCGTCTCTTCCTTCTCTTTAAAAGCAACCGGTTCCATCATCTGACCGATGGTACCGTCACCAAGGATCATGCAGACCATTCTGTACTTATCTGCAAGATCAAAGGATTTAACTGTAAGTTCATAAAGCTCCTGTACGGAAGCAGGTGCGATAACGAGATTTCTGTAGTCACCATGTCCGCCGCCCTTCGTCGCCTGGAAATAGTCGCCCTGAGACGGGAGAATACCACCAAGTCCCGGACCGCCACGCATGATGTTTACAACTACTGCCGGAAGCTCAGCGCCTGCAATGTAAGAGATACCTTCCTGCTTGAGGGAGATTCCCGGAGAGGAAGAAGATGTGAGAACTCTCTCTCCTGTTGCAGCCGCACCATAAACCATGTTGATCGCAGCAACTTCACTCTCAGCCTGTACAAATGTACCGCCGTGCTTTTCCATCTCGCGAGCCATGTAGTGCATGACTTCGGTCTGAGGTGTGATCGGGTAACCGAAATAATGACGGCATCCTGCGCGGATCGCCGCTTCTGCGATTACCTCATTACCTTTCATCAATACTCTTTTTGCCATGTCTCCACCTTACCTTTCTACCGTGATCACAGAATCCGGGCACTGGGTCGCGCAGAAAGCGCAGCCGACGCACTGGGAAAGATCGGTACAGGAAGCAGGATGATAGCCTTTACTGTTCAGACGCTCTTTGTCGAGCACGAGGATCTTCTTCGGGCAAGCATATACACACAAGCCACAGCCCTTACACAGATCTTCTTGAAAAGATACTTTAGCCATATATTCCTCCTGATATTTTATTGCGTAATATGCATTATAGCCTTGCCCCCCATATAAATCAACATGGCAAAAGGCTAGGAAACTGAACGTTTTCAACTCATTCAGCATACAGAATGACGAAGCGGTTCAAAATTTCCAAAATACAACAATATTATCAAATAACAAAAAAGACCCTCCCGCGAGGAGAGGATCTTTCTGATTTCAGATCATAAGAAGATTATTTTGCGTCAGCAAGCTTCTCAGCAACTTCTTCTGCCTTATCGGAATTCTTAAGGAGATCACGGATCTCAGTAAGAAGAGCGATATCTGCAGGTGTCTCTTCTTCTTTCTTCTCTTCTTCCTGCTTCTTTGTAAGCTTATCCTTCGCTTTATTCATAAGGCGGATAACGATGAAGATAACGAAAGCGATGATGATGAACTGGATGATCGCATTGATCAGGACGCCATAACCGATGGCAACTTCGCCTTCCATTTCCAGAGTTTCAGCATTCAGAGTGCCTTCCTTCAAAACATACTTCATGTTCGCAAAGTCAACTCCGGATGTCAGCATACCGATGCAAGGCATGATGATGTTATCAACGAGTGCAGTAACGATCTTACCGAAAGCAGCACCGATAACTACTGCGGTAGCGAGGTCGATAACATTTCCTCTCATAAGAAAAGCTTTAAAATCTTTCCACATAAAACAACCCTCCGTTTGTTTTTTTACTTTATTACACTATATTCCATTCGGAATAATTTGTGAACTATTTTTTCTTGTCTTTCTTTTTCTTTTTCTTATCTTTTTTATCTTTCTTCTCTTTTTCTTCCTTCTCGTCTTTCTCTATCTTTTCTCCCTTTTCGTTCTTCGGAGAAACGAGATTCTGAAGAGTTGAGATCATTGAAAGGATGCTGGCTTCATTAATGTTGTAGAAGCACTCACGCCCGATCTTCCTGACCGATACAAGTTCCTCCGAGACAAGAAGCTGCATATGGTGCGAAAGCGTCGGCTGAGATATCTTAAGATGCTCAAGAATATCCTTGGCGCGGAGCTTTTTCCCTTCTGATAATATCGAAAGGATCTGCATACGGGTGGAATCACTTAATACTTCGAAGCATGAGTTGACGTTTTCCACAGCTTACCTCCAGGTTATGCAATCAGTTGTCCTTTAAGTGCTTCTTCAAAATCAGACAGATTGGCGCAAGCCACGACTTCGGTATTATCCTCAAGAAGTATATCCTCATCTTCCTTTACAAGAAGTGTCATCGGAACACCGAGTTTACGCAGCAGCAACAGCTGATACTCCTTACTCGGCTGACTTGCAAGATACTTGCTGAGCATACGGAGGATCTGCTTTGCATCTTCAAGATAGATTCCGGAAAGACGCATCAGATGATCGATCACATATACACCGAAGACATCATCAAACTTCATGTTCTTCTTGTCCGGGAAGCAGGAAGTAAATACTGTCATAGAGATCTTAGACACCAGATTCAGTTTTACAAAATCCTCTACCGGGATCAGGAAGCTCTTTACATTCGGAGAGAAGATCTCCTGGAGCTGTTCTACCGTGAGCTCGCCTTTCAGATCCTGGATACGCTCGATGCGGGCAAGTACCCGGTCTCTGGGAAGAAACGTCTCCTGTCCGGTTTTTGTTGCCTTATGAATAAACCAGCTCTCCGGGATAAGATTCATTCTTTTCCAGCGGTACAGTGTACCGTAGGAAATGCGGGCCACACGAAGGAGCTGCTTTTTGGAAATCAATTCTTCATTCTCAAACATAGCGTTTCACCTCACAAAAGAATAGCTGCGGATGCTATCATAATCATCCACAGCTATCATTTTAGTGAAACAATGTTACAACTTCTAAACAGGCAGATAGCATTTGCAATTCCTTTTTATCTCAAAGGAAGAGCAGTTTCCTTCCCTATTATGCGATGAACGGGAAGATCTTATCGAGTTCATCGATCACATCATATGCAGAACCGTTGATTACCGCATCAAAGAGATCCGGTGCCAGGAAGTGGCAAACGACAACAAGCGAAAGAGCGATGATAATAAGAAGAATATGCCAGATAAGAGCAGCCTTGGCGAAGTTCTTACGGCTCTGGCACTTCTTGCCGGAAGCGGCAAAGATGATCGCGAAGATCATACCGATGACCGGAATGGCAAAAAGGAGACTGAGCCAGAAAGCGGAACCTGTCTTCAGGATCTTCTGTTCTCCGGCGGAAGTAGTCTCTTTGAAAGACTTCGATGTGTCATTGGCGGAAACAACAGGTGCCGGAACAGTCTCCGGTGTCAGAGCGATCGGAGAAGGAGCAAGCACGGGAGCTGCTGCAGGTGTCGAAGGAGCGACAGGAGCCGTATTTACAGGCGCTTCAAACATATTCGGTGTCTGGACAGCCGGAGCTGCTTCAGGCACAACCGGTGCGGTCTGCGGATATTCGGGCAGGACCTCCTCGATCGGAGCTACTACAGGAGTATCGGAAGGAATTTCAGATGCAACAGGAACATCCTCAGCGACCTGCTTCGGCATCGCAATCGGGGCACCCGGATCAAACGATGCACTTGGCATATCTTCCGTAGGAACTTCCTGAACTTCCGGAACGGCTTCAACGACCGGCGAGATCTCTTCTTTTACCTCAGGCACTGCTTCTACTACACTTTCAACCGGAGCAATAAGCGGTGTTCCGCAAGCAGAACAGAATTTTACTCCATCCGGAAACTCAGACTGACAATTAGGACAAATCATATTTGAAACCCTCCTGATCAAAACTACAAATATGCAAGCACATCCTGTGCCACGCATAAAACCAAACGTATTATATCATGTTTTCTTTCTATTTGTTTAGAAAAATGGATAACTATCACGTTACACCGTGATCACAGCTACACAGAACTGTCCCGGCTGAAGTGTATACCTTCTCTCATTCCCGCTTAAGAAGTTCTTCGTCGATGCGAGTGCTATCTCTTTTCCCTCTTCCGAGTAACGCTTCACCGAGATATTCTTGGCCGATGCATGCGATTCGATAAGGAACTGCTGCTGTTCTTTTGTAGGATTCGTAATGATGAGATAGATATATCCATCCGACTCATATGCAAAAGAATGAAGCCCGATCGAGTAATTCTCGTCTTTCTTATGCGAGAGCGGAACCGTCCAGGACGTATCGATACGCTGTCCCTTCGTCGCATTCGTGAGGACTCCGACCAGGCGCATCATCGTCTCCATATTTCCCGATTTGATCTTCCTGTTCGCCATCGAGTCGTTATCCTTCGCGAAGAGATAGTCTCCGTCCGCATCTCCGCCCATCCGGCTGATCGGAAGATCTACCGCTATCATCGATGTATGGTCGCCCAGGTCCTCCAAGAGAAGTTCCACCATCTCTGCCGCAGATAGCGATGTCTCATCGAAAACGATCTGGTTTTCCGAGACACGGCTGGAAACGATAGAAAAGGAAAGATCTCCGATCCATTCTCCTACCGTATCCTGCATATATGAAGCATTACGCGGGATAGCATCCACATAGTCCGTGTAGGCACTGCTGATCAAGGTACTCATATCCTTTACAGATGCATCAGAGTATCTGTTTTCACTATTATTTCCGATATACAGGGACGATACATGATAGTCGGCGGAGGACATCATCGTACCGCTTTCATACTTCATTCCGTCCACAAAGAATATCCTATCTTTCAGATCCGAATAATACTTGGAGTTTATGATAAGCGAGATCATATAATCCACATATGCTTTTCTCTGCAGATCCGTCTCAAACAGTTCATCCTGATCCGAAAACTCCACCACGATTTTTTCAAACTGCTTATGCCACGGCACAGCCGTACCATTATCCACACGGATCTTTCCGTATGAATCCGTGATACCTCCGCTTAAGTATCCGAGAAGCACCTCCATCTCTTCCGCACTAAAGGAGGAATCGATAACCAGCCAAGGCTTTGCACTGACCTGTTTTGCAAGGCGGAGAGTAGATTCCAGAGAGATAACTCCCGCATCCGTCACCGTACCATCTTTAGCTACAGTGATATGTTCATTGCCGTTCATAGGAAGATTAGACGAGATCTTTCTCCCGATGCGGCCAAGTCCCAGGTTCTGAAGACGCAGGAACTCAGGATGCGTATCGGAGATAATATCCACAACATCCGGCTTGATGCTCTGTGTCGAGTAAGAATCTCTCTCGAGTCGTACCGCATCCATATACATATCACCGCTTCCGTAAAAGCCGATATTCAGACGGATCTCCATATCTTCAGAAGAGATCTTCTCCGACGGCCATGCGAAGGTGAAAGAATACTCTTTCCAGTTACCGCTGACATCTGTAAATGTCGTTCCGATAGGCTCTGACAATCCGGAGATCCATACCATGACCTCTTCTTTCTCGATATTCTTCTGTTTCAGCCACAAGCTCACATGATAGAATACTTTCTCCTTTAAAGGACTCACTTCATCTCTGGATATCACCTGAGAAATAAAATGTGCCTCGGAACTGTCTGACTCGGAGGAGGAAACACGAAGTGATTTTTCACCGGCCATCTTTGGCGCAGACGAAACTATCTGTGTCTTGGTGCCATTTCCAAAAGCATTCCAAACATCCGAACCGGAACCGGAGACCGAAGGCTTCGGAGAAGAAAGAAGGCACATATCACCATTTTGGATCTCGACCTCACCGATCGAGTGATCTAGTGTCACCTTCGTGAACATCGATGCCGTATAGATGGTACCACCTCTGGCTATCAGGATGCTGTCTCCGGAAGAACGGCAGATCGCATCGATCTTATTATCTTTTTCCGCGAAGATCTGATGCCAGTTATCCTCACTTCTGGAAAACGCGTAGATAAATCCGTTATCCGTCAGGACCCAGATGTCCCCGCCGGGGAAACAAGCGATCCGCTTCGGCTCGATCGGTGCCGGAAGCACTGCATCGTAGCGGCTGAAAGAGAACCGGTCTTTTTCTTCCGAGTATTCGCCAATGGCCACTTCACCGTGCTGCCCGATCAATATGACTTCTTCCTCTGTATAATCCGAGAGCACCCATCTGTCACCTTCTCTGACACTCAGTTCATCAGAGGACAGCTGACGGAACATGGTTCCGTTTACCGTCGTACAGGCATAACCGTTATCTCCCGCCAGAAGAACTCTTTTATCATTTGAAGCCGCTGTAAAAAGATCATTTTCCGTCCCGGAGGAAGGTCTTATGACCTCCGTAGTATCGCAAACGATCACCTTTCCGCCGTTTCCACAGGCGATGGCAAGCTTTCCGAGGCTGGCCAGAGCATTGACTTCCAGATCATCTGTCTTGGAAGAAAGCACATCCCACGTTTTTCCATTAGCAGACAGGTAGAAAGCGCCTTTCTTCGTAACCGCATAATACCGGGAGTCTTTCAGCGCAATATCCGCGAATAAATCATCTTCAGGCGGAATAACCGGAGAAAAAGCTTCAGCATTCAAGTCGGAAACGATCTCTCCGCTCTTGAGGATCAGCATAGTCTCCGAGTCAAAAGAACAGATCTTAGACGCGTCCAGTTTTCCCTGCAAACTGCTATCGATCGGGCGCCAGATACCAAGCTGTTCCGTCCGGAAATCGAGAACTCCCGCATGCGCCACCTGTTTCAGCTGACCTTCCTCGTCGTAAGAAAGGATGCGGATCTCACCGTCCTTAAACGAGCCGGAAGGCATGGTACCCTCATCTGCTCTGTTATGCAGGAATACGGAATCCCCTTTTGCTTCCGCAACGCTGTACACCTCTTCCGAGTAATTATTCTCAAAGGATGGATCCCATACAAGATTTACTGAAGGAAGATAGGATAGATTGACCCCGAGACCGGAAGACGGCACTCCCGACGGATCATTCTGTGCGGTAACTCTAGGGTATTCCGAGGACATCCGGAGGATGCCAAGGCTGACAAACATAAAGGCTGCGGCCAGAAGGAATACGATAAAGACGGTAATAGCCGTAAGAAACGGGCGTTTATGGACACGGCGGTCGCGCCGGAAGAGTTTTTTAATAAAACTGATCATGCGTGCCTCCCCTGAACCAGCGAACGGTTACCGGCAGGTTCAGTTACTTTTTCCGAAGATCTCTTTTTTCTCTTTATTATCAGATAGACACAGATCACCGCAAAAGGAACAAGCGCCGCTACCTGAACGATCGTCAGGACGTTTTCGGTCTTTTCCGGTATGGTGAACAGAAGATATATCCCGCTTCCGAAAACATTAAAGATGATGTGGGAAAGGATCGACATCACGATATTCCCGGTAAGATAGTAAACGGCACCCAGGATCATGCCGGCAAGAAATGCGTAGCCGATCTGGACAGGCTGTCCGTGCATGATGCCGAAAACCAGAGAACTGCATACGACCGCCAGAACAGGACGGCCAAGTTCCAGCATACCTTCCATGATGATTCCACGGAAAAGCAGTTCTTCCAGGATCGGGATCAGAAGACAAGTCGCGAATACATTCATATAAATATCAAGATCCGATGCACTTCGGACCTGCATCATATCGTCGTAATCCTTCAGTGCTTTTTCCACAAAAGAAGCTTTCATGTGCGTCGCAAGATAAAAGTAAATAAAGGCGACACCGAGCATCGCCAGTGCTGAGACTGTTCCGAAAACCCAGTCGAGCGGTTTTCCGGCAGAGCACGGCGGGCAGGAAAGCTGAAGTTTCTTTCGGAAATAAAACCAGATAAAAATGGCGATAAGACCGACGACACCCTCGATAAGATAGATCGCACCCTCATACTCCAGGTAGTTTTCACCTTTTACGGCAGCAACCGGAAACGCAGAAAGAAAGATGACCGTAAAATAGGCAAAAACGCATATGACCGGATATAAAATGAACCGGGAAGCGAATCTGCTTCGGTTTCTCATACGCTTTCCCCATTTCCGGAAGGCATCGGAGTTCTGACGGTGCTTTTTTTCTTCGTCTGCTTCACACTTGAGGCATATCTGCGCATAAATACGGTAAAAGCAGCTTCAAGTTCACTTTCATTCTTGATGGAGTAGAAATACTGATCGCCGTTTTTCGCATACTCGGTACGCATGATCACCAGCTCCGGATCGGCATGGTTTCCGTCATCCGGCTCATAGTTGTACATCACCGCATACTCGATCTTCTCGATCATAAAAGTATCGATCATTGAAAGATAGTATTCCTTCCCGTTACTCGCGTCACGAATAACAGCAAGCGCATCACCCTCCTTCGGAGAATGATGCGTGAAAATCGGCTTTCGTATGGACTTGGATTTATTCTTCTTCGTCTGAGAAGTCTTCTTCATCGTCGAGCTCAGCCTCCGCGCAAAGACGGTCATACTCTTCGTAGATCTCGTCTGCTTCCTCTTCATCGAGACTCATCAGGCCTTCTTCACCATCTTCCATCTTAACGACTTTGGTGATGACCATCTCAGGCTCTTCCTCATCCGTAGTAACCAGTACACAGTAAGACTGATCCTTATACTCAAAATCATCTACCATAGCAAACTGGTATTCTTCACCACTCTCGGCATCGACCATCGTAATGATCGCTTCATCATCATAGATCTCTTCGATACCTTCGATGTTTTCTTCACAGTTATCACAATCGCCATTCTCACAGTTGCGTCCACAATCAAACAACATAATACCGTCCTCCGAATTCTTCTAAACCAAATGTGCCACATGAGAGCGGCCTTTTTAACATTATATCATGAATATCATCTTATTTTCGGGAAATATCGAGATATTCCTGCAAAATGATCTCGGCCGCGACCTGATCCACGACCTTCTTTTTATTCTTCCCGGAAACTCCCGTACTTCTGAGAAACCGGGATGCGATCACTGTCGTATATCTCTCATCACGGAAAGAAGGCTTTATGCCGACCTTTTCCTCCAGGAGTTTTCCGAAAAGCACTGCCTTCTCTTCCGACTCGCTGACGGTTCCGTCTGTGCGGCTCGGCCGCCCAAGGACGATTTCCGTGATCTCCATCTCATTTACGATCTCCGCCAGACGGTCGATCGCATAATCACTATCCACACCGTTCCAGTTGATAGTCTCCAGACCGGATGCCATAATACGAAGAGGGTCGGACACAGCCACACCGATTCTTCGCATGCCGAAATCAATGGCCATTACCCGACTCATTCTTCAAAAATCTCCTGATTCAATTATCGTCTGCCAGACGCTCGCAATACTCGCGTACGATGACCTCGAGAAGTTCATCCCGCTCCATACGGCGGATGATGCCGCGGGCACCCTTATAATTTGTAATATAAGTCGGGTCGCCGGACATAAAGTATCCTACCAGCTGATTGATCGGGTTATAGCCCTTCTCCTGCAATGCATCCAAGACCTGCATCATCAAAACCTTAGCATCTTCTGATCTTTCCATATTGAAAGAGAATCTGGCTGTTCCTGAATCCTGCATAGTTGACGCACCTCCTTATCATTTCAAGACTAAGCAATTCTTATTCTAACACATGAGAAATCAACTTTTCATTATAAATTTGTCATGCTCGATAAATTTTTATGTATTTTTTGCAAAATACACATCATTTTAACATGAAGCTACGGTTCCCGCTATCGAAAAGCCTCTGACTTCACGGATATTTACTTCGACGATGCTTCCGGCCTGAAGCTCACGGTCCGACGAGACGATCACACGGATATACTCACGGCAGTATCCCTCCCATGTGCCATCTTCCAGCCGGCGCTCCAGAAGCACTTCCACCTTTTTCCCGGGAAACTCTTCTGCCCGCGCGCTCTCCATCTTATCGGAAATACCGCGGAGTTCCGCAGTTCTCTCCGCTTTCACCGCCCCGTCGATCTTTCCTTCCATATCCCAGGCCCTGGTGCCTTCTCTCGGCGAGAACGGGAATACATGAATATGCGTAAATCCTATTTCTTCGGCAAAAGCACACGACTCCCGATGCTCGGCATCCGTTTCGCCCGGGAAACCGCAGATCATATCCGTTGTCAGGCTTACATTGGGAAAAGCACTCCTCAAGTCAGCTGCGACCCTCCGGAACAGATCC
>Ga0247610_10001521_pt1 | contig 28740 bp, 24 predicted proteins | sample 174DNAGHGhighgp2_FD_193483 | JGI IMG/M metagenome (GOLD analysis project Ga0247610, IMG submission 193483) | Sheep rumen microbial communities from Palmerston North, Manawatu-Wanganui, New Zealand - 1742 DNA GHGhigh gp2 | ecosystem: Host-associated > Mammals > Digestive system > Stomach > Rumen...
CACGATCCTTTTTATCTTTGATTGCATAACTTGTGATATCTAATGTGATTGAATTTGCCTCAACTGAATCAGTCTTAGATTTAGTTCCAAGTGATGTAGGCTTTGCAGTACAGAATAAATACCAGATTCTTCTTTTCTTTTCATCACCATCAATCTCATAACCTAAAGCAAATGGTTTAACCTCAGCATTAGCAACTTCAAACCAATTGTTATGAGGTTCAGCAAGGTATCCTAAAATCCTAAACTTAAAATCCCAATCAAGCTCTGTCATTTTAAGCTGGATTGTATGACCTACATAAGCATTGAAGTTATGAAGCATATAATCATCACCATATACAGGCGTGTTACTTCCATTTATATCTGCAGTTAATTCCTGAGCACCTTTTAAACGGATAGGTGGACCATATGTAATCTCACCATTGTTTATAAAGATCTCAGAATAAACTACATTCTTTAAACCAAATGAAACTATATTATTTGCCATTTGAATTACCTCCTTTATTCTTTGAATAAATGAAAAAAGCCACCATAATAGTGACTTTCGATTTCATATTTTTAATTAAATTTTTCTTCTAAAAACAATATAAGTAATAAGACTAGCTCCTAATATTGAAGCACTAGTGTAAGCAACTACTTCCCATCCAGCTTTTGATTTGTCTTGCATAAAAGTTATATGATTCCCTTGAGGCCTTAAACAAACATATTCGTAAGATGCTCGACCATATTCATCATAATTATTATCTCTTTCAAATACAACATCAAAACTAACTGAAGAACCAAAAACCGTAGTGGCTGATAATCCAACAACATTCCAACCATCTTGAGCGTATGAATTCATAGTGTCGGTTATTGAACCTTTTACTTTAACAATTCTATAATCACGCATAATAATCCTCTTTCCGTATCTTTCTTACACTTATTATAGCATTGATTTAATGGCGTAACAAAGCCGATTTTGAAAAAAGTATTTTTTTAAAAATTCTGCCCCACATAAATCCGAGGTGGGGCGGTCGGTACTTTTGAATACCATTCAAATCGATGATGGGGAGGGGTTATTTTTTTATTACATTACCCTCTGCATCAAATTTATAATCAGTCTTTGATTCAAACCTTCCATGTTCTTTGTTATGACATTCTTTACAAAGATATATTAGATTTTTAGGATTAATGCTAATAGTAACATCATCAACATTGTCAGGAGTCAAATGTATGATGTGGTGTACCTCTAAACCTGGCTGACCACACTTTTCACATAGACCATTTGCTCGTGTAATTACTATATCACGTGCCATATGCCATCTATCTGATTTATAAAACTTTTCAAGCTTACTATGCTTTTTCTTACTTACTTGATATCTCTTTGGCTTTGGCATAGACATCCTCCCAAGGAACGTTTAAATCTTCTCTTCCCATATGTCCATAGCAAGCTAAATCTTCATATTTAACATCAACAAGTTTTAATTCCTTTTTAATTGATGCTGGCCTGAAATCAAAGTGTTTCTTTACTATTTCATCGATATCTTCTTTTAAAACTGTATTAGTTCCAAAGGTATCAACTGAAACAGATACGGGCTTATCAACGCCAATTGAATAAGAAACACAAACTTCACACTTACTACATAGCCCTGCTTCAACTAAGCACTTGGCTACATATCGTGTATAATATGCAGCACTTCTATCAACCTTAGATGGATCTTTACCAGAAAAGGCTCCGCCACCATGATGTGCTACACCTCCATAAGTATCACAGATAATCTTACGTCCTGTTAACCCTGCATCTGCATATGGTCCACCAATATTAAATACACCTGTAGGATTAATTAATATCTTAATTCCATCAAGGTTACCAACTAAAGGCTTTAAAACATCTGCTTCAATAATATCTCTTACTCTTTCAATAGGTACACCTACTGCTGTTTGAGTTGATACAACAATAGTATCAATTCCTAAGAACTTATTTGATTCACTATATTTAGCTGTAACTTGGCATTTTCCATCAGGTAGTAAAACTCCTTTATATTCACCTTTTCTTAATTCCTCACAACGTTTAGCTATTTTAGTCGCTAAAACAAAAGGTGCTGGCATATCAAGTTCTGCTTTTTCTGCATATCCATACATCATTCCTTGATCTCCTGCACCATCTTTATCAACACCAACTGCTATATCGTTTGATTGTTTTGAAATTGTAATCCAAGTAGTGAATTCTTTTTCATTATAACCAATATCATGAAGCACTCTTCTTACAATATTACCAAAGTCTAAATTGGCGTTGGTTGTAACCTCACCAAATACCCATACTTGGTTATTCTTAATTGCAGTTTCAACTGCTACTCTACTCTTTTTATCATCCTTTAAACAAGCATCCAAAATAGCATCACTGATTTGGTCACAAATCTTATCTGGATGTCCTCTAAATACTTGTTCACATGTTACTAATTTTGACATAAAAAATTATTATTCCTTTCTATATTTTTGAAAATTGCCTCATTGATTTATTCCAAGAAACTGTCCTGGTCTAGAACTCTGTATTCTGGTATATCCTTTAGAGGAGTTTTTACACCATCCCTAATTAGATAGCAATTATCATAAGTTTGAATAAAACGAATCATTCGTTTAACAATTACATCTGTATATTTCTCATCAAGTTCCATAAGATATGCTACTCTACCGATTTGTTCAGCTGCAATCATTGTTGAACCTGAACCGCCAAATAAATCTAATACCTTTTCACCAGGCTTTGATGAGTTCTTCACGGCACGCCCCACCAATTCCAGCGGCTTCATAGTAGGGTGTAGATCATTAATCTTTGGTTTATTGTATTCCCATACAGTGTCTTGGCTTCTATCATTAATAAAATAATGACTTGAGCCTTCCTTCCAGCCGTATAAAATTGGTTCATGTCTCCAATGGTAATCTTGTCTTCCTAAGACTAATGAATTTTTAACCCAGATTAAACATTCAGCTAATTTAAACCCTGCATTTTTAAATGCATTACGGAAATTTACTCCTTCTGAGTCTGCATGGCATACATAAATTGGTCCGCCTGGTTTTAAAGAATCATACATATTCTTAAAGGCAGATAATAAGAAATTATAAAAGTCTTCATCAGATTGTTTATCATTTTGAATCTTCATTCCATCTTGACCTTCATAATCTACGTTGTATGGTGGATCAGTGAAGACCATATCCATTAAGGCACCATCTCTTAATTTCTCTACATCCTCTGATTTTGTAGAGTCACCACACATAAGTCTATGCTTACCAAAAACAAAAATATCGCCCTTCTTTGAATATGCAACTTCTGGTAGTTCTTCTTCAAATTCATCTTCAAGAACATCTCTATCCAATAATTTCTCTAAGTCATCAAATCCAAACTGCTCCATATCCATCTCGATGCCCTTTAATTCTTCAACTAACAAATCCATATCCCAATCAGCTAGTTCAGCAGTTTTATTATCTGCAATTCTAAATGCTTTTAATTGATCTGGTGATAAATCAGATGCAATGATACATGGAACCTCATCAAGTCCTAGTTTCTTTGAAGCCTTAACTCTTGTATGTCCTGCCACAATTGTTCCGTCGGGTTCAATAATAACAGGAACCTTGAATCCAAAGGATTTTATTGAATTTGCAACAGCATCTACTGCCTTATCATTTTTCCTTGGATTATTTTCATATTCTTTAAGTTCACTAATTTTCTTATAAACTATGTTTAATTTATTGTCCATTTAGTTCATCCTTTCTTTGAAATCTTTATCTAATAATTCTCTCAGCTTTTCCTGATTTTCTTTTGTATAGGCCTTGTTAATATCCATTCCTAATTCATCCAAATAATCTTTAAACCAAATACATCTACGATTATTAAGATTACTCTTCTGGATTAATGTTCCATTATCAATATGCTGAACTAAACAAGGTCTATATTTCACATGATATAAATCTAATTCATGCATAGCTAAATTAACCAAACTGTCATACTGATTGTATGGCCTTTTTATTTTGTCAGCTATATCAGCTATTTCTTTTGCCACTCCCTTAGGATAAAAAGTACATTGATTATATGTGAAACATCCTAAGCCTAAGTAGGTAGTGAAATACTTATGTGGGTTTGTAAAGAAATTAATGATTAATCCTTTCCACTTCGATATTACCTTTGTTGCTTCCTTTAAAAAATCTTTGCATAGGATCACATCATCCTCCAATAAAATGGAATCATAATCAGATATGATTCTTAATTGATTAATAAATGACTCGATTGGTTTATGTTCTTTATCAACTAATAATGTATAGTTTCCGTTTAGCTCTCTATCAATGGATTTATCAAGTTTTCTCTCACCTGTTGTACGAATAAAAATCTTTAAATCCATAGCTATTCAATCTCCCTAAATTTAATAAATGATTTAAAGTCGCTTAGTGAGATATTATAGAATGATGCGACCTCATTTGATGATTCCTGAATTGCAATGATAGGACATAATTTTAATTTAACATTTTCCCAAGTCACGTCAACACTAAGTTCAACACCGGCTTCTGTAAGTGCATCCAAGATATTACCAAAAGTAATAATATCAGGCTTTTCAATCTCAGGATTCTCATAGCCAAAATTTCCAACAGATAATCTACTATAAAAGCCTGCATCCCAACAGCTATCAGGCCAAAAAGATATATTAAGTGGATTACTTGAATAAAGCATATCATGTGAATTATATACAGCAGCTGCTAATAAAATGCCATTATCATAATCAAGTTCAAATTCCGTATCAATATCAGCTCCCACATTTTGTAAAACTTTTTTTAATTTTGCAACATCAAGTACGATTCTAGTATTATCTGGAACATCAATCCATCCAACATTAGTATTTCCTCCACCACTTGACATTTGTCTAACTACAAATGAATTACCCATATGAACCTCCTAAATATCTAAGGCTTGAACTTCAATAGTTCCTGAACCCTTAACATAAATCTTATCAGTATAAAAATCTTGGCTTTCAACCTTTCTAAAACTTTTAGAGACTTCTTCACCAATACCAGCTGAAATTAAAAAGCATTTGTCCTCATCAGTATTTGAGTCAAATGCCACTAAACAGTCATCATCACTTAAATTCTTTACTAGGAAGAATCTAGACTTTTCTGGAAATCTAAACTCAGTCCAAGTTCCATTTATTTCTTTTCTTAATACATTATTCATCTTCTTCCTCCTCGCTTTGTTCTTTATTCCAGTCCTCTTCTTGTGCTTGTTTCAATTTTGAAACCACTAAGAACTCATCATATCTTTCAATATATTCATGTCCGAAATGTTTAGTTAATAAATAAACAATAGCTTTATAGTCAGGTCCGACCTGTTTCTTAATTCTATGTATTTTTCGTTTTTGTTCTTTACCAGCACCACGATCTTCAATGTACTGATCCTCTTCAACAATTTCATAACCAATTGCTTTTTTGTATAATGCATCCATCAAATCCTTTTTTAAATCTAGCTTTGCATTCTCTTGAATTTCAGCTATCTCTGGATGCTTTTTCTTTAATCTGCTAAAAGTAGCTGTATCAATATTGAGATATTTACACATCTCAGCCTGGGTTATCAATTTTCTAGAACAATCTTTAATAAATGCTTTTACACTTTCAAGCTGTCCTGTATCGTCCCATACCTCCCAGATATCCCTTTTTGAACTCATCTATATCAAATCCTTTTTATAAAATAAAAAGAGACCTCAATTTCTTGAAATCTCTTTATGGCTTTGCCTAATTATATCATATCATAGGAGTTGACCGTTCACAACAGTTCAGACCAGCTCACACCAGCTCAATTTTTATGCTACACTATACTTCCAATAGAAAACATCACCGTTCTTAGCTGGGCTAGCAAGATCTATTGTCTTTGATTCACCACCAAAGTTTAAAATATATATCATTGAACTTCCTATCATTTTTCCTGAGTTATCGTATAATTCCACTTTAAATAGCGCATAACCAGTGGTTGTTGCAGAAACACTAAATGTGACAGTGCTTGAATTTTCATTAAATATTAATGCAAGACCACCAGCTGCTTTTTCTCTCATATTAGAATCATAAAAAGTTTTTGTACCAGTCTTTGCTCTATAAACACCACTGCTATAACTAATAGTAAATTCTTCATAACCATATTGTACACTACCGCATCTAATACATTTTATTCCATCACCATAGTCATGTCCTAATCTAGTTGATTGCTCTGTTTTTACTGAAGAACATCTACTACATTTTAAAGTCTTAGTTCCTCCTTCTGTACACGTAGCCGTATTACTAATTTCAATAACGTGATTATGTCCTAATGCCTTACCATCCTTTACAACATCCTTGTCACAATCTTTACAATGATAAGTTATCTTTCCGGCAGTTTCACAAGTTGATGTATCTGAAACAAACTCTAAATTTTCATGTTTACAACCGCAGCTTGTTAGACAAAAAACACAAAGGAACACTACAACCATCATCGCAAATGATAAAGTTTTTTTCCTCATATAATTCACCGTCCTATTCTTTTCAATCGATTCTATCTAATTAAATTTTACCCCCCCCCCAGCATCATTTTTGTCAAGTGTTAAAAATCAACAGTTCTAGCGCTTTTTCATGCTTCCTCTTTATAGTCGCAGCACTGCAATAAAGCTTATCCGCAATATCCTCCCAAGTCATCCAATCTAAGTAGCGCATCACTAAAATCATTTCATATGATTCATCGTTTAACGCCATGATTGTTTTTTCTGTTTCTTGCTTTATCAGGTTAGATTTCTTTACAAGTTCTTTTAGTTCATCCTCTGCTGTTTTCCTTTTAATCATCCATTTAACAAAAGGTGCCTCAGTATCCCTATTAGGACTTTTAGGCATAGGATCATAGGAAGGACATGAAATAGATGATTCACGTTCTTTGCAGAATTCTATGTATTGCTTCTTCACTTTTATTCCTTCTAAGATATTATGATATCTACATAAATATTCTTTTGCTGTCATTATTTAATCCCTCCTATCCTTGCTTTGACCGCATCAATTAATGCTCTTTGAGTCATGTCTTTATTCTTTAAAGCTCTCATGACGTTTTCATCAATTGTGCCATCAGTAATAATATGAATAACTACTACTGTTTTATCCTTTTGTCCTTGTCTATAAAGACGTGCTACAGTTTGTTGGTATAGCTCTAAGCTCCACGTTAGGCCAAACCAGACTAATGTCGAACCACCTGCTTGGAGATTAAGTCCATGCCCAGCTGATGCTGGATGAATTAAACCAACAGGTATTTTACCTTCATTCCATTCTTTGATAGTTTTATCAGTATCTATTTCTTTAAAATCTACCTTTATGGAATTTAGTCTCTCCTTAATTCTATCTAGGTCGTGACGATACCAATAAGCTACTAAAAGTGGCTTACCATTTGCGGCTTCAATAATATCTTCAAGTGCATCCAACTTCTTTTGATGAAATTCATTCACGATTCCATCATCAAGATAAATCGCACCATTTGCCATTTGAGATAACTTACCACATAGGACTCCTGCTGAACCTGCTGTTACCTCACCAGATTTAAAATCTATAGCAAGCTCATTCTCTAATTCGTTATAAACCTTCATTTCCTTATCATCCAAATAAACTTTATATTCAGTTGATACTAAATCAGGCATATGAAGATGATCTTCTGCCTTCATAGAAATTGTTATATCCGATACCTTTTTATAGATTAACTTATCCGCACCAACTCTTGGTTTATAAGAATATATAATTTCACCATTACGTTTATCAGGTACAAAATACTCATTCCTATAACCGCCTATAAACTTTCCTAGTCTTGCACCCATATCTAGGACTTTATATTCTGCGAATAAATCCATCAAACCATTTGAAGCTGGAGTTCCTGTTAAACCTACAATTCTTTTAATTCTAGGACGCACCTTCATTAAAGATTGAAATCTCTTTGACTTCCATGATTTAAAACTTGAAAGCTCATCAATGATAACCATATCAAAATCAAACTTATAACCTGATGATTCAATTAACCATTGGATATTCTCACGATTGATAATATAGATATCTGCTCTTTTAGCTAAGGCGGCCTTTCTGGTTTTAAGGTCACCCACAACTACAGATATTTCTAAATCTTTTAAATGGTCCCACTTCTTTATTTCCTCAGGCCAAGTAGATATTGCTACTCTTAATGGTGCAATAACTAAAACCTTTGAAACATCAAAATAATCAAACATCAAATCATTTATTGATGTTAATGTTATTGAGGTTTTACCAAGTCCCATATCTAAAAGTAAGGCTGCTATTTCTTTATTATCTATAAAATTAATTGCATAACTTTGATAATTATGTGGATTGTATATCATCTAATATCTCTCCTATCTTTGATACGTCATCAAGTACATAAGTCTTAAATCCTAAAGACCTTAATTTTTCATGACGTTTTATTTGAAGACGACGAGGCTTTTTACCTTTAGCCTTAACCTCAACAAAGCCTATATGCCCCATCGCAATTAAAACTAATCTATCTGGAATACCAGAAAACCCTGGACTTATTAGCTTTAAAGCTAATCCACCACGATTTTTAGTCTCATCAACTAATATTTTTTCTATATTTCTTTCTTCTGCCATACATTTTTTAACCGTGAACAAGTGAACAACGGGAACAAGATTTTCTATATACCCTATATACGCTTATATATACATATATTCAAAAATATACTCTATAGAAAAAGTTGTTCCACTTGTGTACTTGTTCCAACCTTTTATATCTTCTTATATAGACGTTGACGCCCATAAATAGATATTCTTTTATTGGTTGTAGTCCTCTCCCATCCATCAATTTGAGCCATAATGGCAGCTATCTGATAACTATCTGATGACTTTAAATCTGACATATTCTTACAAAAGCACTCACACCAAATCTCTGCGTTAGACACTGATGTTCTTTTAACAGTTCCTTTTGGTGATGTAATATCACCAGATAGATAATTCCTTCTTGCATATAAATCCATAGAATCCCAATCATCTGGTAATGGTGTATTTAAGTATTCTTCTATCATTCCTTGACGTTCATCTTTTTCCATTGCATCCTTTTGTGCTTTTTCAGAGTCTGCTAAAATTGCACCCTCAAGATACAACTTCTCGCCCTGTTCATAATAGAATTTAACCTCAGCCCAGAATTGTTTTCTAAACTCATCATCAAATACCCATTTATGGATTTGTTCTGTTTGATGAAGTTTAATAATCCAGAATCTTCTGTTACCTGTAATATCACGAAGATATCCTCTTTCACCATTAACAGTTGCGATGATGATACATTGTCTTGGATGGCTTTCTACCACTCTACCGTAAGATGGACGGTACTTATCATCAGACGTAGTTATAAAGGCTTTTACCTTTTCAATATCCGCCTTTTTCATGCCTGCCAGCTCTCCGATCTCGATTATCCAGAACCCTTGTAACTTTTCCGCACCATCTTTTGAGTCCATATCAGTTAAAGATAAAGCGTCTGAATAATACTCCGATGTAACTAAATCCTTTAAAATCGTAGATTTACCTATTCCTTGTACACCATCTAAAACTATAATTGAGTCGAATTTCTGGCCAGGATTATAAATTCTTGAAACAGCAGCAACAAATGCCTTTTTTGTTACACTTCTAACGTAGGCATTATCATCTGCCATTAAATATTTGATGAATAAATCTTCAACACGTTTTAGGCCATCCCACTTAGGTAGATTATCTAAATAAACTCTTATAGGATGAAAGTGTCTATCATCAGCTATCTTTGTGAAATATACATTTAAATCATTCATAGTAAATGCACAATAATTAGAATCAAGATATGCTTTAAGTTGTGCTGTATCAGCCTCACGCCAATAACGTGAACCAGCAGGTCTATCCCACGGAAGTTTTCCTGTAACCTCAACCATATGTGCAAGTTCGTTATAAGCGAAGTTTCTTAAAGCAAGATCATTATTTAAGATCAATGATAAGTTGATGCCACATCTAATAATCACGCCTGTCTTTTCATCTCTTAAAAGTTTACTCTTCCATTGGTTCGCTTTTTTATAATCTTCCGGTGCTTTATAATTAGGATTAGCTTGAACCTTCTTATAAAACTTTAAAGCTGAATGCCAGATAGTTTTAAGTTCAGACTGGGGTAGTCTAGGATTACACTTATCTGACGCTTCTAAGAACTTGTTCTTAGCCTCTTCAGAGTTACCATATCTAACTAAGAGCTTAGCAGCTATCTTGGACATGGTAGCATTTCTGTTACCTTCACTAATTACCTCAGGTATTGATGAACTACCTAAATCTAGAAATTCATTATAATCTTTTAAGAATTCAACAATATCTTTTGTACCTTCTATGATTTCAACTTCTGCTGGATCAGTTCCAAATAAACATCTAGCTGCATCAAGCGTATTCGTATCAAAGAAAGGAAATATATTATTGATATCTTTTCTTATCTGGACATACGCATCCTTATCTTTGATTTCATCTTTTAATGGAAATATAAGATGGAACTTTGGTCTTGGACCTTTTTTGCCCTTTGTCTTCATATGATTTCTAGAATACTGAATACAAATACACGTATCTTTAAAGAAATCCTTTATATCATCTAAAGTTATAAAATCAGCTTCTACATCTGTATGGTCATTATCTATATCCATAGGCAGAGCATTTGCAGATATGAAGTTATCGCTACTTCTATAATTATCTTTATATTTTGCAGTAACGAAATCTTTAGAAACAGCCTTTGTGAGTGTAGACTCATCTACAACTTCAATATGGTTTTTGTGATAGCAATTGGATGCTTTACCTATGCTATCCGTTTGATAAACATCGAATTTTATCATTTGAAATATCACTCCTTTACAAAGAAAGCCATTAAGCCTCCTCACCTGTTAATGGACAGCTAGGAGGCAAAACGGCGGAATTTTATGAAACTTTTTATTTATTTTTAAATTCTTCATAGTTTTCTAATATTTCTCTGACTAACTTTTTTGCTTTTTCTAGCCTATCAGTTACGGTTTTTCTTGCAATCTTATATTTTCTCTCAATGTCAGTAGGATTCAAATTTTCATAATAAGTGTATTGAATTACCTTCTGATATTTTTCTTCTAAAGATTTAATTGCACCACGTATGATTGAGGATCTTTCCTCTTTAATCATCTTATCTAGTGGATTAGCATAATCTTCATCAGGAAGTTCATATAAGCGGTCGTCGTCTTCTTTATCTTCATCATCGTTTAATGAATCTACAGAGAAACTACCACCATAAGATTTAATTAGGTCCTTATAGCCCATTAAGTATAGTTCGCACTGTTTTGGATCAGTACAATCCTTATTACATCTACAGAATCTACCATCTTTATAATAAGTACACTTCTGTTCACGAACTACACGCTTTAAATCAGCCTCATAATCCCTCATAATGTCTTTTAGCATTTGTCTATCAACATAAAGAGAAACTTTACCGCCTTCAAGCGTCACGAAATAAGGTCTATCTGGAGACCACGTTGAATAATTAAGTGGTGCACTAGGATCATAATCCTTTGGTGCTTCCTTAATATACCTAACCTTAGGCCAGTTATTAAATAATGAATTTGCCATCTGTTGTCTTTCCACCAGAGTACAAATCCCATGACACATGATTCATTGGCCAGCCATGGGATTACTCCCTGATTGACACAGATAATTCCAGCAAATAAATCATTGTGCTTTCTAATTGTCATATATTTGTTGTTCCATGCTAATTAACATTTGCTGACAGTTAATTACGCTGCTGTTAATGAGCACTTCACATGGTCTTTCCGTCATCGATAAATGAAGTTGCATTCAACTTTCTGATTATATTGTAGCAAACTCAATTTTTTGTATTCGGAGTCAATTCCGCACTATTTTCTATGACTAAAAAGAAAAAAACTCCATACCAATACCTTTTTAGAAAGATATAAGCATTAGAACTTATTATAAAAATAAAAAAATGCGGAATAACTTCCGCAAAAATTTTATAAAATATATTCTTGATGATCTGGATATGCTTCTTTTATTAACTCATTCCAGGTTTCTAAATCTGTATTATAGCATGTTGTCATAAGATGAAAATAAAATGGAAACGGTTCTTCACTTACAGCATAGATATCCATTCTATTGGCTTTAAATAAATGCCCTGACACCAAAGGATGTAACTGCAAACCAGCACATATTGCTAATAACTTTTTTTCGTCTGGTCTTGATGCACCGCTTCTATATGCCGTTATTGTCTTTCCATCAATATTACATTTAGAGCCTATTCCTCTATCGGATTTAAATCCCATACATTCATTTCCAAGAAGACAATCTAGTTTTTCAGAAAATTTATCATATTGATTCATTTTACTAACAAAGTACCTTGCTTCTTCAATTTCTTCTTTTTGGTGAAGACTAGATCTTTTCAAATCTAACAATTCACTTGTTCTAACACTATTAGAAATAGAAGGATTAGTAACATATTGTGTCTTTGAACCACCACTACAGAATGTTAAAAAATTGAATGTTTTAGGATCAAATTGGATTGATACTCCTTCTTTTTTAGTATCAAATAAAATACAACACTTAGATACATCAGATAATGCTAATTCTGTAAGTCTTGGTTTGGCTTTCTTATAAAATTTGACATACTTTTCGTCATTTATAACAAATAAACCATCAACATATAATATCTTACCTTGCGCCAATGCAAGCTTAACATTTTGATTTTTACTAAATGCTTTTACCGCTTCAGCGAACTCTAAAATATATGTCTGACCTAAATCTAACCTTACACTACTTTTAAATGGTCTAATCTTTAGTTCATTACCTATTTTACTCGAAAAAGAAACCTCGGTATATCCTAAGTTTTCAAGTCTTATTCTAGCACATGATGTTGAAGCTCCAAACATCTCTGCAAATTTATACAATGCATATAAGAATGTTTTAGTTTTACTATGATAACTTTTTCTGTTCTCAAGTTGTGATAATATTGTCTCATAATAATCACAAGCTGTATCTCTAGGCATAAGAACGATTGGTGATATTGAACGTGCTTGAAGTTCCATGTAATACTTATTAACAAATTTCTTTTTATCTGGCATTTCCATTTCATCGATATAATATCTTGAACTCGGATCGTTTGGATTTAATAACATTTGAAGTTCAAAATATTTTTTATGAATCCACCAATGTATACACTCATGAATCACTGTATTATTAAGGCATCCTCTTCCTTTATCAACAACTAATAAATTGATGAGAATTGTTCCTTTTTCTACTGTCATTTTGATGAATTTTCTTTTTGATGGATGAAGAACTTCAGCGACTTCATTTGCAAATATAATTTTACCATCAATTCCTTCACCAAGATTTGCAAACATTACGTGCAATCCCATCCTGTCTAACACTTTTATAGGATTAACGAACGTAGGCTTATCTAATGCTTCAGGAAAGTAAGTTTCCAGAAATTCATGAGCATATTTTTCATAATCCTTAGCTCTGATATATGGGGTTAAGAATTCTGATAATGATGTATCAAAATCAAACTCTCGTATATGAGCACCATATCTAACACTTTTTACAGTCAGATTATGGAGTCCTTCATTTAGTTCTACCTCTAAAGATAAGGTATAATAATCTGAAAACAAATTAGTTTCCAATTCGTTACCGACTAAGTCAGTTACTTCAATAATGCAATCTAACTGAATATCAAAATCAATTAAATTTCCTGGTGCTTTGAAGTATGCCTGTTTAAAATCTTCAACACTTATGTTAATACTAAGCTTATATTTTTCTGGATCAGCATATTCTTCTGATGTAGCATATAAATTATTTTCTTTAAAATATTGAATAAGAGAAGCCTCAATGACATCGCCATGATTAACTAGTACATATTCAGCTAGTGTTTTACAATTCATTGAAGCCTCCTTTCCGTATATGACTTATTACTTTTCGTCATTACTATTCAATGTTTTATAAAGCTCTTTAGCCATAATATCCATTACAGCCTTTTGGAATAATTGATCGCCTAATAGCTTTTCATAGGCATTATTATTTTGCATAAAGCATTCTACTAATACTCTTTGGAATTCTGTAGGGAAGATAGAGTTAATAAACATATTAGCATCATTAGTCTTTGCATACTCTTTTAATCTACCTTTTACTACGCTATCTTCCATAAGCATATTAAATACACTGTCAACTGCGACCTTATCACCTGGATCAAACTCACCTTCATATTGATCGTTTAATTTCATGATGATTCGTTCAAGTGTATCAATTTTCTTTGGTTTAAATTTTGCTTTTACAGGTTCTGCTGGTTTAAATACACCTGCAGTCTTTTCAAGCTCAATTTCACCGTGGAATGTTTCCTTTAATTGTGCATACTCTAATCTAATCTTATCAGTGATATCAATTTTCTCGACTTGATTCTTAGGTAGAGCATGAAGTAAATATGAACAGAACATATAGTCCTTATATAAATCAACGTCATTTAATCTTACTAATTGAGTAACAAATCCATATGTTCTAACAAACTTCATGATTGAATCACGAGCATTTAATCTATCATCAAGACTTTCGATATCAACATATCTATCAACAACAACTTTGATAATTGCTGTTAATTTACCTAAAGTTAGAGCATCTTGTTTTCTAGAATTTGTACCATTTTCAGTCATAATTTTCATAAATAAATCTACTTCTTGAGTTGTAAATAAACTATATGAAGCTACTTGACTTCTAAAATCATAAACTCTATTGATGTTTGTATCACCTTCAAGGGTTGTTTCTTCATAGAATGGTTGGAAAGCACTCTTTATATCTTCTGATTTATTACTAAAATCTAGTACAAATGTATCAGTCTTACCAGCACATGTTCTATTCAATCTAGATAAAGTTTGAACTGCATTAACAGATTTTAACTTTTTATCAACATACATTGAATGAAGATAAGGCTCATCATAACCAGTTTGATATTTGTTTGCAACAACCATAATGTTGAACTCATCGCTTCTAAAAGCTTGTCTAAACTTCTTATCACCAACAATATATTTTCCTTGATGATCTTTATTTAAATTTGCTTCTGTAAGTGAAGGTTCATCAGCGGCCATATCATCGAATCTAACTTCACCAGAAAATGCTACTAAAACATCGCATCCTGCACATGCTGCCTTATTTCTCTTAATATAATCCTTTATTTCATAGAAATATCTAACTGCATTATGTCTTGAATCAGCTACAACCATAGCTTTACCGTGACCATTAATTTTATGTCTACCATTATTTAAGAAGTTATCCATAATCATTTCTACCTTCTCTTTTATAGTAAAGTCATGTGATTTGTAATATTTGAATAATGCCTTTTTTGCCTTCTCTTCAATTAATTCAGGATTATCCTCAGAGTCTTTAACAATTTTGAAAGCCTCTTTGATTGTTAAATAATCTTTTAAAACATTTAGAATATATCCTTCTTCAATTGCCTGTCTCATTGAATATGTATGGAATGGTCTCTTAGTGCCATTACTAGTTCTTGTACCAAATAACTCCAATGTCTTACCAATTGGTGTAGCTGTAAATGCAAAGAATGATTGATTATCATGATGTCCCATAGCTAAAATCTCATCAACAAGTTTGTCATTCTCGTCAATTTCATCAACATCAATATAGTTCTCTTCAGCATATTTAGCCTTCTCTTTTTCAACATCAATTAATGATTTTCTAAGAGTTCTAGCTGATTCACCAGATTGTCCTTGATGAGCTTCATCGATAATTATAGCGAATTTTCTATCCGTCAACTTATCAAAATCATCATAAGCATATAAGAATTTTTGAATTGTACAGATTATAATCTTTCTTCTATCATTAATTGCTTCAACTAAACCTCTAGACCCCTTTTGTTGAGTAATACATTCTACAAGTCCAGCCTTATGTTCAAAGCTGTTAATTGTATCTTGCAATTGAGAATCTAATACGATTCGATTAGTTACTACAATAACAGAATCAAATATAGGATTATCATTCTTATCAAATGCTGATGCACAACGATATGCTATCCAAGCTATTGAATTTGACTTTCCTGATCCGGCAGAATGTTCAATTAAGTAGTTTGTTCCAGCACCATTTTCTTTAATTGAATCAACAATCTTATTTACAACATCATATTGATGATATCTAGGGAAGATTAGTCGTCTTACTGTTTCAGTCTTTTTAACTCCATTGACGAACCACTCTTTTTTTGTTTCATCCAATGTAATAAATCTATTAATCAAATCAAATGTTGAATCAGGATAGAATACTGTGTCCCATAAATATGATGTAATATAACCATCTTTAACTGGATTACCTGCTCCACCGGCCTTACCGGCACCTTCAGAGCCTTGATTAAATGGTAAGAAATGGGTATCATCACCTCTTAATTCTGTAGTCATCCAGACTTCATATAAATCAACTGCAAAATATGCTAATATACGAGTATTAAATTTAAAGCACTTTTCTTTAGGACTTCTGTCCTCTTTCCATTGTTGAATGGCATTTAAATAATCTTGTCCCTTTAATTGATCTTTTAATTCAAATGCAAATAGAGGCACACCATTAATAGAAATAACCATATCAACGCTATTATTATTACTAGTTGAATATTTGAACTGTCTAGTAATACCAAGAATATTTTTTCTATATAAATTAATTAATTCTTGATTTAATGATGATTCAGGCCTGAAATAACATAGTTTAAGCTTTATACCCATGTCCTCGATGCCGTTTTTCATGACATCAAGAACACCACGTGCTTCTACTGTTTCGTTAAATCTTCTGATTAATTTTTCTGTAGAACGTTCCCCATAAAACTTTTCATATCTTGCCCACTCTTTTGGTTGAGTACTTGATATAAATTCTTTCATTATTTCAGGAAACACTGCATTTTCCGCATCATATAAATTGGGAGCAACTTGTCTATAACCATTTTTTAAGAAAGCTGCTTCAATATCACTTTCAAATTGTCTTTCTGATGTATTTACTGCCATATATTGCCCTCCTTTACATCACACGCTTTTTACCAGTTACATACTCGTAAATAAGCGATTTTTTATATTCTTGCAAACGTTCGATTTTTTGTTGTTTAATCTTAATTAATTCATTAACCTTTTTACATTTTTCATCAAGCACCCTTACAATTTTTGCTTGTTCATTTATTGAAGGAATAGGAAATGAAAAATAATAGAATTGTTCCTGATATAAGTGTTTTATCGTCGAACTTCCTCTTTGATTGCTGTTATACCAATCCCAAAAAATATCTGACCATAAAACATATTTCATGTATTCTGGGTTGCATACATCATTAATAGGTTTTAAAAGCATAACCCCGCTATTTAAAGATACTTTTTCTGGGCTATTGCGACATACAGCTACTTTTCCAATGGTACCGTCTTTTGTGATTAATAAATCGCCTTCATTAACGTGAATGTTTTCATCCTCGGCATATCTTTCTTCCGTAATATGCACGCAAGTATTCCAATTAATTACACCATTATCAAAATCAGTACCTGTAATTAAGTACGGTCCAATTTCTGTATAATCAGATGTTGTTAAACCCTGCCACCCAATTCGACCGCACAATGAATAGCAATTTTTAACTCTGTACACTTTATTACCAGCAGACATCATTCCAATCCACTTTATTGAAGAATCAATTTTAGCCGAGTCGTTAAGTCCATATTTTACACAATCTGTTATTAATTGCTTTTTATATAAATCTAGTTTTTCTATTTGCTGTTCTTGAATCTTTATTAGATTGTCAATCTTTATCTGCTCGTTTTTTATTGCATCAACAATTTTTTGTTGCTCTGATACAGGAGGAATAGGAACATACCTTTTTAATATATCATCAGAAGATACTCTTAATCGAATCTCTAAGATACCATTTGCATATTTTCGTAATTCTTTTTGAAATTGTTGAGTTTGAAATATGAAATTCAAATAATCTATATTCTCACCTTCGTTTGGTTTGAAAACATAATAAACTGGGCTAACACATCCAAAATAATCACATTTCCCAACTGAACCAATAAGAACATTCATACTATTTGCAACTATAGTATTTGGATATGCCAACTTATATTGAGTATAATCTTCCTTAGCGTTATTTCCCTGAGCCCCTTTTTCTTCATAAGGAATAACGCCTCTACTATTCGTCAACGAAAGTATTTGTTTAGTTTTTTCTGGATTATTGTTTTCTTTTATCTCAGATAAATGCCATTGTAATCTCTCTAACTTCCACCCAGTTGGAATATCACCTATCCAGTCTATATTTGTCTTAGTCATTTCCAAATAACTCCTTCATTAAGTTAGTTTCCTGAGATTCCAATTCTTTAATCTCTCCAAAAATGTCATTCAGTGCTTTAGGGGCCACAAATTTGTAGAATAATTTTGTGAAAGGTATTTCATATCCGACTTTGTCTTTTGATCTATCCATAAACGCATCTTGGTTAAAAGGTAAAACGTTATTTTTAAAAAATTCATCAATGTCATCCAATAAAGGTATCGTTTCAGTATCAGACGCCCCCTTCACCGGAACCTTGTTTCCTTTTTTAAGAACATAATTTCCTTTTAGATCTTTTTGAGCTGTTTCAACGGTAACAGTCGTATATCCAAAGAATTTGTTTTCAAACACCTTAGACTCAACTGTTAGTTTGGTATCACTGTACGCATCATCATTTGTGTATACAGAATCGTTAAATTCGTTATATGCCTTCATAATAAGGTCAATACATGTGTCATCTAAATCAACCCTCTTAGAACCGATATTCTTTCTTCTCTTGACAAAACAATCACTAGCATTTATCAATTGAACCTTACCAGCTCTCTCAGAAGTTTTACCTTTAGTAATAACCCAAATATATGTAGCAATTCCAGTGTTATAGAACAATTCAGTAGGCAACTGAATAACAGTCTCCAACATGTCATTTTCAATTACGTATCTTCTAATAGCTGTGCTTCCGGAATCTCCTACAAATAGTGATGAACCATTTTGAATAATAGCCATACGTCCATTGTCTTTTAGCTTCTTGATTCCGTTAAGCATAAACAACATTTGTCCATCTGAAATCTTAGGCAATCCTGGACCAAATCTTCCATCGAAGCCAAGTTTTGCTTCTTTTTCTACAGCATCTTTTTCTTTTTTCCAGTCAATACCAAAAGGAGGGTTACTAATTATGTAGTCGAATGTTGTATCTTCAAATTGGTCATTACTTAATGTATCACCAAATTTCATATTTTCTGCGTTTCCACCTTTAATGAGCATATCTGATTTTGCTATAGCATATGTTTCAGGATTGAATTCTTGGCCGAAACACATCAAATGTGATTTCTCATTAATATCTTTTAGTTTTTCATCAAGGCATGCTAACATTTGCGAAGTACCCATAGTCATATCATAAGCTGTTTTATTACAACCATTTGTCTTGATTTCCTCTCTTTCTGGAGCAACTAATAATTCTGTCATTAGGTAAATAATATCTCTACTTGTAAAATGAGCACCTGCTTGTTCATCATATGATTCGCTAAACTTTCTGATTAATTCCTCAAAGATATACCCCATATCTTGAGAAGTCATAGTCTTTGGTGACATATCTGCTTTTTTTGAATTGAATTCACTAATAATTGTAAATAACAAATCATTTTCAGTCATTTTTGAAATTTCTTTATCAAATTCAAATCTAGCTATGATGTCCTTAACATTATCAGAAAATCCTTGTAAATAAGCAGTAAAATTTGCTGATATATTCTCTGAATCTGCTAATAAACTGTGAAAATCAAACTTGCTTATATTGTAGAAGTCACATTTCGCTGTGCTCTTTAAAATTGCTTCTCTTGCAGGGCCTTCAACTTTTCTTTCATCTAATGTTTTAACCATTGTAAGAACAGCTGTTTTAGTATCTTTTAAGCTGTCATCAAATCGTTTAATAACAGTCATTGGAAGAATTACCCTTCCATATTCATGTGGTTTATATTCACCATATAAATGGGTTGCAATATCCCATATAAGGTTTGCCTTTTCTCTAACATTCTTACTTGTTTGTTTTTGTAAATCTTTCATTGCCATAATTATGGCCTCCTTCGTTAATAAATTTTTTTAAGTCATCTTCTAAAGATTTAATTTCTATTTTTTTTGAAATTATTTCTTCTTTTTTTTGTCTATAAATTTTCGAATATTCCAATTGCATATTGTAATCAATATATGGAATACATAATGATTCTAAATCCTTAGGATTTAATGTGTTAGTTTTTTGTCCTCTTCTAACCTTGGATAAAAGTTCAATTCCTTTATCACTTTCAAAGAACATTTTTAGATATGTTCCGTCTAATTCTTTATCATGCGGAGAAATAATAATCATACTTCCTGTTGGTATAATTCTGATCTTATCATTACAAATTACTTCGATTTTAATTCTTGTACTTTTATTTGTAATAACAACATCACCATTTTTTACAATATACTTATCATACTTTGAATCATATATTATTTTTGTTAGATTATCATAATCTATTATTCCATCATTAATATCATTAGAACCTAATAGACAATAATTAGATTCGCCGCTTTGATCCAATACTTCATTGAATGCTATCTTAGTATCTTTAAGTCCTACTGTTACATCAGCGATAGATGATAAGACAACAGGATTATTAATACTAGCATATATTTCTTCTGAAATAATATTTGAAATTAACATATTAGAGTCTTTTTTTATGATTGAATCCGAATTGATTACCTTATAATTAGTCTCATAGTTATCAAAAATATAATCTGTTATACTATCTAGATCGGCAGATTTTACATCTTGCATGGTAAATATACTATTAATATCAACTAATTTAATAAAACTATTTTTCTTGCTAAGAATAACTAATGATGTTTCAACTTCTAATCCATTAGAATAGTATCTAAGAGGTAAAGAAACAATTCCTTCGATATAACACTTTTTTAATAAACTCTCTTTCGATGTTTTATCTAAACTATTAGAAAGCATAACATTGGGAATTAAAGCAACAACTCTTGAATCTTTAGGAACGATATCCATTATCTTATTTAGATCATCCCAAAATCTATTATTTTTTGTTGAGTATCTATAGCTTTTATCTATGTTTTTATATATTGGATTTATGAAAACCTTATTTGGTTTAAAATTTTTTACTTTTTCAATTTCATCAACGATAGTACAAGTTACATCCAATAACTCAAGACGCATTTTAATTAATTCTTTAGCTTTATCGTTATCAGGAATTGATATAGTGCTTAGTCTAAGTGGTCCATTTTTACTTAATTTGGCCGCCTCTGCCAAAAATGACTCATCTGGAGCATTAATATGAAGTAATATATCAGACCCTTTTAACTGTAATAGTTTAGTTACAAGTCTATATAATTCCAAATTAATAAAAGGCCCATATCGAAACTTTCTAACACATTCATTAATTAATTCTTTAAAATCTTTTTTTGATAAGTAAGCGTCAAGAATATCTTCATAGACTTCTTCGATATTTGAATTCTTTTCATTGATATCTTTTATAACACTAGTGTTGAAAACTGAATCATCAATATCTTTTTGGTCCATCAGTGCACTGTATAAGAATCTTGTTGCAAGCTCACTTTTTTCTGAAACTGGGTATTCAAATTTTTTGAATTGACTAATGAATCTTTTGGATACTTGTTTCATGTCATTCCTCCTTCCTAAGCAATTATATTTTAGCACATCTAAAATTAAATTCAAATTACTGTTTTTGTGGGTTATATAAAACCCTTAATATTTATTTTTTTGTATATATACAAAGTATATATAACTTTTTAATTTTTTTCAATATGTAATAATTAAACAACGATTAAAACAAAAAAGAAAAGAGGAATGTACTTTCATCCCTCAAAATAATACTTCACTCACTAACTATCTTATACTCATCATCGCTAAGCTTTGTATTTACGACTTCAATTTTCATTTTTTTGCATATACGTTCTATTTCAGTTTTATCTTCTTCTGGCATATTCACGCCTAAATACACCTTTCTAATCATAGTAGGCATAAAATATAGGTATTTATCGAAATCTAGCATTTCTAACTCTTCTAATGAAGTAAATGATGTAAATATACATCTTACTTCTTGCTCATACTCCCAATCTTCACTTTTGGTTAATAACGGACTAGAAATCTTATTTATCAAGTGTAGGTCACTGTAATTTATTTCATTTCCAGCAAGCATATATGCTAAGCATCTTTTTGTGACACCAATAAGATCAAATGGTTCTCTAACACTTTTATATTTAACATCACTAAAATTATCTGGTCGCTCAAATTCAATACAAACGCCACGATGCTTATCTGCATAATGGCTCCACATTAATGTGGAATCATATCTTTTACTAAAACAGCTCATTAAAACAGATGATCGTACGTTTTTAATTCTCTCTGTCACTTGCTTTGTAAATTCTTCTTTTGCTTTTCCCATTTCTTCTTTTGGCAACATCCTTACAAAATATCTAGTAATACTAAGCATCATCTTGTTTGCTTCAAACATTCCTACCTTAATTGCCATTTTCTTGTATTTTTTAAACATGGACCTATAAAATCCAACGGATAGTTTTTGAAGGCCTTTAAAGGCCAATTTCTTTTCATTTAATCGTTTATCTATTTCATTAAAAAGATAAAAAGAATAAACGATATCTCTACTTTTTTCTTCATCTTCTTTTGTAACATCAATGATAGAATCAAATGGATCATTAAAATTTTTAGGATTGTTTAAAATGACACAATTATTACTTAAAATTGATTTTGCACTACCAAAAGAGCAATATTTATAAATAGGCTCATAATTATCTTTCGGCTTTAATAAAGCTCTTTTTTCTTTATAACTATAGTCTCTTAATCTTCTAATCTCGGCCCCATAATCTTTAACATTAATATTAGGTGCTTTAGAAATATCTAATTCACCTTTTTGTATTAATCCTTCTACAACCCAAACAATCTTATTACAGATATTTCTAACCTGAATATCTAAAGTCGATTTGTTTTCAAAACCTCCAACAGAAGCACCATCGCAATATGAATCCATCTTATTCTTTTCTTCCAATAAAAGAGTAAATTCATCCAACGTAATAGTTTCTAGATTTCTATCTTCGATATTATTTCTTCCCTCATGAAGAATTGCACATCTCAATGCATAACAAGCCTCACCGCTTAAGTACGGCATTTTTACTTCAGAATCTTTATCATGAGGTGACTCCTCATATTGTCCGATATATTCATCATACCATTTTTTGTATCTAGCCTTACTATATAAATCCGGATACATCATTTGGCCACAAATATCCGGCAAAGTCAGAGCAAGAGCTAAAGCAGAAAAATAAAGATTGTTATTCAAAGACCCCTTTATATCTTTAATGTATAATTCTAATGAATTCACCTTACTCTCCTTCCTTCATATGACATTCTTCTAAAATAAAAATCATTTATAATATTCTAACTACGTTTTTTTCTTAATGAATCCAAATCTACACCATTATAAGAAAAGCAAATTGGCCCTTGAACTGGATGCTTTAATTCAAGAAGTTTTTGTGCTAAAGTCGATAATGAGTACACTTGATTTTCATATAAAACATGTTTTTCATCTTTAACTGTTATGATTAAATCAGGCTTTTTTATAAGCTGAATTCTATCCCCAGCTTTAATTCCACACATAGAAAACTTAAATGGTTCTCTTTTAGTTTTTAGTTCAGTAGTAGATTTCTTTTCTTCCACTTTACTTTCTATATTGATTCCATATCTTAGATAATCTAAAAACTCCTGAATCATTCTGTCAAACTTATAGCAAGCACTATCGATTATCGTTGCAGATGCTTTAGAATTATCTATGTCATATAAATCTAGTCTACTTCTATATTTATCAATCATAATTTTTTCTAATCCAAGAATAGTATCAGAAGTAAACTTAGGCTTTGGTGCGCAAAAAACTATGACCTCATTCCACCATTTTTTCTTTTGCCTATGGTCATTCATTCGGTTTGTAAAATTTGTAGTCTCACCTATATATATCTTTCTTGTATCATATAGCCCCTCATTTGAATCAACTAAAAAATAAAGACATAATTGATTTTTAATCTCATTTGATGCAATAGAAATAGCTTCTCTAGGAACTACATAACAATAAAAAGGTGCCATTTGATCGGCGTACTTTCGTATGCCATTATTTAAAAAAAGCACTGTAAGTTCATCCATTACTCTTTACCTCCAGTGAAAAAAAGTCTTGATTAACCTAATTATATCATAATTGATATTAACTGATAATAAGCAATCGTTAAAAAGTATAAGTAAACGTTAAAAAGTACCACTAATCGTTAAAAAGTATAAGCAATCGTTAAAAGGTGTGCGGTTGCAAATTTATGACTTGCGGCAGAAAAATAAAAAGGTGCTTATTTTTGCAATTTTTGAAGCATTAATAAACACCTTAATTATTCAATTTATGGCTTAACTAAGCCACTTTTATATAAAATACCCTAATACAAAATTGTATCAAAATATACTATTCATTATGGTGGAGATGCGGAGACTCGAACTCCGGTATACGGCAAGATCCATAATACCTTCTACATGTTTAGTTCATCCTAAAGTTTCATCAAGAATAAAGCGAATGAACAAACCAATTCTTGACTACATTCTATTAATTTCGTCTATACACTTAGAATAGCAGCATTTAGATATATCCTATTAAAGTTGAGCATCAAGCCTAGAGCCATAGGAGCTCTCTAGGGTGATGTGCTAATATATCCTAATTAGCAAGCGTATGCAAAGTTAGCTGCTGCGTTTGAACGTGCTGCTAAGAATGCATACTCGTTATTGTTTTCTTCTGCGTTTATAACAGAAACCTCGACGTTTTTAAGGTGGCCGATAATCCCACCACATGCTTATACAACTTCACTAACCATAGCGAATCCATAAACATCCCCATGTATGGTAATTATAGTTATTAATTACCATTTTGTCAATTAATTTAATTAATAGTTAGCTTTTAAAGCCTTTCTTACTCTCATATCAGAATCTCTCTTTTTAAGATCTTCTCTCTTATCATGTAAGTTCTTTCCCTTACATAATCCTATTTCAACCTTAAGTAAAGCATCCTTAAAATAAAGCTTTAGTGGTACTATTGTACATCCTTCAAGCTTTACCTTATTAAAAAGCTTTAATATTTCATGCTTATGAAGCAATAGCTCACGAGCTCTTGTTTCATCATGATTAAAAATATTACCATTATCATATTTAGCAATATTCATATTGATTGCCCAAACCTTCATATCCTTAATAATTACATATGAATCATTAATATTAACCTTATGGGCACGAATAGATTTAATTTCTGTCCCTGTAAGCTTAATACCTGCCTCATATTTATCAAGGATAAAATATTCATGGGAAGCCTTTCTATTTTCGGCTACTATAACCATAATAAACCTCCTTGCTCATATCCTCCTTAAGAATAAAATCTACAGATCTATCCTTCTTAGAGGCACCAATTACAACTATATCAACCCTATCTCCAACTGTATATGTTCTCTTATATGATGATAATGACATTGTCTTATCATCATATACAAAGAAACCATTCATATTAGAAATATGAACTAATCCTTCAATTCCACCATCAATTGTTACAAACATACCAAATTGAGTAATTGAATTAATAACACCCTTATATGATTCACCTATATGGTTTGTCATATACCAAGCCATAAGCATATCATCTACTTCACGCTCACACTCAATACTCTTTCTTTCCTGTTCTGATGATGTGACACATATTTCATGAAGATTAAGCATATAATGCATAAAGTCCTTATCAAATGTCTTCTTATTTGGATGAAGCATAAGCTTTTTTATAAGCCTATGTGTCATTAAATCTGGATATCGTCTTATTGGTGAAGTAAAATGGCAATAATATTTTAATGCAAGTCCATAGTGTCCTATGCACTCCTCACTATATTTAGCCTTCATCATGCTTCTTAGCATCATTTGATTTACAACAAAATAATCATTACCTTTATCCTTAACATCATTCATTAACTTTTGAAGCTCAGTTGGAAGAATATCATGCTTTGTCTTAGGAATCTTGTATCCAAGACGTTCGATGAAACCTAGAGTATTATGAAGCTTTTCCTGATCAGGTGTTTCATGTATACGATATACACAAGGAAGATTAGCCATTGACATATGATATGCTACAGTCTCATTAGCCTTAAGCATAAAATCTTCAATTAGAAGCTCTGCTTCTCCTCTTTCCCTTAGCTTAAATGATATAGGCTCACCTTTATCATTTAATGAAATAGAATATTCAGGCACATCAAAATCTAATGCACCACCATCAACTCTTCTTTTACGTATTTTATTAGCTAATTCCTTAGCATCTAAAATCATCTGATAGATATCACTATATTCATTTATTAAATCCTTATCACCCATAAGCATCTTATTAACCTTATTATAGGTCATTCTATGAGTTGATTTAATAATACCCTCCTTAATATCATACCTTATTAATCTTCCATCTGGATCAAAATCCATTATACAAGATAAAACTAGTCTTTCTACTCCCTCATTAAGAGAGCAAATCCCATTTGATAAGGTATGTGGAAGCATAGCTATAACTCTATCTGCAAGATATACAGATGTACCTCTTTTAAATGCTTCCTTATCAAGCTCTGAATCTTCTATTACATATTCAGATACATCGGCTATATGTACATATAATTTATAATTTCCATTAGATAATTTCTTTACACAAATAGCATCATCAAAATCCTTTGAATCATCACCATCAATTGTAATTACCTTATCCTTTGTAAAATCTTCTCTTTTAGGATATTTATTTACATCTACACTTTCAGGAAGAGCAATGGCCTCAGCCATAACCTCAAGAGGATATGTAGGTTCAAATCCAAACTCTAATGCTACAAGTGAAATATCAACACCAGGATCATCCTTATGTCCTACAATTCTTGTAACGACAGCCTTAAATAAAGTACCCTCTTTAGAAAGCTTTCCTACTACTATATTTCCAGGTACAGCTCCATTTAAGTCCATAAAATTTACAGAAGCCTTAACATCAAAATCCTTATTAGCAGATATTATTTGATATCTTGTACCCTTCTTAGACTTCTTTTCAACAAGCTCTCCATATATAAATTCATTAGAATGCTTCAATATATTAAGAACTACAGCTGTATCCTTCTTTTGTCTTCCAATACGAGGAAGAATATAAAATGATACCATATCTCCTGTATAAGCGCCATTATTCCCACCACGCTCTACATAATATTCTTCATCCTCACCTTCAACCTTGATAAAACCAAAGCCTTTATCCTTAACCTCTATTATTCCGCTTTTCTTAAGATAATATAGCTTATTTATTAAAGTTACCTTATCATCAGCTATAAGCTTGTCTAGAATACTCTTTATTTCAGTTTTAGATATATTTGTTATTTTGTTTATATCCATTACCATATGGCAATATGGTTTGGATAATGCTTCAAGCACTAAATCCATATTATTCATAAACATTACCTCACAGTATTAAAAAAAGATTTCCGAAGAAATCTTTTAATTCTATAACATTGCTGATACTATAATAAGAATTATAAAGCAAATAGCTAAAACAGCTGTAGCTCTTTGGAAGAATAATTCTACTCCACGAGCCTTTTGATTCTTAAATAGCTCTGTCTTCTGTCCTGAGAAGGCATCATTAATATTATCTTTAGATTCTTGCATCATTACTATTATTATTAATAAAATTGCGAATATTAAAATGAATATATCAAGTACACCCATGGTTAAATCCTCCAATATAATTACTTCGTTATTATATCATTATTATAGTTGTTTTTCAAGGTATAAAAAATGAAAAAGAATGAAGGTGACTTAAAGAGCCACCTTCATTTTATTTTATTCATCAGCTTCTACTGTGAAAGTATAAGTTCCATCAGTATTAGTAGTTGTTTTTATATGATATCCAGCAGGCGCTACAACAATACCTGTAGTATCTTCATCACAAATTAATGTACAATTTGTACCAATTTGGATAGTATAATTAATTTCATCATGAACTGGATCAGAGTTATCAATATAATAATCCCCTACAATTACCTTAATTGTACCAGTTAAATCAGTAATAAGGTAACCAGTTAATGTAATATTATCCTTTAATGTAACTATTGAATTAGGTACATTAATAGCTGTAACGAATTCGTTTTCTGTTGATACTCCAACTAATCTTAAAATATCATATGAAGTATTGTTTGTAAGTGTTGGAGTTCCACCTGGGTATGATGCTAGTAAATCTAGAACTAACTCATGTGGTTGTTCAATGTTAATGTTAGCATCTCCAACCTTACCACTTGTAATTGATCCATCTGTAGTAATTTTGAATACTACTCCTGATTCAACTGTTGTATTTCCTGAACGAGCTACAATTCCTACTCCATTCTTGATATTGAATGTTCCAGCATTTACTACTACAGTGTCATCATTTGCTACATAGATTCCACATGCAATGTATCCACTAGATTTAATATTTCCATTGAACTCTCCACCGTTAATTGTAATTGAATTAGCACCACGACCTTCTGTACCATTTGTTCCAACTACGAAGTTGTCAACTGTTGTAAATGTTCCACCGTTGATTTCAACAGTT